>Ga0316205_10001036_pt1 | contig 39383 bp, 34 predicted proteins | sample 3monthpyrite_MG_FD_204941 | JGI IMG/M metagenome (GOLD analysis project Ga0316205, IMG submission 204941) | Microbial mat bacterial communities from mineral coupon in-situ incubated in ocean water Damariscotta River, Maine, United States -... | ecosystem: Environmental > Aquatic > Marine >...
CATGGCCAAATTCGTGAAACAGGGTGCGGGCATCGTCATAGGCCAGCAAGGCAGGCTGGCCCTCGGGCGGCTTGGCAAAATTGCAAACATTGACAGTGATCGGGCGCACCTCGCCATCCAGCGCGTTCTGCGAACGAAAGCGCGAGCACCACGCCCCCGAGCGTTTGGAGGGCCGCGCGAAATAATCACCGATAAACACCCCGATATGGCGGCCACCCTTGCGGACCTCCCAAGCGCGGGCATCGGCATGGTAAAGCGGCACATCGAGCGGCGTAAAGCTCAGGCCAAACAGGCGGTTGGCCACGTCAAACGCCGCCCCGATCATGTTTTCCAGCCCAAAATAGGGCTTTACCTCGGCATCATCGAGATCATGCATTTCTTTTTGCAGCCGGGTGGCATAATAGCGCCAGTCCCACGGGGCGAGCGCGGCGTTTATGCCGTCATCATGCAGCATTTCGGTCAGCTTTTCAGCATCGGCCTCGGCGGCGGCCTTGGCGGGGGCCCATATCTGCATCAGCAATTCCCGCACCGCTGCCGGGGTTTTGGCCATTTCTCCATCCAGCTTGAAGGCGGCAAAATTTTTATAGCCCAGCAGTTTGGCGCGCTCATCGCGCAGGGCCAGCATTTCGGCGGCCAAAGCGCGATTATCGGTGTCGCCGCCATTTTCACCGCGCGCCACCCAGGCCTTAAATGCCTTTTCGCGCAAGTCCCGCCGCGGCGAAAATTGCAAAAACGGCACGATCAGGGAGCGTGAAAGCGTCAGCATATGGCCTTGTGCGTGCCGGGCTTCGGCGGCTGATCTGGCAGCGGCGATCACATCATCGGGCAGGCCTTCAAGATCAGCCTCTGCCAGCGGCATCATCCATTTGCGCTCATCGGCCAGCAGATTTTGGCTAAAGTGGGTGCCAAGCGTGGCCAGCCGCTGCATGATTTCGGCAAAGCGGGTTTTTTCCGCCGCTTGCAGCCCGGCCCCGGCGCGGCGAAACATCTTTTGATAAAGCTCCAGCACCCGCGCTTCTTCCGCGTTCAGCCCTTCCGGGGTCAGGGCGCGCACCCGCGCCCAGAGCGCGTCATTCATCATCAGCTCGGCATGGTAAGCGGCCAGTTTTGGCGACAGATCACGCTGCAGCGCTTCCAGCGCCGGGGTGCTATCGGTGCTCGCGAGGTTAAAAAACACCCCCGCCACCCGGTCGAGCAGCAGTGCCGAGCGCTCCATCGCCGCAATGGTATTGGCAAATGTCGGCCGCTTGGGCTCGGCGGCAATGGCGCGCATATTTAGCCGCGCTTCGGCCAGCGCCACCTCGAAAGCCTCGGCAAATCCGGATTCCTTGATCTGGTCAAAAGGAGGCAGTTGAAACGGGGTGTTCCAATGGCTTAGCAAAGCATTCATGGGGGTCTCCTAAAGAATGAGAATCGCGCGCAGGTCGTTGACATTGGTGCCGGTCGGGCCGGTGACCAGCAGGTCTCCGGCAAGGTTGAGCGCCTGCCACGCGTTATTATCAGCCAACAGCGCCGCGGGCCTGCCGCCATTGGCAAGAATGCGCGCTTGCGTGCCACCATCGGCAAAACCGCCGGCATTGTCTTCCGAGCCGTCTATGCCGTCGGTATCGGCGGACAGGGCGTGAATATGCGGCAAACCGTCAATTTCATTGGCAAAGGCCAGTAAAAACTCGCTATTGGGCCCGCCCTTGCCACTGCCCTTTAGCGTAACCGTGAGCTCGCCGCCCGAAAGCAGCACCAAAGGGCCGTTACGATATTTGGCCAGTGCCGCGTGCATTTTGGCAATTTCGCGCGCCTCGCCCTCCACCGCATCGGAAAGGATTTCGGCCGGAATACCCGCCGCCTCGGCAGTGCGTTTGGCAGCTTGCAGCGACACTTCGGCGGAAGCAATAATATGGGTCTCGTTGCGATGAAAAGCGGGGTCTGACGGGGTGGGAGCGCGGGCGGGCCCGGACTTTAAGTGCGCCATGATCGAGGCCGGTAAATCCAGCCGGTATTGCGCCGCCACTTCCAGCGCCTGCGCCACCGTGGCCGCATCCGGCACCGTCGGGCCCGAGGCCACAAAAGCCGGGTTATCGCCCGGTATATCCGAAACAATCAGGCTCACCACCTTGGCCGGTGCCGCTGCCAGCGCCAAACGCCCGCCCTTGATCCCCGACACATGCTTGCGCAAAGTGTTCATGGCCGCAATCGGCGCGCCGCTGGCCAAAAGCGCTTGGTTGAGCGTAATTTCGTCAGCCAGGCTCACCCCCTCGGGCGGGCAGGGCAGCAAGGCCGAGCCGCCACCTGTAATGAGGGCAATCACCAAGTCATCCGGCCCCAGCCCCTTCACCGCCGCCAGCAGCCGCTGTGCCGCCACCGCGCCGGCCGCGTCCGGCACCGGATGGCTGGCCTCAAGTATCTCGATTTGCCTGCATTCGGCGCCAAACCCGTAGCGGGTAACCACCACGCCACTCAATGGGCCATCCCATACTTGCTCGAGCGCCTGCGCCAACTGTGCCGCGCCTTTGCCCGCGCCCACAACCACAGTGCGCCCCTTGGGTTTAGACGGCAAATACGCAGAGATACCTGCCTGCGGCAGCGCTGCCTCAACCGCCGCATCAAACAAGGATGTTAAAAAGGCGCGCGGGTTATCCATTAGCCATTTTCCCGCAATATCCGCCCCGCCAGATAAAGCGAGCCGCAAAACAGGATCCGCGCATTTGGCGCTTTGGCCGCAATACCCGCCACCGCCTCGGCTACGCTGGTGGCGGTATCGGCCACCATACCGGCATTTTGCGCGGCCAGACATATGTCATCGGCGCTCAGTGTGGCCGCCTCGCCGGGGATGGAAACACCGGTAAGCTGCACCGCTTTGGTGGCCAATGGGGCCAGATATCCGGCAATATCCTTGGTGTTGAGCATGCCGCACACCAAATAAAGCGGGCGCTCGGGCAGGCGGCTGAGCGCCTCGGCCAGTGCCATGCCCGCGGCAGGGTTATGGCCGCCATCCAACCAAAGCTCGGCCATCGGTGCGGCCTTGGCCAACGGGCCGGTTTTGAGCCGCTGCATCCGCGCCGGCCATTCGGCCTTACGCAAGGCGGCTTCGGGCACGCCCTTGCCCAAGCACCTGAGCGCACCAATGGCCGCGCCCGCGTTTTCAACCTGATGCGCCCCGAGCAACACTGGCAATGGCAGGTCGAGCAGGCCCATCTCATCCTGATACACCATGCCGCCGCGTTCTTCCCAAACATTCCAGTCTTGCCCGTAAATCAGCAGCCGCGCCCCCACCTGCGCTGCCTGTGCTTTGATCACTTCAAGCGCTTCATCCGGCTGCAGGCCAACGATACACGGCACACCCTGTTTCAATATGCCCGCCTTTTCAAAAGCGATTTCAGCGAGCGTATCACCCAGATAGCTTTGGTGATCCAGCGATATGGGGGTGATGATGCAAAGCCGGGGCGCCGCCACCACATTGGTGGCATCGAGCCGCCCGCCCAGCCCAACCTCGAGCAAGGTATAATCCGCCGGGCTGCGCGCCATTGCCAGAATGGCCGCCGCCGTGGTGATCTCGAAATAGGTGATTTCGGTATCGCCGTTGGCGGCCATGCATTCATCCAGCACCGCTGTTAGCGCCGCTTCCGAAATCAGCGCCCCCGCCAACCGCACCCGCTCATGAAACCGCGCCAGATGCGGCGATGTAAAAGCATGAACCCGCAGGCCCTCTGCTTCCAGGCCGGCCCGGATCATGGCTAGGGTCGAGCCTTTGCCATTGGTGCCGGCAATATGGATAACCGGCGGCAGCCGCCGCTCGGGGTGCCCGAGCTTTGCCAGAATGCCGTGCATCCGCTCCAGCGTCAGATCGATGATCTTTGGATGCAGCGACATCATCCGCTCAAGAATAAGGTCGCTACCGCTGCTCACGCCTTGGCTTCCGCGCTGCTTGAGGCCGTTTCGGGTTTTGCCGCCGGTTCGGGCTCGGGCTCGGGTGCCGGTAAATCGCCGATCACCGGCGGGGTTTCCCGCATCAGCATCCGCACAATAGACACCAGCTCGGCCTTGAGTTTGGTGCGGTGGGTCACGCGGTCGAGCATGCCGTGATCAAGCAGATATTCGGCGCGCTGAAAACCGTCGGGCAGTTTTTCGCGGATGGTTTGCTCGATCACACGGCTGCCGGCAAAGGCAATAAGCGCGTTTGGCTCGGCAATGTGGATGTCACCCAGCATCGCATAAGAGGCGGTAACCCCGCCGGTGGTGGGGTGGGTGAGCACCACAATATAAGGCAACCCGGCCTCTTTCAGCATTTGCACCGCTACCGTTGTGCGCGGCATTTGCATGAGCGAAAGTATGCCCTCCTGCATCCGCGCGCCACCGGCCGCGGAAAACAGCACCAGCGGGCATTTGCGCGCAATCGCGGCTTCGGCAGCGGCAATAATCGCATTGCCCACATACATGCCCATCGAGCCGCCCATGAATGAAAAATCCTGCGCGGCGGCAATGATTTTGGTGCGGCCTATTTCGCCCTCGGCCACCAGCATCGCATCTTTTTCATCGGTCTTTTTGCGGGCTTCCTTGAGGCGCTCGGGGTAGCGCTTCTGGTCTTTAAAGCCCAGCGGGTCTGCCTGCGGGTCTGCCACCTTGATTTCGGCAAAAACGCCGCCGTCAAACAGCGCCTGAAAGCGGGCGCGCGGCGCAATATGCATGTGGTGGTCACAGCTCGGGCAGGTATTTTGCGCCTCGTTCAGCTCGCGGTGAAACAGCATGGTGCCGCATTCGGGGCACTTGGTCCAAAGATTGTCGGGCACCTCGCGGCGCGAGAATATCGAGTTTATTTTGGGCCGGACATAGTTTGAAATCCAGTTCATATCGGCGGAATCCCCTTTGTAATGCCCGCTATAGATAAAGCCGCCACCGGCGGATTGCAACTCTTAGCGCCGCGCGCGCAGCACCAAAAGATAGACAAGATAAACCGCAAGGATAATCCCGGTGGATGCCAGCAACTCCGCGCGCATCGCATCGATATCCCGCACATTCAGCCGCTGCAAATAAAGGCTGAGTGACGACATCTGACCGGGCACGCCGATAATCAGCACCGCCGTGAGATTATTGGCAAAATGCAGCCCCATGGCGATGGAAAGATCACCCGAGCGCGCCGTAACATCGCCAAATATCAGCCCGGCAAGGCCAGCCGAGGCCATTACCAGCCAGGTGTTTTCGCCGTAGATACCGGGGTTATAATGCATGGCACCAAACAATACCGCGGGCAGCACCCACCATATCCAGCGACTATGAAAACGCGCCGCCAGCTGCTGCATCAAATAGCCCCTGAAAAAAAGCTCCTCGGTGGCGGTTTGCAAAAAAATAAGCAGCAGGGCCGGCAGCAGCCATGGCAACCACTGCGAAACAGAGAGCTGTTGCGTAAGCTCGCTGCCCAGCAAAACCGGAATACTGGTCACCAGCCCGAAAACCGCGACAAATACCAGCGCGCGCCGGTAATTTCGCCAATGAACCCGGCCCGTCGGGGCGATCAGGCTGCGCACACTGCGCCGGTGCAGGAATTTGAGCACCAGCCACATGGCCGGCAGCACCAGCACAATGCTGAAAAGCGCTATCAACACCGCGCGCTTGCTCGAATAGGTCGCCAACTCGATAACAATGGCATAGCCTGCCCCGAGCTGGATGCGCTCGGCAATTGTGATGGCGCCATAAGTTAGCCCGGCCGCGCCAATCAGGTAGATGCCCGCGATCAAGAGCACCCCGAGCGCCGTGCGCCACGGCTCGCAATAAAGCCCGGCGCAGGCGGCGTATTCTTCAAATTTCGCGGTTCTTCTCGGCAGCATTGCATCGGTCTCCACGGGCTTTGCAGCCCGCACCTTAAGTGGCCTTGCCCGCAATCGCAACGCTTGAGCTTCGGCCATTTCACCGTTAACCTGCCCCGAAATTACCGGAGCGGATTTATGCCGATACTGACCCGAACACGCCTGATGCTGGTGCTGGTGCCCTTTGTCGCCGCCTGCGCCTTTTCCCCCACCGAAGGGATAATGCGCGCCCGTGTGGTGAACGCGGGCGGCACCGCTGTCACCGTGGCTGCCCCGGCCGGCTTTTGTATTGATGAAAAACTGGTGGACGAGGCCCGCACCGGAGCCTTTGTGTTTCTATCGGATTGCGCCTCAAACCCCGAAACCGGCGGGCCAACCATTGCCCGCGTGCCAATTTCGGCGGTGCTTACCGCCAGCATTTCCAATACCGGCCTGCCGGGCAGCGAAGCGGGCACGCCAAAGGCGCTCGAGCAGCTCCAAAAATTTCTGGAAACCCCGTTTGGCCAGCTCACCCTGAGCAAAAGCCATAATCCGGCCACCCTCACCCTGCTGTCAATTTCCCGCACCGATACCGCGGTTTACGCCTATGTCGAAGACCGCGCGCAAACCACGACCACCGGCGAATCTCCGCGTTTTTGGCGGGCCTTTACCGAGGTTAACGGCCGCCTCGCCGCCCTTTCCGCCACCGGATATAATGCGGCAGACCCGGAGCAGGCACGCATTCAGCGCATTTTGGAAGCCTTTGTCGCCGCGATGCAGGCCGCCAACCAAAAACCCGGATGAGGCAGCGCGCCGTGGCCATCCCTTCCCCCTTTTGCTGATGGACAAACCCTCATGACCCGTGCGAAAATTGTTGTGAATGACAAAATGCAATCCGGCTATACCTACGCATTGTCAGCCCCCGAAGGCCGCGCTTTCGCAGATAATTTCACCCCCCATCATTCTCCGCGCGAAATGCTCGAAATGGGCGTTTTTGAAGGAAAATACCTAAACGACTGCACCGCGGAATACCCGCCGGCATGGTTTAAAAAAGCAAAATTATCCAATATGGCCGATATTTCCAAAAACTACTTTGGCGTAAAAAGCCGGCAGCCCCTTTCTATATGGCGGCAAAAAGGCTGGATATACGGGCCAGATCCGCGCGGCTGGTTTCAGTGGTATTGCCGCTATACTCTCGGGCGGCGCCTGCCCGAGATTGACCGGATTCAGATCAAACGCTGGCGCGGTTTTGCCCGCCACGCCGGGCAGATCAGGGCAAATTGCCACCCGGGGGATGTATTTTGCAGGCCAAAGCAGCGGCAGGCGTTGCTGCAATGGGCGCATGATCCTTTTGTCTAATCGCGGTTTTACGCACGGTCAGGGGTGACATTGGCGCGAAAAATGTCAAAATGTCTGCAACCAGTAAAGGATACGCCCATGTCTGCCTACCCCAATCTTCTTGCCCCGCTCGACCTTGGCTTTACGACCCTGAAAAACCGGGTGCTGATGGGCTCCATGCATACCGGGCTGGAGGAGGCAGGCGACTGGGCGCGGGTTGCGGCTTTTTACGGGGCGCGGGCGCGCGGTGGCGCGGCGCTGATTGTGACCGGTGGCATGGCCCCCAATAAGGAAGGCGCGGTGCTGCCGGGGGCGGCGGGGCTTTTTAGCGATGAAGACATCGCCAACCATCGCAGGGTCACCGACGAGGTGCACCGTGAAGGCGGCAAAATCGCCATGCAAATCCTGCACGCGGGGCGTTATGCCTATGCCCCTGACTGTGTGGCGCCTTCGGCCATCAAATCCCCGATTTCGATGTTCAAACCCACGGCGCTCGATGACGCCGGCATAGAAAAGCAGATTTCCGATATCGTAACCGCCGCCAGCCGCGCGCAGCAGGCGGGGTATGACGGGGTCGAGATCATGGGCTCTGAAGGGTATTTCCTCAACGAGTTTCTGGTGACCCACACCAACAAGCGCGAAGATAGCTGGGGTGGTTCCTATGAAAACCGGATGCGCCTGCCGGTCGAGGTGGTGCGGCGGGTGCGCAAAGCCGTAGGGCCGGATTTCATCCTGATCTATCGCTTGTCGATGATCGACCTCGTGCCAAATGGCTCTACATGGGCCGAGGTGGTGCAACTGGCGCAAGCGGTCGAGGCCGCCGGGGCCACCATCATCAATACCGGCATTGGCTGGCACGAGGCCCGCATTCCGACCATTGCCACCTCGGTGCCGCGGGCGGCTTTTGCCGGGGTGACCAAAAAGCTGATGGGAGAGGTCGGCATTCCGGTGATCACCTCCAACCGGATCAACACACCGGAAGTGGCCGAAAGCGTGCTGGCCGAGGGCTGCGCCAATATGGTTTCCATGGCGCGGCCATTCCTGGCCGACCCTGATTTTGTGGCCAAAGCAGCCGCCGGGCAATCGGCGCTGATCGCGCCCTGCATCGCCTGCAACCAAGCCTGCCTTGACCACACATTTTCGATGAAAATGTCGACTTGTCTGGTAAACCCCCGCGCCTGCCACGAAACCGAGCTGCTGCTGGAGCCGGTATCCAAGGCCAGACAGATTGCCATTGTCGGCGCTGGTCCGGCCGGGCTTGCAACGGCCATTGCCTGCGCCGGGCGCGGCCATAAGGTCACCCTTTTTGACAGTGCAGCCGAGATCGGCGGCCAGCTCAACCTTGCCAAACAGGTGCCGGGCAAAGAGGAATTCAAAGGCTTTGTTGACTGGTATGCCGCGCAACTGGCCGCGCTTAATGTCACCCTGAGGCTGGGCCATAAAGCCGGTGTGGCGGATCTGGCGGGCTATGACGAGGTCGTCATCGCCACCGGTGCCAAACCGCGCGACCCCGAAATCAAGGGGCAGGACCTGCCACATGTGCTTGGCTATGCCGAGGTGCTGCGCGGGGCCGAGGTGGGGGCGCGCGTAGCGGTGATCGGCGCGGGCGGCATTGGCTTTGATATTGCCGAATTCCTTGTCACCGGTAAAAGCCCGACGCTTGATCTCGAGGCATGGAAAACCGAATGGGGGGTGGGGGACCCCGCGATTTCACGCGGCGGCTTGGCGGATGGCGGCCCCGCGCCCGAGCCACCCACCCGTGATGTGACGCTCTTGCAACGCAAAGCCAGCAAGCTTGGCAAGGGGCTGGGCAAAACCACCGGCTGGATCCACCGCGCCGCGCTACACATGAAAAAGGTGCAGATGGTCGGCGCGGTGAATTATGAGGAAATCACCCCCGAAGGGCTGGTGGTATCGGAAGGAGAGGCCCGCGCAAACCGCCGGTTGATCGAGGTTGATACCGTGGTGCTCTGCGCGGGGCAATTACCCGAGCGCAGCCTGGCCGATGAACTGGAAGCCGCCGGCATAGCCTGTCACCTGATCGGCGGTGCCGATGTGGCCGCCGAGCTGGACGCCAAACGCGCCATCAATCAAGGCACAAGGCTGGCCGCCCGGCTTTAGCCTCCCGCACTCCCCGCCACTTGCTTGGCGGCGGGAAGCCTGCTTTTCGCAACCCGTTTACGCCAAACCGTCGAGGGTCAGCCTCAGCTTGTCGACCATCTCGTCGATATGGCTTTCCTCGGCAATGAACATCGGGGCCAGAATGCCGGTATCGCCGGTGAATTTCACATGCATACCGTTCCAGAACAGGTCCTTCTGGCATTGGCCGCCGCGGGCGCCGGGGCTGCCGTTTGCGTGCAGTTCCACCCCTGCTGTCGAGCCGATACCTCTGATATCTTTGACCATGGGGTGGTCGCGTAGCGTAAACACAGCATCCAGAAAATAGGGCGACATCGCCGCCGCCTTGTCAAACAGGCCTTCATCCTCATAAAGCGAAAGCGAGGCCAGACCAGCCGCACAGGCCGCCGGGTGGCCCGAATAGGTGTAGCCATGGAAAAACTCGATCGCCCCCGGCGCGGCGCTATCGGTAATTACCTCGTATATACTGTCTTTTACCGCCACGGCGCCCATGGGAATAGAGCCATTGGTCAGCGCTTTGGCCATGGTCATGATATCGGGTGTCACCCCGAATACGTCGGCTGCAAACTTGCCGCCGATCCGGCCAAAACCGGTGATAACCTCGTCAAACACCAGCAAAATACCATTGGCATCGCAAATTTCGCGCAGCCGCTCCAAATAGCCTTTGGGCGGGCATAAAATGCCGGTCGAGCCCGCCACCGGCTCCACAAAACAGGCGGCAATGGTTTGGCCGCCAAAAGTATCAACGGCGCGCTGCAGGTCATTCGCCAGATCAACCCCGCGCCCTTCGGGCTGGCCGCGCACAAACAGCTCGTTTTCATCCCATGTGTGCCGCATCATCACAATGTTTGGCATCACGCTCGGGAAGGTTTTGCGGTTGTTCACAAGGCCGGAAAGCGAAACGCCGCCGATATTGACGCCATGATAGGCCCGCTCGCGCGAGACAAAACGATGCCGGTCTTGCCCGTTGGCGGCGTGATAGGCCATCACCATTTTCAGGGCGGTATCTATGGCTTCAGAGCCGGAATTCACGAAGAAAACATGGTTGATCTCTTCGGGCAACATACCGGCCAGCCTGGAGGCCAGCGCGAAGCTGAGCGGGTGGCTGGTGCCAAAGGCCGCCACATAGGTCAGCTCTTTCATGGTCTCATGCACGGCTTCCACGATTTTGGGGTGCGCGTGCCCGGCGGGCGAGCAAAACAGCCCCGACGAACCATCGATGATCTGGCCGCCCTTGTGGTTGGTCATATAATTGCCCGAGCCGCTCACGATCAACCGCGGGTCTTTTTTGAAACCCTTGTTATCGGTAAACGGAATCCAGTATTCTTCAAGCGAGTTTGTGCTGTGATCATAGGCCATGATCGCCCCTTTTCTGAAAAGTATCGAGAATGCGCGCACCGCGACTTTGCGGTTCTGGCTTGACACTAGACATGGTTTGGCGCTTCCATTACCCCCAGTTCTAACCTCGATTTAAGTCCAGATTGGAAAATCATGCCCCTAGCCGAAGATATGTTCTTTCTTGACCCCGGTTTTCAGGGCTCGCTGCAAAGCCAGATACGGCAGATTGTGGCCTCGGCCATTCTTTCGGGGCGCTTTCAAACCGGTGAAAAGCTGCCCTCCTCGCGCAAGCTCGCGCAGCATTTGGGCATTTCGCGCATCACCGTCACGCTGGCCTATCATGAATTGGTGGCCGATGATTATATCACCGCGCAGGGGCGCTCGGGCTATTATGTATCCGAAACCGCGCCCAGCGTGCCGGTGCCGGCATTGCCCGGTGAAACGGTGGGTGATCTGGTTGAGTGGGAAACCGCGCTGCGCCGCCGCTTCGCCGGCGGCAAAACCGTTAAAAAAGAGGTTAACTGGCGGCGCTACCCCTATCCCTTCATTTGTGGCCAGCCAGACCCGGGCCTGTTTAATCAGGCCCATTGGCGGCTATGCGCGCTACAGGCCCTCGGCAAAAAGGAGTTTGACAGCCTGACCTCGGATTATGCCGGGCATGATGACCCCGAGCTGCTCAAATTTATTGCCCGCCACACATTGCCACGGCGGGGCATATTGGCGCGCCCCGAGCAGATATTGGTAACGGTCGGGGCGCAAAATGCCATGTGGATGGCGGCGCAGCTTTTGCTTGACGACACAAGTGTTGCCGCTTTCGAGAACCCCGGCTATCACGGTATCCGCGAAGTATTGCGCCATGCCGGTTGCCAGCAAGTGCCGATTGAAGTGGATAATGACGGGCTGCCCCCCGAAAACCTGCCCGAAAAGCTAGACGTTTTGTTTGCCACCCCCTCCCACCAATGCCCGACCATGGCAACCCTGCCGATGCAGCGGCGCTATGATCTGCTGCGGCTGGCGCGGGAGCGGGGCTTTTTGATCGTGGAAGATGATTACGAGTTTGAAATGGGGTTTCTCAAACCGCCCTCACCGGCGCTAAAATCGCTGGATACCGACGGGCGGGTTATCTATGTCGGCAGTTTTTCCAAAAGCCTGTTTCCGGGGTTGCGGCTGGGCTATATGGTGGCCTCCGAGCCGCTGATCGAGCAAGCGCGGGCCTTGCGGCTGGCAACCTTGCGGCACCCGCCCGGGCATATCCAGCGCACCACCGCCTATTTTTTGGGGCTTGGGCATTACGATGCCATGATCAAGCGGATGCGGGCCGAGTTTCAGAAGCGCCGCGCGGTGATGGAGGCGGCGCTGGTGGGCAGCGGGCTGAATGTAGCGGGGCGGGCGGCGTTTGGCGGCTCCAATTTCTGGGTAGAAGCGCCCGCGCATATCGATACCGAGCGGCTTGCGGTGCAGCTCAAGGCGCGCGGGGTGTTGATAGAAGCGGGCGCGCCCTTTTTTCATGGCGATAACAGCCCGCAAAACTTTTTCCGCCTCGCCTATTCCTCGATCAACCGTGAAAAAATTCCGGGCGGCATCGAGGAGATCAAGCAGGCCATTGCCAGCTATTGAGCCGCAACCGCTGCGCGCCGCTTCGGCGACCCCTGAAGGGGGCACCTCATTGCCGCGGGCCGTGCCAAAGCACGGCCAAAAAACCGCCGATATTAGCGCTAGTTGCCGCCGGTGCCCGATGCGCCTTCGAGATTGGTGGGGGCAAATACGCCACCAAATGGCGATGCGGGCGGTGCATCGGCCTCGGGTGCGGGCGTGCTATTTTGGCTGCCTTGCCCGGCCGCGCCTTCCAGATTGGTGGGAGCGAAAACGCCGCCAAAGGCACCGGCACCGCCGCCCTGTGTGGCCGGTGCTTGCGTAGCTGCATCTGCTGCCTCACCGGCACTTTCGGCACTGGCGGCCGCATTTGCCCGACGTTCGGCGCGCAGCGCCTCCTGCCGTGCCTGAACCTCGATCTGACGAGCGGCCTGAAAATCAGCTTTGCACTGCGCGGGCGTATAAGATTGCGAAGTGTAAACCATGGTGATCAATGTAAATGACAACAGCACCAGAATAATGGTGGCAACATTGCCAAACAGCCATGCCGGCAAGCCCTTGCCGGGTTTGATTTCGCCTGCTTTTATCTTGCTGCGGCGGCGATAAACTTCCAGCGCCAGTGCGCCAAAAACCGTGATCGCGACAATGATAACCGCCAGCGCCGAGATCGACGGGTTGATCCCGTAACGCACCATTTGTGACAGCTCGATGGTCAGGGTCGGGTAGGAGCCGAAGGTAAAGGTGGTAGTGTTATAGTTTTCAAACGACGCCAGAAAGGCCAGCACCGCTGCCGAAGCAATGGCAGGGCGCATGAATGGCAGCAAGATTTTGCGAAAAGCCTGTGTGTGTGAAGCGCCCAAATCAAGCGCTGCTTCGGTAAGCCCCGGGTCAAACCGTTGCAGCCGCGCCACAAAAACCAGCATGCAATAGGAGGCGATAAAGGTGGACTGGCCGATGACGGTCAAAAACAGCCCGTTATTGAGAAAATCGGCATTGTCGCCAAAAAGATCCGACACCCGCCGCCAGAAAACCAGCGTAGAGATACCAAGCACCACGCCGGGAATAAGAATGGGCGCGATGATGATGGTGTAATAAGTGGAGCGGAAGCGCGGCCAAACCTGTGTAAGCACCAGCGAGGCGGCCAGCCCGATTGAAACCGACAGAATGACCGTGCCGATCCCGACGACAAAACTGTTTTTGATCCCGTTCAGGATGCGCTCATCCTGAAACAGGATACCAAACCACTCATAGGTAAAACACTGCCAAGGGGTAATGGACGGAAAACTCGACGAATTAAACGCCGTAAGCCCCATAACCACCAGCGGCCCCAATAGGTAGCCAAAGAAAACCAGCAGATAGACCGAGAGCGCAATACGCCCGAAAAACAGGTTGGACCTCATTTGCCGATGTCCCCCATATTGACCTTGAACAGGCGCATGAATGTGAGCACAATCGCGATACTGGCGACCAGAAGCACAATTGCGTAAGCCGCGCCTTGCTGCCAGTTAAGGGTATCGTTGAACCATTGGTAAACCAGTTGTGTAAACCACAGGCTAGAGGTGCCACCCAAAACCTGCGGCGCCGCCAGCGCGCCTGCTGAGAGCATGAAGACCATGGTCATACCCGAGGCAATGCCGGGCTTGGCATGGGGAATAACCACGCGGCGATGGATGCGGATCCAGCTTGCGCCCATATCGCGCGCCGCTTCGATCTGGTTGCGGTCAAGGCTTTCAATCACGTTATACATCGGAAACAACATCAGCAGGATATAGGCATAGCCAAGCCCGGCATAGAGCGCGATATCTGCATTGATATAGTCATAGGGCTGGTCGATCAGCCCGAGATACATCATGATCCCGTTAAGCACCCCGACATCGCCAAAGATGATTCTGAGCGCAAAGGCGCGCAGAATTTCGTTGATCCAGTAAGGAATGACCAGCATCACCACCAAAAGCCGCACAAAGCCGGTGCCCTTGGATTGCCCGAGGTAATAGGCGAGCGGATAACACAGGATCAGGTTCAACACTGTCACCATCATGGCCGCGATAATGGTGCGCACAAAAACCTTGAGATCGACGGTGTTATAAGGGTCAGACGAGCCTTCGGGGCCAAACACCAGATAGCGGTAGTTATCGAGCGTATACACATCTTGCGGCCCGCCCTGCAGCGCCGGTGGCAGATTGTATCGGAACGAGAAATCGAGCATCGAAATCTGCGGCAGCAGGATCAGGACAATGACCCAGAACCCGACGAGGAACATCAGGATACCGCCAAGCAAAAACCCGTTATTCCTGAAGAATTCGGTAAAGATCATCGGTTTTTTCATCGGCTCACTCCGACGCCAGATCGCCAGCGGGCATGACCACGGCATTTTTGACATCATAGTTGAACGACACCACCGCCCCTCTTTCGGTGTGCTGGTTCTGGCCCAGATTGGGCAGCGCCATTTTTATCTGCTTGCCGCCGTCACCCTCCAGAAAAACCGAATAGGAATTGCCTTCGAATTCCTCGTTCAGCACCTTGGCCGAAATGGTTGATTTTTCGGCGCCCTTGCCCGGCTTCAGCACTTCGGGGCGCACAAACATCATGGCGTCATCGCCCACATTCAGGCTGCCCATGGCGGCGGGGGTGATTTTTGAGAGCAGTTCACCGGTGCGGTTGGTGGCAATGGTGGCCTCGTCGCCGTTAATCGCGGTTATTTTACCGCGAAACACATTGTTTTCGCCAACGAATGACGCCACAAACGGGGTCGCGGGGGTGTCATATACTGCATGGCCATCGCCGATCTGGTCGATGATCCCGGCGCGCATTACGGCCACGTTATCGCTCATGGTCAGGGCTTCGCCCTGATCATGGGTGATGTAAATAAAAGTAATGCCCACCCGCTGCTGGATTTCGCGCAACTCGGTGCGCATATGCTGGCGCAGCTTGAGATCAAGCGCCGAAAGCGGCTCATCGAGCAACAGCACATCAGGCTCGGCACAAAGGGCACGGGCAATCGCCACGCGCTGTTTCTGGCCGCCCGAAAGCTCGGAGGGGAGCTTATCACCCTGCCCTGTCAGGGCTATCATATCGAGCAGTTCATCGGCACGCTTTCGGCGCTCGACGGCGCTGGCGCCCTTAACTTCCATCGAAAAGGTGATATTTTCCCAGACCTTCATCAGCGGAAACAGCGCGAGGTTTTGGAAGATCAGCGCGGTTGGGCGCTTGTTTGGCCCGATGCCTGCCATATCTTTGCCACCAATCAACACCTTGCCTTCAGACGGGTCCAAAAACCCGGATACCGCGCGCAAAATGGTGGTTTTCCCGCAGCCCGAAGGCCCTAGGAAGGAAAAAAAATCACCCCCGTGGATGTTCACATTTGCTTCACGAACGGCAACAAAGTCACCAAACCTGATCCAGACATTGTCCAGATTGACGTTTACGCCAGAACTCATCTTGTTTATCCCCGTCGTGGATTTTTTAATATTTTTGTCGGGCATTGCCCTTTATGGGCTGCCGGCAGCCAAGGCCGCCGGCAGCAATTTTACGCAATCAGCCTTAGGCAGACTGGAACCGGTTTACAAACTCGGTGCGCACATCGGCATACCACGGCGCTTCTGCGGGCCATGGGTTGAGGTTGGCCAGCGCATCACCGGGGTAGGCTTCGGCGAAGTTTTTCTTGTAGGCGTCGCCGGTAAAGCCGTCCGCCCCCAAAACCGGCGAATTATAGCCATGTTTGTCAATCGCCGGGCCAGCTTTTTCAGGGCGGTAGGCAAATTCGATGAAGGCATAGATTTCATCCATGTTTTCAGCGCCAACCGGCATCGACATACCGTCAACCCAGGCCATCGAGCCTTCGGCCGGTGCCTGATAGGTAACCGGCTCGCCAGCCGATTTAAGCGCCAATGGCGGGCCATCCCATGTTTGGCCAACCACTACGCCGCCGTTGAGCAAGCCGTTTTTCTGGCTGTCGGCATCGTTCCAGATGAGCTTGAGATTGCCTTTGCGGGCGATACACCAATCGGTGATTTTGCCCCATACTTCACGCATTTTTGATTCAGAACCATAGGCGGCCCACACGTCACCGGCGGCAAGTTCGCCAATTGTTTCCATGTAGAGGCCGGCCGTAAGCATGCCGGAATGCGCACGAATCATGGTTTTGCCGGCATTTTCCTCGGACCAGATTTCGCCATAGCTTGGCACGCCGTCGTCGCTTTTCGGAATAAAGAGATCGGTGCGCCAGGCCATGCCTTCGGTGCCCCAGATATGTGGCAGCCAGGTGGAGCCGCCGCCGAAATCCCAGGCGTCAGGGCCAATAGCCGACATGGCGGGGTTTACGGTATCAAGGTTCACGCGGCTCATATCAAACGGCTGCAAAAGCTCGGTCGGGCCCCATTGCAGTGAGCGGTTATTGGTGGGCGAAATGATGTCGGCGCCGGAACCGTTGGAGGCTTTCATCTTGTTGATGATTTCCTCGTTGGAGCCAATACCGGTATAATTAACAGTAATGCCGGTTTCGGCCTTGAAATCGGCCAGATAGTCATCCGGCAGATAATCAGACCACATCAGCACGTTGAGCTCGCCCGAGGAAGCCAGTGCCTTGGTCGAAACCAGCGCTGGCGCGGCAAGCACGGCCGACCCTGTTTTGAGGAATGAACGGCGGTTTACGCCAGCGATTTTCTTTGTCATATTTTTTCTCTCCCGGAGATTTAGCTAACGGTTTCGATGAGCTCGACCCCGCATCCTTCGCCATTTTGGCATGAGGATTTTATTGTTTTATCATGTCACTGTTGTGACAATCGGGTGTCAGATCTGGCGGCCAGATTTTCACACCCGATACAGACTACCTTAACCAGTTTGATTTGCAAGCGCCTACGGCCACTTTCGGCCAGCCATAGGGCCAGTTCAGACCACCGGCTCCGAAGCGGGCGGCATAAGCGCCATAACCGCTTGCGCGATCTCGCCTTCCTCGTCGGCAGGAATGACCCAGACCGGCAGTTGTGTATCCGAAGATACCCAGCGCAGGCGATCCTGTATCGCGGCGCGGATCGGGGCGGCATTTTCGCCAATGCCGCCGGTAAATACCATACCATCCACCCCTTGCATCGCCGCTATCATCGCGCCCGCATGGCGCGCCGCCCAATAGATAAAGTGGGAAACCGCAAATCTGGCCGCGTCGGAATCAGTATCGAGCAGGGTTTTCATATCCGGCGTGCCGCCAAGCGCCAGCAACCCGCTTTCAAAGTTGAGCAGGGTTTCGAGCCGCTCGACACTCATGCCCTCCTGCTTGAGCAGGAAAAGCAGCAACCCCGGGTCAAGGCTGCCAGCCCGCGTGGCCATGGTAAGGCCGTCAAGCGGCGAAAAACCCATGGTGGTGGCCACACCCTTGCCGCCCGCAACAGCGGCAATGCTTGCCCCCGCCCCGAGATGAAAAACCAGCAACCGCTGCGGCAATGGCTGGCCGGTGAGCGCGCTAAACCGGCGGATAACCGACGCATAGGAAAGCCCGTGAAAGCCATAGCGCCGCACCCCCTGGGCGCGCAGGGTTGCGGGCAGGGCAAAGGTGGTGGCTTCGGGCGGGTTACCACCATGAAACGCGGTATCAAAGCACGCGACTTGCGGCAGGTCGGGGTGCAGGGCCTGCAAAGCGTCGATAACCTTCAGGGCGGGTGGATTGTGCAGCGGGGCCATGGGGGCAGCCGCCGTGATTTGGGCATGGATACCGGGGGTGATGCGCGCAGGCTGGTCAATGGTGCCGCCATGCACCACACGGTGGCCCACCGCCGATGGCGGCCCTGAAACCTCGCCCAGTTTGGCCAGCACCGCAGTGAGGGCCGCGCCATGGTCGGCAGCGCTTATTGGCTGGCGAAGGCCGCCGAACCGAAGCTCGGCCGCACCGCCGATTTGCGCGACCTGCCCGCTGGTATGCAGCGCGCCCGACGGCCGGTCATAGGTGGCGAATTTCAGGCTGCTGGAGCCTGCATTCACCACCAATATGGGGCCGGCAGCCATGCGGCTTCAGCCTTTTTGCGGCTGCATATCGGCCGCCGCAATGCCGGCAACGGCGACAGGTTTGGTCATGGCGTCGCGCCGGAAGGGCTCTCCCATTTCCTGGTTGAGCATCACTTCAATGAAGGTGGTTTTGCCGTCATTCATCTGGGCCTTGACGGCGGCATCGAGCGCATCGGTCAGGCCCTCCATGGTGGTGGCAACCACACCGTTAACCCCGCATGCCTTGGCGATACCGGCATAAGACACGTTGTTATCGAGCTCGGTGCCGACGAAGTTATCATCATACCAAAGGGTGGTATTGCGCTTTTCGGCGCCCCACTGGTAATTGCGGAAAATCACCATGGTAATGGCGGGCCAGTCATCGCGGCCACAGGCGGTCATCTCGTTCATCGAAATGCCGAAAGCGCCATCACCGGCGAAGCCGACAACCGGCGTATCCGGCTTGCCGATTTTGGCGCCGAGGATAGCCGGAAGCGAATACCCGCAGGGGCCAAACAGGCCCGGTGCCAGATATTTGCGGCCCGCTTCAAAGGTCGGGTAAGCGTTGCCAATGGCGCAGACATTGCCGATATCCGACGAAATAATTGCCTCTTTCGGCAGACTGGCCTGAATGGCGCGCCACGCTTTGCGGGGCGACATATGGTCGGCCTTGGCTTTGCGGGCGCGGGCGTTCCAGTCGGTGCCTTCGTCATCGTCTTCGTGGTCCATCGAGGTGAGCGCCTGCGCCCATGCGCTTTTGGTCTGGGCAATCATCGCCTTGCGGGCATCGCGGCCCGCATCTCCAGCCCCGGCCGAAAGCTGCGCCATAATTTGCGCGGCCACCTGTTTGGCATCGCCGACAATGCCCACGCTTACCGGTTTGGTAAGCCCGATACGATCAGGGTTGATATCAACCTGAATGATTTTTGCCTTGGTCGGCCAGTAATCAATGCCATAGCCGGGCAGGGTTGAAAACGGGTTCAGCCGGGTGCCCAGCGCCAGCACCACATCGGCCTTGGCGATCAATTCCATGCCCGCGCGCGAGCCGTTATAGCCGAGCGGACCGGCAAAGAGCGGGTGCGAGCCGGGGAAGGCATCATTGTGCTGATAGCCACAGCACACCGGCGCATCGAGCCGTTCGGCCAGCTGTTTGGAGGCCTCGATCGCGCCACCGATAACCACGCCCGCGCCATTGAGAATTACCGGAAACTTGGCTTCGGAAAGCAGCTTGGCGGCCTCGGCAATGGCGTTCACCCCGCCGGAGGGGCGCTCGAATTCGACAATCGCGGGAAGGTCGATATCAATCACTTTTGTCCAGAAATCACGCGGAATGTTGATCTGCGCCGGGGCCGAAAGCCGCCGTGCCTTGGTGATAACCCGGTTCAGCACTTCGGCCATGCGCGACGGGTCCCGCACTTCTTCCTGATAGGCCACGCAATCGGCAAACATGCGCATTTGCTCGACCTCCTGAAAGCCGCCCTGCCCAATGGTTTTATTGGCCGCCTGCGGGGTGACCAGCAGCATCGGTGTGTGGTTCCAGTAGGCGGTTTTAACCGGGGTGACGAGGTTGGCAATGCCGGGGCCGTTTTGGGCAATTGCAAGGCTCATTTTACCGCTTGAGCGGGTAAACCCGTCAGCCATCATGCCGGCGGTATATTCATGGGCGCAATCCCAAAAGGTGATGCCCGCTTTCGGGAACAGATCGGAGATCGGCATGAAGGCGGAGCCGATAATGCCAAAAGCGTTATCAATTCCGTGCATTTGCAGCACTTTTACAAAGGCTTCTTCGGTGGTCATTTTCATGGGGCAGCTCCTGTGCAAGCGGGCCAAAGGGCCGTTTTCTGCCCTGTGTATGGCGGAGAAGTGGGGCACCCGAATAGGGCCAGATTTAAAATCAATCTATAGCCAACCGGTCGATAAAAACGGGCACGTCTACATTAATCCGGCACCCAGCGCTGCACGGTCGAGCACAATGATCTCGCTGCCGTTTTGCGCTATAATACCGGCCTCGCGCAGCTTGGCCAATTCGCGGTTAACGGTTTGCCGCGAGCAGCCCACCACATTGGCCAAATATGACTGGGTTTCGGTAACCCTGTCAACGCTTTCCGACAGCACAAACAGGTATCCGCGCAACCGCTGCCCTACCGCACCATATTGCGCGATATGTTTGACCCAGTTGTCATATACCAGCCGACGATGAAAAATACGGGTCATGTTTTTGATAAAGCCAACCGATTGCAGCGCCAGGATCAGCTGCGGCACCGGGCAATGCAGCAAGGTCGCGTTGGCCGATGTCTTGCATGAAGCGGCGCAGGGCTCGTCACTAATCGATTCTGATTCGCCCAATGTAGCCCCGGCTTTGGCACGTTTTAAAAAAAGCTGGTGGCCATCCTCGCCCATATAACTGACATCAACATATCCATGCGCCACGACCACCATACCATTGGCCGCTTCGCCCTGCTCAAAAATAACGGCGGGATTATTGTAGGTCTTTACTAAGCATTGGTTGAGGAAGCCCTTCTTGAAGCTGGCTTCCAGGCCTTCAAGAATTTCGGATTTAAGCAAATGGGGAAATCTGGTGCTGTTGTCCAATGCTAACCTCGAAATGCGGAATATGAGGTCACATAAGGCGTTTTATCCATAAAAACAACTAAAAAAGTGGTGCGGTTTGGGTGTTTCGAGCAACAAACGCGCCTAAAAACCCAATTTATATGGGTGAATGTGGAGTTTTTGCGCGCAAACCACAAGGTTGCACGAAACCCTGATCAAACAGCTTTGACGCATTAACCGCCGTTGCGTCAAGCCCCGCCGCCAGTCGGGGCACCTTCGATGCCGCCGCATCAAAGGCAATGCTATCGATCAGGGTGCCGTTGCCACATTTTCCGAATTCTGTCAAAAAAACCACAAAAACCGGTATTCGTGCAACTACGTTTTTTCACTATTTCTACTGGTTAACCATACATGCCTAAAATTGTAGGCAGGTTCAGCCTAGGCAAAAACCGGCGGTTTCGCTGTCTTCCAGACGACAATAAGGCACTGCAATTTTCCAAGCACATGCTTGCCCCGCCCCTTGATCCGGCGTAAACAGGGGGTATGAAACGGATTTTCGATCTTGATGACCACACCCGACTGCCTTGGCGTTTTCATGGCAAGGGGCTGAAACAGCGGTTAGGTGCCTAGCCCGCGCTGCAATCCACATTTCCTTTTCCCATTTTCTGCGAGATTACAATGACCGCCAAAACCCTCTATGACAAAATCTGGGATGCCCATATGGTATCCACCGGTGATGACAGCACATCGCTGCTTTATATCGACCGCCACCTCGTGCACGAGGTGACCTCGCCGCAAGCCTTTGAAGGGCTGCGCAACGCGGGCCGGCAGGTGCGCGCCCCCGAAAAAACCATCGCGGTGCCGGACCATAACGTGCCCACAACGCTTGACAGGCTAGAAGGGGTTGAAAACGAGGAATCCCGCATTCAACTAGACGCGCTGGAGAAAAACGCCCTCGATTTCGGGGTGCACTATTACCCCGTAAACGATGTGCGGCAAGGCATTGTGCATATTGTCGGCCCCGAGCAGGGTTGGACATTGCCGGGCATGACCGTGGTATGCGGCGACAGCCACACCGCCACCCACGGCGCCTTCGGGGCGCTGGCCCACGGTATCGGCACCTCCGAGGTCGAGCACGTGCTGGCCACGCAAACCCTGATTCAGGCGAAATCCAAAAACATGAAGGTCGAGGTAACCGGCACGCTCCAGCCCGGCGTGACCGCCAAAGACATCACCATGCACATTATCGGCGCAACCGGCACCGCTGGTGGCACCGGTTACGTGATCGAGTATTGCGGCGAAGCGATACGCGCGCTGTCAATGGAAGGCCGGATGACCGTGTGCAATATGGCAATCGAGGGTGGTGCCCGCGCCGGCCTGATCGCCCCCGATGAAACCACCTATGCCTATGTGTTGGGCCGCCCCCACGCCCCCAAAGGCGCACAGTGGGAAGCCGCGCTCGCCTATTGGAAAACCCTGTTTTCCGATCCGGATGCCGTGTTTGACAAGGTGCTGAGCATCCGCGCCGAGGATATCCAGCCTTCGGTCACCTGGGGCACCTCGCCCGAAGATGTGTTGCCGATTTCGGCCAATGTGCCCGCCCCGGAAGATTTCACGGGTGGTAAAGTAGAGGCCGTGCAGCGCTCGCTTGACTATATGGGGCTAACCCCGGGCATGAAGCTGACCGACATAAAAATCGACACCGTGTTTATCGGCTCCTGCACCAATGGCCGCATTGAGGACCTCCGCGCCGTGGCCGATGTGGTGCGGGGTAAAAAGATCAAAGAGGGTGTGCGGGCGATGGTGGTGCCGGGCTCCGGCCTGGTGCGGGCCCAGGCCGAAGAGGAGGGCATTGCCGAAATTTTGCAGGATGCAGGCTTTGAATGGCGCTTGGCAGGCTGCTCGATGTGTCTGGCCATGAACCCCGACCAGCTCCAGCCCGGCGAGCGCTGCGCGGCCACCTCAAACCGCAATTTCGAAGGCCGCCAGGGCCGCGGCGGCCGCACCCATCTGGTCAGCCCCGCCATGGCCGCCGCCGCTGCCCTTACCGGTCATCTGACCGATGTTCGTGAGTTGTAAGGAGTTCACCGAATGGAAAAATTTACAAAAATCTCCGGCGTTGCCGCCCCGATGCCGCTGATCAATATCGATACCGATATGATCATTCCGAAGCTGTTTTTGAAAACCATCAAACGCTCGGGCCTTGGCAAAAACCTGTTTGACGAAATGCGGTATGACGATAGCGGAGCGGAGATTCCCGGTTTTGTTTTGAACAACCCGGCCTACAGAAATGCGCAGGTGATTGTCGCCGGCGACAACTTTGGCTGTGGGTCTTCCCGTGAGCATGCACCTTGGGCCTTGCTTGATTTTGGCATTCGTGTTGTAATATCCACAAGTTTTGCGGATATTTTTTATAATAATTGCTTTAAAAACGGCATTTTACCCATCGTTCTACCACAGGAGGACGTAGACAAATTGATGGATGACGCCGGGCGCGGCGCAAACGCGGTTTTGAATGTCGATTTGGAAAGCCAGACAATTACAGGGCCGGATGGCGGTGAAATCAGCTTCGAGGTGGATGCGTTTAAAAAGCACTGCCTGCTTAACGGGCTCGATGACATTGGGTTAACAATGCAGAAATCCGACGCGATTTCTGCCTTTGAGGCCAATAATGCCGCAATAATGCCATGGGTTTAATTCGGCCTGAATAAACGGGCCAAAGCAGGGGGCAGACAGCGTTGGTACAGTTATTTGGCGCTTTGGTTCGCGCAATTGTTTTAGGCGTCATTATTATTGCGCCTGCCTATATCCTGCCCGACATTCCCAATGTCGTGCGCGAGCTCGCATTGATAATTGCCGCGATCATTGCGGCATTTGCGATGTTCGAGTATGCCAGCAAAACCCCCGGCTTTGTCGATTTCCGTTTTGCACCGCCCTATAACCGCTTCCGGGTTGGTATCTTGGCGGCGCTGGCTGTTGGTTTATCGCTGATCGGCCGCGCCTCTGTCACCGGCAATGTCGATATTCTGGCATTGGCGGATTGGACCATCCCGATCACCATTTCCGAAAATTCACCGGTGGAGTTTGCGCTCGCCAAAATTGGCGCGCTCGACACATTGGCCAATGCCGAATTGCTGACCCGCGTTTTTTCCAGCGCTTTCTTTGTCAGCGTGGTGCTGATGATCTCGATGAGCCTGCTGCTTTGGTTGTTCAAATGGCCGTTTGGGCGCACTGAATTTAACCTGTGGGCAAATTTGCCCACCTTTACCCCCGCCGAGGTCAGCCTTACGGGGCGGCGGCTGCGGCGCGATGGCTGGATCAATATAGTGCTGGGTATAGCGCTGTTTTACATCACCCCTTATGTTTTTCCTGCCGCGCAGTCACGTCTGGGGCCAGATCTTTTCAGCAATCTGCATTCGCTGGTCTGGGTCACCACCGTGTGGGCGTTTTTGCCTGCCGTGCTGTTTATCCGCGGCACCAGCCTGATCAAAATTTCGCGCATTCTTTCCAAGGCCATCACGCCAAAATGATTCGGCTGGTGTTTTTGCTGGCGATGCTCGCTGGCCCCGCCCTCGCCGAGATCCGCCTCGCCAGCTACAATACCGGCCTTGGCCGTGACGGCCCGGGGCTGCTGCTCAAGGATATTCTGGATCAGGATGCCGATATTCTGGCGCTGGCCGAGATCATCGGCACCGTATCACCTGATATTCTGTTGCTCACCGGTTTTGATAACGACTTTCAGAACCGCGCCATTAACGCTTTCAACGCGCTAGAGGGGCTGGGCTACCCGTTTATTTATGCGCCGCTGGGCAATGCCGGGGCTGACTCGGGCCTTGATATCACCAGTAATAACCGCCTGCGGGACTGGAACGACGCCTGGGGCTTTGGCCGCTTTGAGGGGGCCGAGGGCATGGTGCTTTTGTCGCGGTTTCCGGTTTCGGGCAGCCGCCGCTTTGACAGGCTCAAATGGCAGGATTTCGGCCCGGTTCCCCGAAGCCCCGACGGTGCCGCGTTTTATAGCGATGATCTGTGGCCGCAGCTAAGGCTGGCGGCGCATAGCTTGTGGGATGTCGAAATCGCGCTCCCCTCGGGCCCTTTCAACATTATCGCCGCCCACCCGACCCCGCCGGTGTTTGACGGCGAGGAAGACGCCAACGGCTTGCGCAACGCCGCTGAAATCAGCTTTCTGGCCCGCTATATAAATGGCGAGGCCTTTCGCGATGATAGCGGCCTTTTGGCCCCGCTCGCCACAAAACGCTTTGCCATTCTGGCAGACCTGAACGCCGACCCCGAAATCGGCGACAGCCGCCCCGATGCCCTCTTCGCCCTGCTTTCCAGCCCACAGTTGCAAGACCCGCGGCCACGTGGCACCGCCACCGGCACAACGGCCACCACTGGCTGGGATGACCCCGGCAATATGCGGGTTGACTATGTGCTGCCCAGCGCGGCGCTCACCGTGCTGGGCAGCGGCGTATTCTGGCCCGATGAGGCCACCCTGCTTGATGCCGCCAAAACCCAACACCGGCTGGTATGGGTTGATATCGCCATGCCCTAGCCAGCCAGCCGGGCGCCATATCAGGCAGATAGGCCCATGGTGGCGGTCACGCCGGTTTGGCGTTGCGTTTCGATGATCCGCTGGTTTGGCCGGTTGTCACCAATGCCCTGCGGCCAACCCCGCGCATCCGCCAGGCCTCTGAACAACTGCCAAAGCCTTCATTCCACCTCGTGATGCTTGACGATAGCGGCCCGAAGCGATACCCGATGGAGGACCATTTTCAGCAAAGGAATTCGCGATGAGCACCCCTTCCCTTCTTATTCTCGCCGGTGACGGCATCGGCCCCGAAGTGATGGGCGAAGTTAAAAAAGTCATCGCGTGGCTGGATGATAAGCGCGGGCTAACATTCGATATATCGGAAGACCTTGTCGGCGGCGCGGCCTATGATGCCCACGGCACCCCGCTTACCGATGCCACCATGGCCAAAGCCCAGGCAGCCGACGCCGTTTTGCTGGGTGCGGTTGGCGGCCCCGCCTATGACGACCTTGATTTCTCGGTAAAGCCCGAGCGCGGCCTCTTGCGCCTGCGCCAGGAAATGGACCTGTTTGCCAACCTGCGCCCCGCGCAATGCTTTGATGCGCTGGCTGATTTCTCCAGCCTGAAAAAAGAGCTGGTTTCCGGCCTTGATATCATGATCGTGCGCGAGCTGACCTCGGGCAGCTACTTTGGTGAACCCCGCGGCATTTTTGAAGAAAACGGCGAGCGGGTGGGCATTAACACCCAGCGCTATACCACATCCGAAATAGACCGCGTGGCCCGCGCCGCCTTTGAGCTGGCCCGCAAACGCGGCAACCGCCTGTGTTCGGTTGAAAAGGCCAATGTGATGGAAAGCGGCATTCTGTGGCGCGAGGTTGTTACCAAAATCGGTGCCGAAGATTACCCCGATGTTGAGCTTTCCCACATGTATGCCGATAATTGCGCCATGCAACTGGTGCGCGCCCCCAAGCAATTTGATGTGATTGTTACTGATAACCTGTTCGGCGATATTCTGTCGGATTGCGCCGCTATGCTCACCGGCTCGCTGGGCATGCTCCCTTCGGCCAGCCTCGGCGTGCCAATGGAAAACGGCATGCCAAAAGCCATGTATGAGCCGGTGCACGGCTCGGCACCCGATATTGCCGGCCAGGGCAAAGCCAACCCGAGCGCCACCATCCTGAGCTTTGCCATGGCCCTGCGCTATTCCTATAATCAGGGGGCCGAGGCCGACCGGCTGGAGGCGGCGGTGGAAAAAGTGCTGGCCGATGGCACCCGCACCGCTGACCTGATGCAAAAAGGTGGTGGCAAACCGGCCTCGACCACCGAAATGGGTGATGCGATCATCGCCGCCCTTTCAGCCAGCCTATAATTCTGGCAGCCCTTTTCGCCGGTTGGCGGGAAGGGCTACTTGTTTTTGGTGAAAAGCCGCTTATTGGCCTTCACAAATTGCTCTATCAGGCCCGCCAAGCCGCCAAATTTCTGCCCTTTTTGGTAGAAATACCCTGCGGTTGCCCCGATGCTGGCCCCGACAATATTCACAATGATATCCCACATGGTGTCATCCAGCCCCGATTTTTGCATGTTCAGGCCAAAAATCTGGTCCATGGCATATTCAAAAACCTCCCAAACCGCGCCGATGGCCACCGCGATACTGAAAGCAAGAAATGCCAGCGCCAGCGGCGGCGCGGCAAAGCGATCCCCCTCGAACAACATGAAAACCAGCACATAGCCGATAAGCCCAAAGCCAATGGCCGAGCCGCTATGCATCAATACATCCCACCACCAATATCTTTCATAAAAATCCCCGACCTCGCCCAGAAACAGGGTCGCAAACAGGAAGATCACGATCATTGCGGCAAAGGTCATGGGCAGCTCAACCCCCATCCGCTCTTCAAACAGGATCGGCAAAAAGGTAAGCCCAAGGGTAAACACGGCAATAAATGCCTCGTTCCAGTGCCCGAGCCACAGCGAAATCAGGCTTTCGACAATCAATATTATCCAGATCGTGTAGATGATGATTTTTTGCCCGGTGATTTTCATGCGGTGACTTTCCTTTCGCCTTCAACATAGGCGCAGCTTGGCGCATCGGCAACGGTGCAGGCTTCACAAACCTTCCCGCTACCACCATATAGGGGGGCAGGAGGCAGGCATGATCCGTGTTGCAAGCTATAATATCAGGAAAAGCGTCGGGCTTGATTACCGGCGGGATGCGCCGCGGGTGCTGTCGGTGCTCGCCGCCATCGGTGCCGATGTTGTGGCGCTTCAGGAAACGGATCGCCGCTTTGGCAGCCGCGCCAGCAGCATTCCCCACGCCCTGATCGCCGAGATCACCGATCTGAAACCGGTGGCGCTTTCGCCGCGCGCGCAAAGCATGGGCTGGCACGGCAATGCCATTTTGGTGCGCCGCGATACCAAAGTGCAGGCGGTGCGGCGGCTTGATCTGCCGGGCACCGAACCGCGCGGCGCCGCCGTGGTTGACCTTGAACTACCAACCGCTTTGCTGCGGGTGGTAGGGGTGCATTTGGGCCTGTTTCGGCGCGACAGGCGCGCACAGGTCAGCCATATTGCCGGTTTTCTGGAAAGCCTGCCCGATATGCCAACCCTTATTATGGGTGATTTTAACGAATGGCATCGCAAAGACCAAAACCTCAACGCCCTCAACGGGCGCTATACCTTGCACACGCCGGGAAAATCCTTTCCGACATTGCGGCCCGTGGTCGGGCTTGATAAATTCGCCCTCAGCCATGATTTGTGTATCGAGAGCGGCGGGGTGCATGATTGCCATGCCGCCCGCCGCGCCTCTGATCATAAGCCGATCTGGGCCGATATCAGCGCCGCCTGATCAACCCTTGAATTTGGAAATCGCCACCACCTGTTTGGCGGCGGCTTTCACCAATATGGTAGATTTTTTGCCAAAATCCGGGTCACCCGACAGCTTCATCGTGCCAAGATCAAAGCCCTGAAATTTGGAAAAATCGCCCCAAAATTTGGCGCGAAGGGCGGGCAGTTGCGCAACCGAGTTGGATACACTGCGCCCGTTTTGCTTGATATTGGCATTCCAGCTTTCTTCGGTCGGGTCAGCCAGAAACTTTTTCGCGCCGGTCATGAATTTTGCCAGCGAGTCATTCAGCAATTTCGCCGCCAGCGCCATTTTCTTTTCAATATCTGCCTTCACCTTGGCGATCGAACCTTCAAGATCGAGGCTTTTGCAGGTTACGGCATATTGGTCAGCCGCCTTGGCCACCGCCGCCGCCGCTTTGGCCGCGTCTTTGCCCAGCGGCACTTTTTTCAGCTTGGCTTCGGCTTTTTGCGCCACGCCTTGCAAGGCTTTGCATTGTTTTTGAATCGGCGGAATCGATTTCATGTATTCCTTTTTGGCCGCGTCAACCTTGGCCTTCAACTCATCCAAGGTTTTTGACGGGTTGGAGGCGGGATCGAGCGCAACGGTATCGACCTTATTGATCAGCGTATTCAACTTGTTTAGCTCGGCACCAACACCGGTCTTTACCATTTTTCCGACTTTACCTTTTTTCTTTTGCCAATGCGCATCGTCCAATTCTGCAGGACGTTTCACCTTAAAATCACTTGGGCGTATTCCAGCCATTTTCATCCCCTTTCATCGCGTTAAAATAAAAGTATAGCATTGTAACTCATGCGATTTGTAAGAAAAGTGACATCAGCCCCAATTTATTAGTTCCAGTGATCGGCGCCTATTCAACCCGCCATCCACACGTCATAGCGGGTGGATTTTCCCAATATCCGGTGTGAGGGCGCGGGCAGGCCACCGGGCAGTGCCGCCCGGCGCGGCCATTTGAGCACCACGCGATTCCGGGCGCAAGCCAGCGCGGTTTTTATCAGGGCCAGCGCATCCGGGTCATCTCCCACAATCTCGCGGAGCTGGCGCATTTCCTGCTTGACCAGGGCCGAATTGCCCCGTGGCGGGTGCATCGGGTCCACCACCACCACTTCGGGCGCAAGCGTGGGTAAAAGGGTTTTGGCATCGCCCTTTAAAAGCGTGATTCGTGCGGTAATATCTGCCACCTCGCTTTGCGCCGCTCTTTCCAGCGCTGCCGCCAGCAGCCCGTGCATGTGCGCCGAGCGTTCGATCAGGGTCACCCGCGCCCCGAGCGAGGCCAGCAAAAACCCGTCGCGCCCCAGCCCGGCCGTGGCATCGACCACATGCGGGCGGATGCCCTTTTTCATCCCCACCGCTTTGGGCAGGTCCTGCCCAAGACCACCGCCAAAGCGCAGCCGGTGCGCCACCGCGCCCGTGGTGAAATCAATTTCAAGCTCAGCCATGCTCACGCTTGGCCGCCTGCACCTCGCGCTCCAGCGCATTCAAGAAATGTGAGCGATCAGCCTTGGAAAACGGCTTGCCCTTACCTTGATGAAACGGGTCCGCCGCGCGCATATCGTTCATCAAATCGCGCATGGCAAGCTGGTTGCCAATGTTGGATTTGGTGAAAGCGTCGCCATTATGGCGCAAGGCCCGGCCACCGGCTTCAAGGCATTTTGCTGCCAGCGGAATATCTCCGGTGATGCAAATATCGCCGCGCCCTATCCGGTCCGCTATCCACATATCGGCCACATCGGGGCCGTCATCCACCACCACAATATCTACCAGCGGGTGCGGGCTGGGCCGCAAACCGCCGTTGGACACAAGGTAAACCTGTAGCTTGTGCCTATCAGCCACCCGCAATGTTTCGTCCTTCACCGGGCAGGCATCGGCGTCGATATAGATGATGGTCATGGGCAGCCCCTGCCAAGGGTGGCATCAGGCCCGACTGGCACAGAATAATCCACCGCTCAAATACCGTGCAGAATTTCGGCGTGGTGCATGATGTGGTCTTCCATAAAGCTGGCGATAAAGAAATAGGAGTGGTCATAGCCCGGCTGCATCCGGAAGCGCCCGGGCTGGCGCTTGGCGGCCATGGCCTGGGCCAAGGTTTCGGGTTTGAGCAGGCCCAAAAACTGGTCATTGCAGCCCTGATCTATCAGCACCGGGCTATGAAAGCCGTGTTCCGCCATCAGCTTGCTGGCGTCATGGCGTTGCCACGTGGTTTCATCCTCGCCCAAATAAGCGGCAAGCTGGGGGCGGCCCCAGTCAGCGCCGGTGGGGTTGCAAATCGGCGCAAAGGCCGAGAGCGAGGAAAATTGCGCCGGGCGGTTCATCGCCAGTGTCAGCGCGCCGTGGCCGCCCATCGAGTGGCCGGTAATGCCTTGTGCCTCTTCCAGCAGGTCAAAATTGCGAAACAGGAGCTTGGGTAATTCCTCGGCAATATAGGTTTCCATGCTAAAATGTGGCGCCCACGGGGCTTGGGTGGCATCCAGATAAAACCCCGCCCCTTGGCCAAGGTCAAAGGCATCATCATCGGCCACACCCGCGCCACGCGGCGAGGTATCAGGGAACACCAGCGCAATGCCCGCTTCGGCCGCCCAACCCTGCGCGCCGGCTTTAACCATGGCGTTTTCATGGGTGCAGGTCAGGCCGGAAAGATACCAAAGCACCGGCACCGGCCCTTCTTTTGCCGCCGGCGGCAGATAAACCGCAAAGGTCATCTCGCCACCGCAAGCCTCGGAATGGTGGGCATAAACCCCCTGCGTGCCGCCGAATGCAGCGCTTTCGGATATGGTTTTCATGGTTTGCCTCCGTTAACTGCCCGCCGGACCCTGATCTCTGTCCCGCTGCGGTCAAGTTTGAATTGCCCCGTTTTCTCCAGCAATGTGCTCAAGTTTTGGCAGCCATAGCTTCTTGCATCAAAGTCCGGATTGTCGGCCATTAGCTTTTGGCCAATTGGACCAAGATTGTAGCTGCCATCCTCTGTCGAAATGCTTTTCATTGCTGCCAGAATGAGCGGAACTGACTTACTTGGCGGGCCGCTATCCGGCACAGCCTTTTCTTCAATGGCATTCCCACTTTCTTCAACAGGTAATTCTTGTTTTTGAGTTTCCTTTTCTGTGTCATTTTCAGGAATTTTGGTACTTGTTTGCTCCAAATTCACAATGTTCTCGATGAAAATAAACCGCTTACAGGCCTTGCGAAACGCCGATGGCGTCTTTCGCTCGCCAATACCATAAACGGGCAGGCCCTGCTCTCGAATGCGGCTTGCCAATCGCGTGAAATCACTATCTGAGGATACCAGCACAAATCCGTCAACACGGCCAGAGTGCAGCAGGTCCATCCCGTCGATCACCAGCGCAATATCAGATGCATTTTTGCCTACCGTATTCGCCGGTTGATGGATAGGCACAATCGCATGGTCGGCCAGTATACTTGACCATTTTTTGAGGCGCGTATCTGAAAAATCTCCATAAATCCGCCGCACACTTGGTTCGCCAAACGATGTGATTTCTTTGAAGATCGCATCAACATAGCGGGCCGGAACATTGTCCGCATCAATAAGAACAGCCAAGAGCGGAGGATTATTTTCCATTAAAACTCCACCACCGCCCGAATGCTTTTACCTTCATGCATTAACTCAAACCCCTTATTGATATCCTCAAGCGCCAGTTTATGGGTGATCATCGGGTCGATCTCTATTTTGCCGTCCATATACCAGTCCACAATTTTGGGCACATCGGTGCGACCGCGCGCGCCGCCAAAGGCGGTGCCGCGCCAGCTTCGGCCGGTTACAAGCTGGAAGGGCCGGGTTGAAATCTCGGCCCCGGCGGCGGCCACGCCAATAATTATGCTTTCGCCCCAGCCTTTATGGGCGGCTTCAAGTGCGGTGCGCATCACATCGGTGTTGCCGGTGGCATCAAAGGTATAATCAGCGCCGCCACCTGTTAGCGCCACCAAATGCGCCACAAGGTCGCCGCCCACCTTTGCGGGGTTCACAAAATCGGTCATGCCAAAGCGCGTGGCCATGATGGCTTTATCGTCATTCAGGTCCACCCCGACGATCTGGTCAGCGCCTGCCAGCCGCAACCCCTGCACCACATTAAGGCCAATGCCGCCAAGGCCAAACACAATCGCGCGGCTGCCGATCTCGGCCTTGGCGGTGTTGATCACGGCACCTATGCCGGTGGTTACGCCGCACCCGATATAGCAAACCTTGTCAAACGGGGCATCTTTGCGGATTTTCGCCAGTGCGATTTCGGGCAGCACCGTGTGGTTGGCAAAAGTCGAGCAGCCCATATAGTGCAAAATAGGGGTGCCATCAAGCAGGCTAAAACGGCTGGTGCCATCGGGCATTAGCCCCTGCCCCTGCGTGGTGCGGATGCTTTGGCAAAGGTTGGTTTTGGGGTTCAGGCAATAGTCGCATTCACGGCATTCGGGCGTGTAAAGCGGGATCACATGATCACCGGGTTCAAGGCTGGTAACGCCGGCACCCACCTCCAGCACCACGCCCGCGCCCTCATGGCCGAGAATAGCCGGAAACAGCCCTTCAGGGTCTGCGCCCGAGCGGGTGAACTCGTCGGTATGGCAAATGCCGGTGGCCTTGATCTCCACCAAAACCTCGCCCGCCTTCGGGCCTTCAAGGTTGACCTCGATAATTTCGAGCGGCTTTCCGGCTTCAAAGGCGACTGCGGCGCGTGTTTTCATGCTATTTCTCCCCGGTTGTTACCAAAGCGAGCATTGGGGAAAACCGCCTGAATTGCAATTCCAAAAAAAATCGCCCAAAAAGCCCGATACCGCCAGACAAGCCCGCAAGCACTCCATGGCAAATCCGGCGGCGCGGTTAAATCACGCTTCTTTGCGCCGGTTGGCCTTGTGGCGACCCCGGCCTAGCCTTTGCGCGTATTGGGGTGCAGCGATTTCCCCAGAATATGCTCGTCCGCACCAATAACATGGCTGGCCGAGCCAACAATTTTGGGGTCCGGGTCGGGCGCATTTTCCAGGTTGCGGTCGGGATAGGGTATTTCAGACAGGAAGTGGCGCATGGTGTTCAGCCGCGCGCGCTTTTTGTCGTTGGATTTGATGATTGTCCATGGCGCGTCTGCGGTATCGGTGTAAAAAAACATCGCCTCCTTTGCCTCGGTATATTCATCCCATTTATCGAGGCTGGCGCGGTCAATCGGCGAAAGCTTCCATTGCTTCAGCGGGTCGGTTTCGCGGCTCTTGAAGCGGCGGCGCTGTTCTTCGCGGGTGACCGAAAACCAGTATTTGAAAATATGAATGCCGGAACGCGCGAACATCCGCTCCAGATCAGGGGTTTCGCGCATGAATTCCAGATATTCCTGCGGCGAACAAAAATCCATCACCCGTTCGACACCGGCGCGGTTATACCACGAGCGGTCAAACAACACCATTTCGCCGCGGCTCGGCAAATGCTCGATATAGCGTTGATAATACCATTGGCCGCGCTCGCGCTCGGTGGGTTTATTGAGCGCCACAACCCGCGCCGCGCGGGGGTTCAAGTGCTCCATAAAGCGTTTGATGGTGCCGCCTTTGCCCGCCGCATCGCGGCCCTCAAACAGCAAAATCATCTTGGCCCCTGTATCCTCCACCCATTTTTGCACTTTCAAAAGCTCAACCTGCAACAGCGCTTTTTGTTTTTCGTAATCGGCTTTCTTAATCTTGTCCGAATAAGGGTATTGCCCCTGCTCAAACCGGCTGAGCGCCGAGGATTCTGAATCTAGGATATCGGCAGTTTGTGTGGCTTTGCGCATCGCGTTTCTCCCTTTTGGATTTTCGCCACACATTACGCAGAAGCAAAAGCTGAATGTATTGATACAAGTCAATTTTCGCTGATGTTTTTACCCCGCAGTTTTTTGATTGCACCGCGCTGGGTTTTCCCGTCCAACCGGCGGCGTTTCGAGGCAAGGGTTGGCCGGGTTTTTACCCGCCGCTTGGGCCGGTGTAGCGCCTGAATTATCAACTCCCGCAATTTTTCCTCTGCCAGTTCCCGATTGCGGGCCTGCGTGCGGTGCTTTTCGGCGGTGATGATGATCGCGCCGTCTTTTGTCCAGCGCCAGCCAGCCAGCTTTTTAAGCCGCGCCTTGGCATCCCCCGGCAGGCTTGGCGAGCGCGCTGCCTCAAAACGCAGCTCCACCGCGGTGGAAACCTTGTTCACATTCTGCCCACCGGGGCCGGAAGCGCGCACAAAGCTCTCGGTCAACTCCCAGTCTTGCAGGGAAATGGTGTCGTTAATGCGGATCACGTCTGGGCCAACTTGTTGCGGTTCGCATCCTGACTATCAGGAAATCATCGAATCAGAAAGGGCCGCCCCACTTGAGGAGCGGCCCAAACTTGAGTTTGGAGGTGGTCAGGTCACGGGCCACCTGCCGGGGGTTGCCCCGGCTAGATTTTCATCTCCCGTGTTTCCTTAACCATTTGCTCCAATATCCCAATAGACATCGGCACCTCCTTTCTCGTTGTTTCAGATGAGCAGAGCTTAACCGGAAAACGGTTAAACGCAAATAAATTATGCGCGCGCGGGCGTGAGGCGCGAAATTGCCAGCCGGTATGGCCCCAAAGCCACCAATGCCAGGCTCATTTTTACGGCAAAATCAGCCAGCGCAAGGCTTACCCAAAGCGGGGCTGCGGGGCCAAAGCCAAATATCGGCACCACCTCGCGCGCCCATGCATTGGGCTCGGAAGCATCCAGAAACACAAAAGCCGCCGCAAAGGCGATGCTGAAAAACAGCGCCGTATCCAGCGCCGAGCCAATGAAAGACGACACCAAAGGTGCCCGCCACCAGCTTTGGGCACGTAGCCGGTCAAACACCGCCACATCGCTCATTTGTGCCAGCAAAAACGCCATGCCCGAACCAAGCGCAATGCGCAGGCTCACCGCCGGGCCAAATTCCAGCATGATCTGGGTGCCGATCAGCGAGCTGATAACCCCGATAACAAACCCCGCCAACACCACCTTGCGGGCCTGCCGCACGCCATAGGTGCGGTTCATCAGATCGGTTACCAAAAAAGCAAAAGGGTAGGTAAACGCCCCCCATGTCAGCCAGTTGCCCAGCAGAAACTGCACCAGAATATTGGAGGCCACCACAATGGTTGCCATGGCGATCACGCCAAATAGTAGTCCACGATTCATTTTTTATCCCGTATTTTTAAAGAAGGTCAGCGGTGACTTCTGCCGGAAACACCCGGCAAGGCGCGCTATAGCCCCGCTCCGGGTAAAACGCAAGCCTTCGCTACGCCTTATTTCAGGCGCGCCCGCACCCGTTTGGCAAAAACCCATACCAGCAGCAGCACCGGCACCGTGATCATTGCCGAAAGCTGGTATTTCTCCAACCCCAAAACCGGGGCCACAGGCGCAAGCAGATAATTGAGCAGCGACACCGCATAATAGCTGATCGCCACCACCGAAAGCCCCTCCACGGTTTCCTGCAAGCGCAGTTGCAGCCCGGCCCGCTGGTCCATCCGCGCCAAAACCAATTTGTTTTGTGCCGCGTTTTCCACATCGACGCGGGTGCGCAGCAGGTTGGCGGCGCGCTCGGTGCGCTCGGAAAGCTCATGCAGCCGGTTTTTGGTGGCAAGGCAGGTGCGCATGGCAGGCATATAGCGCCGCATCATGAATTCAGACATCATCTGCCGCCCTTCAAAACGTTCTTCGCGCAATATTTTTATCCGCTCCTCCACGATTTTGCTATAGGCCTCGGTGGCCCCAAACCGGAACGCGGTGCGCGAGGCGAGGTTTTCTATCCGCCCTGCAAGGTGCAGCAATTCTTCCAGCGTCGCCGAATCCTTGCTTTTATCTTCGGCGAGATCATCAAACACCGCCGATAGTTCGGCCTGCATGTCATCCACCTCGTCGGCGACCCGCCGTGCCAGCGGAAAGCCGAGCATCGAGGCGTTCATATAGGTTTCGGTTTCCAGCAGCCGCTGGGCAATACGCCCGAGTCGCCGCTGGCTGACGCCGGTATTAACGACCACCGCAAAGCGCACATGCCCGGCCTCGTCAATCCTGAAATCGGTCGCGATAATCGCTTCACGGTCCACCACATAGGCGGCCACCAGGCTTTCCGACACAAACCATTTGCCGAGCTTTTCACTGAGCGCAGGCATTGACTGGGTGGCAAAATCGGTGGTTTCCATGCGCATCAGCACCGAAGATATCACCACACCCGGGGCTTCGGCCAGCCAGTCTTTCGGGAACAGGTTGAAGGCGTGCCCGTCAAACGGGCGCTCCTCCACCCCTTCGGTATAAAGCGAATAACTGACAAATTCCGAATGCATTTCCCATTTCAGAAAACTGCGGCCAAGGCTGGCGGTGTGATGGGTGGCATCGGGGGAGGGATGGGCGGCACCATAACGATCAAGCAAAGCCAAAAGATGGGCGCGGTCGAGCAACCGGTCGCGCTTGGCGGCACCGCTTGGCTGCTTGATCACCAGATAGGCGGCGCGGCAGGGCGCGGTAAGCTCGGGGAAGGGGCGGGCATGCAGCTCGTTGCTCAGGGCAAAGCGCAGCGGGTGGTCGGCGATGGGGTTTTCGGTCATGGCATTTCCTTCGGGTTACCGCCTTTTCCCACCATTTCGGGCCTGCCGCAAGAATATCCTTGCCAGACTAAGTGCGCCCGAACAGCCGCTCGATATCGGCCAGTTTCAGCTCCACATAGGTAGGCCGCCCGTGGTTGCACTGGCCCGAATGCGGGGTTGCCTCCATTTCGCGCAGTAAAGCGTCCATTTCCGGGGCGCTCATCATCCGGCCCGAGCGGATGGAGCCGTGGCACGACATCCGGCTGAGCACCGCCTCGATCCGGTCTTGCACCGTTTGGCTCTGGCCCAGATCGGCCAACTCGTCGGCCAGATCACGCATCAGGCTGGCGGCGTTGATCTCGCCCAAAATAGCGGGGGTTTCGCGCACACAAAGCGTGGCCTCGCCAAAGGGTTCATAAACCAGCCCGAGGGTGGCCATTTGTGCGGCGGCTTCCAACAAGCGGGCGCGATCCTCTGTTGGGAGCTCTACAATTTCAGGAATCAGCAGCGCTTGTGAAGGCACGCCTCTGGCCCCTGATTGCCGCTTGAGCCGCTCATAAACCAGCCGCTCATGCGCGGCGTGCTGGTCAACAATCACCATGCCGGTTTTGGTTTGGGCGACGATGTAATTTTCGTGCAACTGCGCGCGGGCCACGCCCAATGGCAGATCGTGAGGCACCTGCGATTGCGGCGGCGCTTCCACCCGACCTGCCTGCCAGCCGTCGCTCTCGGCAAAACCGGTTGCCGGGGCAAAGCCTCGGGCACGGTTGAGCGGCATCTGGTAGAGCATATCAGGGCGCGGCGCTTCGGGTTGCATGGCGCCCAGCGTGGCGGTGCCAACCGTGCTGGAGGCCCGGTGCCCCGCCCCGGCCAGCGCGTGCCTGAGCGCCGAAACGATCAGCCCCCGCGCTATCCCCGGCTCACGAAACCGCACCTCGGCCTTGGCGGGGTGCACATTCACATCCACCATCTCGGGGTCACAATCAATAAACAGCACCGCTGCCGGGTGCCGGTCTCTGCTTAGAAAATCAGAATAGGCAGCCCGCAATGCCCCGTGTAATTGCTTGTCCCGCACCGGGCGGCCATTGACGAAGAAAAACTGCGCCACCGCCGCGCCGCGTGAATAGGTGGGCAGCGCGGCATAGCCGGAAAGGTGCATGCCTTGGCGCTCGGCCTCGATCTCCAGCGCATTATCAATAAACTCGCGCCCCATAATCCGGCGAAGCCGTGCCTGAAGCTGGCCGTCCGGCCCCTCGACATCGGCGCGGAAGGTGATCCGCTCCTTGCCGCCGGAAATATCACGCAGCACAAATGCCACATTTGGTGCCGCCATCGCCAAACGCTTGACCACATCGCCAATCGCCCGCGCCTCGGCCACCGTTGAGCGCAGAAATTTCAACCGCGCCGGGGTGGCCCGAAACAGCCCGCGCAACTCTACCGTGGTGCCTTGCGGGCCAGCCGCCGGGGTCACCTCGCCGGGCTTACCCCCGTCCACCACCATCTGAAACCCGCCCGGCGTGCCGGCAAAGCGCGAGGTAATGCTAAGCCGCCCGACCGAGCCGAGCGAGGGCAGTGCCTCGCCACGAAAGCCGAAGGAATGGATATTGAGCAGGTCGGAACCGTCAATTTTCGAGGTGGCATGGCGCGACAGCGCCAGCGCTAGCTCCGCTTCTGGAATGCCGGTGCCATCATCCACCACCCTCAGCAGGGTTTTGCCGCCTTCGCTATAGGCAATTTCCACCCGCCGCGCCTCTGCATCCAGCGCATTTTCCACCAGTTCCTTGACCGCCGAAGCCGGACGCTCCACCACCTCGCCCGCCGCGATGCGGTTGGCGGCGGCATCATCCAGCTGCCGGATCGGCCTGCGATTATGCAGGATATGGGGGTTTTGCGCATTCATGCCACAACAAGTAGCATAGATGGAGGTGATTCTGAAAGCGGCAACACTGCGCCGCCACGCCGCCCCGGCCGTTAGTCTTCCGGCAAGCCTTCTGGCTGGCCAACCACAACAAAGCGCAGTTTTTCCGGCTGGAAAAGCGTGGCGGCGACCCGGTTGATCTCCTCCAGCGTCACCGCGTTGACCAAATCATTGCGCTCACCAATATAGGTGATCGGCAAACCGGCCACCTGTAGCCCCGCCAATATTCCGGCAATTTCGGCATTGCCGTCAAAGCGCAGCGGATAGGCGCCGGTCAGGTAGCGTTTGGCGGTTTCAAGCTCTGCTGCTGTCACGCCCTCTGCGGCTACTTTGGCCCATTCCTGCCGCACGATTTTCACCGCCTCGGCGGCGGTTTCATTGCCGCTGCTAAAGGCGCCCATAAACAGGGCCGCGTGCTCATAGGGGAGCAAAAAGCTGGAAATCCCGTAGGTCAGCCCGCGCTTTTCCCGCACTTCCACATTCAGCCGCGCGGTTGATGAACGCCCGCCGATAATATGGTTGAGCACATAAGCGGCCAGATAATCGGGGTCGTCGCGGCTAAGGCCGGGCTGGCTGAAGCTGATCACCGATTGCGGCGTGTCAAATTCAATACTGGTAATGCCGGCGGTGAGCGCGGGGGTTACATCCGGCACATTATCGGCAATGCCATCAGGCAGGCCCGCCAGCAATTCATCGAGCAAACTACCGAGCGCCTCGGGTGAAATAGCGCCAACCGCACCGACAAACACATTGTTTTTGCCCAGCGCCTGCGCATGGGCGGCACGCATATCTTCCGGTGTGAGGGCGGCTACAGTTTCCAGCGTGCCATCAACGGGCAAACCATATGGG
>Ga0316205_10001037_pt1 | contig 39370 bp, 34 predicted proteins | sample 3monthpyrite_MG_FD_204941 | JGI IMG/M metagenome (GOLD analysis project Ga0316205, IMG submission 204941) | Microbial mat bacterial communities from mineral coupon in-situ incubated in ocean water Damariscotta River, Maine, United States -... | ecosystem: Environmental > Aquatic > Marine >...
ATAACTGATAACTGATAACTGATAACTGATAACTGATAACTGATAACTGATAACTGATAACTGATAACTGATAACTGATAACTGATAACTGATAACTGATAACTGATAACTGATAACTGATAACTGAATAAAAAATGCCAAGAATTACAGCACATAGAAAAGCACATTTTAATGCAGCTCACAGATTGTTTAATCCAGAATGGTCAGATGAAAAGAATGCCAAAGTTTTTGGAAAATGTAGCAATCCACATTATCACGGACATAATTATGAATTAACGGTTTCTGTTACTGGAGAAATTGATCCTGTTACAGGTTTTGTAATGGATTTATCTGTGTTACGAGAATTGATTAAAAGCGAAATTGAAGATGTTTTTGATCATAAAAATTTAAATGTAGAAGTCGCAGAATTTAAAACACTAAATCCAACTGTAGAAAATATTTCTGTGGTTATTTATAATAAACTGCGTGCAAAAATTAGTACTTCCTTAGAGATTTCTATTACACTTTACGAAACACCAAGAAACTTTGTAACGTATTCTGGTGAGTAGATTTTTTAAACAATCTAATCATCTTTTAAATTGTTTACTAATAAACGTTTAAGTTCTACAAAATCTTTTTGCAATACAATATATTTAGATAATAATCTTTGCGTTAAATAATATTTGTTATCCAAAATATTTTCAAATTTTCTATTTTTTAAAACCACTCTATTATCTGAAGGATTTAAATTACTGCTTCCAATTTTTTTACCAAATTCAGAAAATTTTGAATCTATTGCACGTAACGAAATATTCTCATAAAAAAAAGGAACTAAATTTTGATTTATATCAACATCAATTCCTTTTTCACTTTCTTCAATTTTAGATATAGATGTTGGTATATTATAAATAATTTGTTTTAGAGAATCATTATCAAAAAGAGAAACTTTACCTGTAGATAATGCTTCGTTTAAAACAGAAGTATAAAAATTATTATTTGGTGTTATCAAGATGTTATAAATAAGACTATCTATTAGTATAGAATTTACAGTTTTGTACTCTTCAGTCATTAAACTTAGCGCTTGTATTGTAGAAGTGTCTATTTTTTCTAAACGAATAAAACTTATCTCTAAACTTGCCATGTTTTTATTTACTTCATCTAATAAACGTTTTGATAATAAATAATTTTCTTTTTTTATTTTTCTATTTTCATTCCAATTATTAATTGAAAGCGCAATAAGAATTCCAATAACTACCAATACAATTTCTCCAATAGCATATTTAAAGTACTTAGATGTTTTACCTGCCTGTCTGGTAGGCAGGTTTTCCATCAGTAAGTTTTGACGGATTTTTCTAAAGAATTTAATCATGATATAAGTTGTTTGTCATTTTTTGAAATGAGGAATTAAGTGATGATTTAGAAATCATCAAGATGAGATGTTTCGACTCCGATCGACATGACAATTCGTGTTTTTTTTAAAGAAATTATTCATCGCTATCTTCTTTTTTGTACTTTTTGTAACCTACATATAATCGCATAGCCAATCTTGCAAATAAGATAATTGCAATAACCGTAATGATGTTAAATCCGTTCATTATTTTTTTTCTATAATTGAAAATTATCCAGTAACACCATCGCCATCAATATCTTTAGATAAATGTGTTTCTAAAGCGGCTAAGGTTTTCTTTAAAATTGCTCTTGTATTTGCCAATTCTTTTTCTAAAATAGCAACACGTTCTTCAACATTTTTTGCTTGTTCTTCTTGTTTTTCTAATTCGTCTTGTTGCATTAAATCCCAAAATATTCCCATGATAGTGTTTGATTTATAGTTAGTTTAGTAATTGAGACCTCTCGACTGCGCTCGAGGTGACATAATTTAATTTAGTAATTGAGAAATTAAAGATACAGAAAATATAGTCAACATAAACCAACCAATGAATCCTTGTATAATAGCTAAGTATCGCGGCAACCCTTTAATAGGAATTTCACCAAAACCAAGTGTTGTAAAGGTGTTGATGGAGAGCATTAATGCGTTTAAAGCTTTGATAAACACATCGTATAACAATCCTAAAATTAATAAAATTCCTATTTGAATATTTTTCCAACGTTTTTGTTTGGGTGTTAAATCTTTCCATTTCCCTGTCAAAACATCGGTAGCTTTTAAAAAGCGTGTCATGAGTTTAGAACTAAACATAGATGCATTGTAAAGCGGTTTAGACCAACTAATAAAAAATGCAGGTAATTCTAGTTTTTCATCATCTAATTTGTTCTTAAAATCATTGAAAGAACTTATTTCTTGTTCTTTTCCTTCTAAATAAATGGTATGTATTCCTTCATTTCTACGCAAGTATTTTTGGAAGAACTCAAAACGATGCATCAAACGTTTTTTACCATGAGAATCCCAAGAATTAGGGAATAACAAATAAATAAATGCAAAGAGTAAAATAACATATAATGAAAAAGTGACTGCTTTAGATGGTTTTGTACCATAAGCAGAAAATACTTTTAAAAATTGGTTAATTTTCCATGTAAAGAAAGTATCAAAACTGGGTGTTTCTTTATAAAGGAAAGCGAGTCTTTTTGTTTCTAAATCTTTAATTTCTCTATACACAGCGTTAGACGATTCCATTTCATGACGTTGAGTATAATAATTATAAAACTTACCTCTAATGGACTGCTCAGCATTGTAAACATCTCGATCTTGAACCATTACTGTATTTAAGTAATGATCTATATTTCTTTTGGAAAACGTCTCTTCATCTGGTTCAAATCCTTTGAGATCAAAATCTGAAATTATTCCTCCACCCAACCAATAATCATATATTTCAGTATCAATAATCTTGTTCTCAAATTGTTCCCAAACTAACCAGTTAGAATTTGAACTAATATTATCAATTTCTAAAAATATAGGTGGGCTAAAGTAATTATTTGCCACTTTTAAATATTCAAGATTTTTTGTGTTTATCGTTAAAAATAAAGCTTCTGAATTCTCGAAATGATTATTCATTATTTCATAATTAATAATTTCTGGAGCATTTAGATATGAATAATTTGATATTCTTACATTTTTGGAATTAAATTCATTGTTTCGAATGACCATATTTCCTTTACCAGAATGTGTAATAAAGCTATCATTATTGCGTACATAATTAGAATACATTAATAACATTATATCTTCTATTTCAGAATTTAAAGTTAGTTTTAAATCTCCTAAAATATCCGATTGAATAATGTATGTAAAATTATATTTTATTAATTTATCAATTGTATTTCTAATTCTCAGCTCTTGATGAAAGGTACATTGCTTTAGCATTAAATTGCTGGTATTTATAAAATTTACACGTTTGTGAAACTGAATAAGACTAAGAGATGCATTAGCAACTGACTCAACTCCAAGAAAATAAATGTTTGTAAATTCAAGCTGTTTATTGATATGAATACTATCTGTTCTTACAGGTTTTGAGTCTGTAAGTAAACTACTTTTATCTAAAAAAAGAGAGTCTGTTTTTGCATCAAAAACTATTTTGGCATTGGTTAATTTAAAAATACTATCCTTTTCTTGCTCAATCATTTTAAACAGTTGGGTGTAAGAATATTCTTTATAATTAATTTCTTGCGAAAAACTATTGATAGAAAACAGTAAAGCAAATAGGAATAGAATTTTTTTCATTCTGTCATTGCGAGGAATGAGGAACGAATGACGAAGCAATCTGTTTAATTGTAGTTTTATTTCATGAGATTGCTTCACTTTGTTCGCAATGACATTTGTATATTTTATTTTCATAATTAATTAAGTAATTGAGAGATTATTGAAACAGAGAAAATAGTCAGCATAAACCAACCAATAAAGCCTTGTATAATTGCTAAATAACGAGGCAAGCCTTTTATAGGAATTTCTCCAAAACCTAAGGTAGTAAAGGTGTTGATGGAGAGCATTAATGCGTTGAGCATTTTGATGAGAATATCATAACAAATAGCAACTGTAAAAGCCCCAATTAATAAGAACGATTTCCACCAACGTTTTTTGGTTGGCAAATCATTCCAAGTGCCTTTCATAATATCTACACGTTTTAATACGCTAGCAGAAAACTTGGTTCCAGAAATTGCCCATTTGTAAAGAGGTAATGCAGTTGCTGTAAAAAACCTCGGAACTGTTTTTCCTTGTTGAGCTACTAAAGTTTTAAATTCATCAAACTCCAACAAGTCTTCTTTTTGATTGTCTAAATAGACTTCATGAATTCCTGATTTTTTATTCATGTATTTGAAGAAGAATGCATATCTGTTCATGATGCGTTTTCTACCATGAGCATCCCAAGAATTTGGAAACAACAAATAAATAAAAGCAAAGAGTAAAATAACATACATCGAAAAAATTACCGCTCTCTCTGGCTCTGTTCCATAGCCAGAAAACACTTTTAAAAATTGATTGATTCTCCATTTAAAAAAGGTTTTAAAGGTTGGTGATTCTGTATATAAAAACTTAAGATGCCTTGTGTCAAGATTCTTCATTTCAACATAACAAGCATTATAACTTTCTTGGTCGCCACGTTTTTGATAACTTTCTAAAAGAGATTTGTATGAAGCTATAAGGAGATCGTAATCTTCTTTAATCTCAAAATTCATTGAATCAGAAACCATATATACTTTTGCATCTGGTCTTAAGGGACTACGAGGATTAACAAAAAGTTTTCCACTTACCTGTTTAAAAGGTATATAGGTATTGCTTTCGGGTAGTTGAGCACCCGTTAATTCAATGAGGTTAATCTGATTTTCTACTAAATGAATTTTTCGTTCTATGATGGCACTTCTTATAGATATAGTATCAATCTTAGAATTTCTTATATCGACTTCCGAAATTTGTGAACTTCCAAGAGAAATCATGTTAAAATTGCTATTTTTTATAGATAATCTGGGTTTTCCTGGAGTTCTGGTTAATTGAATATGTTTTTTAACCGCAACATTGGTAAACGAAAAACTAGCGCTCTCGTTGAAATCAAAAAAACCTACCCAGGTTTTAAATTCACAATTATAGAAATTAAAGTAAGAGAACCTATCTGTGCCTTTGATTGTAAATTGTTTGTCAGATATTATGTTTTTTAAGAAAAATCCAGAAATAGGTTCAGAATTATAGTTGGATATTCTTAACCAGCCTTTAAAATGTAAATTTTTAATAACCTTTACCTTTCCAGCCACTCCAAAGGAATTGTCAAATTTTAACCCATCTACAGTAATACTTTTATTAAAAATAGCAGCAATGTTTTCTTTTGTAGTGTCAATAGGGAAAATGACATCCTCAATAAGTAAGCTATCTTTTTTTACATCGAGTAAAATCTTGATGTTTTTTACTTCATAAATAGAATCTGGCCAGTTATTTACTTCTTTAGCCCAATCTGTTATAGATGGAATTACTCTCCAGGTACTAGTGTCTTCTTGAGAAAAACTGTTTGTAGATAATAAGAAAACAAATAATAAAAGTATTTTTTTCATTGATATTTTATTTATCATTCCCTTGAAAAAGGGAATCTAGTTTTACATTTAATTCAATAATTGAGAGATTAACGACACACTAAAGATAGTTAACATAAACCAACCAATAAATCCTTGTATAATTGCCAAATAACGTGGCAATCCTTTTATTGGGATTTCTCCAAAACCTAAAGTGGTAAATGTGTTTATAGAAAGCATTATAGCGTTTAACATTTTAATCAATATATCGTAACAAATTGCGAGTGTAAAAGCACCAATCAATAAAATGGATTTCCAAATGCGTTTCGATTTTGGTACTTCACTCCAAGTACCTTTCATAATATCTACACGTTTTAACACACTTGCAGAAAATTTGGTGCTAGAAATTGCCCATTTATAGAGTGGGAGAGCAGTTGCTGTGAAAAACTTCGGAACCGTTTTTCCTTGTTGTGCAACCAAATCTTTAAATTCATCAAACTCTAATAATTCTTCTTTTTGATTGTCTAAATACACTTCATGTATTCCAGATTTTTTGTTCATGTATTTGAAGAAGAATGCATATCTGTTCATAATGCGTTTTCTACCATGAGCATCCCAAGAATTGGGAAACAATAAATAGATAAAAGCAAAGAGTAAAATTACATACATAGAGAAAACAACTGCTTTTGCTGGTTTTGTTCCGTATGCTGAAAAGACTTTTAAAAATTGATTAATCTTAAGGGTAAAGTAATTTTCAAAAGAAGGTGATTTACTTTGTAAAAATTCAAATCTTTGAGTTTCTAAATCTTTAATGTCAACATAAACTTCGTTAGCGAATTCACCATCCATTCTTTCTTTAAAATGTTTATGTATGATGCCTTTCAATACTAACTCTTCTTTAAAGCTAGTTTTATTTTCAAATTTTGCTTTGTTAAAATATTTAGTGAGCAATTCTGTTGAATTTGTATTATTTAATTTTTTAAAATCCCAATAGCCGAGTTTAGCAATTGATTTACCTTTAATTGATGGCCAGTCTATAATAAAATTATTCTTTAAACCTTGTATTTCAAGTAACACAAAGTTGTTGAAAACATTTTTATCAAGTTCGTAATATTCAGTTTTAGAAATACCATCTAAATATATTTCTGGGCTTATATTGTTAAATGTATTTGAATTAATATCTGTTTGTTCTACAGATGAAGAAGTTAATGAGACATATTGATAATTATTTATTGAGTTTTTACTAAAGCTTAAGTGCCTCGCATTATTAACCCAAACACTAATTCCTTTATCAATAAAAGTAAAATCACCTTTTTTTATTTTTTTCTTTGTAAAAGAAGATTTAAAAATATTTTTTTCAATAAAAACAATTGACTGATTTGGGTTATTTTGGGTGCCAATCAAATCAAAAGAAAATTCATCTTCAAAACTATTTTGAATGAAAGTAATAAAAGGGTTTGCTAGGGTTGTAACATTATTACTCTTTTCTGTTGTGCGAAATTTTACAGTTTCTTTAAAACTACAAAATTGAAAGATTATAGCACTTGTTTCTTCTAATTCTATAGGTTTTCTAAAACTTATATAATTAAAAACACCAGCTTTTTTATAAGTATTATTTATTTGAAATTTTTGAACAAAATGAACATTATTTAGTTTTAAGTGTTTGTTAATAAAAATACTATCACGTTTAATTATTTGTTTTTCCATTTTATTTGTTAGAGAAAAACGTTCATCCGTTTTAGTATTGTATTTTATTAATGCGTTTTCGAGCTTAAAAACGGTATCCTGTTCAGCTTTTATCATGTCAAAAAATTGCGTAAAGGAATATTCTTTAATTTTTGTTTCTTGAGAAAACATTGTAAATGAAAACAATACAGTAAAAAGTAAGATTAGTTTTTTCATATTAATTCAATAATTGAGAAATAAGTGAAACAGAGAAAATAGTCAGCATAAACCAGCCAATAAAGCCTTGGATAATTGCCAAATAACGTGGCAAACCTTTTATGGGGATTTCTCCAAAACCTAAGGTTGTAAATGTGTTTATTGATAACATTAATGCGTTTAACATTTTTATCAAAATATCATAACAAATAGCAATTGTAAAAGCACTAATTAGTAAAACAGATTTCCAAATGCGTTTTGATTGTGGTAAATCGCTCCAAGTGCCTTTCATAATGTCTACACGTTTCAACACACTTGCAGAAAATTTGGTTCCAGAAATCGCCCATTTGTACAATGGTAAAGCGGTTGCTGTAAAAAACCTCGGAACCGTTTTTCCTTGTTGTTCTACTAAAGTTTTAAACTCATCAAATTCTAATAACTCTTCTTTCTGATTGTCTAAATACACTTCATGAATTCCAGCTTTTTTGTTCATGTATTTGAAGAAAAATGCATATCTGTTCATAATTCGTTTTCTTCCGTGAGCATCCCAAGAATTTGGAAACAATAAATACACAAAAGCAAAAAGTAAAATAACATACATAGAAAAAATAATTGCTTTGGAAGGCTCTGTACCATAATCAGAAAAAAGTTTTAGGAATTGATTGACTTTCCACTTAAAGTAAGGTCTAAAACCAGGATTTAAATTGTATTCTACTTTTAGACGCTGAGTTTCAAAATCTTTTATATTAAGATACACCTTATTGGCTTGTTGTGTATTGTAGCGACTTTTGTAATGATTATAAAACTGACTTTTGATAGACATTTCTTCTGCAAAAGCATCCGAATTAAAGATTCGTATAGAATCTCTATACTGTTGTGTTAGAATTTCTCTGTCATTAACAGAAAGACTAATAGGGTATTGGTTACGTTTTTTAAGCGAATAATCAACAAAAGAATTGTATGCTGAGAAACCCAAATTAAATTGATCCCAATCAATATTATCTCCAGAAGAAAATGGATCTAATTCAAGAAAAACAGGCGTGGAATATTTGTTATTAGTCCACGTTAACTTTCCGTCAAAGTTGGTTTTAGAAAAGTAAATAAAATCGCTATCAAATAAATTGTCTCTAATTCTAAAAGTTTCTAAATTTTGACTTAAGGAATAAAAAATAACATCTACATTGGAAATTGAATTTTTTTCAAATCTTAAAAAATCGCTGCCTCTGATACTAAATATAAAACGGTTAGCTCTTTTTGAAGGTCTAAAATTATTATCCATTATATAGTAAGATATTGATTTGGAATTATCACAGAAGCTATTGAAATTAAAAAGATCGAAATCGCAAAATTGAATATAAACAGAACGATTTCTAACACCCTCAAAATCAATCGTGTCATCACAATTGGTTATAAGATATTTAACTCTATCATTAAAACGACAATATTGTAGCATAAAAGATTTTACGTTTAAGAATTCAATACTTTTCTTAAAATGAATATCTACTAAAACTCCATTAATAAAATTATTAGGGGCATTAAAATCAGCATAAAATTGAACATTATTTAGCACTAGATGTTTGTTTATAACAATATCGTTACGATAGTTATAGGTGGAATCTTTAGATTCATTAGGGTCAAATTTAATTCTAAATCTAGTATCTGTTTTAGGATTATATTTGATGAGTGCATCTTGGAGTTTAAATATGGTGTCTTTTTCGTTTTCTATAAGTTTAAAAAACTCTGTGTACGAGTATTCTTTGTATTTCAACTCTTGTGAAAAACTGCTGATAGAGAATAATAGAGCAATTAGGAAGAATGCTTTTTTAAATCCGTTATTGCAAGGAATAAGGAACGAATGACGAAGCCTGCCTGACCGGCAGGCAAGTAATCTGTTTAATTGTAGTTTCAATTTATGAGATTGCTTCATGGAGCCTGTATTGAGCGAAGTCGAAATGTTCGCAATAACGTTTGTATATTTTGTTTTCATAATTAATTTAACAATTGTGATATTAACGAAACAGAAAAAATAGTCAACATAAACCAACCAATAAAACCTTGTATTACAGCTAAATATCTTGGAATCCCTTTTATTGGTATTTCTCCAAAACCTAAGGTTGTAAATGTATTTATAGACAATGTTAATGCATTAAAAAACTTAATTAAGATGTCTAGAAGAATTAGTGCTAGCATCCAACTACCAATAATAAAACTGGTTACTAATTTTTTTCTTTTTGGTAAATCTACCCAACGTCCTTTTAAAATATCTGTATGGCGTAAAACTCTACCTGTCATTTTATAATTGTACGAAGAGAAATAATAAATAGGGCGTGCCAACCAAATAAAGAAATTAGGAATTTCCTTTTTACTATGATGCATGTAATCTCTAAACTCGGTGTAAGACATTATATCATGTTGGCGTTCTTCTTCATAAATTTCTCTAATTCCTTCATCTTGTCGAAAGTATTTGGTAAAGAATTGTAAACGATTCATAAGTTTGTTTTTCTTGCCAGTTTCCCAGTTATTTGGGAATAACATGTACACAAAAGCAAAGATAAAAATCACATATAAAGAGAATATAATTGATAATGAAGGATTGGTTCCGTAGCCAGAAAAAACCTTTAAAAATTGATTTATTTTCCACGTAAAAAACGTATTAAATGCTGGGTGTTCTTTATATAAATAAGCGTAGCGTTTGGTTTCTAAGTTTTTAAACTCTACATATACTTGATTTGAATAATCTGCATCGTGTTGTAGTTTGTAAAAATCATAAAATTGCCCAAGCAATTGCATTTCAAATTTATAAGAGTTTTCATACTCAAATTTGTATTTGTTTTTATAGTTATTAAAAATGGTATCTACTTTATAAATTTCATCATAATCTAAAGAAGTGTCTTGTTCCATTAAATGTTTTAAATACAAATCGTAACCTCCTGCCGAAAGGACTTTTTCTTTCCATTGAGTCCATCTGTAAACATGAGTCATCACAAACTGATCTATATACACCAATAACTCTTTATTAAAAGTGTTTTTTTCTACAATATATACATCTGTGTCATTAAATGATGCTTTGGTAAATGAAACTCTAAAATCTCCAAAATTATTGCCATAGACACTTGTAAACGTAGAAGTGTCTGCTCCAAAATCTAGATAACCAATCCCTGTAAAAAGGTTTTCGTCAAAATGTGTTTCTCTAATATTGTTGGTGTGAACATGATAATCAAAACGTTCTTTTTTAGAAAAAAAGTCTGAATAGAACAGATTAAAACTAATAGAAGAGTAGTTTTCTATTGAGCCAACATCAATTAAAACATTTTTATTGAATGAGCTGTCCCAAAACCCAATGTCAGCTTCATAGTTTTCATATTTTTGGCTTAATGCGGTTATCTTTCCATTTCCTAAAACACTGGTATCGAGTTCAAGATCATCATTAAAAACACAATAATAAAATATGATAGAAGTAGCGTCGTAAATTTTAACTTTTTTATTGAAAATAATATAAGGTAACGCCTGACCAGAATCACCTTTTACATGTTCAAAATGTACGTTTTCTAAATCTATTTCTTTATTAATTACAATGGTGTCATTGGTGCCAAATTTAATTTGTCCATCAACATATTTATAAGTAAAAGCAGAATCTTGTTCTTTAAAAGCAATAAAAGCATCTTTTAATTTAAATACAGAATCTTTTTCTGCGGCAATCATTTTAAAAAACTCGGTATGAGAATACTCTTTTAGTTTTTTTTCTTGACTAAATCCGTTAAAAATTAAGAGTAAGAATAGTAGTGTGATTATTTTTTTCATAATTATTCTAATAGTTGAGAAATTAAAGAAACTGAAAAGATGGTTAACATAAACCAGCCAATAAATCCTTGTATTATAGCTAAATATCTTGGTATTCCTTTCATTGGTATTTCACCAAAACCAAGAGTCGTAAATGTATTTATAGATAGGGTTAATGCGTTTAGAAACTTAATAGAGATGTCGAAAATAATTAAAGCAAAAATCCAAACACCAATAATAAAACTGGTTACTACTTTTCTTCTTTTAGGTAAATCTACCCAACGTCCTTTTAAAATATCTGTGTATTTTAAAACTCTCCCAGTTATTCTATAATTGTACGAAGAGAAGTAATAAATTGGTTTTGTTAGCCAAATAAAGAAATTAGGAATTTCCTTTTTGCTTTGATGCATATAATCTCTAAACTCTGTATGAGACATTACATCGTGTTGTTTTTCTTCTTCGTAAATCTCTCTAATTCCTTCTTTTTGTCTAAAGTATTTGGTAAAGAATTGTAAACGATTTCTCAATTTATTTTTCTTACCGTTTTCCCAACTATTTGGGAATAACATATACACAAAAGCGAATATGAATATTACATATATAGAAAACACAATTGACAAAGATGGATTGGTTCCGTAGCTAGAAAAAATCTTTAAAAACTGATTTATTTTCCAATTAAAATACGAATTAAAGGTTGGGTTTTCTTTGTATAAATATTTAGAGCGTTTGGTTTCTAAGTTTTTAAACTCAACATACACTTGGTTTTGATAATCTCCATCGAATTGTTCTTTGTAAAAAGTGTAAAATTGCCCAAGCAATTTCATTTCAGACTTATAGGATTTTTCTAATTGATATTTATATGTCGTTTGGTATGCATTAAAGATGGAATCATTTTTTGAGAGTTCTTCAAATTTTAATTGATCATCATTGTCCATCAAATCGTCTAAATAAGCAGAAAACCCTTCTATTGTTGTCGTATTATTTTTCCATTGTTTCCATTCGTAAACATCTGAAGTTGAAAATTGATTAATACTTAAAGATGGAGGTTTATTAAAAACATTGTTTTCTGTTATAATTGATTGTGCTTTATTTTTTGATTCTTTAATTAAATTGACACGAAAGTCATAAAAATTATTATCATTTAGAGTTACATAATTATCATTGCTTAAATACATTTCTACTAAGCCATTTCCTTCAAAATCATTTCTTTCAATATCTAAATCATTAATATTGGTTATTGAGAAAATAATTTTTGAATGTCTATTCTTTGAAATAATTTTATTTCCTGAAAACGTATTGCTTAAAGGAGAAAAGATATTACCATCACCTATATAAAATGAAGCATTTTTATAAAACTCACTATTGTAAAAAGCAATTGAAGGTTCATACTTCGAGTACGCTTTTTTAAACTGATTAATCTCTTTTGTAGTTGTGTATGAGTAGATGTTTACATCTCCTTTAAAAACACAGTTGTAAAAAACAATAGAACTTGTATTGCTTATAATAACATCTTTATTGAATAGTACAAACGGTATTGCTTGACCTTTGTCGTCAGAAAAACCAAACTCAGAAAGATCTTGTTGATGCTCAAAATGCACATTATCTAAATCGATGTGTTTGTTAATAACAATGGTATCCGTTTTGTCAAAGACAAAATATTCATTTTCTTTTCTATACGAAAAAAGAAAATCTTCTGCTTTATATCTGATGATAGCATCTTGTAGTTTAAATACAGAATCTTTTTCTGTAGCAATCATTTTAAAAAACTCTGTATGAGAATACTCTTTGAGTTTTTTTTCTTGACTAAATCCGTTAAAAATTAGCAATAAGAATACGAATGTGATTAGTTTTTTCATGTAAAAAATAGGACACTTAATCTGCGCAAAAAAGGTACATTTTAAGGCGATTTTATAAGTTTGTTTTTTAGTTGATTATCTTCTCAAAGTTAATTAATTTTTTTTTGAATTGGTAAAGTGTAGAATTGCTGTAAATTTGCTTAAAATTAAGCAAGCTGTTTTTTATGAAAATCAATCAATTTTTAAAATTTGAACCCATCTTAAAAGAGAAACTTTGGGGCGGAGAAAAGTTAATGAAAGTTTTATCCAAAAAATCTGATAAAAATGATATTGGAGAAAGCTGGGAGATTTCTGATGTAGAAAATGATACTTCTGTTGTTGCAAATGGAAGCTTAAAAGGAATTGATTTAAAACAATTGATTGCTAACTATAAAGGCGAGTTGGTTGGAGAAAAAATATATCAAGCATTTGGAGAAAAATTCCCGTTATTAATTAAATTTATTGATGCAAAAGAAGCCTTGAGTATTCAATTACACCCAAATGATGCATTGGCAAAAAAGCGTCATAATTCTTTCGGGAAAACAGAAATGTGGTATGTAATGCAAGCGGATGAAAATGCCAATTTAATTGTTGGTTTTAAAAAAGAAGTTTCATCAAAAGAGTATTTACAGCACTTACAAAATAAAACATTATTAGATATTTTAAATGTTGATAAAGTTGCAGAGGGCGATGTATATTTTATTCCGACCGGAAGAGTACATGCAATTGGAGCAGGAGTTTTGTTGGCGGAAATTCAGCAAACATCTGATGTTACGTATCGTATTTACGATTGGGACAGAACAGATGCACAAGGAAAATCAAGAGATTTACATACAAATGAAGCATTAAATGCAATAGATTATCAAGTTTTAGATTCTTATAAAACCACTTATCAAAAGATAAAAAATACAACATCAAAAATTATTTCTTGTCCCTATTTTACAACCAACGTACTTCCAATAAAAAATGCAATTACTGTAAATCATACAAACAAAGATTCTTTTGTGATTTATATGTGTGTAAAAGGAGCCGTAACTTTTAACCATAACGGAAGTAAAGAATCTTTATGTTTTGGTGAAACCTTATTAGTGCCTGCAAGTTTTAAAGAGTTTGAAATTGATTCAAATGAAACTTCAGAGTTGCTAGAGGTTTACATAAAATAACTCATCATACATTTTGATAAAGCTTTGTCAGTTCGAGTGAATTTTACGATTGAAATGAGTAAAATTTGTATCGAGAACCTGTCTATTGGTTAGGCAGGTAAGAATTTCATTATTTAAAAAGTTCTCGATACAATTTTTCGTTCCTCAAAATCACTCGAACTGACATTTTGATACAATTTAGAATCATAATGCAGAACGGATGTAAAATAATACTTCTACGATTCGCTTTTTTCTGTGATAAAAATCAAGGATTAATTCTTTATCTTTGATGCTTCATTTAAAATTTATAAAAATGCCAGGATTTGAATTATTTGGAGATGCAGAACGTAAAGAAGTAAACGATGTGTTGGAAAGTGGAGTTTTAATGCGTTACGGATTTGACGGAGCTAGAAACGGACATTGGAAAGCAAAAGAATTAGAACAAGAATTACAACATAACTTAGGCGTTAAACACGCACAATTAACTAGTAGCGGAACAACGGCGTTAAACGTTGCATTGGCAGTATTGGGAGTTGGAGCAGGAGACGAAGTAATTATGCCAACGTTTACATTTGTTGCAAGTTTCGAATCTATTTTAGCTGCAGGAGCAACACCAATCTTAGTAGAAATTGACGATACGTTAACGTTAGATCCAAAAGCTGTTGAAGCTGCAATTACATCAAAAACGAAGGTTGTAATGCCAGTTCACATGTGTGGTTCTATGGCGGACTTAGATGCTTTAAAAGCAATTTGCGACACACATAATTTAATTTTATTAGAAGATGCTTGTCAGGCAATTGGAGGTACTTATAAAGGAAAAAAACTAGGAACTATTGGTGATGCAGGTTGTTTTTCTTTTGATTATGTAAAAACAATTACGTGTGGAGAAGGTGGCGCAATGGTTACCAATGATTCTAATCTAGCAGTAAATGCAGATCATTATACAGATCATGGTCACGATCATGTTGGAAATGATAGAGGAGCAGAAACACATCCGTTTTTAGGATATAATTTTAGAATTTCAGAATTAAATGCTGCTGTTGGTTTGGCGCAAGTTCGTCGTTTAGATGATTTTGTAGCAACACAACGTAAAAATAAAAAAGTATTGAAAGATGCTTTGAAAACGATTCCTGAAGTTACATTTAGAAGAATCCCTGATGAGGCTGGAGATAGCGCAGGATTTTTATCCTTCTTTATGCAAACCAAAGAATTAACAGACAAAGTTGTGAAAGCTTTTAAAGAGCACGGAGTAGATGCGTATTGGAATTATTACGAAAACGATTGGCATTATGTGCGTAAATGGAGTCATTTAAAAGATCAAGTTTCTTTATTTCCATTATCAGATCAAATTGTAAACGGAATGCAAGATTTAAATACTGCTGAATTCCCACAGTCAGATGATATTATTTCAAGAAATATTTCTTGTTTAATTAAATTATCTTGGACAGAAGAGCAAGTAAACGAAAGAGCAGCAAATATGGTTGCAGCAATTAAATCAGTATTATAAACATGAAAGTTATTGCAATGATTCCTGCTCGTTATGGAGCAACTCGTTTTCCTGGTAAGTTAATGGCAGATTTAGGCGGAAAGCCTGTAATTGTTAGAACTTATGAAGCAACTGTTGCTACAGAATTGTTTGATGATGTATATGTGGTTACTGATAGTGAAATCATTAAAAGTGAAGTGGAGAAGTTTGGAGGAAAAGCAATAATGAGTATTAAAGAACACGAATGTGGTTCTGACCGTATTGCAGAAGCTGTAGAGCATTTAGATGTAGATATTGTTGTTAATGTACAAGGTGATGAGCCTTTTGTAAAAAAAGAACCTTTAGAAGATGTTTTAAAAGTTTTTAAAGGCGATGATGCTTCACAAATAGATTTAGCTTCATTGATGCAAGAAATTACAGATTGGAAAGATATTACAGACCCAAATTATGTTAAAGTAATTGTTGACGAAAATGATTATGCATTGTACTTTTCTCGTTCTCCAATTCCGTATCCAAGAGATAAAAATGCAGGTGCACGTTATTTTGAGCATATCGGCGTATATGCTTTTAGAAAACAAGCCATTTTAGATTTTTATCATTTACCAATGCGATCTTTAGAAGCAACAGAAAAAATTGAATGTATCCGCTATTTAGAATATGGAAAAAAAATAAAAATGGTTGAAACAGATTTTATGGGAATCGAAATAGATACACCAGAAGATTTGATTAAAGCACAAAAATATTTAAAAGATTAAATGTGAATATAAACCTCACAGGTTTTTAAAACCTGTGAGGTTTTTTCTTTTGTAATAAACAATAGTAGGATGAAACAGATTAAAGTAATCGCTTTTGACGCTGATGATACGCTTTGGGTAAACGAAACGTATTTTAGAGAAGCAGAACAACAATTTGCAAAATTATTAGCTGCGTATGAAACAGAAAATAAAATTGATCAAGAATTGTTTAAAATGGAAATCAAAAACCTTCCATTATATGGTTATGGCGTAAAAGGATTTATGCTTTCTATGGTAGAATCTGCGTTGGAATTATCCAATTACAAAATTAGTCAGCAAAAAATAGAAGATATTTTAAACATCGGTAAAGAAATGCTAGAAAAACCGATTGAATTATTAGACGAAATTGAAAAAGTATTAAAAGCATTACAAGGAAAGTACAAGTTAATTGTTGCTACCAAAGGCGATTTGTTAGATCAAGAACGTAAACTAGAAAAATCAGGATTGTTACAATATTTTCATCATATAGAAGTGATGACAGATAAAAAAGAAGCAGATTATAAAAAATTAATTTCTCATTTAGATATTGAATCCAATCAATTATTAATGATTGGTAATTCATTAAAATCAGATATTCTTCCGCTCGTAAATATTGGCGCATCAGCAATTCATGTTCCGTTTCACACAACTTGGTCGCACGAAGAAGTATCAACCAATGAGCAATCAACAACAGAATACAAAACAGTAAAAAAAATATCAGAAATACTTACAATTCTATAGATTGATGTATTTTTGTAACAAATAAAATAAACACAATGAGTTTTAGAAATTTTCCAATGGTTCCTCGCGTAGTTTTCGGTAGAGGATGTTTTAATCAATTAGATGAAATATTAAATGAAAAACGCGTGAGTGAAAAAGCACCATTTATTTTTATTGTTGATGATGTTTTTAAAGGAAATGACTGGTTAATCAGTAGGATTCCGTTGCGTTTTAATGATAAGATAATTTATGTTAGTGCAGAAGAAGAACCAAAAACAAAATATGTAGATCAATATAGAGATGATTTAGTAGCTGAGTTTGATGAGATTCCGTCTGGAATAATCGGAATTGGAGGTGGAACGATGTTAGATTATGCAAAAGCAGTAGCATTGATGTTAACAAACCCTGGAAGTTCTGCAGATTACCAAGGTTGGGATTTAGTGAAAAAACAAGGAGTGTATCATGTAGGAATTCCAACAATATCTGGAACAGGTGCAGAAGTTTCTAGAACAACAGTTTTAACTGGACCAGAACGTAAATTAGGTATGAATTCTGATTATACGCCGTTTGATCAAGTGGTTTTAGACCCAGAATTATGTAAAGATGTTCCAACAAATCAATGGTTTTATACAGGAATGGATTGTTATATACATTGTATAGAATCGTTAACAGGAACGTTTTTGAATACGTTTAGTCAAAGTTACGGAGAGAAATCTCTTGATTTATGTAGAAAAGTATATATAGAAAAAGATACTCGTGATGATGAAAGTCAAGACGAATTAATGATGGCTTCTTGGCATGGCGGAATGAGTATTGCATATTCTCAAGTTGGTGTTGCACACGCAATGAGTTATGGACTTTCGTATCTTTTAGGAACCAAACATGGAATTGGAAATTGTATTGTTTTTGATCAATTAGAAGAATTTTATCCAGAAGGAGTTGCAGAGTTTAAGCAGATGGTTAAAAAACATAATATTGATATTCCTAAAGGATTGTGTAAAAACCTAACGGATAAAGAATTTGATATTATGATTGATGTTTCTTTAAGTTTAGTTCCGCTTTGGGAAAATGCATTAGGAAAAGACTGGAAAGAAACAATTACCAGAGAAAAATTAAGATCGATGTTCGAAAAAATGTAATTGAATTATTACATTTTAAATCAATAATTTATAGTAAATTTGCATCCAAAATAAACAAGATTATGGCAAGCGTAAAAAATTTAAAAAAAGATATTAATTATACTTTAGGAGATATAATAGAAGAGTGTTATATCGCTCAAATGTTAACTCCAGAAAATTCAAAGAAAACAGAAGCTATTATAGATGAAGCTATTGAAATTTTTGATGTGTTAATCGAAAAATTACATGCAAAAGGTGTTGAAGATAAAAAAGCTCATTACAAAGCAATAAATACAGAATTAGAAATTAAAGCAAATGCTTTAGTAGAAAAATTGAATAAAATATAACGTTGTTTTTTTTAACGTATTTTTATAAAATCATCTTTTTCTAAAGATGATTTTTTTTTGTATTTTTATATCAGTTTAATACTAAAAGAAACTATTAATCGTTTAACTTAATAATACCCCAAAATTAAGCTATGGCAAGAGCAATGTTTGAGTACACTAAAACAGTACTAAAGAAAGTTAGTTTTAACGCAGATTTATTCTGTAAAGAACTAGAAAAAGCACTAAAAAGATTGTTACCTCATGAAGTAAATGAGTTAGCAATTTGGATTAAGCAATTCACTTCTAATAAACCAGAATTGTTTGTTTGCTTAACATTAATAGAAAACAAATAAAAAAAAGGAGAACTAATTAGTTCTCCTTTTTTTATTTCTTATTTTTTGATTTCCTATTTCGATATCTTCTTATAAGCTGTCTATTAAAATCTCTTTCTGCCATTTGTAATTTTACAATTTTTTTGTAAGAAATTACTTTTTTAAGAGCATTTAGATACCTAACATTTGTCTCATAATCTAACTTTTCTAATGCTAGCATATCTTTTGTAAAAGCCTCTGCTTGATTTTCTGTTAGTTTATCAATTCCGCCTAAGTCATCAATTTTCTTTTTCATTTTAGCTCTTTCAACATGGTATAACTGATACCGTTCTTTTTCAAACTTGTTATATACAGGCCAAAACTTAGAGGCTTCTTGTGATGTTAAAGCAAGCTTTTCTGTAAATAAAGAAATTTTAAGGGCTTTAATTTTTTTACTACTTCCTCTTTCTTGCGAATATAGTTGCAAGCTTATAAGTAGCGCAAAAACAAGTGTAATTATGTGCGTTTTTTTATTCATTACGATTCTATTTCTGTTAATAATGTAGCATTATCTATCGTGTTTAAATACTCTAATATGTCTTCGTCTTTTATAGATGTATCTTCTTCTAGCGCATTACTATCTTTAAAATCTGCATCTACAAAATTAACTGTTGATGCTGCATGATTAATATAACCTTCGTTTAACCAATCTTCTATTTCATCAGCAGAAATTGAATCAAAAGAAGTTGTATTAAAAAATGAAAAATAATTAAGTCCAATAAAAAGTAAAACACTTGCTGCTGCTGCAGTAGGAATTATTTGTAACAATCTAGACTTTAAAGAAATTACTTTTACTTCTTTTTTAGGGAAATCTAATTTAGTTAATAATCTATCTTCAAAATTATTGAAATAATCTTTTGGAGCTGTAAACGCATTTTCTTTTGAAAATGATTGTTCACTTATTTTGGAAAACACAGTTTCTCCTATAGAAACAAAGTAATTTTCGGGTACAGAAAATCCACTTTTATTCTGAGTAGTACTCTTTATGTACTTTAAACTATATTTATTTTTTATATCCATTTAATTCTTAGACTATAAAGTCTTTCAAAGGTTTAATCAATGTGCTTTATTTTTTATATAATCTTCAATTTTTTTTACTGCATGAAAATAAGATGCTTTTAAAGCACCTTCTGATGTTTCTAATATTTCTGATATTTCTTTGTATTTTAATTCGTCGAAATACTTCATATTAAATACCAATTGTTGTTTTGTTGGCAATGTTTTTATTGCTTTCTGTAAAATTAGTTGGATTTGATCTCCATCAAAATGAAGATCGCTATCCAAATTAGATGTTAAGCTATGTTGATAATCAGAAATATCTACATTTTTTTCTTTTGCTTTTTTGTTGATAAAGCTAATAGATTCATTTGTTGCAATTCTGTACATCCAAGAAAAAAGCTGACTTTCTTGTTTAAAATTATCTATTCCTCTAAAGACTTTAATAAAAGTATTTTGCAAAACATCATCTGCGTCATCATGAGAAATAACAATTTTACGAATATGCCAATACAAACGTTCTTTATATGTTGACACAAGCTCTCTAAAGGCCTTTTCTTTAGTTTGAGTATTTCGCAACTGTTCTACAAAATGTGTTTCATCTACCAACTAGTTGTTTTTTGTTTTAGACAGTAAAAATATTAAAAGGTTTAAGCATAAAATTATTCAATTATTTTTTTTACTATTTTTTTCTTTCTGATGTATCCAAAAAGTCTGTCTTTCTTTATCAATTCTGCAATACCTGTAGGTAACATATCTTCCCAACCAGATTGGTTGCTTGTAATCATTTTTAAAACGCGTCTAGAAAAAATATGATGGATTTCAGGATTGTAATCTTTAATATCAATAAGTTTTCCATTATTTTTAAAGAACTTGTATAATTCTTTCATTCTTGGATGTACTTTTAGATTTTCACTTGTTATATATTCTCCCGCTTTTTCATCTTTATATGGATACATATATACTTTTAAGTCTCTATAAAAAAGTTTCCCAAAAGCTTCTAAAATACCACCACTAACATTGCGATAATATTTTTCATCAAAAATTTGAATTAAATTATAAACACCCATTGCTAACGCCATTCGTTCTTTCGTAAACTCACTAAAATACTCAACCAGTTTATAATATTCTTGGAAATTTGTAATCATTACATTCTGACCAAGAGAGCATAATAATTCAGCTCTATCTAAAAAATCTCGTTCATTAATTTCACCTTCAGCTCTTAAATTAGCTAATGTAATTTCAAATATTACTTGCGTGTTATTTGGATCTACTTTACGTTCATTTAAAAACAATTCTTTAGATTTCTCATACATATCCATATTCACTTTGGTTACGGGTCTGAAACTACCACGTAAAGCCAAAATATTTTTTTTGTATAAAACCTGTGCAGGTAATAAATTATGACCATCAGAATCAAACATAACAGCGTTTGTCATTCCGTTTTTCACTAATTGTAAACTCATTAAACGATTATCAACATACATAAAACGTGGACCAGAGAAATTAATCATATCAATCTCTAACTGATCTTTATTTAAGTTGTCATAAAAAGATTTTACTAATTCTTTTGGATTGTCATTCAAATAAAACGCCCCATATATTAGATTTACTCCTAAAACACCTAACGTTTCTTGCTGTAAACGAGCATCTGTTTCTTTAAAACGTAAATGCAGTACAATTTCATTATAATCTTCTAAAGGATCTAATTGAAAACGAACGCCGACCCAACCATGACCTTTAAATTTTTTACTAAAATTTATCGTTGCTACAGTATTTGCGTAACTAAAAAACAATTTATCAGGATGTTTTTTTCTACTCAAACGCTCTTCTATTAAATCAATTTCATGAGAAAGCATTGTTTTTAATCTTGGTTCAGTTACATAACGATTGTCAGATTCAATACCATAAATCGCATCAGAAAAATCTTTATCGTAGGCACTCATTGCTTTTGCAATTGTTCCTGAAGCACCACCTGCTCTAAAAAAATTACGAACCGTTTCTTGCCCAGCACCAATTTCTGCAAATGTTCCGTAGATGTGTGCATTTAAATTTACACGTAAAGCTTTGCTTTTGGTTGATGGTACTGCAGTAATTTTCTGATCCCCTTTTAATGTAATTCCCATTGATAAAATTTTATATAACAAATGTACTAAAATTAAGCCTTTCTAGTCAAATTTTATCTTATTTTTGTATGTGTACAGAACACTTTTTATCATTTATGAAAATTACTTTTTTAGGTACAGGAACATCACAAGGAATACCAATGATTGCAAATAATCATCCAGTTTGTTTGTCTAAAAACATAAAAGACAAGCGTTTGCGTTCTTCAATTATGGTTTCTTGGGATAGCACAAATTATATTGTTGATTGTGGACCAGATTTTAGACAACAAATGTTGCGAGAAAATGTACAAAGCATCAACGGAGTTTTATTTACGCACGAACATTCAGATCATACAGCTGGTTTAGATGATATAAGACCATTTAGTTATTTATTGGGAGAAGTACCAATTTATTTAGATAAAAGAACATTAAAAAGTTTGCAACAGCGTTTTGAATATATTTTTACGACTAAAAATAGATATCCTGGAGCCCCAAAAGTTGCCTTAAATTTAGTGGATGACACTGCATTTTATTTAGATGGAGTAGAAGTGACACCAATAGAAGTTTTACACGGAACGTTGCCAGTAACTTGTTATCGTTTTGGAAATTTCGCATATTTAACAGATGTAAAAACAATTTATGACAAAGAAAAAGAAAAATTAAAAGGAGTAAAAGTCTTAATTGTAAATGCATTAAGACAAGATTCGCATCCAACGCATTTTAATTTAGAAGAAGCTTTAGAATTTGTTGAAGAAATTAATCCAGAACGCGCTTATTTTTCTCATATAAGTCACAAATTAGGTTTTCATGATGATGTTGAAAAATCTTTACCTAAAAATGTTTTTTTGGCTTATGATGGATTAAAAATTTATTTATAATTTTTGTTTTTTTATCGCAATAGCACAGGTAATTATCCAGATAATAAATATAACCTCTATAATTCGTTGATATAAACCAATATATTCAGAATTTGTGTCAGAGAACAATAGATAAACAAATAGAATGCTTATTATTCCAAAAGTAATTCCAAGTGTTGATAGCCTATTATAAATTGATGATTTTTTTAAGCCAATACCAATAAGAAGAATACTGATTGGAACAAATATATATGTTAATAGCCCTGTTATATTATGGATTATTTGAGAAATACTAGGATCAATAAACAGTTTGTTGCAGCCACTATCACAGGGAAAGAATCCAACAATTACCGTTGCAATACCATAAAATACTCCAATACCATAAAACCCTATTTTAGTTAGCTTAGATTGTGGTAGTTTTTTAAATCCTAAGAAACTAAATACTGTTAATAGAATTCCGCTTGGAATGTATCCTAAACTTCTTAAAACCAAACCATATTCAGTATCTATCGCATAGGTTTCACTTATTAATTGACGTGTTAAGCTATAGTTTTCAATTAGAAAGCCACCAATTATTGAAGAAATAACAAATAAACTAACTCCAAGAATTCCGATATAAAAGGTGTGTTTATTATTCATCAATTTATTGTGTTAATTATTAAGTTTTTCTAATTGCAGGTGGTTTTAATCATATTGAACGTTTCTAATACTGAATCAAGTTAGGTAAAAGTGTTTTGTATTAGAAGTTAACAAATTTAATAAAAAAAAGAGTTTAGAAACAAATTGAATTTCACAAACGCTCTTCAATCCAGGTTTTAAAACTATAAAAATTTTGCGGAGCAACTCCGTGACCAACTGGATATTCAGAATACACATTTTGCAATTTATTTGCATTCAAATATTCTGGTGCTTTTCTTGCTAATTCTACAGGCAAAACCTGATCAACAGAACCATGAGAAATATAATAATCTGTAGAAATGTTCAACTCAGAAACATCAGCAGAAACCAAATCTGTATTGATATAACCACTCAAAGCAATAACGTGATTTACCTTGTTCGGAAAATTTAAACTCAACGCATAACTTAAAATGGCTCCTTGGCTGAATCCTAATAAAAAGATATTGTTTGGATCAGTTTTATACGTTGTTTTTATATAATCGATAAAGCTTGAGATTTTACTTAACGATTGTCTTGCCTCTTCTAAATTAGAAAACTTTTCATTATTGGCGTCCAAAGTGATTTCGTACCAAGAATAACCGCCAAAATCCATGTTAAATGGCGCTCTAGCACTTACAATTAATAATTGTTCTGGTAATTCTGAGGTAAACGAAAATAAATCTTCTTCGTTACTTCCGTAACCGTGTAATAAGATTAATAAAGGCGGATTTTCTTGTTCTATTTTTGGTTGACGAACAATATAATGCAATTCTGAATTCATAAATTTTAATGGATAACCAAATTATTGTTTGCAAAAATTCCGTATGCTTTTCCGTTTAATTCTTTTCCTAAGAATGCAGAGTTTTTTGAGGTCGAAAAGATATTTTCTTTTGCAAATGTGTATTTTAACTCAGGATTAAATAAGCTGATGTCTGCTTTTTCGCCAACTGTGATAGAACTAGTTTTTAAATCGAAAATCGTACGAGGTTTTGTAGTCAATGCTTCGATACTTTCTTCTAAAGTTAAGACAGAATTTACCGCTCCGAAACAACTCTCTAAACCGATGGTTCCATTTTTAGCTGCGCTAAATTCTACTTTTTTATGCTCAATATCTATTGGATTATGATCAGAAGTAATAATATCAATAATTCCGTCTTTTACAGCTTTTATCAACGTTTTACAATCTTTCTGAGTGCGTAAAGGCGGCGTAACTTTCACATTACTGTCAAATCCATGCAATTCATCATCCGTTAAGGTTAAATGATGTGCGCTTACGCTACACGTTACATATAAACCTTTCTTTTTTGCTTCTTTTATTAGTTTTACAGACTCTGCTGTAGAAATTGTTGGAATATGTAATTTTCCGCCTGTATATTCTAGTAAAAAAAGATCCCTAGCTATTTGTAAATGTTCTGCTAAAGCAGGAATTCCTTTCAATCCTAATGTTGTGCTGTTCTTACCTTCGTTGGCTAAACCTTCAGCGGCAATTGAATTGTTTTTCGGAAAACTCAGAATCAATCCGTCAAAATTTTGAGCGTACAATAATGCTACTTTCATCAAGTTGTCATTCGCAATTGATCTGTTGTAGTCTCCAAATGCGATAGCTCCAGATTGTTTCATGTCGTATAATTCTGCCATTTCTTTTCCTTCACTTTTTTGAGTTAAAGAAGCAATAGGAAATAGTGTTGTCGCAAATCCTTTTCCTTTGTTGATTAAGAACTCAACAGTAGATTTATTGTCAATAAACGGATTTGTATTTGAGTTAATTGCAACCGCTGTAAAACCGCTTTTTGCAGCAGTTTGTAAGCCGTTTTCAATGGTTTCTCTTTCTTCAAAACCGGGTTCTCCAAACGAAACACTTGTGTCAAACCATCCACAAGAAACATGTAGGTTTTCTAAATTTACAACGGTGTAATTTGATTTGGTAGAAATTGAATCTTCGATTTTTTTAATTACGCCATCGGTAATTAAAATGTCTTTTTTTTGATTATTGAATTGACTGCTAGTGTCTATTATAGTAGCTGATTTTAGTAGCGTACTCATGGTTTTAAGAATTTTAAAATCAATATTTCAAAGATCAAAGATACAATAGCTAATGCTAAAAACCATTTCCAAAGCCAAGTAACTTTATTTTTCTCAATATTTTTCTGAAAAACGGCAGCAATAGATTCAGAATAATGTAGGTTTTTATTGTCTTTAATTTCTTTTTTAATGTTTAAAAAAATCAATTCACTTTCTGATTTAGTATAATTAAATGCAATATTTTCGATCTCAAAATTATCTTTATTTACAGAATATAAACCTTGCTTTTCTGGGTTATCTGTAGTTTCTAAAGTAACTTTTGTGGTGTGCAATTGTTGCAACGGGATAAATGAAGTTGTACCATCTTTAATTGTTAGCACTTCATCTTTCTTTAAAATAGTTTCAATATCAATAAAATTTGTTTCTCCAATTGTATAATATGGTTTTGGATATTTTCCGCTAAACTTACCGAAATTGTAGAATACAGGAACAATTAACGGAGAACTTGTAAAGTTGCTAATCTTAGTATTTAAAGGACTTGCAACCCAAAATAAGTTTCCGTTTTTAATAGAGATTTGACTGATGAAGTCTTGTTTATTTTCAAAACTTAATAAACTAGAAGCTTGTTTAAAATTAGAAGTATAATAACTTTTTACAATTGGATATTGAAAATTTTGAACATTTTTAGAGAATACATTTCTAAAAAACGGGTTTTTAAAGCTGATATTAGTGATCTTTAGGGAGTCGTTTACTTTGTTAAAAATATTCCCAATTTGGATGTTTCTGAAAAATGAATTGTAAGAATTGATGTTAGAATTTGCGCTTGGAATTATGACCAAACTTTTTCCGTCTTTTAAATGTGTTTGCAAAAAAGCTCTTAAAGGTGTTGGCAATTCTTCTAGTTCATTTAAGATGATAAGTTCTTGTTTTTGTAGTACATTATAGTTGATGTTTTGCAAAGTGTTTGAACTGAAATTAAACTCATTATTAGTGTAAATTTTAGGTAAGAAATCAGTGTTCTTTCCGATGCTAAAAACGTTGATTTTTTTAATGGAATTTTTAGTAAAATAAAAAGTGTTATCAAAGCTGAAAACATCATTAAAATCGAGTGTTATTTTTCCGTTTATTTTAGTTTGATTTTGAATAGGGAATGAGATGTTTTTTGTTTCATTTTCTTTGATAGAGAAAGTTTGTTTTGATACAACAGCTTCGTTGTGGTTAAGCGCAATAGAAATGTTGTTTTTTAGAATGCCTTGGTTTTTTACGACCACAATTACTGAAAAATTATTGTTGTTTTGATTGTCTATAAAAAGACTATCTATAGAAAGATTGTTTTTTTGTGCTATATTAAGTTTTATAAAAGAAATAGGTGATGTTACATTTGTAAAATCAATTTTTTTATTTTTATTAGTTATTTGAAAATCAGAAATTAATATTGATTTATATAAAGTATTAGTTTTATTTAGATTAAAACTTTCAATTTTTAATAAAACATCTTCTAAACTTCTATTAGAAGCGTTAAATTGCAATTTTAAGAGTGTTTTTTTTAGTTCGACTGAACTTAAGTTTTTATAAAAATTAGAATTTGTTAATAAACTATACAATTCTTTTTCTGAACTATTTTCTATAATTTCTTTAATCGAACTTTGAAATAAATTTCCTTTTTTTCCTTTAGAATTTATACTTAAAGAATTGTCTAAATAAATAAAAGTATGTTGTTTTTCTGTTGCTTTTTTATTGCTGAAATAGGGTTGAGAAAAAGCAATAATGATGGCGCTAAAAAGAAGTATTCTTGTAGCTAAAATTAACCACTTTTTTAGCCTTGAACTTTTACGTGTTTGAAGTACTATTTTTTGTAAAAAAGAAACATTCGTAAAAGGTGTTTTTTTAAACTTTTGCAACTGAAATAAATGCACCAAAATTGGCAAAATAATAAAGCCTAAAAAGTATAAAATTTCTGGATGTTTAAATTGCATGTGTTGTTATTAGTTTTCAAATATAAGTAAACTAAACTTACCTTTTATTGAATTAAAATTTCTCGAAAACGCCTAAACCAAATAAAGAAAAATCGTATTTAGAAGGATCATTTTTATCTAAAAGGCGTAAACTTTTATCTAATTCTAGAACTGCTTTCCAATCGTTTTGTTTTCTTTTTAACAAGCCAAGTTTTCTTGCTACATTTCCAGAATGTACATCAATCGGGCAAGAAATATGTGCTGGATTGTGTGTTTTCCAAATTCCGAAGTCAACACCACAAGCATCTTTTCTAACCATCCAACGTAAAAACATATTTATTCTTTTTGCTGCTGAACCTTTTATGGGATCAGAAATGTGTTTTTGTGTCCTTTGTTGATGTGAAATTTCAAAAAATAATTGTTTAAAATTAGAAATTGCTGTTCTGTAATTCTCTGATTTATCTTTAATAGCAAGAGATTTCTCTAATCCGTTGTGGTTTATGTAAATGTGTTGCAGAGATTTTATAAACTGAATTGCATCTACCGAATTAAACGTTCTGTGTACAAAATTTTGGAACTTTCCTAAATCTTTTTCTTGATGATTTATAATAAAATCATGTGGAGAATCATCTAACAAATCCATCAATTTATTGGCATTTTTGATAATCATTTTACGATTTCCCCAAGCAATTGTTGCCGTTAAAAATCCAGCAATTTCAATATCTTCTTTTTTAGAAAACTGATGTGGAATTTGAATAGGGTCAGATTCAATAAATTTCGGGTTGTTGTATAAAATAACTTTTTCGTCTAAAAATTCTTTTAAATCTGTTTTTGGAATTGACATTTTTATGAATTCTTAGATAATTACGCCATCTTTCATTGTTAAAGTTCTGTCTGCCATCCCAGCTAATTCCTCGTTATGTGTAACCAATACAAAGGTTTGATTAAACTCGTCTCTTAATTTAAAAAAAAGTTCGTGTAAGTTTTTTGCAGAAGCAGAATCTAAATTACCGCTTGGTTCATCAGCTAAAATTACTGATGGATTATTTATTAACGCTCTAGCAACTGCAACACGTTGCTGTTCTCCGCCAGAAAGTTGATTTGGTTTATGATGATAACGATTTTCTAAACCTAAAAAATTTAAGATCTCTTTGGCTCTTTTTTCGGTTTCATTTTTTTCATTTTTTGCAATAAAAGCAGGAATGCAAACATTTTCTAACGCTGTAAACTCTGGCAATAATTGATGAAACTGAAAAATAAATCCAATGTGTTGATTTCTAAATTTAGAAATTTGATTATCAGGAATTCCTTTTAAAGAATTAGAATTTAGAATCAATTCATAATCTTTATCAGTTTGTGGTGTATCTAAAGTGCCAATTATTTGCAGCAACGTTGTTTTTCCTGCTCCAGAAGGACCAACAATTGCAACAATTTCACCTTTTTTTATGTGTAAATTAACGCCTTTTAAAACAGCAACGTTTCCGTAAGATTTATGTATGTTTTTAGCAATTATCATAATAATATATCAATACAACGAAAGTATTAAAAATAAGTTATAAAAACAGAAAAGACCTTGAAGCTTTCAGACAACAAGCTAAAAAATGTTTTTATAGAAATTAAAAAATATTCTTGATGTTGTTGTAATCTATATAATAGACCAACCGTAGCGAAAACACATTTTGATTTGGTTGCTGAAATAAGTTATCTAAATTCTTAAAAAAATCTAAATTAGAATTAGCATCTTGATTTAATATTGTATTACGATACAATGCAATTAACTGACTTCCAGGAGCAAATTCCCATATATAATTTAAGTCCAAATTCCAATTATTAAAATTCACATCACTACCATTATTGTAGTTTGTAGATGATAAACTTCCGTCAGTATTTAATTTGTAGTAGTTATTGGTGTAATCTACAGAACTCCAATAGTGTCTAAAAGACAATGATAAAGAAGATTTTGTGCTAAAATTATATCTACCAGAAACAGAATTAACATAATTTTTTATATCTCTATCTCCAAAAATAAGATCTGTTCCAACCTGATTTACATACCCTTGGTCGTTTACTGTTTTATTGTAATTGAAGTTGTAGTTTAAAGAAAATTGATCGTTAAATCGATAACGTGGACTTAGTCTGAAACCAAATCTATTCTTAGGATTTTTAGAATAATTTGTGTAATATAAATTCATGTTTAAACCAAATTTTTTCTGGGAATTTGTATTAAACCTAGAACTGAAATTTAGCCTTTCTGGTCTTGAAAAATAAATACCACTTGTGTTTCCTTGTCTAGGCTCGTTAAAGTCTTTACTTACTGTGCCGTAGTTTATATTAACTCCAAAATTTAATCGCTTTTTTGTTTGTGCATTAAAGTTTAATCCAGCTTGATAGCCTGTGTAAACACCAGATTCATGTTGGTATTGTAAGTTATTGTAAAAATTAAAATTATATCGATTAAAAATTCCTTCTGGCTTTAAGGTTCTATAACCTGCACTTCCATAAATTTGCTGTTCGTTGTTGCTAAATAAAATTCCCATATCATTTGGGTTGAAATTTTTATCTTCAAAATTATAACCAATTTCCCAATTCCATCTTCCAGAATTATATCCGAAACTATTATCAAAAGTGTAACCTGTGTTTGGGTTGTTTATATCATCTGAAATAATACTCATTTTAACCGATCCATCAATGTTGTATTTACTGTCTTTTGTTTCTACATGCCAATCTAAAGCGGTAACGTTTGCGTCTCTAAACCTTCCGTCACGTGTAACATTAGTATTAATTAATGTTACAGAAGAATTTTGATTGAATTGCTGATCAAGTACTAAAATATTATAATTAGAAAATGGACTTGTAACCGCTTTTCTAATATTGCCATTACTGTTGTCTTTAATAGTTGCTTCGGTTTTGCCTGTAATAGCATTAAAAAATCCAATTCCTAAACCATTTTTTGTTCTTCCAGAGATTTTAATCGCATTTAACATCGTTACTTTACTAGGAGAATCAATAATCTCTTCATTTGCATTTAATTGACTAGAAACATTAAACTGGTCTATTGGAGAACTTCCAATTCTTCTAGAGTAAAACAAGTTACCTTTATTAAATAATTCTGTTCCTTCTGTGAAAAATTGTCTTTGTTCTGCAAATTGTTGCTCGAACGGGCCTAAATTTAATTCGACATTATCAAAACCAGCTTGACTGAAATCGGGGATTAATGTTGCGTCTAAAGTAAAATTTTCGGTAATCCCGTACTTGACATCCAATCCAATACTCCAGTCATTAGTTGTTGTTTTGTCATAAGAATCTGTTATTGCAGAAGCATACGGGTATAAGCCTAATCGAGTTGGCGGTTTAATGTCTTTAAAATTTTCAACTAAACCATCATGTTGTGTCCATCTTCCAACGGCATTATCAATAAATGTCCAAGTATGTTGTTCATTTAATCGTTCTAATCTTCTGTGAAAATTAAATCCCCAATGTTGTACAGAACTATTTGCAAAACGTAAAGCTGAATATGGGATTTTCATTTCTACTGCCCAACCTTTATCATTTATTTTTGCAGCACTTTGCCAAACAGCACTCCAATTAAAATCTTCATTTCCGTTAGAAATTTTAGAATCTGCTTGATTTCCTGTGCTTTGTACAACAAATTCAAATGGATTTTGTCCATCATCATTTGGGTTGATGGTTGCTAAAAAGAAATCTGCTTGACTAAAATTATCTCTTGTGGCAAATTGCATTGGTATTTTATCTGGTTCTGGATCGTGCATCATTGCAGAAATATAGATAGCTTCATCGTTATAAATTACTTTTACAATTGTTCTATATTCATTGGCTACTTTTTTTCCGTTTTCTGGTCTAAAGACAATAAAGTCTTTTATCAACTCAGCATTTTTCCATGCGTTTTCATTTAGAATACCATCAATTTTTGGTGGAGTTGTAATTCTTGTTGCAGATATTTTTTTTCTATCTGTTTTTAATTGAGCGAATGTACATTGATAAGTAATGAGAAATAATAATGTAATAGATCGTGATCGTACTTGCATTTTTAGCTACTTTGATTGATTACCATAAAGACTTCTTAAAAATTAAGATGTCACAGTTTGATTTGTTAATTAAATCTTAAAATGTTCTTTTGAGTTAAAATAAAAAGTTTTAGTTTTTATTTATAATTGAATAAATAACTGATAAACAAAACATTATTGCATAAAAAAGATTCAATCTTAGGTTGAGTCTTTTGAGGTTTCTTTTAAAAAAAATTAAAAAATATTCTTGATGTTGTTGTAATCAATAAAATAAACAAACTTTATAGAAAAAGTATGCAATACAGGCTGATTAAATAATTCATTAATATTATTGATAAAACTTAATTGTGATTGATTGTTAGAATTAAAAATGTTGTTTCTATAAAAAACGGTTAATAGGCTTCCAGGAGCAAATTCCCACAAGTAATTCAAATCTAAATTCCAGCTATTATAATTTACATTGTGGTTTCCTGTGTAACTATGATCTGCCAAAGTTCCGTCTGTATTTAAACTGTAAAATTGACTATTGTATGTTACGGTTTGCCAATAATGTCTGAAGGATAATGATATAGAAGATAATGTGCTAAAGTTATATTTACCTGATAAACTATTTTCGTAAGAATCAGAACCTCTTTTACCGATAATAATATCATTCATATCATTATTTGCATAACCAATTTCGTTTTTAGAATTGTTATATTTAATGCTATAGACTAAAGACATTTTGTTGCTAAAACGATATCTTGGCCCAAACTCAAAACCAAATCTTGTTTCTTTTGTGCCAAATACTTTTCTAGTATTTCCTTTTAAATCAAAAGCAAACTTTTTTCTAAAATCTGTAGAGATAAACCCGTCAAAATTAATTTCTGAATTTCTAATTAAATAACGTTGTTCTGTAATTGCTCTTCTTGGTTCGTAGAAATCTTTTTGTTTTCCGATTTTCCCTCTTACATTCAATCCAAAAGAAAAACGTTTGTCTGTATTTGCATAAAAGCCAATTCTATAACTATTACCTGTATAAACACCAGGTTTGTATAAAAAGTTATTAAACAATCTAAAATTTACATTAAAATTATTGTATTTACCAACAGGTTGTAATATTCTATAACTCCCCGTTAAATAGATGGTTTGTTGGTTGTTTCTTCTCTGAAAACCCAAATCGTTATAGTTATACTTATCATCTTCCATATTATAACCAACTTGTCCTTGCCAATTACCAGCATTTTTAGCAATACTAGAACTAAAAGCATACCCAGTTTCTGTTGCTCCGTTTTCTTTAATGTTACTGGTTTTTATATAGCCATCGGTAGAATAAGTGTTCAATTTATTTGTTAAACGATATAATAAAGCTGTAACATTTGCATCTCTAAATTCTCCTTCTCTTAACACACTTGTATTTATTAATGTAACAGAAGAATTTTGATTGAATTGTTGATCTAAAACCAACACATTGTAATTAGCAAAAGGTTCGGTTACTTTTTTAGAATACTCATTTACAGTTGTGTTTCCTTGTGTAATAGTTTTTTTAATTGTTGCTTTTGTTTCATCAGTAATGGCATTAAAAAAACCAATTCCTAAACCAGCTTTTGTTCTTCCAGAAACTTTTAAAGCATTTAACATGTTTACTTTATTTGGATTTATAAACACTTCTTCGTTAGCTGCTAAATTATTGTAGGCGTCATAATAACCTACTGGTCTATTTCCAATTCTTCTAGAATAAAATAGTCTTCCTTTATTAAACAATTCTGTACCTTCTGTAAAAAATTGTCTTTGTTCGCTATAGCGTTGTTCAAAAGGACCAAGATTTAAGATTAGATTATCAAAAGCTGTTTGTCCAAAATCTGGAACCAGTGTTAAGTCTAACGTAAAGTTTTCTGTAATTCCGTATTTTAAATCCATTCCGAAGTTATTGCTATTTTCTGTTTCACCATCAAAAAGTGAAACTGTAGTGGATGCATACGGATAAAAACTTAAACGTACTGGAGGATTAATATTTCTTATTCCTTTTAAAACACCATCATATTGTGTCCATTTACCTACTGTATTATCAATATGATTCCAAGTATATTGTGAGTTTTGGTTGATTATTTTTCTTCCAAATTGAATTCCCCAAGTTTGTATTTCTTCGTTAGAAAAACGCAATGTAAAATACGGAATTTTCATTTCTAAAGACCAACCATTATCTAAAATTTTAGTAGCACTACTCCAAACACCATTCCAATTACGATCTTCATTTCCGTTAGAAATTACCGCATCCATTTGTGTTCCTGTTACTAAAACATCAAATTTTGTTGCATTTAAGCCGTCATTATTTGGGTTTAAGACTAAAGTGAAAGAATCTGTTTGTCCAGTATTATCTCTACTTGTAAATTCCATAGCAATATTAGATGGTTCAGGGTCATACAACATTGCAGAAACATAAATAGCTTCATCATCATAGAACACTTTTACCTCTGTTTTGTACGCTGGATTTTCTTTTTCGCCATTATTTGGATCCAGCATTATAAAATCTTTTGCAATTTCTAAATTTTTCCAAGCGTCGTCTGTAAGTAAACCATCAATCTTTGGTGATTTGTTAGTACTTCTTTTTATATTAAGTACCTTTTTAGGAATCTGGCTTTGAGAAAAAAGGAAAGCAGTTGTAAAAAAGAAGAGTAGAAACAACTGTTTCGAGTTTTTTATCATCATTTTGAGTAGTAATCCGTATTCAAATGCTAAAATATTTAGGTTATATTGTAATTATCATAAAATCGTGTTAATTTCTTAACTTATTTATAAATTTTATAATGTATCTTTTTTCTACTTTATTTTATGAAATTGCTACGCTAATCTAATTTGAATTTGTATTTTTGTGGCGTTAAAAAACATTCTTAAAAATGAATTTACACGAATATCAAGGGAAAGAAATATTAAATAGCTTTGGCGTTAGAATTCAACGCGGTATAGTAGCTAAAAATCATAAAGAAGCTGTAGATGCAGCAAAACAATTAACAGTAGAAACAGGTACAAGTTGGTATGTTGTTAAAGCACAAGTTCATGCTGGTGGACGTGGAAAAGGTGGTGGAGTTAAGTTGGCAAAGAACTTGTCTGAAGTAGAAAGTATTTCTAATGATATTATTGGAATGATGTTGGTTACGCCACAAACTTCTGCAAAGGGTAAAAAAGTAAACCAAGTGTTAATTTGTGAAGATGTTTATTATCCTGGAGATTGTGAGCCAGAAGAATATTATATGTCTGTTTTACTAAATAGAAATACAGGTAAAAATATGATTATGTATTCTACTGAAGGTGGAATGGATATTGAAACTGTGGCTGATGAAACACCACATTTAATTTTTACTGAAGAAATCAATCCTTTATTAGGAATAATGCCTTTTCAAGCGCGTAAAATAGCTTTTAATTTAGGGTTGTCTGGTGTTGCTTTAAAAGAAATGACAAAATTTGTGACTGCATTATATAAAGCTTACATCGGGTCAGATTCTTCTATGTTTGAAATCAATCCGGTTTTAAAAACATCAGATTCTAAAATTTTAGCGGTTGATGCTAAAGTTACTTTAGATGATAATGCATTGTTTAGACATAAAGATTATGCTTTAATGAGAGATTTGCGAGAAGAAAACCCTATTGAAGTTGAAGCAAATGCTGCTGGTTTAAATTATGTAGATTTAGATGGTAATGTTGGATGTATGGTAAACGGAGCTGGTTTGGCAATGGCAACAATGGATTTAATTAAGCAAGCTGGCGGAGAACCTGCTAATTTTTTAGATGTTGGTGGAACTGCTGATGCAAAACGTGTTGAAACTGCTTTCGAAATTATCTTAAAAGATAAAAATGTAAAAGCAATTTTGGTAAATATTTTTGGAGGAATTGTACGTTGTGATAGAGTAGCGCAAGGAGTTGTAGATGCTTACAAAAATATGGGAGACAAAATTAACGTGCCTATTATTTGTAGATTACAAGGAACCAATGCTGTTGAAGCAAAAGAATTAATTGATAATAGTGGAATGAAAATTATTTCTGCTACAGAGTTTCAAGAAGCTGCGGATAAAGTACAAGAAGTATTAGAAGCTTAGTTTTTATAAAAATATATTTAAGTGTTAATTTGCCTCAGGAACTGGAATAAATTCAGTTAAATTCTGAGGCTTTTTTTTGTTTTGTAAATACTTTATTTGTTAAGTATTTTTTTAACTAGTCACCCTTTTTTATACCAGAGTTGTCTTTCTGTTTTTTTAATATTTAAAATAATTATTACTTGTTGAGTAATTTACTTGGTTGTTTATTTCTTTTAAATATGAAATAACCGTTTCTGCATCTGTTTTAGAACTTACAATTTTTGAAGCAGGAAAATAAGTGTCGTAAACAGCTGGTATATAATCATTAACACCAACAGTTAATGTAGTAGAATCAGACAATAGATTTCCGTTTAAATCTCTTACATCAATATCATTATTGTTTTTTTGAAACGTAACTCCAGCATAATACAAACCAGTACCAGAACCTTTTAAGAAGTTTTTAATTTCGGCAACCGTCATATTGTATTTTACTGTTGGATTGTTAAAAGGTAATATTTGAAAAATTTCTTTTTTTGTAATATCTCCCTTGTCTAAATTAGCACGAACTCCGCCCGTATTTTGAAAAGCTACATCAACACCCATTTGTAATCTTAGTGCATCAGCAGTAAAATCACCAACTTGTGCTCTACCATGATTTATCTGAGAAAATCCTATAACTTCATTAAAAAAAGGTTCGTCGTTATAATTATCAATAATGCTTTTTATTTCAGCATCTTCTTTGGTAATTGTATTTAAATCAATTAATTTATAGGAAATTGTTTTTATGGATTTACTCGTTATTGTCAGTTCTATTTTTCCAATGTAATTTAAATAACTACCAGCTTGAAAAATAGGAATGTTGTTTACTACTTCATCAATTTTAGAATGTGAATGTCCGCCAATAATTACATCAAAAAACGGAAATTGTGTTGCCAATTGATAATCGCCTAATCTTCCACCGCTTTTAGAATAACCAATATGTGTTAATGCAATTAATAAATCTGAATTTTCTGTATCTTTAATAGCTGCGTACTTTGCAACAACATCTTCTGGGTTTTGAAAAGTCAAGTTTTTAACGCGCCAAGGATGTGTAGAAGGAATGATAGCATTTTCTTTACCGTCAGTTTCTACAAGTCCTAAAAAAGTAATGTTTATGTTGTTTGTAGTAATCGTTGTATATGGTGATGGTTGTGGAATCACAGAAGTATTGGTTTGAACATTTGCGCAAACCCAATCAAAATTTGCTTGTTCCATTCTTTCTTTTAAGTTTGCTTCTCCATAATCAAATTCATGATTACCAATTACAGAAACATCAAAGCCAACACGATTCATAAGATCAATTATTGGAAATCCTTTTTGTGGGTAGTTATCTACGATTGGGTTTCCAGAAAAAATATCTCCAGCACTTGTTAAGATTACATTTGTTTTGGTTTTTTCTTGATCAACAAGATATTTTACTTTTGCAAAATTATCAATTTGCCCATGAATATCATTTAGAATAAAAATGGTAAGTTTTTTATCGGTTGATTCAATAGGAAGTGAAGAAGATTCGTTGGTACAACTTATAATTAAAAGAGAAAAAACGAATGCTCTTAACAAATGGTTTATGTAGGTTTTTGTATTCATTAAATTTTTAGTTTTTCAACAATCTTTTAGCTGCATTAAACGGTGTTGTATTTCCTTTTTCTAGTTTTTTTAATTCTACTTCTAATTGTTTTGCAACTTTTTTGTTTTTGTAAAAAGCATCTTTTAATTGCTGTTCAATTGTTGCTTTTAACCAATAGATATTTTGCTCATTTCTACGTTTGGTAAAATATTTGTTTTTGGTTGTGATTTCTATATATTTAGAAATCATCGCATCAATTTCTGTAATCCCATTGTGTTTTAATGCACTACAAGTCAATACTTTTGGCTGCCAAGTACTTTCTTTTGGCGGATATAAATGCAAGGCTCTATTAAATTCTGCTTTTGCAATGTTAGCATTTTGGATATTGTCTCCGTCTGCTTTATTAATTACAATGGCATCAGCCATTTCTATAATTCCGCGTTTTATGCCTTGTAATTCATCTCCAGCGCCAGCAATTTTAAGTAATAAAAAGAAATCTACCATAGAATGTACCGCAGTTTCTGATTGTCCAACTCCAACAGTTTCAATAATAATGGTGTCAAAACCAGCAGCCTCACATAAAATAATAGATTCGCGTGTTTTTTGAGCAACGCCACCTAACGAAGTTCCAGATGGCGAAGGTCTAATAAATGCATTTATGTCAGTCACAAGCTCTTCCATTCGGGTTTTATCACCTAAAATACTTCCTTTATTGATAGAACTTGTTGGGTCAATTGCCAATACAGCAACTTTTTTTCCTTGATTGGTTAAGTGCTTTCCATAACTTTCTATAAACGTGCTTTTTCCAACTCCAGGAACACCAGTAATTCCGATTCTAGTAGATTTATTTACAAAAGGCAAACAACGTTCTAAGATTTTGTTGGCTTTTTCTTGGTGTATTGCATTGGTACTTTCAACCAATGTAATTGCTCTACTTAAAAAAGGAATATCTCCAGCAACAATTTTTGTTACAAATTCTTCTACAGAAAATTGCTTGTTTCTGTTTTTTTTAATTTGTTGTGCAGCAAAACTATTGGTAGTTTCTGGCTGTAAAACACCTTTTTTTTCTTGCAATGCAGATTTTTTTTTAAGAGCCATAGTAGCGTTGAAAAAATAATTAATGTAAATTTATGAATAAAATAATTGCATTTTGCAACACAGCCGAAAAAGGTTCGTCTTTAAGGTAATTAATCAACGAATGAATCAAACAAAAGAAGTACACAATCATTTAATTGATGCCTGTAAAAAGAATGATGCAAAAGCACAAATGCAATTGTATGATTTGTACTGTAACGCAATGTGTACAATTGCAAACAGATATGTAAAAGATTGTTTTATTGCAGAAGATTTGATGCAAGATTCATTTATCAAAGCTTTTCAAAACATCAATTCTTTTAAAGGAGAAGTTAGTTTTGGAGCTTGGCTAAAACGAATTGTAATTAACAATAGTTTAGATTGGTTAAAGAAACGAAAATTAGAAATAGTTTCTTTAAATGATGAGGTTTACGAAAGAGTTGAAGAAAATGAAGATTGGAGTATTTCACATAGTTTACAAGCTGATTTTATTGTAAATGCCATTAAAAGCTTAAAAGAAAAATATAGTGTGGTGTTGTCATTATATTTATTAGAAGGATACGATCATCAAGAAATAGCACAAGTATTAGGAATTACAGAAGTTGCTTCGAGAACGCATTTAATGAGAGGAAAAAAGCAACTACAAGAACTTTTAAAAGAACAAAATTATGTCGAAGGATATTAGAGAAATCATGAAAAATTATAAGAACAAAGACGTTTCTTTATCGGCAAAGCATAGAAATAATTTTGAAGATAGATTGCTTAAAGAAGTACATCATCAGCCAAAAAAGAGGAACTATAAATGGTTGCAAGTTGCAGCTTCTGTAGTAATTATTGTGAGTTTAGCAATTGGTTATATTGGTTTAGAACCAACACCAGAAGAAATAAAACCAACCAAAGAAATTAGTTTAGGAAGTTTATCTCCAGAATTAAAATCGATAGAAAACTATTACGTAAGTACTATAAATTATGAGATTAGTAATTTAAGTGTAAACGATTCTAATAAAGAAATTTTAGAAGGTTATTTGGCTAAAATAGGCGAATTATCTACTGAATATAAGTCATTAACTCAAGAGCTCAATACAAAAGGAGTTAATGATGAAATTATCAATGCATTGATAAACAATTTGCAATTACGATTACAGTTATTGCAGCGATTAAAAAA
>Ga0316205_10001038_pt1 | contig 39358 bp, 32 predicted proteins | sample 3monthpyrite_MG_FD_204941 | JGI IMG/M metagenome (GOLD analysis project Ga0316205, IMG submission 204941) | Microbial mat bacterial communities from mineral coupon in-situ incubated in ocean water Damariscotta River, Maine, United States -... | ecosystem: Environmental > Aquatic > Marine >...
CTGCAGCAACGGAGGCAGCAGCCCGTCTCTCTGTGCAGCAGGAGTGTTTTCGGCGCACAGCCGGCTCAGCTCCATGACCAGCGGGCTCTTCCATCCCTGTGGGCACGGGCCGTTCCCTGCGTAACGACACACTGGCGAGTGGAGCACAGCGTCGCGCGACTCGGGGCACTCTATGCACATGTTGGCAACCACCTTCCAAAGGTTGGCCAGAATCTTGGGTGTGATGAGCGGGTTCTTGTTTGCGTGGAGCGAAAACACGTGGTTGGCCACTGTCCGGAGAAACCCAGCGTCCAACAGCGCAGCGACCACAATCAGAGAATAGTTGCCCAGCCGCGACCCGGTAACGTTGGCCAAACAGTCCACCGCGTCCGCGACGGCCTGCTTCATGTTGACGTTTGTCGTGGCGCACAGAGCAGCGAGCTTGAGAATCACCACTGGCGGTGCCTTGGCACGCGCGGCCTCTTGCGATGCGTAAAAGGTGTCTACAAACCGAGCGGAAACTTCGGCGTCCATCTGCTCGTCTGTCTCTCCGTCGGGGCGATTGCACAGGTATCGCGCCAGTCCCGACAGCGCCTCCATGCAGGCCCGGGGATTTTCAGTCTGAAGCAGGGCGTTTTTGTTAAAGTTGACCTCCACTGCTGCTCCTCGGGGCAGCGCTTCGCGCTTGGCGTAGAGGCCTTGGCGACGTTTGGCCAGATTGGCCACACGCTTCTGTTTGCGGATGGAATCACCTCCATCCTTGCGCTTCTGAGTTGCTTCGGCAGCAACCACACCACGCTTGTATGATGCCTTGCGCTCTTCCAGCCGATCTTCCATATCCTTTACACACAACAACAACCCCTCTACCTAAACAAAGTGTGGTAGCGGCGATTTCATTTTTCGGACAAACCCGACTGTCCGAGAAAAAAAGGATGGGGTGAATTCTCCACGAGGAAGGACCGTTTAGCGTAATATAGTGCACTAATCGGTCCTTCCGCGTTGAGAATTCACTCCATCCTTTTTGGTTGGGCGGGTCCGAAATGTGGTTTTTTTACAGGCGCCCGGAATAGCGTTTCTAGACTCTAAAAGTGTCTCATGTCGGGGGTTCCATGTATATTTGAGCTCCTGGCCCCCATGGAGTCTCAAAAGGGAGAAGAGGACCAGCAGCAGATTGGACTGCCCCTCGGGTCCAGATTTCGCCCGCCTTCTACCGCAGAGGTAAAGCGCATCAGAGACCGTTGGACTAGCGAAGCGCGCTACCTGGTGAGCGGCGAGCCCGCGTTCTGGAACTGGCTCGTGTCGTACACCAAGCGGCTCAAGGATGACCCCGCGCTCAAGATATCCATCCAACAGGACACGCGCAACTGGCTGTTTGGCTCCAAGACGGTGCTCTTTGAGCTCGTTCGTGCTCTGGGCTACTCTGGGCCAACCGTTTTCAAGCGGAGCACGCGTCTTTTTAGCGCCGAGAACGCGGCTACCCTCTATGACGCCATGGTGCAAGCCAACGCCACAGACATCCAGGAGGAACTCTTGGAGGCAGGAACCGTTGCGGGAGCCGCGGGAGCCACGGCGCAGATTGAGCGCGGTCTGAAGCAAGACCGCGACGCCCTGCTCCTTGAAGTTGCAAAGCTCAAGGACGTGTTGGTGCAGAACAGTGGAAGGGAGCAGGCGTGGAAGGCTCGCGAGCAGGGGCTTTTGGATGAGGCCGACCAGCTCCGCGGTATGTTGGAGACGTGCAAAAGGAACGCACAGAAGCACGCGAGCGAGTTGCAGGCGTACCAGGCAAAGGTACTGGACGAGGATCAGCCCCCGCCTCCGCCTCCGCCCGATGTCCCCGAGGTTGATATTCCAGAGGCACCTCCACCGCCTCCCCCGCCCATGGATGACGATGAGAACGGCGGCGGCGGCGGTGGATGGGAAGACTCGCTCAACAGGATTGAGGAGCGCGCCAAGCAGGTGCCCATCAAGGCCGCAAACAACGGGCGCGTCCTTTCGGCGTCTCTTCAGGAACAGATTCGGCGGGGAATCGCGCTCAAGGCCCCCACAACACAAGGCCCGGCCAAGAGAGACGGAGAGTTGGAAAGCAACACAGAGACAGGGCTCGCTGCAGCGCTCGCTGCCGCTTTGTCCGCGAGGCGCCCCGGGCTCAACCCGTACCCAGAAGACGAGCAGAGCGACGACGACGACACTGGATTCGGATCCGAGCCTCTGCGGGCGGGCAGCGCGCTTCTTCGGGGGATTCTCGTCAATACGTGCCAGTGGTGCGGTAACGAGGCTTACATGATGTGTCCATGCGAGAGCGCATACTATTGCAACGAAGAGTGCAAGACCAAGGACGTTCGGGCTCACTATCCTGTATGTGCCGCGGCTCAGTACACCGTGTACGCGGCGGGCGGGAGCGCCACCTTTGACTTTTATGTTGCGCCCAAGAGCACCCCAGGCTACGTTGGCCAGTATCCAAAAGTTGGGTCCCCCCGCGCATACAGGGGAGTTGGACCGGGAGGACTTGCCCTGTTTGGAGAGGATTTGATTCTGCAAGACAACACGCAGTATACCTTTAGGGCCACAAAAGACATGAGCAAGCATCCGATGTACTTGTCGCTGGAGGCCAGGGGAGCGACCAATGCGTTCCTAGACAGGGCAGTCAAAGGGACCCTAGCCGAGCGCGGGAGCATGTTTACCTTTAACACGCGAGACTTGCCAAAGACCAGCTACGTGGTGTGCAACCACCACCCGTACATGGGCTTTGCCGTGCACGTAGACAGAAAATAGAGAGTAAACAACTTACCTTTGAAATAGTGCCCTTTGAACGACGCCCTTTGAAGTAGTGCCCTTTGCACCACCAAACCAGAAACCAAAGAGAGAGAGAGAGAAAAACTAAATCTTACCCTGACACTGCCTGGAAACGATCCGAGTAGTCTCTTTGATCCGTCTGGTCCCTCGTACATGACGTTTTCCATGTTGCGCACAATCTGCACAAAATCTTGGCGCGAGACGTGCGTTCCCTTGTCAAATGCCTGGTCCAGTCGGGCAAGCACTTCGGTCATCATCATCTGGCTCGTTCTCTGGCAGGTACTAAAGACGGCAATCTTGACGTTGGGCACGGCCAGCAGCAGGGCAGCCGCCGATCCAGACACGGAAAAGGTCTTTCCGTTACGCCGGGCCATGTTGACCAGCGTGTAGTAGTAAGCCTTTTCCTTGTCCCACTCCTCCAACACCCGGGTCTTGTTCTCTTGCCAGCTATCTCCATAGATGAGTGGCAAACACGTAAAGAGGAAGGCTTCAAAGATGCGCTGCTGCACTTCACTCCACTTGATGCCAAATCCGTTGTGGAAAATGTCTCGCACTCGCGCTACCAGAGCATCGCCCTCGTTAATGGTGGCCCCGCGGTACTTGCTGCTCGTGTGGCGCTCAACGATCGTAGGGATCACCTGAGTATGCGATTGCCATTTTTCAACCTCGTGGCCCCAGTAGCGCACCATCTGCGAGTGCAGCGAAGCACTCGTGTTGATGACATGGCGCTTGCGTCGTTTGCGGTTGGCCATGCTTTTTTTAAGAGCCGGTTAAATCAGAAAACCGCACCCATTAGTACTGCGCGCGTGCACCAGTTCAGTTGTAACACCTAGAGAGAGGGCTATCAATCTTGCAGAGAGTGCCGCTCTATACTAATAGGGCCCAAAAGTAATCTCCATGGATTATGACATTTCGCGGCCCAGCGGCTGGGATGCCTGCTGCGGTGGGCGCCGCGTGGAGGACTTTAACCCCGAAGAGGGCAACTCCCTGACCACACGCGAGATCTTTGACCTGTTGAAGAGCAACCAGACTGGGATCAATGTGGTGGTGTGGTTTCAACGCCTCGTGCTCATGCTCTGGCTTCTCACCAGTCTGGTTCCTGGATTCTGCCTCTTTGACGGTGCTCCGGGTGCCGTCTCTGCCGTGTCCCACATTGGGTGGTGGGCTGCCATTGAGGTCTTTGTGCTAGGAGTGGGTGCCACATCTACCTACTTTGGTCTTCACTACACGCAGGACGGGGTGATTGAGAAGGGTGTGGATCGCACCCTCACCTACCTGTGGTTCTACCAGATTGTCCTGGTTCTGGGAATCATTGGGCACATTGTACACGACGTCCTGGCTTGGATTGAGTACAGCCAGTGCACCAGCACGCTGTGCACGACACAAGGGGGCTTCTTGCTGACGCTGTGCATCGCGCTCATTGTACTTATTATTGTGCTCATGTGGACCGCCGTCGTGCTTGTTCCGGGATACAGACGCAACCTCAAGTACAGCCTGGCGTATGGAAACAACGACATGACGCTACTGACTCCCGATCACGACCGCCCCTCCTACGTCCAGCCCGAACCTTCTGCACCACAGAGCAACGGAGATGAGGGAGTCATGACACCGCTGTTGGAAGAGGTTCGTTCAGAGAACGCGGCAGCCGCGCGTCACGGAAAGAGGCACGCCGCCATCCCAAGGGCGAGAAAGATGAAGTAAAAGGAAAATATAGATACGCATGCAAAAGTGTGCTTGTTTTACTCTTTTGTGTCTTTGTTGTGCTCCCCCTCTTCTCCTTCTTCTTCGCCAAGGGTGCGTGACGAGAGCCTTGCCCCAGAAATCAGCTCCTCAGACAGTGCACAAGTCACCTCGTCCGGGATCCACTCCCGCAGACACCGAGGTACGGGCAAGCCGTCGTCCGTCAGACGCTGGGTCAGCACCTTGGCTCGCACTCGGTAAACCTGCTGGCTCTTGACCAGGACGCGAAACACGGGACCGTCCTCGTGAGGCTTGACGTAGACTGCAGGAACATATGTGCGCCGTGTCTTGGGGTTGGTGATAAACACAATCCTTGCACCTGCCGGAATGGGGCCCTCAGACGCGTGTCCAACGATGATTGGAAGAGTTTCGGCGGCCCTCGTGCCACTCGTGTGTCCTGGGACCGAGTTGGGGTTGAAAGTTCCCCTTGAAACACCCCTAGAAGCATGCACTCCGTTGCTGTAGCCGTGTCCTGCAGGAGGAGGAGGGAAAGGCAAAGTTGCTGACGTGGCACTTTCCACTTTGGCGGTGGTGGTTGTCTTGGGAGGCGTGTTGTCCCTCATGTACTTGATCCAAGCAATCTGGTTTTTAAACCACGGCTTGACGCGAGGCCACAACAGCCAGTAAAAGAGCGTGCAGAAAACGAGAAATCCCCACATGATTTTATGGAGCCCCTCTGTGTTTTTTGGGTACGCAAAGAGTGTCCGACTTTTGACTTTTTCAGACACCTTTTTAAATTTGCGCCGCGCAGAGGGGCGCTCAAATGAAGAGGGTCGCGGAACCTCCGACCCGATGTCCAGTGTGCACCAGGCTCTTTTCAACGGACGCAGAAGACATTCCCACCTTGTGCCTGAGTTGCATGCAGTGGCTGTGCGTTACGTGCAAAGAGCCGCACGCTAATGACTGCAACCCTCGGGGACCGGGAGAATGGCACTCTTTCAGCTCACCAAAAAGAACCAAACCAGAACCAGAACCAGTAGAAGAAGAAGAAGAAGAAGAAGACGCAACAGAGGTTATTCCTTGGAACACGCTTCCCATGCCCGCCATCATCAAGATCTGCGTCTGGGGGGCCCGTGTAGAGTCCATCTTTTGGGCCATGTCGTTGGGGCTCGTGTGCAAGCGCTGGCTGCGCCCTCTGAGAGGTCCAGCCCTTGCAGAGGCACTTCCTCGCACGGAAGCGCTCGTGTACGGGTGGTTTCTTGAAAAGCTGGACTGGGTGCCCAACTTGGCCAGGGCGCGTTCGTTTTACAACTCTATCATGGCAGAAATGGAGTATGATCGGCGTCAAACCAAGATGAGCAATCATCAGTCCACCGTCAGTTTTGCAGAGTTTCGCTACAACAATCCAGAGGTGATGCTTCCATTTGGAGACGGGCACTGCCACTTGTTGCGGAGCATTCATCAAGACTGGATGAATGCAAAAGAACGCAACATCAACATGGGTGTGTGCCGCATCAAGCCAAACGACGCTTACATAGAGCACCAACTCCAGCTGGGACTATCTCTGGCGGACAAGAGCGTCCCCGTGTCCCATCTGATGCTACTCTTGTCGGGACGAGACTGGGACAACTTCTTTAACGGGTCATACGGGCAACGCAATGAGATTTACCAGGCCCTCAACGCGTGCATTGAGAAGACCGTTGGAAAGTTTATCATGTGCAAACTCGTTCGGTGCGTGGGAGAGGATCCCGACCACCAGATGAGCAATGACGACTGGGTCGTATTGCAAGGGGAATTTGCCAGAGAGCTGTCCGTGTAAAAAACAAAACACAGTTTTTTTTACTCGTCTTTGTTTCGCACGTCTTGTGCGTCCCCCCCTTGCACCAAGAGTCTCTTTAGCATGGCGCACGTCAGATAAAACCAATAGACGTGCATGGCGCTCAGTGCGAGCATCCCCAACCACATGGGACCCATGCTAAACGACGTTGTCCACGTGTCTAGCACGACGCGTCCACACGACCCCAGCACAAAGTACCATGCAAATCGGTAGAGCCGCGTGTATGCAAAGACCACCATAAACACAGCAAAAGTGCCCGTCTTGATGTTGTCCACGAGCTGAATGCCTCTCTCTGACGCGACTCCCTTCTTTGAGCGTGCAATGGTGGTCCACTGGTGCATGGCGTCCGAGGCGTAGAGGAAAATGTCCCCCGCGTCGTGCAACCCCAGCACGTAGAACCCTATCCAGTAGGCCCCAAAACGGGTACAGGACACAATGAGCGCCAGGGTGACCAGGTGGTGCCCAAGCATAATGGGCCAGTCCTTGGCTCTGGTCTTTGCGTCTTGCACCAACAGCTCGTAGAGTCCCGCCGCGTAGAACCCCAGCTGAACGGCAAATAGCAAGGCGACACTGGACTCCATGACATGGTCCGTGGGGGGAAGAGTGCACTCAACAGCATCAGTGGTCCAAGGAAGGCGTGTGACCCAGAGCCAAGCAAACCATGCAAACGTGCACGCATAGTGGGCACTAAACAGCATGCAGCGCCGCGTCTTGGCATAGAGCTTTCGCAGCTCGGGGTCCGACTCGGCAAAGAGAAAAAACGAGCAGAACCATGTCTTGAACCAATAGAAAGTGCCCCCAGACACAGCAGCGACAACACTGATTAGCTCCCAGGGCACCACCGCAGTCATTACGGCAGGCGCGGGGACAGTGCTTGTGGAGAAATAAAGTAAAGCGAGGAATACATATAACGAGCGTTGTTTAATGTGTCCTTTCCAGAAGCATCAGGTCTCTGTACCACGTCCACTGGAGCACAAAGTGCAGCAGCTTTTGCGGCGTGTACACTGTCTCGTCAAACGTTGCGGCCCAAAAGTGTGCCCACGACTCAATGTCCCAGCAGTTCTGTCCCATGGGGGTCAGCCCCATTTCTCGCGACACATCCACAAACGCGCAGGTGTATACGGCCATCCACAATGGTTTGGGTACGCGCACGGCTTCTATAAAGCGAGAAGCAGCGGCAACCAGGCGCGTGGAAAACTCACCCCAGCGCTCCGGATCATACCCGTGGCCTGAGATGTCTTTCTTGTCGTCAGGTTGTGCGTCATACGCCACGCGCAGTGACTTGAGCACAAGAGGGGTAAACGTGGGCTTGTACGTAGAGATGTAGTTGCTGCTACGGGAATCCATCTGTTGTGGGTGTGTCGCCCAAGTGGCAAAGTGAGCCATGCTCGGTGGAGCCTTGGTTGTCTGAAAGTCCTTGGCGTATCGGGGCTTCAAGAGGGGAGCCTCTCTGCGCAGCGGATTGTCTTTGGGGTTCTTGAGATGTCGGTCTGGGTTCCACAAAGGAAAGCCGCATGCGCGCAGTTCCGATTCAATTGGAACGGTAGCATTGTAGTGTCCGAGTACGTGGTCCGTATCAGGCAGTGGGGTGCGAAACCCGTCAAAAAGCGAGCTGGACAGGATCTCTGACACCGTGGGTAGAAAGGAGACCAGATGGCCAGGCATCCGGTAGCTGTTGCCACTTTTGTCCACCTTACCATATCTCTTGAACCTTTGGGGCACAAAAGCGTCCATGACGTGCGTGCCGTCTGGAAGCGGTCCTCGCTGGCCCCACGCCTCGCGCAGTTTGTCCTTTAGCGTGCGGGGGAAACGATCGTAGGTAGTGCCCATGCAGTACTTGAGAAAGAGATACACGTCGCTTGCCTGATCGCGCCGAGTTCCAATGTTAAAGGTGGGCGTGTTGAACTCGTGCTCCAGCACCTTGTAGTTGTCTATGCGGCCCCCAATGCAGGAAAAGTCCATGTCTGCAATCAGGGCAAAGGCGCCCGACGCGTTGGGCACGTAGAACGTTTCTCCCCCACCAGTGTCTCCCGGAAGGTGCAGCGTGTACCGTGTGTGCCCCTTGGTGGTAATGGCGTGCAAAAAGACGTTGGCGTCTTGCAGGTCGTTGTGCCTAAAGTTGGGAAACACATTGTAGATGGCCTGCAGTGTATAGCACACCTGAAAGAGTATAGAGAGAAAGGAGGCTTCAAAGGCGCGGCCCCAGAGTGAGCTGAGGAACGAGCGCACGTCGCGTCCAGAGGCCGTCTCCATGACAAAGATCATGCTGTTCTTGATGTCTGCGTCGCTCTTCTTGCGGTCCTGCAAAAATCCGTCCACAATGACGTGCTCGCTCACGGGAACGATAATGTGTGGTGAGCGTCCCGGTTCCACCACATGCTCGTATAGCATGTGCAACATGCGTGGTTCCACGTTCTCTGAGCGGAATGGGGACCCTAGAGAGCCCAGTAGCGGCGAATAGCACCCCGTCACCTTGGCAACAAACGTGTGCTTGGGGTTTTCTCCGCACAATTTTCGGGCATCTCCATAAACCCCGCTCCCGACGGGCGGACTGCGGCCCAGGACGCGAAGCGCACCATCGCTGTGTATGAGATCCTTGCAGCTTAGCCCTGCGTCGTTTCCAATGGAGCTATGGTGGATGTGGATGACACCCGTCTCTACGCTGCGTTTGAGCTTGCGCCGTTTCTCAAGGGTGTGGTAGCTGTTGTCTTCTTCTTCTTCTTCTTCTTCCTTGTTTCTTGGAGGAGGAACAGCGCGTTTGCGAGAAGCAGCAACAGCAGCGCCCCTCTTCCTCATGACAAGTTTGGCGCGTGTGTCTGAAAAATCAGACGGCAGGAAGGTGCTCCAAAATTCGGACCACGACTCGCTGTGCATCAGCGACGCGCTCCACCAGGAACCCATACACAAGCAGAGGCATCACGTATTTGGCGTGGTCGGTAGACGCGCCCATCATGGACGCAAAGATGTCGGCCATGCTTGATTACAAGGTGGCCAAGGGAGCTGTGTGATTTCTAGGTCAGCGGGTCTGATCACGTAATTCAGACACACCCGTTCCGGGTTTTTCGGACCAAATTTACGACACTCGCTACCCCATCACCTTCCATATCGTAGAGGGGTATTATCGTTTCAAGACACACGGTGAGTCCTTGAGCGCATGTAGAGAGGGACGTGGAGCTGGTGTTTCGCCCTCGCGCTCGTTTCGTGCTCGGTGCATCGTAGCGCGCCCCGGGGCATGTTCCAAGGGTATCTGCGTGAGGTTTAGAGTGTACCTGGCACACTTGGGCGGATGGCGTGCCCCGTGAAAGACTCTGTAGGGGTGATGTGTGGCGCGCGTGTTTTCTGTTTTCTGCGTGTATGATCACTCACGCTCGGCCCCCTCTGTAGATGAACAAGAAGATCGTCCAGGTCGTTGGCACTTTGGAGAGCGGAGTATCCAAGCTATTGTTGGAGAACAACACCCTCAGGGAGGCGCTCGGGACCGTGACCAGGTCCGCCATCTCTGCCCACGCCGAGATCCAGCAGCTCAAGGCGGAGCTGGACAATGCCAAGCGCACCATCGGTGTCCAGAGCGCCCAGATCAACACGCTGGGGGCGGGCCCCGAGGGCCGCGGGTACAAGGTGCTCCAGGCCACCTACCGCAAGGTCAACAGAGAGAGGCTCGCGGTCAAGGAGGAGCTTCGCGTGGAGCGCGTGCGCGCGAGCTGGCTCCAGGACCTGCTGGACCAGGCCGACGCCGAGGTGCGCCAGCTGGAGGCAGAGCTTGAGGACAGGAAGGCCAGGCTGGCCCCCTACGAGGATCTGATGGATCTCCCGGAAGACGACGGGCAGGAGGTGGACATTATGGAGTTCTTCCGCGACGTGGAGCTGCCCGAGGAGGATGAGGTTCCTCCCCGTCGCTCGGCCCGCCTGGGGAGATCCAAGCGTGGAGCCCCGACGATGACTACCCGTGAGGAGTTTGCTGCTATGGAAGCCGCAGACCTGGTCGTCCGCGCCTCCAAGAAGGCCCGCCGCTCTATCAAGCGCGAAACAAAGCACTTGAACAAGTGAAAACGCAGCAGCAGCAGCTTTTTGCTGACTCAGCAAAGCGCGACATGCCTTGCTGACTCAGCACTTTCTCCTTTTTACTGGACCGTACACCCACAACGATGAGGGTCTTTTCAATTTTGCTTCTAAGTGTTGTTCTTGTTGCTGCGGATGACAGCGTACTATTCAACAACATCCAACGTCTCCACTTTCACAAGGGCAAGATGACACGAGGGCGACGCAGTTCCCCCATCAAGCAGATACAGTGTGTCGGTGGTGACGCGTGTGGCAAGTTTGAACCCGAAGTCATTGCGTGCAAGAACGTGGGAACCAACGACCGTGGAGAGGTTCAATGGGAGTGCGAAGCACAGATGGAGGATTCGTACCGACTGGGCCGGACAGACGTCAGCTGCGAAGGATTTCACTTTAGCGGGGATCCGCGTGTGTTGAAAGGCTCATGTGGTGTAGAGTATACGCTCCACCTGACTGAAAAGGGCAAGTCTTCAAAATCCGTGTTTCCAGCACGCCACCACGAGGATCCGTGGGCCATGATGGCATATGTTGTTGTTTCTGGGATTGTGGTGGTTGGTCTTCTTTGGATGATAACATCTTGTTGTGAGAGGTGCGCCCGTTCATTTGACAGCAATAGCAACGACTATGAAGGCACCCGAGCCCCCAGAGAAACAACGACAACCTATTCCACGCGTTCTAGCCGCCCTGCGCGTACTGCCCGGCCGGTTGTTCACAACCACGTCCACACCAGTAACGACAGTGGGCCTGGATTCCTGACGGGATACGCACTTGGTGGAGGATTCAGTAGCAGAAGCGCACCAATGACGACAAACAACTATTACTCGGCACCCTCTGCACCATCGTCCTCCTCTTCCTCCTCATCATCCTCGTGGAGCGGTTGGGGAGGTAGTAGTGGTGGTGGTGGTGGGTCTTCGTCTTACACGAGCAAAGGTTACGGTGGCAGCAAGAGTAGATAAGAATTAAACCCCCTTTTTTTATGTGTACACTTTTGCATTTATGCGCTCTCGTGCACGTCGCGACATTCCGAGCGAATCTGCGTTGAAAAGCAGCCTTTTGTAGTGCTGATGTGCGAGTTCCTTGCGGCCGAGGTGCTCCAAGCAGTGCGCGTGCTGTTCTTCTAGAGCCCAGTTGTACACTACCCGTTCCACAAAGAGGGGCATCCTGCTCTGATCTATTGGCGGCAACCCTAGAGCCGCGCTCGTGTACAGCAGGCACCTGGTGTAGTTTCCGTTGGACGAGTGCATGCGAGCCAGATAGTAGAGTGGCTCGCGTCTAAAGTAGCCGTCCAGCTCCTCGTGTGCATCCAGGTACGCGCGCTCTACTTCTTGGAACGTGTACCCACAGTCGGTAAAGTTTTGCCCGCACAACCTAAAGATGGACTGCGCTCTAGCGTAGCGCGAGTAGAACCAATAGTTGGTGTAAATCTCTGATTGTCTGTGCTGCTCGTACGTCTTGATGGCTGCCGAATAGTTGCCCATCCCCTGGTAGGAGCGTCCCAGATAAAATAGAGCCCGCGGAAACAGGTCTTGTTCCGTCGTGTTGTTTGCCGTGTCCTTGATCCACTGCTGCAGCAGACGCGCGTCTCGCTCGTACTTGTCGCTCTTGGATCCGCCCTTCCAATAGTCGTGCTTGTAGACGTATCCCTTGTATGTGCCTTGCGTGAGGGGAGCGCTCTCCTTGTCCCACTTGGGTAGTTTGCACTCTAGCAGCTCGTGTGTGTACAGTCTGTAGCGACAGTGCTGCAGAGTCTCGGCACGAATCAGATAGGGCAGTGTGTTTGCGATATTGTAGGCCCCATCCGTGTTGAGAATCTGAATGTAGTTGATGTCGTACACCGGAAGCTTCTTGCCGTGCTCCCAGCTGGGAATCACTCGCTGATCCGCGTCCATCAGCACGACCCACTTGATATCAGCCCTGTTCAGAAAGGCCTCTTGAGCGGCGCGCAGGCACGCGTTTCTGTTGTGTGCAAAGTTGACAAAGGGACTGTGATCCAGCACGGCGGGCAAATGGTGTTTGAGTTTTTCCCGTATAATGTCCTTGGTTGCGTCTGTGGATCCCGTGTCGCAAAACAACCAATAGCCACCAATCTGCTTGCTGCTTTCAATCATCTGGGCAATGCTGCGCTCCTCGTTCCGAACCATGGATACAACGAGGACCCCGCGTCCCAGCATGTGCGAGACGGTGCCAGACGGTGGGTCGCTAGACACCTTGAGTGCTAGGATGGACAGCCCTATAGCAGCCACAAATGCGCACCAGAGAGCAACCATGCAGGCTCCCGTCACTCGCGATGATTTCGGCCCGTTGGAAACTCCCTTCCGCTGAGCTTTGGAAGCGACACTTCCGCCTCTGCGGTCAGATCTATCACCTTCCTCCTCTTTTTCGTCTTCCGCTTTGGCTTCTTCTTCTCCTCCTCCTCCGATGACTCTTCTCCGTACACCACTGGCTTGTATGTCGCCGCCCTCACCATCATGCCCTTTATCTTGGGCTTTGGGATTGTCCGCGTCCATGGCGCTGGTTTCCTGACCTTGACGAGGGGCTCGCTACCGTTCCTGCGGTCCACGTGTACGTGTATGATTCGGGACTCGCGTATTTGTACGCCGGCTTCCACGAGCCCCTGAACCGTAAAGTGACGCTGCAGCTCCCAAATGTTCATCTTGGTGGCGTCTACGTGCCCCAGAGGTGCGTTGAACTTGCCCTGCTTCATGTGCGCGCCCACAGGATAGCCCGTCTTGATCTCCCACATCCACAGTTTTCCCGTTCTCTTGTGCCGCGTGATTGCGTCGGCCTGTGTGATTCGGCCCCACACCTCTAGTTCCACGGGCACTTGTCCCGCTTGGAGCTGGTGCCCATTGTCCTCCCAGTAGTCAAGGATGACGCGAGCAAACTTGTTGAGTCGCGCGGGTCGCTTCCCTCCGGCAGCAATGACCTGGCAGATGCGAGCATCCGTGTTTTTGCCCTGTTCCGAGTTGGATCCCCTCACATAGGTGCCGCGCTTGCGACGGCTCCTATTGTCCTTGTACTTGGGATAGTAGGTCCACTTGAGCTGACTCAGTAGCCCGCTAAACGTGAGGCGCGTACCTCCTCGTGTCAGGACGTAGCAGCGTGCAGAGGCGTCAAAGCGGACCTGGTGACAAAAAGGCCCCTGCAAATACGCCCACAGCGAGGGTTCCAGCGCGCGGTGGTCTGGCACGCGGTCAAAGAGAACCCGGTCGGCGCCCTTTGTTTTCTTTTTGCGTTTCATTTTCTCTTTGTGCACGTACACGTTTGCAGTAGAGAGGGGGCATGGCTCGTTAAATATAAACAGGTGTATTCTTCTTTTACTCTTATTTTCACAAGTCGGGGGAAAGGACCTCGCTGTTGTTGCTGGGAGGTGTTGCCGTCGCCTTTCTCTTCTTCTTTTTCCTCTTGGACTTGATTCTGATCCACCCAGAAGACGTGATGGCGCCTTTTCTCTTTTCCGTTGCCGGGCTCTGAGCCTCCTCCTTCTCCTCTAGAACCATCTGCGTAGGAGGAAGAGCCTCAGCGGCAGCAGCAGCAGCAGCAGGGGCGTCCGCGTGCACAAGGGTGACGCTCATGAGATCCATGAGGCAGAATTGGGCGTTGCACGACGGGCACTTGGCGTAGCCTCCGGCAAAGGACTCGGTAGCCAGTCCGTAAAAGTACTTGGACATGCACTGCGTGTGGATCAGCTTGTCGTTCTCGGCGCCATCCGCGTTGCTGTTGCATGAGCACGCGTGTCCGCTACATGCGTTTGTTGCGTTCCCAAAGAGCTGGTTGTTGCACCTGCGAACCAAAACGCCCCCCTTGGAGCGCTCAGGATCCCGAAAGTCGTCCATGCAAATGAGACAGTGGGCGTCGTGCGCGATGCGGCGCGGAAAGGCCATCACATCAGTAAAGATGGCGGGCGTCGTGTACATCTTCCAGTGAGGCTCCGAGACGCGGACGCCCATCAGGCAGGGGTCGCTCAGAATCTGCGACACCACGTCGTCGGGCTGAATCCAAGTCACGGGAGCATCGTTGTCGGGAAAGATGAAGCAGTCCAGGAACTTGAGCTTGGGGCACCCGTTGAGCTTCAGGTGCTCGCGAGCGCGCTTGGACTGGTCGCACAACACACTGCATAGGTGAACAAAGTTGAGGCCCAGCAAAAAGTGGTTGTCCAGAAACACCTTGGCCATGCTGGCAAAGGTATCAGAGCAAGTTGATAGGTAGTCTAGCATGATGCGTTGGCACATGCGGCGCTGCTTCACCGCGCCAGGGGCCAAGATCCTCCCCAGAGGGTCGTGGGCGTTGCTCTGGTTGTCGCTGTCCAGCACGCGAGTCAGCGGACCGCGCAAATCCAGAGACACGTTCCGAAGCCGGGTCCACTGGTCGTTCAAATCTTGACACACGTCCTGGATCGCCATAACGTTCGCCGGCTCCCCAAAGAAGGCCTCCACAGACGAGTACGGAACAGCTGTACCATGCAGCACAGGCAGCACCGTAGCTGGGGTGTCATTCAAATTGAGAGCGCGCCTGCGCCTATCTTGGGCCCCTTCCCTTACTCTCCTCGTCCTAGGCATCACAGCACCGCGAAGCGGCGCGTCTGGAGTCGGAGGCGGTCCCCTGATCCGAGCGGGAGATTCAAATTCAAAAAGGCCCAGGTTCTGCGCCTCCTCCTCCTCCTCTTCCTCTTCGTCAGAGCTGTGCACGCTTCCCTCCCCCTCCATGGCACTGACAAGCTCGCGGAACGAGATGGATTGCCAAACTCGGTCGCCACCACCGCGCGCGGGAAACATATTTGTTGTCGTTGGTTGGTTGGTACAAAAGGCACCCCCTAAACACCAAACAAGTAAGGAGCAGTGTCCAAAATTCAAACGCCAAAAAAAGGACAGCCCTCAAAAAGTCGGACACACTTTTTGATTTTTCGGACCACCCGTTTTTTGCGGTTCATTTTGGGTTAGGGAAGGGGGTCTCTTGGTCGTCGTCGTGTAGTAGCAAGGGGTACGCGTACGTGCATGAAACGTGCCAGATCACTGGGTCATGCCAACGTCCCAACCGTCCAGGACACGGATGCAGAAAAACGGGTTCAACTCAAGCGCAACCGAGATGATCGCGCCCTGCGAAAGCGGTTCTACACGCATTTGTTCCCCAGAGTGTCAGACGTAATTGTGGACTTGGCCACCTGCGGGGGGCAGTTCAAGTTGCACCAGTGTGAGATTACCATGTGGTTCAACATTGACGGTCACGACGTGCAGAAGCGAGACGTGGTCTTTTACAACGCGAAGCAACTCTGTGACCGACTTGCGCACAGTTCCCCCACTGCCATCAATCTGGGCGGGGTTTTTTTGGGCGTGTTGGATGACCCCAAGCGCGTACAGGAGCGGCACTTGTGCACCAAGGGTGGTGCAGCGGCGTATGGGCCATTTCGCGTGGACGTAGACATTGGTGACTATGCGCCACCGAGCTGTGCCTACGATGTTCGGGCGGGGATCTGCACCTGCGCTCCCAAGCGCGTGTGCAACAAGTGCTGGCACGTGGTTCTGGAACCGGGACGCCAAGTGTTGGACTACTTGCTCAAGACAGTCATGGGGTTCAAGTGTGTCTTTTACGTGTTTAGCGGAAGACGTGGGTACCATGCCTGGGTACTGGATCAGCGCGTGATTCGCTGGACGGCCTATCAGAGAGCCGCCATCATCCGCCGCCTTCAGACGCTCATGTGGGACAACGAGGGTGTTGCCGACGAAGCTTACTCTATTCTAGAGCCCTACTTTGACACACACCTGTTGTGCAACAAGCGGCAGCCCTTTTTCAAGGAGTGGAGCGCCCTGGAGGGTGTGGTTCATTGGCGCAAGTTGGCGCAACTCAAACGCACCGCGGTCTTTGACACGCTGTATCCCAAGTTTGACGCTCCCATATCCGAGGACGTGACCCATCTGATCAAGCCGCCGCTCACGCTGCACCCGAGCACGGGAAACTTTACGCTGACGTTGCCGCCGCCCGGCAAGAGGGCAAATGCCTTTAATCCGGAGCGCGATTCTCTCAAGGCCAACGAGCTGTCGGAAGACATTCTGCAGGTCTTTGCTGCACCCATCCGAGCCGCCATCAAAGAGGCATGGGGAAAGAACGGGGACGAGGGAGTGAAAAAGGAGTAAAGAAATGCGTACTGATAAAACAAACAAAAGGTCTTTAGTTTCTTTGCATTCCTCTTGTGTACTTCCCCCTCACACTCACTCCACACGCGTTTCATAAACATTATAATAATGGAGGAGGGGAGCGTCCCCTTGGAAAGCATGGAAAAGAAAGAGGCAGAGGGTGAGCAGGAAATGGGCGAGGACATGTCACCCCAGGAACGCGCTGTCTTTGAGATGGCAAGACGCATGGCCGAATCCCAACTGGACCCTGCCATTGAAGCGGCTTCACGCGTGGACCCAAGCGCGTGGGAACAGTTCTACAAGAAAATCATGGGCATGGCCATCCAGGCATTCAACGTCAAGCTGCTAGAGGGCGATGACAAGTGGGAGCTCATCCCCCCAAGCGACCCCACCGACAAAATTGCGCTCTACCGACAACCAGTCAAGGGAGGGTTCTACATCCTCAAGGCGTGTGGTACGTTGAATGCGCGCGCTGAGCGCGTCATGTACTTGAACAAGGACAACGTGTTTGAGACGCGCAAGACGTGGGACAGCGAAGACATCAAGTTCATTGAGGAACGGGGCACGTTCAGATGCGCCGAGGGGGACATTCGCGTGGTGGAGACGCACATCAACACGCCTCCCTTTGTTTCGGAGCGCTTTTCGCTTGGCATTCAGTGGGACGAGTTCAACGCGGATCTTGGCACCTACAAGCTGGTGTATCAGACAGCACCTCACTATTTCCACAAGTGCCCCGAGGACATGGTCTCCATCACCAATAGGAGTGGGGTGTGGATCAAGCCTCGTCCGGTCCAAGAGAAGAAGCGCAAGGGCAAAAAGCCCCTCAAGCTGCATTCGTGCGACTGCATCATTATTGCCTACGTGAATCCAGGCGGGTGGATCCCATCCACCGTCATCAACCTGTTTCAGGACAAGCTGCGCCAGAGGCTGCACACGTACGAGCGGGTCGCAGGCAAGGAGTGGAAGAAGCACTACGGAGGAAAGAACCCATCCCGTGCCCGGACCCCCGCAGACGAGCTTGAACGCGAAGCACAGTGGAAGAGGGAGAATGGAAAGTGAGAAAGTAATAGTAAAAACAAGAATACGAAAATCAACGCTTTAGCCCTTTATATGAACCGCTGCGCGTCCGGTGTCTATTGTAACTTGGGCACTCTAGCGCCTTTTTACTTTTTTGCTCGCCCGCTAGAGAGAGAGAGAAAACCATGAGATTTGTCGTGGTGCTGTTTTGAGAGGAAAAAAAAGCGAGAGAGCGAGAACAATGTCTTCAAGACACGGCGCGCAATGGAAGCAGTCCCGCTACCCTCCCCGGAGAACGCAAGCGCGTAGTAGCGCCGCGCCAGTGGGTGGGTACTACTACCGCCCACCACCGCACCATCACCGCCACCCCCACCGAGAGGCCCCCATTCACCATGATGTGGCGTACAACTGGGGCACGTGGTTAATTCTGTTGGGACTTTTGGCCATCCTCGTCACCTACATCGTCTTGGTGTTTACCGTCCCCGTGCAATACACGCACACAGCCAAGGGTGGGACCGACACAAGCTTTAAGAACCGAGGACCGCTGGGTGTGGGTCCTCTGTCTAGACTGCTGGATTCAAACAAACGCCACAAGGATCGGTGTCACGTGGGAGAGAGCTTTGACGAGAGCTTGAGCATGTGCGCGCCCAAGATCAACGTGCCCTCGGCACTGGACAATGACATTATGGACCCGGGAGTACCAGCGTGCGACTCGTTCTTTCACTCCATGTGCGGCAAGTGGATTGATCAGCACGAGAACGAGAACCGCGCCTTTACCTATGGGTACCGCAAGAACGCGGAGCGAGTGCGCGACATGATTACCAGTCCCGCCAGCGGGCCCGTGCACGACTTTTACCGCTCGTGCGTGGACACCCTGGTAGACAACAGCCGCAAGGGACACAAGGAGAGTGTCATTGAGCAAAAGCATGCTCTGGGAGAGTTGCTGGGTGGACTGCGGCTGCACGCGGATTTGCCCACCGTCTTTGGCCGCCTGGCGCGCGCCGGGTACACGGCTCCCTTTGCGCTTTCTATTGAGCGACACCCGACCAAGAACGAGCTCGTGCCCCTGTTTATGTGGGACGGGTTTGATCCCTCGTCTCGCGATGGGTCTTTTAACGAGACCGTGGCTACGGCCATTTACGAGCGCGCGTCAGACGTGACGGGACACACGCAGTGGGAGGTGCGCGAGCGCGTCAAGCGGCTGATGCGCATTACGACGCAGCTGGCGACGCACAATACCTCTCCGCTGAGCATGGTCACGGACTATGTGTCGTATGTGCGCGGGGAGGGATCTCGCCGCCTCTCGGAAGACATGATTGTGGCTGACCAGCTGCCAAAGTGGAAGGCCCTGGCAGACAAGTACCGCGGTCGCTGCAAAACGTGCGTGGACGAGGGCTGGAACCGATTCTTTCAGGCCATGGACGGGCAAGGGCTTCGCTTTGAGCCAGAGCACCCCGTCTGGATGGTGGACAAGGCCTACTTTCATTGGCTGATGAGCGATGGGCTGACGCGATTTGACATGAAGGAGTGGCAGGCGTTTGTGGAGTTTTCTGTGCTCTACAACAGCCACCAGTTTGCTCCCAACCTGCCCTCTGACGTCTACTTTCGGCGCCACGACCTCAAGGGGCCCGTGGGCCCGGGCGGGCGCCTGCATCACCGCCTCCCGCGAGCCAACCACGCCGTGGTAGAGTTGCGCCAGGAGGACTGCGTGCGCGTCACGCACGCCATGGTTCCCGGGCTGGTGGCCAAGCACTTTCTGGACGAGTTTTTCCCTCACAAGGACGAGATTCGCGCCGAGGTGACCCACATGGTGAGGGGAATCATCAGCGCCCTGGTGTCTCTGGTCCAAGGCACGCCCTGGATGGACGACACCACCAAGGAGGGCACTATAGAAAAGCTGCGCGCCATCAAGGTTCGCGTGGCAGAGCCCGACTCGTGGATTCCAGAACCCTTTGCCAATCGCATCTCTCCAGAGCGCTGGGACCACAACATGAACATGGTGCGGCGCTATCGGGTGCAGCAGAATCTGGGACTCTGGCACAAGGACAAGCCCCAGGAGCTGGATCGCAGCGCCATTGCCTTTTTCGCCCTGCCGCTCATGTCTACCAATGCCTACTATAGCGGGCCCAGCAACACCATCACCGTGCTGACGGGCGTGTTGCAGCATCCCTTTTACAACAAGGACTATGACGTGGTGAGCAAGTACGCCATTCTGGGGGCCATTCTCGGGCACGAGTTGACCCACAGCGTGGACAATAGCGGCGTGCTCTTTGACAAGGATGGTCGCCTTCCCCCTAGGGGTTGGTGGAGCACGGCGTCTGCAAACGAGTTGCAGGCGCGCATCCAGTGCATCATCAACGAGTACGGGACACCCGAGGGCTGTGAAGAAGTCAACAACCAGTACGGGGAGACCACCATTGGGGAGGACATGGCTGACATTATCGGACTGAGTCTTGCCTACAAGGCACTCTTTGAGCAAAGCGCCGAGGGACGGGCCCTGCAGATGCAGCACAAGCAGCACTTTTTCATGATCTTTTCGCAACTGTGGTGCGAAAACTACGATCAGAAACACAAGTGCGCGCGCGTGGCCTCGGACGAGCACGCCATTGCAGAGTATCGCGTGGACAAGACGCTGCGAGAGATGGACGCATTTCAGACCGCGTTTGGATGCCACGCTGGGCAGGGGATGTTCAAAGCAAAAGACAAACAGTGCGTCATCTACGGACCAGACGAAAAAGAAAAGTAAAAAAATGACCCCCTGCGAGTTTTGTGTGCGTGCGTGTGTGTGTAACAAACAAAAATGCTCTTTGTTGAGGGTCGCTTTGATACGTCTGCCGTTCCGCTGGATGTGTGGATATCATGCGTGGCACCTTTTCTGAGTATTCGTGAGCGCGTGTGTGTGGGGCTCACATGCAAGTATCTCCACGACGTATATTGTGTGCGAGACCCAAAGGTGCAGCGCTGGAAACGCTGGTCCAAGATGGGCGCGGAACACGCCACAGTGGCTGCCGCTTTTTACGGAGACATGGACGCAATCAAACCACGAGCGCTGGGGTTGGTCGCAAATTTCAAGAAAGAAACAACACCAAGCATGAAACGAAGGAGGCGATACCAAACCATGAGAGAACCGACCAAAACCGTGCTGGGGGAATCTGGGTTTCACATGTGGGCAGCATGTGTTTTGCGATCCGCGTGTATAGGGAATCAGCCAAGGACACTTCGGTTCATCCTTGATCAACTGGTGCCGTTGAAAATTTGGGTTCAACCGGACGCGTTGTTGGGGATTGCAACATTGGTGGATTCCAACCGAGGAGCGCTCGTACAAACACTGAAACAACACGAAGCGTGCAAGCCAAACCCAGTCTCGTGGGAGGTAACTGTACTGCACTACAATACCGCCTCATGCTGGAGCGTGCTTGATGAAGCCTGCAAAATGGGGTGCCATGATCTCGTGAAAGCAATCGTGGAAACGATTCCTATTGAACACGAAACGCTGGAGGATGCTGTTCTAGCTGCGCGGGGGTCTTGCAACGACATTTACCAATACTTGGTTGAGAAACTCAGGACGCTGCGCACCTCAACCACAGAAGCAAAACAAAAGAGGAGAAAGATTGGGTTTTACTGAATAATGACCCACCCATCACGGCACATGATGCAAATAGTCAGCGGAACAACGCACAACATCAGGATCATATTGAAAAGGAATGTGGCCACCGCACCTCCCTCCACCCCAGAAGCCTCTGTAGCAGAAGACATAACCGAGATGCTGGAAATGAACGAAGCCAACGAACATAGGGCGGCCGTGGCCAGCCAAATGTAGATCCACCGCTTCTTGGCACTGGCCATGGACCATGCGTCACAGGGAGTCGTTCGTGAGATGGAGTTGATGAATTCTGCGTGGTTGAGGGCAGGACCAAAGTCGTGATCGTGTGTTTCGGCGTCGTCATCCTCTGTGCTATACGCGGGAACGTCCATCTCCATTACCACAAAGATCAAGAGAGAGAGAGGAAGTGGTAGTGGTGGTGAAAGTAAAAGGTTTACTTGAGTACTCGCGCATAAATAGTGGCTGCCATAGTAGTGGCAAATTGCTTCAGCGCTTCCTCGCTCTCGTGGTAGGGCACGTCCGTGGACAGGTGGGTGCACGGGATGCCTTCCTCGCGGCAGTCTGGGGGGAACGCCAAAGGCTCGGTGAACCATGCGCGGTGCTTGGTGTCTAGCGCTTGCAGGTATTCCATAGTCACCCCACTGCTTTCCTTCTCTTCGGATGATGCAAGAGGGGGAGGAGAAGGAGACTCGGCGCCGGTGGAATCCAAATCTCCCTCTGTTGGATCCCACGACATCTTGATGGTCTTGGGCAAGTTGTCCTTGCGCACTTCTACGGGCGTCTCTTCACCGCGCGCCCTGCGCTTGATGCGTGCCATGGCAGAGTCCAGACTCTTTGGGCTCAGCAGGAGGATGAGAGAGACGCGGGGAATGAATGCGTCGCGCAGCTTCCAAATCATGTCGTAGGATGTGTCTGCGAGCTGCGTAAAACACTTGCGCTGCATGTCACCCTGCGTCTTCCAAAAGAGCATCTGGTCAAACATGGTGCGTTCTACCACCAGGATCAGGGTTGTGTCTGGTTGATCATAATACTTGGCCAGGATGCGCTGCACTGCTTCCACATGCGTGTTAAAGACAATGAGCTGAAAGGCCAGCCCATTCGTGTCGGGGTCCTCCATGAACGCTCCGAGGTACCCGCGCTCAATCCACAGGTCCACGGGTTCAAGCATAAACTCAACGACAACTTGGGCATTTTTGTGCCCGTTTGCCTGAAGAATCCCGTCAAGGCTGCGCTGGAGAACACCGTACTTTTTCAACCGCTTGATCAGTGTGGTCTTGCCCACACCAATGTTCCCACTCACACCAACCAGGTGGATGTTTCTATCGCGCCACCACCACTGTGGGCGTACACACTCGTCTTGCACATCCATACACAAAAACCCGACCCCCTTGAACTGACAAGTTTGCAAAGTGTGTCTGAAAAACACACACACAAATAATTCGGGTACACTTTTTTTTGGTTTCACCCGAAAAGAGACAAGGGGGTATGTCGTCCGCTGCGATGGCGGCGAGTGGGGAGTGTTTGTCAACGCTATGGTGCGAGGAGGAGGAGATTTCATTTTCAGAAGAGGACCTGGACCAGGGGCCGCAAGTCCGTCATCCACGAGAGTGTCCCGTATCTCTAGAGTTTAGGGCGTGGTTTGAGGAACACGGTGGACCCGAAGTGTCACCACGAGGATAAAAATGCGTTTTACTTTGTCTTTTGAGCCACGTTTTTCGTTCCCGGATCGTAGGTCAAGAGAGGCATTTCTTGCTCCTGAATGAGGCGATTTTCCTCTGGTCGCAGCCCCAAGCGCACGCGCGGTAACCACTGGTCGCGGGTAACACGCTGCAACATGATGACCTTTTTGGGGGGTGCAGGAACAACCGTGCGTCCGTAAGTTGTCTCTATAAGCTGATGGCGCTTGACGCACGCGTCTGTCCCCACGTCGGCAGAGCGGTATTTGTTGTGCGCTGCACAGCACTCTGGAGTGCAAAACGATCCAGCAAACTCAATCCCCGTCATGGTTGCGTTGGATACGGGAATCCCAAAGCGGCCCCACTGAGCATACGGACCACTGCAGTACCCGCACTCAAAAGGACCTTCTAGAGAATGACGCGGCGTGCGCTCCTGGTCTTGAGATCTCTTTTGCATTGGTCGGGGGCCCTGCTCCATTTTTGTGTTTTTTTACCTTTAAGAGACCCCCTAACGCGCGCAAGATATATTCAGAGAGACAAAAGCGCAGATGTTGATAAATAAACGTGTGCGCTAGACACTCTCATTCACAGCAGACCCTCTCTCTCTCAAATGTTGATGTAAGAAAAAGGCATACACACGCTCATGGAAAGCATGCAAGGTCCACCGTACGAGCGTCTTGTAGAGAGTGGGTCAAAGAGGCGCTGCTGGGGCAAGTGCCCAAAGTGGCTTGGCGGAGGCCATGACAATGGAAGAACCCCAGAGGACGAGGACGCGTGGTGGGATGAGGATCATCTAGCGGCGCAAAACGTTCAACGCGTCATTGAAAGGTTGCAGCGTCACGTGCGCGCACTCCACGTACAGCTTGCTGGTATCAAGCACGACGAAGATGAGGCCACCATGGAGGCGCGTCTATCTCTCAAGAGCAGGGACGATATGCGCGCACGGGCGCATGCTGCAAGGGCACTTCAACACCGAGCGCTGTGGGCACGAGAAAACGCAAAGCTTCAAAACCTCAACCAGGTACTGATTTCAGTCCGAGAGGCAGAGCGCAACGTGCACATGACCAAGTTGATGAAAGAGTCCAGCTGTACGTTGGGAGAGATGCGCGATCAACTGGAAGCACAAGGTGGTGCAGAGGACATTATGGCTCGGATTCGGGAACAAGTACAGGGGGTAGCACGGGACACCGAGACGCTGGCAGAACCCGTTGACGTTGAGGATCCCGGAGTGGACGAGGAGCTGCAATACATCAGGCAGCAAATGGAGGAAGAGGAAGCCGTTCAACTAGAGTTGCCAGCCATCCCGCTAAATCCCGGGCGTGAAAAAAAGAAAAGATCTGGTGCCCTTTTGGTAGAGGCAAAATGAGTAAACTTGTGGTACATATAAAGACTCGGTACGCCGTGTATTCTTAGACTTGTTTTGAGTATTCTCTACACCACCTTTCCCTTCCTTGGAAAAGTAGTAGAGAGAAAAAACAATTATGCAGCACTCTCGTGGTGGTGGTGGAAACAACCAGCATCCCTATGGACGCGTTCGCTCTGGTGGCAGCAGAGTTCCCATTGACGACGAGCTTGTGCCCATGAAGCACATTAGCACCAAGACGCCTTCCAAGCCACTGTCCCAAGAGAAGTTGCTGGCTCAGCTGGTGCGCTCTCAGCGGTTTGCTACGGCCTGGGCGTTTGTCAGCATGCTGCTGGTCATTGGCATCGGTTCTGCTCTTATTGTCGCTGGGTTTGCCGTTCAGGCGAGCGGAGACATGATGACCAAGACTAGCGAGGCGACGGTTTCCATGCACGACGAGACGCTGCAGACCAAGGCTGACGTGACCAACTACATTGCCCAGCTCAAGAGCAACTTTCCCGCTGGCCAGGACGTAGAGACGGCGCGCCAGCTACTTGGTATCGTTGAGAACGCGCACAAGATCAGCTCTGGTGTGTCTCTGCTGCTGGAGAATGTGCAGCCTGAGACGGTGACGGAGCTCTCTGGTCACGTGGGGACCATTGTGAGCAAGGTGGACATGCTCTTTGCCCAGGTCAGCCAAGAGGAGATGACGCGCATCAAGGTGCTCTTTGACCACATGCAAGAGCTGGTTGCTGGAGTCACCCCCGCACACGTCACCAAGCTGATGGACGGAGTGAGCGAGACGGCCAAGCACGTTGGGGAGATGTCCAAGGAGGCCGAGCAATCGCACCTCGTGCAGCACGGATCCCAGTTTCTGGACCAGGCCAAAAACACCATGGAGCACCTGAACGGAGGCCAAGGACTTGCACTTGGATGGGGCGCCGCGCAAGCAGTACCCGTGCCGCTGCAGCTCCCCCACCCGACCCCAGACTCGCGCAAAAAGTGAAGCGTGTGCGCGCGCGCGAGAGAGAAAGAAGTAAACAAAGAACGAATCATAGTTGTAATTACGCGTCTTGCCCTATCTTTTAGTCTTGTCTCACCACCCACGCGCGCCCGTCATGAGATGTGGGTACAAGACCGTTGTGATTGCCATTCTGATACTAGTAGACGCGGCCGCGGTGACGGGGACCATCCTCAACCTGGCATGGATGGACGCAGACGTGGAGCAGAGGCGGTGGCTCGGATGGGCCCTGCTGATTGCAGACGGGCTGGCGCTTATACTCTCTGTGGTGGTCGGAGGATTCCACTGGGCGCGGCTCAGACAAAAGGGAATCGGACGATCCGGGTCGCAAATGAGGACCTTTGAGCAGCTGGACCTGGACCCGGCAACGGAGAAAAAGGACCCCTGGGAAGCAACAGAAAACGATCTAGAATGAAAACAAAAAAAAAAGAGTTTTTCGGACAGTTGTTTTTTGTGTCTGACTTTTCAATTCTGACTTGCGCTCTGAGATAACCCAGATGTGCCCAACTGCCACACGTTGAAAGGGTCGCTTCCTCTGTCTCTTTCAAAAAAGCATGGATCCCCCTTCTGGGGCAAACGTTGAGGCGTCCCGGTGCGACAAGTGCCGCGAGCAAGAGTGCCTTTCGTCGCTGTCCTCTGCCGAGGTGTACAAGTCGTTCTACACAGACTCTCTGGAGGACGCCCACCACTCCAGCGTTGCAAAGCTCAACCACCTGCTGCGCCCGGGGAACACGTGCGTTACGCTGCACAATGTGCACTTTTTCTCCAATGGAAAGGAGTATTCCGGGTCCTTTCGCGGAAAGGTGTCTCGCGTCCAGGTGCGGGCCCCGGTGTGGGAGTACGAGTGCGTCTCCGAGGACCACTACGTCATCAACTGCTACAGCGGGATCCGGATAGAGGTCACCCTCTTCCCCAAGCGGAGGCCCGAGGACCCCGCCGAACCGGTCAAGTTCCGCGACATACAGAGCCCTCCCAAGGGGCACCACTTTTACCGCAACGCGGATGGAGACAACGCGTGTTACGCGGCGTGGATCAAGGGAAAGCTCAAGGCCATCGTCGTCATGCCCACGTGCACCGAGTGGGACTGCTACTCTGAAGACGGTAGCCACTACACGGACCCCGGGTTTGCAGAGAGGCCCATCGGAGGATACCTGCACACGGGTATCAAGTGCCACCCCGTTTGGTGCAAGTCGTTTGAGCACTGCGGTCGTCACGCCCTGCGCCCCACACAGCCTCTCTGAATCATACGCACGCTCTCGCTCTGCAAAAAACGCATAAGCGAGCGTGAAAAGAGAGTTGTCAGACTCTAAATAAAAAGACACTGGGCTAGCTCTCTTACTTTGTGTGGTACCTTCTGAATGAACTAAGAGCGAGAAAGAAAAAAAAGAATGGATGCCCAACGCCGTGTACAACAGCATGGTGCAAAGTTGCGAAAGAGCAAAGCTGTTTCACGCAAGCAAACAAGCGACGAGGTATATCCTCTTCTTGGGCACGAGTACGATGCTCCAGAATCAGACACCACCCGACGGTGTTTTGGTGGGCTTTGGACCGTCATCTTTCTGGTGGCTGCTGTTGCCATCCCGCTAGGGATCATCTTTCCCAGATACGTGTTGCCTGGGGAGATTACCGTGGACCGATTGATTGTCACGGATGAGATCCTCGCGGGCAACATGACAAGTGACGTGTGTGCCTGCGGAGACCTGATGGTGGACAATATGGGCGCGGCAAACATTTCCTGTTTGACGCCCCCCTCTGGGAGCATGGATAGTCGGGTGTGTGTCAACAACGACGACACTATAACGTACGAACAAGCGACCAATCTCATTGGTACCATGAGACCCAACGGCGCCTTTGAGCACGGCACGGCAGGTGTAGTCAGTGCCACTGGGACGGGCGCCAATGCACGTGGGACGGGCGCCGGGGCAGCGAGTGTCCTGGCCTCGGGAAACGGCGCCTTTGCGTCGGGAATCACCTCGGGTTCGGGAATCATCCGGGCCACCAATGACGGTTCAGACGCCTGGGGCTGGTCCGGCGGAACCCTGGAAGCCACGGGTCAAGGAGCCACAGCCAAGGGGTACACAGAGAGCGGAGACACGCTTTCTGCTAGCGGCGACGGTGCTTTTGCCCAAGGCTACGTTGGAGCGGGCGCCGGACGCATCATAGCCACGTCTGATGGAGCTCACGCGCACGGGTGGTCCCAGGGTGAGATTGACGCCACCATGGAGGGCGCAACCGCGTTTGGCTACGCAGCCCCTGCTGGATTCATTCGCTCCGAAGAACGCGGTGCCCTTGCCCATGGGTATTCTGCCGGGAGCCCCGGAGACGAGGTCCGCGCCCAAGGACGTGGAAGCACAGCAAGCGGGTACGTGGGCCTCAACGGAGTCATTGAAACCACGTCAGCTGCAGAGGGCGGCCACTCGTTTGGATGGTGTATGGCAACTGGAATCACCGCGGGACACATTCAGAGCGCAGGGCCGGGCGCCATGGCTTCCGGATATGCTTCTGGAGGAGCTCAGATAGACTCCACAGCAAGTGGTTCTCACGCTCTCGGGTACTCTGCTGGCGCTGGTGGGTCTGGAATTCTTCGGGCCATTGCTGATGGCGCTCTGGCTGCCGGATGGGCCGCAGGCACTCTATCAGCAGCTGGGGACGGATCTTCCACCCTTGGATACGTCGGAACAAGCGCCACCCTAGAATCCGTTGCAGAAGGAGCGCACGCCCACGGATGGTCCCAGGGCACCATTTCTGCCTCTGGAATGGGTTCTACCGTCTTTGGATACGCCTTTCAGGCTGGAATCGTTCAAGCCACCAACGAGGGTGCCAGTGCCATGGGCTGGGCGTCTCTGGGGGGTGCGCTGCTGAGTGCCAGTGGACAGGGAGCTCACGCAGAGGGCATGGTCCAGGACACTGGATCAGTCATCAGCGCCACCATGGAGGGCGCCCACGCAGAAGGATGCGCCGTTGGCGGGTCCACCCTGACGGCTTCTGACAAGGGAGCGCACGCAGGAGGTTACGCTTCTGGTGCTGCTGCAACCATCAACGCCAGTGGAATTGGATCACACGCCACGGGGTACTCTGAAAAGGACGCTGCCGTGGCTGGTGCGGCCATTATGCAGGCCACCACTGAAGGAGCCCACGCTGAGGGCTACGTGCACCGTGACGGTGGAGACGACGATGCAGGTGACGTTTCTTCACTTGCCGTTGGTCGCGGATCCCACGTGGAAGGATACACCAAGAGCGGTTCTGCGCCCGAGCGCAGGAGGAGAGACGCGCACGAAACCGAAAAGAAAGACCTAAAGCCGCGCGCCTTTGCCGGCGTGGTCAAAAAGGAGGCCAGTGGACGCGGGTCTCACGCAGAAGGATTTGTACAGGGCGGCCTGATGGAAGTGACTGCGGACGGTGGTCACGTCCAAGGAGCCGTCAATCACGAGGGTTGCATGTCTGTCATTGAAGACGGAGGCCACGCGAGTGGTCACGTGCTGGAAGGTGGCGCCATGACGGTGTCTGGAGTGGGCGCGCACATTCTGGGTGCCGCCGGACAAGTGAGCGACGACGAGGATATGATCTCCTCGGGTATTGGATCCATTGCCATGGGCCGTGGAACCAAGGCCACTGAGAATTTTGCCATTGCCGGGGGCTTCAAGGCAGAGTCTCACCTGCAGGGCATGTGGTCCCAAGGATTTGAGCTGGGCGGTGAAATGGGCCCCGCTCCCGCGTACCCTTCACAGGCGAGCATCTACGCTCAGAGCGCAAACTTTATCTTTCCACCGGCGTCCACAACCGTTTCGCTACCCGCTTCGCGACCCGGGTCTGCCCAAAACTGGTTTGGAACGCTGACGGTGGCTGGTTACTCTACAGACCCAACGCCCGAGTTCTTCATGCAAAAGTTCCAAATCATCTTGGGACACGTTGCCAGTCCTGCCTTTTGGGAAGTGGTGGCTGTGACGCCCATCTCGGCGCCGCTTGGAACGGGCACCGTGTTGGGAAGCAGCGTGACCATTTTGCCCGCGGCCACCACCTTTACCATTACCTTTGGAAACGTGGTAGACTCACAGATATGGGCCACCAAGTGGGACATGCTGCAAATGTAAAAGTAAAAAAACAAACGTGTCCGAAGTTTTTGCAACGTGCTCCGAACTTTGCTTTTTCTGATTCAGTCTCGCACACTTTTAAAGTTAGAGGGGCAGCATGTCTAGTATTAAAACTCGCTCTCAAGCGCGCCAAAGAGGCGCTAAACCCAACTACCCGTTGCGCGCGGGTTCTGAAGATGGCGGTTCTCCTCCCCCTCTTGTTCATGGAGAGGACGCAAACGATCCTTTGTTTCCTCAGAGCAGCGGGCGCAAGGCTGGCGACGGCGACGTTGCCGTTGCGATCTTTGATGCTCCCGACCTGCGCACCGTCCTTCACCAAGCTGCCGACTACACGGCCCCCGGGATGAGTCTGGCCTTTCTGGCTCTCTTTACCGTGTGCGCCTACTTTCACGAGGCCTATGCCGGGTACACGGGCATTGCCCTCGGTCTCTGGTTTGTGCTCCAGTTTATCAACCAGGCGCTGCAGGAGGACTTTCGCAACGACATCTTTTGGAGCCTCCTTAGCGCACTTGGAAACATCGTACTCTACCTCTTTATTGGGTACCTTTGGACCCACGCCAAGCTCTACCTGGACGTTTGGCAAGGCCACTTGCCGCCAGACCTCACAAAACAGGTGCAAGCGTGCCTCGGCGACAATGGAGAAAATGGGTGTTTTATCAAGTTCCTTCTAGACATCAAGTGGCTCATTGTGCGCTGGATGCTCACGTGGCCCGTTTCCATGGCTTTCACGCTGTCCCGCGACCCGTTGCGCATTGCCACAGACCTCGCCTTTGAGTGGAGCAGACAACGCTACCTCTACATTATCCAGCACGCACTGAGTCACGCTCCCGGTGACGCGGGCCCAGAACGCATCTACCTGCTGTGGTGGGTCATCTACTTTGTGGTCTACATTGTCGTCGGGTACCTCTGGACACACGCCAAGCTGTTTATTGACGTGTGGCAAGCACGTCTGCCTCGCTCCCTGGACGACGAACTGAGAGACGTGTACAAGCGCAAGGCCAGCTACTGGAGCTTTGTGCGCAAGGTCAAGTGGCTCATCATGCGATGGGTGTTGACGTGGCCCTTTTCCATGGTGCACACCATCCTGAGAGACCCGCTGCGCATCGTGGCCGAGTTTGTCTACAAGTTGTCTCAGCGCAAGTACGTCGCCATTACCGAAAAAGCAATGGACTGGAGAGGACAAGCAGCACAAAAAGAAGCAGACGAAGACCGAGAAGAGAACGACGACGCGCTAGAGTAAAAAAAGCTTTTAGTTTACTTTGGGGTCCTTCTTTTCTTTTTCTTCCTCGGGTTGACGTCGCCCACCACCCCGATGGTGCGCGCAATACCCAGGTTCTTGGACATGTTTCGCATGCGCAAGATAAAGTCTCCCATTCCAGGTTCCCCCGACGTGAGGAGCTTGACGGCCTCGTCGCCAAACCCGTGTTGCGCAATGACGCGCATAAACTGGATTCCGTCGTAGACTTGAGAGGGCCATTGGCCCACCACCTTGTACCTGTTCTTGCGAGGGACTTGCACCACAATGGCCGTGGGAAAGTGGTGCGTGACGTTGACCAGTCGCTCCACTCTGCCCAGCAGCGTGAGGATCTTTTTCCCTGCAGCCGTGTGTGCCTTTGAGCCCTTGTACCATGTTCCGTCCAGCTCTTTGGCCGTCTTTTCCCCAAGATTGAGCTGCGCCACCAGGGCCATGGGAGGTTTTCCGCTATTTCGGCACACGCTAGCAATGTAGCGCATCCGAGGAGACGCGTGCTCTGGCACAATGGCAGAACAACACGAACCCTCGCCAGAAGTACTCTCTTCCGAAGCAAAGGTGGAGCATGCGGCAATGGGGATGTTGGGTTCTACGCTCTTGCACAGCTCTATGATCTGTTTGACAAGAGGAGACACCTCGGTGTCGTAAACCTCCTCTGAGGAAAGAGCCCCTTCCATTCTGATAGTCGGACACTCAAACTTCAGACACAAAAAAGGGGGCTCGCTGACAAAAAAGGACGGACTGAATTCTCCACGAGGAAGGACCGTTTAGCGTAATATAGTGCACTAATCGGTCCTTCCGCGTTGAGAATTCACCCTGTCCTTTTTTTTGGGGAGAGGTGAAATTGTCTCATTTCATTGATATCTCTTTTTGGCCCAGTGGCGTCCCCTTAACAGGCACTCTCCATTCGTTGAGCCTGCTCGCGGGGTCAATGCGTCCCTCACACACGTGTGTCCCCGTCCATGCCTGTCGTGACCCACACGCGCACTCCATAGAAGGACGTTTCTTTTTCTTTTTGCTGCCCCCCTTTAAGCAGCGTCCGATGCGAAAGGCGTGCAAATGAGACGCGCCTGGATCACACCGGCAACTCGCACATAACACGTGCTGTTCCAACGGGCACTGTTGACAGATGTAAATGGCGCCGGTGGTAGCCCACGTCTTGTTGCAAGAGGTACACGAGGTTAGAGCGGTGCATGGCGCGCGATACAAAGCACACATGATGCGTGCGTGTCTTATACAAGCCCCTCTTGACCTGGCGTGGTTCAAATATGGGGGAAATCTAGTTGTTTGGTTTATGTTTCTTTTCACCTTCTCCAGTGGACGCCTCCCGACACCGGTTGCGGTTGCGCTTGCGTTTTGTTTCGCCGAGCGTGGTAACGACACATTCGTCAGTTTCCAAGACGGTCCATTGTGGACTCCCCCTTCCAGACCACCACATGGCAAGAGGAAAGTAAACATGCGTAGAATCAGGAAGCCCGTAAAAGGTATCGGGCGGTTCATAAGCAGCGTCTCCTTGAGTTGTTCGGTCATACGGGGATGTGCGTTGTGGGCCAGAAACTACCACTTTCCGACTAAGCACACCGCCCCGCGTCACCTTTTCAATCACGGAAAGTTGTATCTTTGGGGAAATGGTCATGTTTGTTTCTCTTGTTGTACTGCGAACCCCCTCATGCGCGCGCAAAAGCTCCTGGATCTTTTGAGGGAGCATGGCCAGCCCTTGTGGAGAAATGTTGTCTTTTATGAATGTGACACACATCATTTCCAAAGAAGCGACCCTCATTGTGCAAAGTTTTCAGATGAGATGTTGGCCCAGAGCCGTCCGCATGGCTTCTGCGTGGGGCACCAGGGCCACACGAAGCGCGTTGAGCTTCTCGCGATCAATGCCAAGCGCGACGAGCTGCTTTTCCAGCTCTGCCGTCAAGGCGACGTGTCCCGCGTCCAGAGCGACAATGGCGGCGTTCCGCGCTTCGTGCATGCGCTGCTGGTGGGCTCCGGCCAGGGTGGTGTGCTGCTTCTTGAGCTTGGTCTCTGCGTCGCGCTGCTGCTTGAGCGCCTTCATGGTGTTCTCGTGCGCCGCCTTGAGCTCTGCCTTGAGCTTGGCAACTTCGTATCGCTCTGTTTGGGCGTCTGCAGAGCTTCGTTCCCCCTTGAGAGCATCGTTCTCCTCGTAGAGGCGCTTAAGGGTCTCTGTCTTGGCGGCCAAGCGCTGTTGTGTGTCCTTGTGCCCGGCGGTTTGCCATAATCGCTCACTGCGAAGCGCTTTGACTTCGCCCTCTTGCTTTGCGAGCGCCGCCTTGAGCTCCCCAAGGGCGTGGTTGATCACATCGCTGCGCATGCGAAGCATCACGGCGTTGAGTCGGTGCAAATGAGGCCCCGGATGCGCCAGTTTGGCCCCATTCACGCGCCCTGGATCGGCGCAGGGCCGAACATGGGGTAAAACCACCTCTGCAAAGCTCGCATGAGTCTCGTGCTCCTTGCACAACTCGTAAAACAAGGCCGTGTCGTTGTCACTGTACGCTACAGCAGCCTCAAGGTCCTTGAGTCGCTTCAGAGAAGCAGCAACACCCTCTCCGTGGTCATCATCCTTGCGTGCGCGCTTGCGTGTCACTTCTTGGCGCAGTTGTTGCTGCTGCTCGTCTAGCCTGCGTAGTCCTTGGAGCACAAACGCAAGTGTCTCTCCATTCATCACACACGCTGTTCTTCAAAAGAAACAACAACAACAACAACAACGGGGGACCCTCCTCTGTGTGGAAAGGATAGAGGGGCCAAACGAGTTGATTTACACTTTTCGGACCACTCCACTTTTCGGACCACTTTTTTTTCTTTCTTGAAACACGTCGCTTTGAGGGGCTCGTGTACAAAGAGATGACACAAGATCCAGACAAGCACGTGACCTACCCGAGCAGAAACGTGGTCTTGGACGATGGAACCTGCTTTACGGTTGGGTATCATATCTCTTTTGGAGAGTGTGCGGCACCCCAATGCAAGGAGACGCTGGTCTGGTGTAACCACGGAGGCTCGGATGAGAGAGACCCGTTTACACTACCGGGCTGCTACTGTGAAAACCCACCCATGCTATGTCGGCTCCACAGGCAGATTGATTACAAGTGCGCGGGGTGTGGAGAAATGGCAGGCGCACAATGAAAATTAGGGGGAGAACACAAAAAAGACCAGACTTTTTACTCTTGAACGCACGCGCGCATCACCACAGTTCCGTAATGTACTTTTTCTGAATGTACCAGTCTCCGCTTCCATCCAACCACTTGAAGAGCCAGTAGATCCACGCGCGTGGACCCAAATACCGATAGTATTGTCCCGTACTCACCACGGGCACCCAACGACGCTCTTCCGTTCCTGCACGCCTCATCACTGCGTCTCGCATCACGCTATTTGGAACCGTCATCACGTCTACGACTTCCAAACCAACTGCCTGATGCTCCACATCCATGTGCGTCGCCCTTGCTCGTCGTCTGACGGTCCTGTGGTCGTGGCTCAAATGTCGGTCTTCTGCCAGCGTGGCAGCCCCGTGCGCAGGGTAGAGGTGGTCGTGCCACGCTTCAGGCTCCACGCGCACCCTCTTTCCCAGGGCATCCGTCAGCAGGGCGGGGAGCGCGACTTGCGTGTTGTGGGGAGCGTCCAGCGAGAGTCCTGGCCTAATAAAGCGCAGGTACTCGTCGTCCAGTGCCAAATGATAGACCCAAAAGACGAGCTTGGCCACCACGGCTCCCACCACGACGTCGCTTGTGTAGTGCTCTCGCACGCTGATGAGCAGAAAGACGCCCGTCAAGTTAAAGAGCCAGTAGATCCACGACCACCACCGATAGTAAGAGTAGCGCGAGACAAAGGAGGCCGTCATGAACCACCCAAACGTGTGCGCGCTAAACATCATGTCGGTGGCCGTCGTTCGCGCTCCCAGCACAATCAGCACGGCTCCCCAGAGCACGTTTTCCGGCCGATAGTTGGGGCTCTTGAACGGTAGCCGCGGGTAGCGCGTCACAAACACAGTGGCCGTGCGAAAGGCGAATCCGTAGCTCATGCACCACAGGAAGCGCGTCACAACCAGCATGGGGTCTTTGAGAGCAAAGGGTACCAGCACAAAGAGAAAAAGTACATAGGATGCAGCAATCCAGACGTCTGCAATGTTGGAGTAGTCGGTCTGCGTGTCCCACATCAGGGTGCTCAACTCTGGGATGAAATCAAACCCAAAGTCTTGCAGGGGGCCACAACCCTCAGCATAGTTTGGCCTTGCGTCACTAAACTGTTGGGCCATGGTCATGACCAGCGCCACTACAATAAAGCATCCCAGTGCAACAAAGAAGGGCGCTGGCCACGGGCACGTGCAGCGATGATTCTTTCGGACCGAGCGATGCATGTTGGTAGTTGTCGCGCAAAGCGCTGTCGCTCAGATGTCAGACACCATCCCCCGTTGCAACTGAACCATGTCCACGGGGTTTGACAAATAAGATAAGGCACCGAATCCAACAAATAGATCCGAAACACTAAAACGTAGGCCGCTGTTGAAATGATCCCAGCGCATCCACCAAACAGGATTTCGTACCACTTGGCGTATCCAAACCATACAAAGGTGGCCGGGAACGCCACGACGATCCAGATGACAAACCACCACAGAGGTGAGATGGCCTGTCTCCAAAAGAACGAGTAGAGCACAAAGATGGTGACTAGCGCCCACAGGTAAAACGCCTCTTGGCTAAAGAGGGGCACCACGTAAATGTGATCCGTAAAGGGATCTGTACGCTGTGTGTTAAAGACCACTTGAAACACAACCAGCACGTACTGCCAAATGTGTAGATAGAACCCGTAGAGCACCAGGAAAAAGTTTTTCTTCCAGTAGCCGTGGTGGTCGGGGTTGATGCTCAGCACAAAGAGTCCCAGGGTCACGATCCATGGCAAAATGGGCATCCATTGGCGCGCCTGCTGGCCATAGTAGAGGTAGGTTTCTGACGCAGTCAAGCTCATTTTGTCCCCCTTTGCGTAGCGCGGCACATTCTCTCGCTAGAAACACAAAATCAGCACGGGCACTTTACATAAATGGTTCTTTTGCGCTATTTGACGTAAGGCTTACACGCGGGTATTGGTATAAGACGCGCTCTCACACACATACGCCCACAAAAGAGGGGGGGAAGGTGCGTGTAATGATATGAGCAATAACGGACTGCGTTTTGGGGCTAGCTTTGGAAACCCAAACAAGGGCAATCCACGAACACACTCGCCCACGCGAAGAAACGGCGGTCCACCCCTGTCGCTGAGACCTGGAGGCAGAAGCACCCCTACTGCTACTACTGTTGCTGCTACTCCTCCGTTTGGGAGGATTGGTGTTGGTGGTGGTGGGCACACGCATCAGCAACAGCATCCACCACGCTCAAAGAGACGACCCAAATCAAGACAAAAAAACAAGCAGAGCAAGGCACCCTACAAGAAAGAGTACAACGCAACTGGAGAAGGCGGATTCGCAACCACTACCCGCAGTACGTACACAGAGAATCGGACGGTGTCGCGGCGTCAGCGTGCTGATGGCGACCCCTCGTCGGGGCCAGATGGGGGTAGCAGCAGAAAACGTGGAGGTAGAGACACACTGGTCCCTATGCAGCCGCTGCTTGAAAACGGAGAAACATCACCGCGTTGGAAGGGCAAATCGCTGCGGTGGCCCCCAAGTGGGGGATTCAAAGCCCGCCTGAGATGGTTCTTGCCATGGATCAACTCTGTTGCCCTACTGGGTGTCGTGGTGGCCCTCATTGTATATCCAACGGTACACTCAAACAGTGCTCGTGTTGCACGGGGGAGTGACACCAGGGTCCAGCTAGCAGATGGGAGTGCTGCGCGACACTCCAACGCCGCGGGTCGCTCGGTTCTTTTTACGCTGATACCCACAGACAAGCTGGGAAAGACCATGAAGATGTCTCTGCATCGCTCTGGCATGAACTACGAGAAACTGCTGCACTATGACGTGTGTTGTTACCGCGGGGAGTTTTTTGTGTGCCGGAGCGTCACCAGAAATGTGGCCGTGGACTGCATCATAGAAAAGGACAAGAGTTCTGGGAAACTCTACGCGCTCATCCTGGTCAAGCACCCAGATATGAACGGAGCGCGGTGTCGCCTAAGCTGGTTGGAAACGCCTACCAAACTCGTAGAGCCACCCCCTCTACTACTACAACCCGTTTCAGAAAACAAAGTGGACACAGAAGAAGCGGGGGAGGAGGAGGACGCCGATGATGTGGTTGTTCCCAAAGTGGAGCTTCAAGAGTAAACCTCAAAACACAAATCTCTGTATACTTAACTGTTGTTTGTCCCACCACTATTTTTGTCTACGTATACACACATGCGCCATGGAAAGCGCCACCAAGCGACGCAAAGTTGATCAGGCAGCGCGTTGGTTGTTGGGTCTCGCCGGAGACAATGGCGAGAGACTTGCAGATCAAGCTGCTGGTCGTATTCCAGTAGACGACGACGAGGATGAGTTCCCCCTCCGATACGACGAGATGGAGGTCCTCGCCCGTACCTTTGATTTCAAAACCATGCTCGCCTTTGCGCGCGTCAACGCACTCTTTAACCTCGTGTCGCAACAAGCGTCCCTTTGGCGCGCCTACTATGCGAGGGACTTTCCCGCTGATTACAAGATGTTTTTCAACCCCACCACGAGAGGGACCATCTTTGACATGGGTTGGCGTGCCTTTTACATTTGGACCCGCCTCTATACGCGGCGCATCTGGACCGAGATTGAGCTCCATGTGGTGGATCAGAGCCGTGCTTGGCAAGCTGCTGTGGCGCGCGGCCAACGTACCGCGCTCGCCTTTTTTGCAGCTGAAGAGTACGCGGCTCTCCAAAACGACCTGATCAACTTTTGGGCCAATGAGCACCCAGAGCTAGAGGCTGCCATTAGGGACATCGGCCTAAACGAGCGCCAGAGGACCGGAGGGAAATTGTTTGCTCTGCGCGACCTCTTTGCAGAGGATGGGCTGGCTTCTCGTGCATCAGATGTACACGACACGCTCAACGTGCCCCGGGACACAATGATGTTTTCTGCTCTGATCCAACTGGCCCTGACGTTGGAACGCAACCGCTTCACCGGACTTGCATACATGTTGGACGGGCGCTTGGGCATGGTGGCCCTTACGTGTTTGTTCAAAAAGTACGCCGTCGTACCACGTGAGTTTCGCGGCAACGCAGACGATTACGACCCATTCAACACCTTTGAAATATTGCCCAACCTCGTCTTTGAGCGCGGCACTCGTCGTACCGACGACGACATGGCCATGGACGAGGAAGATGGGGGCGAGCTGGAAACCCGCGCACGCTGGCAACTGGGCGTCATGTACCGCCTGTTTACTCGTGTTTTGTGCCCCACCCATGGGTTGATCTCCATCAACCTCATCAACGCAAACACGGTGTTGACGTCTGCCGTGCTGGGCACCTCTGATCTCCAAAAGAAACTTCGCAACGGCTCCAACATGCCCCGCCTTCCGGCAGACGAGTATGACATGTGGGAGCTGGGAACCGTGTTTGGAACCACCTTTGAGTACGACCCACAGAGCATGTTGACCCAGCTGCGAGAAAACATCAACTTGCGCCAATTGGCACGCGAGCGATTGTTTGGGGTTCTTCAGGACTTTAGAGAGACGATTGAGACGCCCGATATCGTTGTTACGGGAGATAATGGAGGCCAAGCCCGGTACACGGATCACGTGCCGCGCACCGACGATGGTACGCTCCTTGTCGGAGCACGCGACAGAACCCCGCGCAAAGAGTAAAAACACACAACGTTTCTCTTGGTTCATTTTTCTCCCTTTTTCTTCTTGTCTTGTTCCTTGGTCTTGGTCTCAAACACAAGGTCGGTTCCTTCCAAAATGGCGTCTCGTGCGCTCTGCTCGTCTGGAGCCGTCACCACCATCACTCCATCCGTGTCGTCCTGGATCTTAAAGTGCGGGGGCACGTCCACAGAATCTGTCTTCTGTCCCGTGTAGTGAACCACGCGTTTCTTCTTGATGAGAAACACGTAGAGCTTACAGCCGTCCGGGATGTGCAAGTAGTGGCTCCGCGTCACCTCGTGCTTGGGGTAAATCTGGTAGACGTCCCCTGCCTCTGGTTTCACGCGAGATCCAAAGTGGAAAATAAATATACAGCTCTCGGGCGCGGTTGGTACCAGGTCTCCGAGGGCGTGGTTCTGGGGGTCAGCCACCACTTCTCCGTCCTCGGTAGCCTGCTGAACCATGTTGAACTTTCTCAAGACATAGATGGCGTCGGCACCTCCTCGGTTCATCAATCCCACAGCGACTGTCTCTTCCTCGCCGCCCTCACTCTCTTCGTTGTGGCGCTTTTCAACCAGAGCTACTTTGTGCGCGTGCTCTGCCGTCTGCAATAGGTTGAAACTTCTGTTGGCGTGATACATAATGACCGAGGTTGCGTGCTGCATGTCGTACTCGGTTCCAGTGTACCACTTTCCGTCATCCTCTAGAATGGCGTCGTCTGCATCGTCAAGCGTCTGCTTGGAAAAGTACCACGGGGTCTTTTCTGTTCTCGCCAACGCGTTGGGTGGGTTCACCGTGTGGTGAAAGCACACCTTGCACCCGTAGAGATCGGCCGCAAGCAGCGCAAAGGTAAACTTGCACTTGATGCGCCCCTTGGAGCTCTTTTTGTGATCCCGGATAAAGAGGAGGGCTTGGGTGCGCATGAAATCGGGGTACACCGCATACCACTCCTTTGCAGACTTGTGCAGCTTCTTGTCCTTGAGGTGCTGCCTGTAAACCCACTGCTGAATGGCAGGGTGGCTGACGGACGATGCGGCAAGGACGAGCTCTCTCTGGTTTGCAGGCTCTAGCAGCTCGTTGACCGTGGTACAGTCGTGCGTGGATCCAAACACGAGC
>Ga0316205_10001040_pt1 | contig 39317 bp, 40 predicted proteins | sample 3monthpyrite_MG_FD_204941 | JGI IMG/M metagenome (GOLD analysis project Ga0316205, IMG submission 204941) | Microbial mat bacterial communities from mineral coupon in-situ incubated in ocean water Damariscotta River, Maine, United States -... | ecosystem: Environmental > Aquatic > Marine >...
CCCCGGGTAGTGTCGTACTGAACCCGATAACCCTGAAACATCTGCAACGAGCCGTCGTCCATGCGCAGCGGAATCGAAAAACGCGCGGTAAGGGCCGGCCGCGACAGGCGAGCGATCACCTCCGGAGAGACCTCTAGCATCCGTGCTACAGGCTCCAATCTTCCCAGGGCGTTCTCAAAAATAGTTGCCACAAGAATCCTCCGAATAATTGGTGGTGTGGGTCTGGCTCGGCGTCTCAATACCTCTGTCAGACGGTCACACAAACAATGCTGCCCGTAGGGACTACAGTGTCAATCGTGGTGGCCGCATTACCCACGCCTCGGAATTTTAGCTATCGCCCTGAGGTGTCATTTGGCATCCATAATCGGATGCCAGTTCGCAGCGCTCGGCAGAGCGATACGGGAGAAATGGTGCTTGATCCGGCGTTGCTACCGAGCGCCCTTGTCGACTTGTTAGGATTTGTTTCGGCCTATTCCTTCAGAGTCACTCTATCGTCTGCGGAACCTGGCTGGGTGCTCTCATCGCAAATATCCGAGCCGGCTTCCTCCGAAACCACGTCGACCTCGTTGCCCACAATGCTGGCCTCGAGCGCGTCCAGGTTTTCCAGTGCGATCTCGATCTCTGACAGGTCCTGATCACCTGGGTTGTCGAGCGCGAGCCCGGTCTGCACTGGCAGGTCCATCTCAATCTGCCGCTGTTCATCGGCGATCACCGTCGCCTGAACAACGCTTGCCTGCTTGCGCTTGGCCCTCTGGGTCGGCGCGTTCTCCGGATGCATCGGTTGCGCCCTGATGTCGTCCCCTTCACGCGCGCCACCCAAGTCCAAAGGCCTCGCTCCCTCTTCGGTAACTCGCGGTTGGTCAGTCTCCTTGCTTGAGGCGCCCGAAGCTGCTGGAAACGGCAGATCGCCTTTCTGGGCGGCATGGATGCCTTTGAAGAACGGATCATCGAAATATTGGATTCGTTTGGCCCGGATCGGCATCTGCGCATCGACCACGACAACGATCTCGTCGAGCGGCAGCCGGCGCGCCTCGTCCTCAGGAAGGAGCGAGGTTTCTTCGGTGCGCACCGACTGGCTGCGCCCCTCGAACGGGTTCTTGCCGATCGACCGGGACTTTGTCACCACGGTCTTTGTGGTCTTGCCGACCGCCTTGCTCAGCTCCTCGACGGTCTTCTCGTCCGAAGGGGTCAGGTAGAGCTTCACGCCGGCGTTGCCCTGCAGCGCGCGCCGTGTGTTCTCGCCGTAGATTTCATCGATGGCCGGGATGGTTTGCGTGACCACGGCCAGATGCCCGCGATAGTGGCGCAACACCTCGATGCTCTCGGCCACGATCGGCATCTTTCCGAGCCGGTTGAACTCGTCGAGCATGATCATCACCGGCCATGGCTCGTCAGGCCCCGGCTCCTTGTCCTGCAGCGCCGACAGCAGATCGGAGAAGAATAGCCGGATCAGTGGTGCGAGGGGTTTCACCATGAGCGGTTGAACGACCAGATAGACGCTGAACGGCTTCTTGCGGATCGTCCGGAAATCAAAATCCGATACCGCCGTCGCATCGTCGATCGCCGGATTCTGCCACTGGTCGAGGCCCGAGGTCATCAGGAGCGAGATATAGGAGGTCAGCGTGTCGTTGTTGGTGGACGCCAGCCGCGTGAAGATCAGCCTGGCCGCCGCGTTCTCGACCTCGTGGGAGCGTGCCAGATATTCCTTCTGTTTGTTCCCGCCCGAAGCAGCGATGCGGTAAATCTCGCCCAGAGTCGGGCGGCGGCGCTGGAACGCCAGAAGGCCCGCGGCCACGAAGAGATCGATCCCGCCCTTCAGGAGACCCTGGACGCGGTCGTTGTCGTTCTGCAGGAACAGCGTTGCCAGGAGCTGCAGTTCCATCTGCTGGCGTGCAGGATCCTCGAGATCGTGGATGCGCAGGAGCGGGTTGTAGCGATGTGTGCGCTTATTTTCCCAATCCGTGGGCGCGAAGCGGAACACGTCATCACCTTGCGCGGCTCGGTGCCTTGCCGTGGCCTCATAGCATTCGCCCTTCACATCGAGCACGACCGCCGAGCCCTGCCAGGTGAGAAGGTTCGGGATCACAAAGCCCGTGGTCTTGCCGCGCCCGGTTGGGGCGACGATCAGGGCATGCGGGTAGGTCTTCGAACAAAGGAACCTGGAGCGGGATTTGGGCTTGCCGAGCTTACCGATCACGAAGCCGGCGCCCGGTTTGCCGAAGAACCCGTTGCGCTTCATCTCCCGACGTGTCTGCCAATGGGTATAGCCGAAGCGCGTGAGGGCCGACCCGGACATGGCCAGACTCATCATCAGGCCCGCCACCCCTGCCCCACCCATGATCAGGTTCATCAGCCGGAAATCATCCGGTCGCACGGCACCAATGGCTCGGTAATCGTTCGCGATGTAGAAGAAGTCGATCTCGGCCTTGAAGCCCAGGTCCTTGAAGGTCAGGACGGCTGAGGCGATGACGTAACCGATCGCGATCGCGACGAGCGTGACCAGCACGACACCGGCGGCGAGGCGGCCTTTCTCCATGGGTCCCATCAATGTGTCTCTCCCCGCTCGGATTCGCCGTCGACCAGATCGGCACGGTGCAGCTCGTATTCCCGATCCGCGATCTCATCGACCACCGCCCGTGTCGCCTCGCTGTTGGCGGTCGACGCATCGGATTGCAGATAGGCCTTAGCCGCATAGAGCCGGTCGAGCCGGTCCTCGATCTGGTATTTCAGCACGTCGGCATCCCCGTCGCGAAGCCGTTCGATCTGCGCCGCGTCGAGCTCCCGCTCGACCGCCTCGCGATAGCTCAGGCGCTGATCGGCATTTTCGAAGGGTGACGACAGATTGCCGGCACGCTCGTGGTCGACCACGCGCCGCAGGTCCTCACTGACAATCGACGCGCGCGCGCCTTCCACTTGGGTCGTCTCGTCCAGGCGGGTCTCTTTACGGAGGCGAAGTCGATCCTCTCTCGCCGTATCGATGACCCCGTCCTGACGCAGGACCTGGTGTCGTTCGAGCGCGATCCCGAGTTGCACATGGGCTCGGTTAAGGGTTTCTCGCGCCGCCTCCAGATCGGCCCGTCGTTCGAGGTTTAGACCGTCTCTCTCCGCCACCCGCGCCAGATCGTCGGCGATCCACTGTCGCTCGAGCGCCGCGTTCTGCGCCCCTGTCTCCATCCGCGCGATCACCACAGAACTGCTGATCCCGGTTCCGCGGAGCGCGGTATCGACCTGCGCCCGAACTTCCGGTTCCCGCAAGCGATCCAACTGGTCACGGTCGATGTTGGTTTCGGAATAGACCCCGCCGTCGGAGGGCCGCTCGGTCAATGTCACCGACCGAAGACCAAGCGGCTGCATATGCGCCAGTCGCGACTGGATGTCATTCAGGCTCTTCTCAAGTTTCGGTCGCTCCGTCTCGGGTTTCTCGGCGATCATGCCCTGGATGCGTTCGACCTGTTCGGCGTAACGGGTTCTCAGATTATCGAATGAATGCTCTTCCGCCATATAGACCCCTCCTTCCAGATTCAGTTTTCCGCCCTGCGCCAGGAGTTCCCCGGCGCGGAACAAGGCGTCGGCAATGTCTTCGCGGTTCGCGGATGAGGCCTCTGCGGCCAGCGAGTGGTAGATGACCCGGGTGTTGGCGATCTCTTCGAGGGCGCGATCCAGATCGGCCCCGACGCGGGCGCGTGGCTCCGGCACGCGTCCCTCAACCTTGGCCGCATAGACCTCGCGGGTCCGGGGCGGGTAGTGCACAACGCCGCGATCCAGACGCCGTGTTGCCTCGAGCCGGACGCCGTATTTCTCGGCCTCCTCGACCATCGCCAGACGGAAGTCGTCATAGTTGAAGCGGTGATTGCGCCCCAGGAAGAAGAACTCGCCCTCCTGCGAGCGGCGGTTCAATACGATATGCGCGTGCGGGTGATCCCGGTCCTCATGAACCGCGATGATGTAGTCGAAATGCCCCTCCTCGGTCTGGAAGAACCGCTCGGCCACGTTCGACGTGATGTCGCGCACATCCTCGCCGCGTGTGCCGATGGGATAGGACATGAGCATATGTGTGGTCTGTCCGAGCTTGGGCTTGAACCCTGCACTCCACCGCTTGGCGAAGCGCTCGGTCAGGTCCTTGATCTCGCGCGCCTCGAGCTTCGACTTCCCGTCCAGAAAGCCGCTGCTGTCGACGATATGGGTGGACTTGGTGGTGAGGTAATCAAGCTGGTTGGCCAGCTGCGATCTGGTGTGCGTGCCGCCACCCCGGATCGCCTTGAAGACCGCCGCCCGGTGCCCCGCGGCAGCCCGCACAAGCTGCTTCTGCCTGGAGGCTTGCAGCCCCTGCATCGAGCCCCGGATGCGGCTCCACCCGTCCCGAAAGACCTCGCCGGTAACGGCATCGACCGCATCATTCAGCCGCATGGGCGAACTCCCTCAGAGCGGCCGTGGCTTCCAGTTGCATTGCGTCGCGACGGCGGCGTACAAGCAGGTCGATCTCATCGGCGCTGTCGAGGATGAACCGGGCAAGCCCACGCATTTGGGCGAGACGCAATTCGGAGAACTCGGCACTTGTGCCACCACTGGCCCCCTGCCCCGCCCGGTTGGCCTCAGTCATGCGCTTGGCGATCTGCGCGACCCCGTTGCCGACCTCATGGAGAGCAGCCCGGTAGCGGGCCATCTCGGCGGCCAATTGGACGTCTGGAACGAAGGTTCCACCCGCCGCCTGGATGAGCCGCCTGAGCCCCTCCGTGCGGGTCTCAATTCCTGCAGCTCTGATCACCTCATCGAAGGCTGTAAGCTCCTCTGGAGTCAACTTCACGGTCACGGCAGCTGTCGCCACGGCCACGTCTCGCTGGCGCTCCTCATCCGCCTTCAACGTGTACCGCACCGCCCGCGCCGTAACGCCGAACCGCGCGGCCAGCTTCGATGTCGAGACTCCTCCCGCGGCTTCACGGACGATCTCCATCTTCTCGGCTTCGCTCAGTCTCTTGGTCCGGGTCATGCGGAAGAAAGCCCCCCTATTTCCTGCCACCTTCCACCAAGGCTGCCCCTACCTTACGATAATATACTAAGCTGTCAATTATATACTTACGTTGAATTCAGGCTCAGGCAGCCTTGGTGTCCGCTTCACGCCGCGGCCCGCAGGGACGCGGCTCTGCCGCCCTCACCACCGGGCGACCCACCTGTCCTAGGGGTCCCGTCCACCAGCACCGCCCGAGGGTCTGGCCGAACACATGCGTGTTCGGACGGAACCGCGGGTGGGCGCAAACCCCACCGACAGGGCGGACAGGCAGGGTCAAGGAGGGCCAGATTTGGGCCCCCAAATCTCTGCCGCAAAAACCGGGAGGCCCTGGCCGATAGGTTTTTGTGGATGGCCTCCTTGAGGCTGACTGGCCGGTCTGTCGCGACCTGATCATTCCGGGGGAGGTGCGTCCGTTGAATGCGCAGCTACCGGCATCTCTGGAACAGGGATCGGGCCGCCCCAAGATCGTCTTGGGGCGGCCCATCCTCGTCAGAGGATTCAGTCCTGGGGATCTTTCGCGCTCGGCGGGAACATCACCAGCTCCGAGACCGCAACCGGGAAGTCGAGCTTGAGGCTGAAGAACTCCGATCCATCCCCGTTGCGGGTGTTGCGGAACATCGCACCCACGCGCTGAAAACGGGTGCGCTCCTGGCCGTCGGTATCGGTGAACTTGACGGGGACGGTGGCGACGTAGTGGTTGGTCATTTGGGTTACTCCTTGTTGCGATGGGGATCACCCGGCACGGGGGCAAGAGGCTCGGTCGCAAGCGCAAATGCGGAGGGTCCGCGGCCAGCCGTGGAAGCCGTATTTGTGCTTGCCGAAGCGTGAGCTGAGGGCACGGACGGGCCGACCCCGTGCGATCCACATCTATGAGCAAAAAGGAGAGACCCGGATGACCCTTGCCATCACGCCGCAGCCAGCATCCGCGTCCGCGTCCCGCCGACCCTGGCCGGGGTACTGACGGAGCCCGCCCGCGTGGATGCGATGTTCCGAAACACCCTCCGAGGGTCGTGCTGGTCTTCAGCCTCAAATGCGATGCCTCGACCCCTCGCGTCTTGCCCCGCTGACGATGTGCGTGAGGTGCGCACCATCCCCAGCCCGTACCGATGCGGATGGGCCGCACGCTGACGGACCGGGTAGAGGGATAACGGTGCTGGCCGCCGCGAGCTCCCGATCACGCGTGACCGACCGCACGCGCCATGAGACATGACGAAAGGGCCGCGCCGAGCGCGACCCTCTCTCTTCAATCCTGCGACGCCTTCTTCGCCGGGTCAGCAACCCGCATGACCGTCAGGCCTTTCGCTTCCGCCTTCTGCCCGAGGTTCAGCGCGACCCCGTTGCCGCCGAAGAGAACAACCCCCGTCGCCGCGAACTTGTCGTCCAGCATTTCGTCGTTGCACTTGAACGGTGCCGCCCGCCCATGCGCGGACCAGCGAGGATCAAAGCGCGCCTGTGCTATCCCGCGTGCCCGGGCCCACCGAGCCGCAATCATCTCCGCCCCGTGCTTGCCACCCTTGTGGCAGAGAAAGATCTCCTGGTTACGGTTCTGCTTGATCCGTTCGCGAACCTTGTCGAGCGTGTTGAAGATCACATCGACATCGGTCCAGTCGGTGGCGCCTGAGACGATCAGGGGCACCCCCTCGACTTTCGATTTCTCGGCGGTCTCGCGGTCGTGCTGCTCCAGCAGCTGCCGCGCCTCGAAGACCGCCCCGGTCTCTTGCGCCCGGACGCTTGCCCGCGAACCGGCTGCCGGGATGAAGGCGTGGCCCGTCTCGATTTCGTAGCATTCCGCCGCTGCCTCGCTCATCACCTCGATGGCGGCGACAATCTCGCGCAGCTGCAGAAAGCGCGCCTGCGCCTCTTCGAGCACGGTCTCGGCGATTTCCGATCCGTCGTGGGATTTTGCCAGCGCGCCGATCTTGTCGGCGGTGCGGTCGACCTCCTTGCCGAGTGCCACCTTGCGGCGCTGCAGGATCGTCGCGAGCCCATGAGCCAGCGGTTCGATCTCCGCCTCGAGGCCGGTTCCGCGCAGCGGGCCAAGCAGAGCCTCGAAGCTCTCGCGGATGATGCGATCGGTCAGGACGTGATCCTCGGGGATCGGGAGCTGTGCGTCCTTCTCGGTCAGCCCGAAAAGCTCGATGGTCTCGTAGGTGTTCGCATTGTCGTAAGCCATGACTGGTCTCCAGTATTCAGTTGCAAGGCCGCCACGTGAGTGTGGGGGCATGGCCGAATGCCTGGTTTCCGAATCTGCCCGGGTCAGGGACGGCGCAGCCGCCGGCTTGCCGGGCGCAAAAGTTTTCCGCGCGCAGCACCTGATGCACGCGCGCGCTCACGCACGGGACCGCCCCATGCCACAGGCTCCGCCCTCGCCGAAAAGTTTTGCGATCCTTGACGCGGGCTGATTTGGGGGCCATCCGGAGGATATGCTTCCGCGCTCATGTGTGTGTGTTTTGACGGTAGGTTTGCCCGACTCGAGCAGGCAAACGGCCCAACCGGACGCGGGAGACGGATGGAGCGACGGGATCGTTTTGGCCTCCGGCCAAAACAGACCAGAGCGCAATCCGGCGGAGCGGCCGGGGAGGGACGTGCTCGCGAGGCGGGCAAACCGGGATGCCAGGCGCGACGCCGCGGTGAGGCCGCATGGCCGAATGCGCGACGGACCGAAGGGCCGTTCTCCACTGCGACACGCGAAGCCGAGCTGGGGAAGCCGGAAGGCATCGGGCGGTACGATCAAAACTGCGAAATTCGTAATGTTTCAGTTGCTCAATCCGTTGTCAAGGAACAAGATGGGAACAAACAGGACACCGAGCAATGGTTGATGACATCGAAATGCCCTCTGAACTGTCGGAAGCACTTCGACTGCAAAATGAGATAGACCGGGCGGAGGCCGGGCAGAAGGCACCAGTGTCTGGCTTCACCTACAAGGGTGTGCGGCTTAAGAGCAGATGGGCGGTCCTTCGTGAGCTGGAGGATATGAAGCGCATTGTCGATGCCATGCCCGAACTCATGTCTCGACGCCTCGAAACCATCTCGTGCGACTCCAAAGCCGGCGCGACCTACACCGTGACCGTAAAAGACAGACTCTGGGTTCCCGATATGAAATGGGCAGTCTCGGACGCGATCGTGGACACGGTCGGCGGGCACAACGGAATTTACATTGACGGCGACACGCCCGCCGGAATGGAAGTTGACCCGTATTGGCCGGACGACTACGCTCGAGATCGGGATTCAACGGGCGAAAAGAGCGCAAAAACCCCCATTTCACGTTGACAGGTTTTCCACCCCACGGGTAGGGTGAGTTTCCATACCCACCTGTGGCGGGATATCGTACACCTAAGTATCGTGTTCCAATAACCGCGAGTCAGGGAGTAGCGGAATACCGATATTCGGGTGGGGTGGAAATTGCAGCACCCGAAGGCCCGGCCAAGCCATTGAGAAGACGCCCAAGCCTCCGTAGATCGAATGACAAGGAGGCCCGCAATGGCAAAGACAACCACGACCAGAACAAGCAAGACGCGCAAGAAGGCGCCGGAAAAATCCTCGACCGAACGCATCTTCGGACCGAAAGTCTATTCGCATGGGTATACAGGCGTTCCAAATATTCTGCTGCGCGCGCAAAACCGGCTGGGGATCACCCCGACCCAGTTGACCATCATCGTCCAGCTTCTCGGTTACTACTACGATCCGCTCCGCCCGCCTTTCCCGACGAAGCGCGATCTTGCAAAGCGCATCGGCATCACCGAGCAGACGATCAGGATCAACATTAAAGCGCTCGAGGAAGCAGGGCTCGTCACGCGCGAACAGTGGAAGACCAGCGCCGGTGACTACGGGCCGAACCGGTACCACCTGACCGGGCTGATCAACAAGCTGAAGAAGCTCGAACCGGATTTCGAGGAGGAACGGAAGGAGCGGGAGGAAGCCCGAGCCCTGACAGAGACACCGCGCGCCAGAGCCAGCGCCCGCGCCAGAAAGGCCAAGGGCGATGGCGGCACAAAATAAGCGCATCCTCTGTTTCATCGACGAATGCGGAACCGCCGGCGAATCCGGCTTCGCGCTCGGATGCGTGATGGCCTGGGCGCGGGAGTGCGGACGCGCGGACAAATCCTTGAGCGATTTGCTGGAGCCGAATGCGAACGAGCTGCATGCGGCGAATCTGAGTCGTGAATATCTGCAAAGTCTTCTGGCGCGCTTCGCACAAACTGACCGCCCCGAGGGCATGATTCTGATGAATAGGCTAGGAACGGTCACGGAGGGCACTGCGCCGGCGATCTACGCCGGAAATGTCATCGAGACTGTCAAGGTCGCCGTCGGGCAATTCCGGAAGCTGAACCGGATTCGCGGCCGGGGCGTCGGCAATGTGGAACTCATCCTCGATCTGAACCATCACAACACGGACCCCGAATGCCAGCGGATGATTTCAGAGGCGTGCCAGAATGACGGGCGATTTAGGGCAGTGAATCGCATCAGTCAGATCGATTCCGCAGCATCGCGCCTTCTCCAACTCGCTGACGTAGTCGCCTATGCGCGCACGTGGATTCACAAGGGCGAAGAGAATGCAAAGGGTCTACATGAGAACTACGGGATCCGGGTCCTTTGAATCAGAAAAACCGCCCTTAGGGCGGTTTTTAGGAGCGGCTTGCAACCGAACCATCTGCGGTTCGGGTCACCGCGACGCTCGCCCTGCACACAGCATGACGGGTCGCCGACAGGTCTCTGTCTGAGATTTAGATAGCATGTGTGGATTAAAATTTCAACTACTCCCATCCGAACGACCCACCCAGAGGTGTATAAGAAAATATTCGCCGCGTGAATATTTTTTGAATATTTTCTGGACATATGGCGTAGGGTGTGCGATCTAAGGTGCGAGGCGCGAGAAATAAAACAGCAAAAGGCGTAGAAATTTGAACCGAGACAACGCACTGCAGGCGGCGCGCGACCAGTTGGAAGCATCGATTTGGGACCTTTTGAGCGAGCTTGAAAATTCGCTAGCGTCTCTCGCAAGCGTACCGCACATGAATATTGAGTGCCCTCGCGCTATAGGATCAGTCTTGAACTCAGCTCTTCCAGCAGCAGCTCAGGAGGCTGGGATCGAGAAAGACGGGCTTGAAGTTAAATACTGCCGCAATGGACAGTGCAACAAGATTTCCGGGCACGTGAAATCGGGCGGCGAAACCTTCCCCGTCAGCCTAGAGCTGCATCTGTCCGGTCCACGTGGCGGAACGACAAAATCGAAACATCAGTTTGCATTCTCGGAACCCGCCGTATGCGACATTGAACGTCAGCCGTCGCTTATCGATTTTGATGTTAACGCGCCTGAGAGACTGCTGCTCTTTGTGGCGTGTCATCTCAGCGGCACAGGCGTGGCGGTGTCACGAGCGTACTTGAAATTTGCGGATGGCGTAGATCAACGAATGATTGAGTTGTACCGCCCAGCCGAAGGAGCGTCTAAGGCATCCGCAGATGTTGGGCCTGAACAGGGCCCGCGCGGCGCAATATTGAAAGTGAAGAGACCCAAGGGAGACAAGAAAGAAGATGGCATCAAAACAGATAAACGGGGGGATGCTGCTTCTAGCTCGTAAGAGACGACGGAAAACTCAAAAGGAATTGGCCGCAGAGACCAGAGTCGCACAGGCGGCGATCTCCAGAGTCGAAAACGGTACAAAGGACGTGCTGTCGCATGAAGAGATTCAGTCGATTGCGCGCTCTTTGGGATTCCCGGTTAGTTTTTTCTTTGAGCAGGAGCCGCTCTACAAAACACCCCTCAGTATCCACGGCGCGGCTTTCCGCAAGAAGTCGGCGGTTTCTGCGAAAGATCAAGGTGCAGTCGTCGCGCTAGCAAATCATCTTGTACTGCACTTGCGCAGAATGCTTGAAGCAGTCGACTTGGAGCCCCAGTTTCCATTGCTTCAGTTTGAGGTTGTGGATGACAAGTCGAGCGTAAGCGAACACGCCCGTGCCGTTACTTCTGCAGCCGAAGCGGCTCAAAAAGTCCGAAAGTCGTGGCAGTTGGACGATGGACCTTTGCCGAATCTCGTCAAGTACATTGAAGCTACCGGTGTGTTCGTGGTTCAAGGCGATTTTGGCGGTGCCGACATTGACGGCGTAACCATTAGGCCCCCAGGAATGAAACCGGTGGTGGTTCTAAACGAAGACCGGCCCGCCGATCGGAAGCGGTTTAGCCTTGCCCATGAATACGGCCATGTGATCTTGCACCCTTTCCCGTACGACGCGATGGAAAAGGAGGCCAACGAATTTGCCGCTGAGTTGCTCACTCCTGCCAGAGGAGTGCTACCAGATCTCAAGAAACCGTTGACCATTCCAAGACTTGGGCAATTGAAGCTGAAATGGCGTGTGGCAATGGCAGCATTGATCTACCGCGCTAAAGCGCTGAACGCGATAACCGATCAAGCTGCGACGTCTTTGTACAAGAAGATGAGTTACTACGGCTATCGAACGCGAGAGCCTGATGAGTTTAGTATTGAACATGAACAGGGCTCTTTATCAACTCAGCTCTTGGAATTGCACACAGAGGATTTGGGATACTCGTTCGACGAGTTGGCTGATGCTTTAAGAACTTTCCCAACTGAATTGGCAGAGATGCACGGCCTGAAACCGCCAGACCAGCGCCCGAAACCAAAACTGAAGCTGGTTATTGGAGGCGAGCTATGATCGATTTTGCACGCTGAGTTGGACGTGTCAGGCACAATATAGACGACCGCAATAGCTTCCAACCCGTCCACTTCTTTTGTTGCAGCTATTCGCTTTCGCACAGTCCAAAAAACAAAAAGGGGAACCGTGATCCCACGGCTCCCCTTTCAGTTCAGATCGTCTCACCTTGCGCGCCGATTAGGCGACCAGCGAGAGCCCCGCGCCCGCGTCCTGCGGCTGCTCACCGCTGTCGATGAACGGGATGATCGAGAAGGTCTGGCCGCCGCGCTGTTCTTCGTTCTGCACGGCGTTGACGCGCAGATCGCCATCGGGCGTGTTGATCAGCAGCGACAGGTAGTCATTGCCCGTGCGACTGCTCTTCGCCATCCAGGCCGAACCGACGCGGATCGGCGTGCCCCGGGGCGAACTGACCTCGACCCGGTAATCGGGGTGGGTCTCCTCGGATTTGTAGCTGTTCTCGATCAGCATGAACTCCAGATCGAACATCATGTTGGCGATGTAGCCGGTGAAGGCGTTGTCGGCGTCCATGGCGGTGAGCTCGCCCGAGATCGAGCCGGATTTCATCAGGCCGTTCGAGGCCAGCGGGATGATCTCGAACGCGCCACTGTGGGCCGCGCGCGCCTCTTTCGTCTGCACAGCGTTGACCCGGAACGGGCCCACGCCGACATCGATCTGCATCGAGATGTAGGGGTTGCCGCTGGTATTGCCGGTCTCGTTCCAGGCCGTGCCGATGCGCACCTTGCGGCCTGATTTGTTGATCGCCGTCACGTCAAAATCCGGGCTGCGTTCGGACATCTTGGCCCGCGCCTCCAGCTGGATGGCGATGTCAAAGCGCGTCGAGTGGATCATGCCGGTGTATTCGGCGGCGGCGGTTTCAACATTGCGGGTGAGGGTTCCTGCGAACATGGGATGGTTCCTTTTCGATTGGCCGGTGCCTGACGTTCTTGCCAACGCATCCGGGATTGCTTTCTCGACCCCTTGAGGGATCACAAATCAGAAAGCTCGCTTTCCTTTCAGCCCCGTCCACGGGTCAGAGCTGCCGTCCGAGTGGGAAGGCCCCCGCGCCTCCGGGTGCTACACCCCTCCCCTGCCCGTCTGGTCTTTATTGGCTGCCTGGATTTTCTGCGGCGTCCTTCGGTTGCGCGACGAAGAACTCCGTTTCTTTTCCGTTCAACCGGTGCCCGCCCCGGTCGGTCAGGCCGATGCAGCTGCCGTTCGGCACATAGGTGATCAGGTATTGGCCGAGCCGGTCCTTGTGGACAACGTAGCCGGTATTGACCCAATGCACGGTCTGACCGACATCGACGGCGGCCTTGATGTCTTCGAGAGTCATGCGAACCTCCTTACGAAGAATGGTGGGGAAACGACGCAAGAAGCCCGGTCGTCCAACCGGGCTTCCATGCAGCATTTGTTTGGCCAACGGCCGAGACCTGTCAGGCACCTTGCGTGGCTGGCCTTGCGCGCGCTGCCATCCAATCCTTCAGGCCAAGAACCGTTCTGCCGGCGGCGACTTCGGAGGCCCAGGCGGCCCTTGGGTCGCCGCAGGGCTCATCGCCAGAATGCCGGGCGATATGGCCATTTGCCATCCATGGCTCAGGCTGGATCCGCCGCAGCCAATCTGCCATGCTCGGGATACGGCCTTGGCAATCTTCACGGACATGCTGCTCGCCGATCCAACGCACGGGAATGTCCCGACCCGCGCTATTGGTCAGGGTCAAGCCGAAGACACGCTCGGCTTCGAACAGGCCTTGGGCATGGTGGCGCAAGGCGCGGTGCGTGAAGAGGGCGAGGTGCTCTTTCGAGGCGTCAAACCAATCGTGTATGGACTGATAGTCAGCCGGCACGCCGCCGAATTTCCGGGCAGAGCTTTCAGCATGATGAAGCGGATGCGCCATATCAAAGCCCCTCATCATAGCTGTGCGAGCATTCAACATAGCGGTCCGCGTGATCGAGAGTGATGCTGTCGTCGGTGATCTCCCAGGTCAGCGTGCCATAGCCGCCCTCGTTGTTCTCGAACCCCGGGTGATGGTGATAGGCGAGCGACCAGGCGAAGTCGCCCACCTTGGTGGCAAGCGGTTCTGGCAGTTGGACCTCCGAAGGTTGCACCGTCACATCCTCGACATTGCCGGAGTCGCCATAGCCTTCATATTCGGCAGTGACCTCGCTGATGCCAAGCGCACATAGTTGCGCGAGCAGCTCCACTCGGGATGCCTTCAAGGTGGTTTCGCGCTCCGCGCGCCACTGAGCCGCCAGCGCGGCATAATCGATCTGGGGATTGGTCATGGGTCTGTCCTCTTGTCTGAAATTGGGGGGCCGGGCGTGGCATTGGTCTGGCCGCGTCCGAGAATCGCAGACCGGCCAAATCCCGATCCACGACGCCCGAGCCAAAGCCCGCTTTGACTTTTCAGGCGGCTTGTTCTGCCGTGATGGCGGGCCCCTGCCCGACGATCAGAGCCAGAATGCCGGCTGTGTCGATCCCGTCCCCACGCGGCAGGAACACCCGCAACTGGAAGGCGATGATCTCGGTGAAGCAGCCGATCGCCTTGAGGCCATCAATCATGCCCCTGTCAACGCCGCACAACTCAAGGCGCATCTCGCCTGCGACCCGGCGACGGGTCAGGGTGAGACCCCGGCCCAGATCGACCGGCGCAGTGGTGCCAAGGGCGGCGGTCAACATCTCCTGCGGTGTTTGCGGGTTGGACACGAGGAAGCGGGCGCGCAACGCGGCCGCCCCTTCCTCGCTCAGCGTGCGCCCGATCATGGCGGTCGCCCCGTCCGGCGTGACCCGGTAGATGCGCTCATTGGTGGTCGGAATATCCTTCCAGATCGGCAGCAGGAGTCCGGTCAGCAGGTAAAGCTTGGTCGTGGTGGTTTTCGGCAGGGACGCGGCCTCTGCGTCCCAAAGCTGGGTGAACTCGCGCCGCTCAATATCTTCCCAAGCCGAGGACTCGAACCGCGCCTCTTCGAGATAGCTCGACCCGTTTGGCCGCACCACCTTGCGCATCAGCGTGACGATGTCCTCGTCATACATCTGCATGGGCCGCGCCGAGATGAGCGCCGCGCGACCGGAGGCGCGATTGACCATCGGCAGCTTGTCGGGGTTGCGCGACAGGGCGTCATCCGCCGACAGCACGTGGACCGGGTCCGTCACCTCGAGCCCGATGATCCGCGTCACGGCGCCAGATTTCGGGCAGGTCCAGAGATCCTCTGTGGAGACCTGTTCGATCTTGTCGCCGCGCAGGGTTTCCACGCCGAGATCGAGCGTGCCCGCCGCGCGCGCCCGTTCCGTCTGATCTGCAATCCGGCGCATGAACTCGGCAAAGAGCGCGTTCTGCATTTGGATGGGAAGGGCAAGCACCCGGTTGAGAAACCGCTGGATCGGCGGCAGCTCCTCGAGCAGCACCCCGTCCTTGTCGATCAGTCGCAGGGCTGTCCAGTCGGTGAAGCTCTCGTAGCTCATCGCCTCAGCACGCCCGGCGGCAAGATCGGCGAAATACCCACGCAGCGCCGCCCGCGCGATCGGGCTTTCGAGATTGTCCTCCTCCCGGAACATGCCCTGCGAGCCGGTCTCGCGCTGACCCTTGGTCAGGGCCCCCAGCTGATCGAGGCGCTTGGCTATAGTCGACGTGAAGCGTTTCTCGCCATGCACATCCGAGGTGCAGACCCGAAAGAAGGGCGCGCTTACCTGGGCCGAGCGATGCGTACGGCCCAGCCCCTGGATGGCCGCATCTGCGCGCCAGCCGGGCTCCAACAGGTAGTGCCGGCGCCGTTTCTGGTTCTTCGCCGTTTGCGCCGCGTGATAGGATCGGCCCGTGCCGCCTGCATCGGAGAAGATCAGGATATCCTTTTCGCCGTCCATGAAGGCTTGGGTCTCGGACGAATTGCTGCTGGCGCTGCGCTTCTCGATGAAGAGATGGCCATCCTCGGCCTTGAGTGGCCGGATGAGCCGCCCCGTGACTTCTGCCACGGCCTCATCGCCAAATGCCCAGAGGATCTGATCGAGCGCCGAGGGGATCGGCGCCAGCGTCATCAATTCCATCATGGCCGCGTCACGCAAAGCGAGCGCCTCGCGCGAGACAACGAGCGCCCCGGTCTCATCCCGCAAGGGTTCCGCCACCATATTGCCGTCGATCTCCACGAGCTTTTGCGCATGGATCGGGAAGGCCTGTTCGAGGTAGCCCAGAACATAGTCGCGCGGCGTCAAGGCACCCTCGACGAGTTCATCCTCCGGGTCCATCGCCTCAAGCCGACGCTTCAGCAGGCTCTCGCCTGTCGAGACAACCTGGATGACGCAAGCATTGCCTGCCGCCAGGTCGTCCTCGATGGCGCGGATGATGGTCGGGGCTTTCATGCCCATCAGGAGATGGTTGAAGAAGCGCTGTTTCGTGCTCTCGAAGCGGGACTTGGCCGAGGCGCGTGCGGCCGAGGCATTGGTCTCGCCAGAGGCGTCGTTGACGCCGGTCGCCGTCAGCGCGGCTTCGAGATTGTGGTGGATGGTGCGAAACGCTCCGGCGTAGGCGTCATAGACCTCGATCTGGGCCGGGGTCAGCGCGTGTTCCAGCACATCGTATTCAACACCGTCGAAGCTGAGGGCACGCGCTGTGTAAAGCCCGAGCGTCTTGAGATCGCGCGCGACCACCTCCATGGCGGCGACACCGCCGGCTTCCATCGCCGACACGAAACTCTCGCGGCTTGGGAAGGGGTATTCGGGGCCCTGCCCCCAAAGCCCCAGCCGCGCGGCATAGGCGAGGTTGTGGACGCTCGTGGCGCCCGTGGCCGAGATGTAGAATACGCGGGCGCGGGGTGCTGCCAGTTGCAGCCGTAGGCCAGCAAGGCCCTGCTGGGAGGGTTTGACCCCCCTGCCCTGCTCGGACCCGGCCGCGTTCTGCATGGCATGGGCCTCATCAAAGGCCAGTACGCCTTCAAAGTCTTCGCCCATCCAGTCGAGGATCTGGCTCAGTCGTGTGGTGCCGCATTTGCCCGCGGACCGCAGCGTGGCGTAGGTGACGAAGAGAATACCGTCACCCATAGGGACGGGCTGGTCCGGTTTCCACTTGGAGAGCGGCTGGATGTCGGCAGGCGAGCCGCCAAGATCGGTCCAGTCGCGGATCGCGTCCTCGATGAGCGTGGCGGATTTGGAGACCCAGATCGCTTTCCTGCGCCCGGCAAGCCAGTTCACCAGGATCAGCCCCGCGCATTCGCGCCCCTTGCCGCAACCGGTGCCGTCGCCGAGGAAATAGCCGAGGCGATAGGCACGTGCGTCTGGATCATCATCGGCGCGCGTCAGCTTGGTCTGGTCGTCATCGATGGTAAACCGACCGGGCAGGTCGCGCCCATGAGCATCATGCGCCATGATGATGGTTTCCAGCTGCGCCTCGGAGAGATGTCCCTCCTCGGTCAATCTAGCGGGCAGGCGCAAGTCATCACTGCCCGTGTTTGAGGGCTCCGGCGGCGCGACAGAAGCCATGGCGATGCTTTCGACCAGCGGGGTGGGATGTTCCTGCGCGCCTACAATCTCGATCCTCTGCGGGCGGTAACGCGCATAGATGTCCGAGACGGGCCTATTGTCGCGCGGGACATCGAAGCTTGTGAAGCTGAGCGGGCGGACGGCATTGGCCCGTGGTTTAGGGGCGGCGACAGGCGCAGCCGCGGTCTTGCGCGGGGCAGAGGATGGAACGGTCGGCCGCCCGTGAGGGATCAACGCCACCTGTTGTACAGGACGCATCTCGGTCCGGGTCGCGGCCACGGCATCGACATATGCCAAGGCTTCATCCAGATCGCACACTCTGGCGCGGATCATCTCGCCATCCTCCTGTACCTTGTCGAAGACCATGAGCTGGGTTTCGACAGAGGTGCCGAGCTTGCGGTAGACCTGCCCCGGCATCGTCAACGCCAGTCGCGGCGTCAGGAGACCGCAGGCGCGGGACCAATGCGCGGCATCGCGTTCGGGCGTGAACCCAGGCGGCATGATCGCCACCAGGCGCCCACCTGGTGCCAGGCGCTTTGCAGCCGCAATGAGATGTTTGGCAGCGATGTGCTTGTCGCGGGATCGGTCGACCGAGGAGGCGAAGGGCGGATTCATCACAACGACGTCGGGTAGCATCGGCGTCTGCAGCAGATCGTCGATATGCTCGCCGTCATGGCCCGTCACTTCGCCACCGAAAACCGCGCGCAGGAGGTGCTGGCGAAAGGGGTCGATTTCATTGAGCAAAAGCGTGGCACCGGCCCGGGCGGCGAAAGCGGCTAGGGCACCGGTGCCAGCCGAAGGCTCCAGCACAGCCTCGCCCTTGCGAACGGCTGCCGCCCGCACGACCATTGCCGCGAAAGGCAACGGCGTGGAAAACTGCTGCAGCCGGATCTGCTGCTCTGACCGGCGGGTTTCCGTCAGCAGCCGCGAGGCAAGCAGCTTTGCAGCGGCGATGTCATCTGCCACGCCGTTCCCACGCAGCAGCACTTGGACAGCCGCGGCCTGCATCAGGTCATAGGCTATGCGCCAGTCCCAGGCGCCCCCGGCATCGCTGCCATGAAACGTCTCGCGCATGATGCGCGCCAGCGCTGAACTGCGCAGGGGTTGGTGGTCGACCTCCGCACCGATCTGCGCGAGGGCAGATGCGAGGTCAGTATCGGAGATTGGGAAAGCCGGGTTTGCCGGATTGGGCTTGGACATGGGGATATTCCTTTGGATCAGGGTCTGAGTTCCAAAGGACAAAAAGCCCGCTTTCGCTTTTCAGGGTGACGGGGGTCAGACCGCGCTGACCTCCAAGGCTTGGTCAGGACTTGGGTTCGACCTCCCGTTTCGCATCAATCAATGCCTGTGCGGCCTGCATCACCTGAACCTGAGGTGTTCCCGAGCGTGCATCCTCCAGCGCGGCCTGTACCTGCGCGCAAAACCACGTGTCATAAGAATTCGCTTTAGCGACCACGGAAGTGCTCCTCGAGACCCGGGCCGAGAAGCCTGCCGAGGTCATCGGGCATGTCTGCAACGCGCACAGCAATTGGGAAACGGTGCCCCGTCAGGTCAGGCGCGCCTTGTTCATCGGTGCCGAAATCCGGCCCTTCCTTATCCGTTGGGTCCATTGCGATTTCTCCCACTTTACTATGGGTCGTTGCTACATCACCCAGCGTGGTGACGTAAACGGCAATGCCATTGTGGTCAAATCAAGTCGGGCCACTTAGGATTCGAATTCCGGAGGGGGCAGAATCCTACGTGAAGCTCAAAGCCGCCGTTCATTGAAAGCGCGGCGAAATCTGACTCAGAGCCCAACCTGTGAACTCGATTATCGTGCTGCGTGCGCTCGCAGCGTGGAAAATGCTGCGCCAGCGAAAACTTGGTACTGCCGCGCGGTCGAAGAACAGCCATTCGCGCAGAGTGCAGCAAGCATCAGGGGCCTAATTCACAAGCTGCGGACAAACCTCGCGTTCGTTACCGTTGAACGCATGTCCGCTGTTGGCGGTCTAGACCTACTACCTGTTGCATCAAACGCATTGATCGCGACCGCTTCGTTGCGTTAAGCATCGAGTATGCCAAGCCTTGATCCAAGACAAACCTCCTGCTTCCTGACCGCAGTTCAGTGTGGAACAGTGCGTGCTGCCGCTGAACAACTCGCTTTGGAGCCTTCAACCGTTAGCCGCAACATTTCGGCGCTCGAAAAAGTGTTGGCTACGACACTGGTCGAACGTGGGCGGCTTGGTGTCCGCGCGACAGAGGCTGGCGAATTGTTGATCTCCTTTCTTTCGCAGCAGGAAGGCGCGCTTGATCTTCTTCAATCTGAATTTGATGCTCTTGCGGGAATGAAGCGCGGTAATGTTTCAATTGCTGTTGGTGAAGGCTTTGTTGGCGATCTTTTCGACAACGCATTGGCTGTATTCTCTTTGGCCTTCCCTGATATTACATTTTCGCTGTCGGTTGGATCAACCGAGAATGTCTTGCATCAAGTTACCTCAGAGCAGGCGCATCTGGGCTTGGCATATAACGTTCCTAAGACCCCGCAAGTGAGGGTTCAAACGTCTTGCGCACAGCCACTTGTTGGATTGGTCAAACGCGGCGGATCTTATGACACCGAGCAACCGTTATCATTGGGTGATCTTGCAGCGATGCCATGTGCGGTTCCCCCAAAGAGCTTTGGCATTGGGGCGATGATCACAGCGGTCGAGGCAAAGCAGGGGGTGAGGTTGCGCGCGGTTATAGAGACCGGATCGATCGCTGCACTGAAGGCATTTGTGCGCAACGACATGGGCTGCACGATCCTGCCAAGGTTCGTTGTTGAAAGCGAACTTTCCGCAGGATTGATGGTGGCGCGTTCGATCCCTCGTGCCGTTTTCCCGGATGGGCAGTCATCCCTTATTCGCAAAGAAGGTCGCAAGCTTCCGCAAGCGGCCCAGCTTTTGCTCAAGCATTTGAAATCTATGTCCGCATTTACGTAACTCTATTTCGTTGCGTCCAGCGCAACAAAGGGGATCATCGGTTGATATATGTTGCGCCAAACGAATGGGGCATAGTCGCGGAAACACATGTAAGGAACAGTGGCAATGCGGCTTGGAATTATCGGATGCGGAAACATGGGGGGCGGCATGGCGTCCCAACTTGTCAAAAACGGGTTGGACCTGACTTGCTTTGATCCAAGCCCCGAAATCAGCAATAAAATGGCGGCTCTGGGTGCATCGACGACTGCTTCTGCCCGTACCTTGGCCAAATCCTGTGACGTGATCATCCTGTCGTTGCCAAAGGCCGCCGTGGTCGAGGCTGTGATGGCCGAAATGTTACCCGACATTCAGGCTGGCACAATTATTTTGGATACCTCAACGTCTGAGCCTGCAACGTCGCAAGCCATGTCAGCCAAAGGCGCAGAACATGGGTTCGCATTTGTTGATGGCCCTGTAAGCGGTGGCCCGGCGGCGGCCAATGCGGGTACGATGACGATGTTATTGGGCGGCGCTGCTGAAGCAATTGAAACGCTGCGCCCTGTCTTGGACATCATCACCGCAAAGACGGTCAAAGTTGGCGGATCTGGTGCGGGGCACGCCGCCAAGATTGCCAACAACATGCTCTGTGCTGCCAATCTCGTCTTGGTCGGCGAAGCGATCCGTTTGGGTCAAGCCGCGGGTGTCAGCCCCGAAGACCTGCTGGAAGGGATCAATGCAGGGTCTGGTCGCAGTGGCGTAAGCGAGGTCAATTTTCCGAAATGGGTGCTCAACGATGCGTTTAATTCTGGCTTCACGATGGGGCTGATGCGCAAAGACGTCGGCCTCGCGCTTGATCTTGCGAAAAGTTCGGGTGTTGATCTGACCGGTTTTGCGACAATCGCGGACATATGGCTGAATGCGTCGACTGACATTACGGACAGCGATGACTTCAATGCAATTGTAAAACATAACCCAAAGGACGTGTGAGATGTCGGACCGTAAGCAAAAACTGCAAGATGCAATGGCGGCACTCGGGCTTGGCTCGCACCCTCAAAGCCTGATCAATGGGGTTCTGACCGAGGGAACGGGAGCCGATGTTCAGCTTGTTGATCCTTTCACCGAAGAAGTCTTGCTCACCTATCCTGATGCGGGCGCGACACTGGCTAAATTGGCATGTGATGCTGCACAAAATGCGCAGGTTGGTTGGGCAAAAGGTATCTCGGCGGCGGCGCGGGGTCAGGTCATGCAAGACATCGTGCGGATTGTTCTTGCGAATGTTGAACCGTTGGCCACGATCGAGGCGATTGTCGCAGGCAAGCCGATCCGTGATTGCCGGATTGAAGTCGCCAAGGTCGCCGAAATGTTCGCCTATTACGCCGGCTGGGCCGACAAGCTGCATGGCGAGGTGATCCCTGTGCCGTCTGGCCACTTGAACTATACGCAACGCGAACCGCTTGGCGTTGTCTTTCAAATCACGCCTTGGAATGCGCCGATCTTTACGGCAGGTTGGCAAATCGCGCCAGCCATTGCGACAGGTAATGGTGTTGTGATTAAACCCAGTGAATTGACACCCATCACTACAGTCGCCCTTGTCAAACTTGCAGAGAGCGTCGGTTTGCCAGTTGGCCTGGTGAACGTGCTGTGCGGTTTGGGTCCAACTTCAGGACAGGCCGCAATCGCCCATGCGGCGGTGCGCAAAGTCATTTTTGTTGGCTCGCCTGACACCGGTCGGCGGGTGGCGGTTGCCGCCGCCGAAGCGTTGAAGCCAGCGGTCTTGGAGCTTGGCGGCAAATCCGCGAACATCGTCTTTGAGGATGCCAATCTCGAACACGCATGCCTAGGTGCACAAGCGGCGATCTTTTCTGGCGCGGGGCAAAGCTGTGTGGCTGGGTCACGTCTGCTCGTGCATAAGTCAGTTCACGCAGAGCTGGTCGATATGCTGTCAAAGGGCATGAACAATATCAAACTGGGCGACCCATTGGATGAAACCACGGAAGTCGGCCCGATCAGCAATGCTCGCCAATTCGCACATGTTAGCGACATGGTGGCACTTGCAAAGAGCGAAGGGGCGTCGGTTCTCACGCGCACCGATACCCAAGAACAAGGCTACTTCGTCCCGCCAACGATCCTGAACGGATTGTCCAACGTGGCGAAAGCGGCGCAGCAGGAGATCTTTGGCCCAGTCGTCACAGCGATCCCGTTTGAGGACGAAGGCCATGCCATCGCGCTGGCGAACGCCACCGATTTTGGATTGGCTGGTGCTGTGTGGACTGCCGATGTGGGACGGGCGCACCGGATGGCCGACGCTGTGCGCGCGGGTACATTCTGGATCAACAGTTATAAGGCGATCCATGTTTCCTCCCCTTTTGGCGGTTCGCTTAGTTCTGGTTTTGGGCGCTCTAGCGGGACTGATGCATTGATGGAATACACCTCTGCCAAGAGCGTCTGGCTTGACAGCGCGCCAACTCCGCGCATTGCTTTCGGCTACGTTTCTTAAAGGGAAAATTGATGAGACTGGTTGACGACGTCCAAGCCCTACTGAACGGTGATCCCCAATTGGCGCAGGTGCTTAATCTCAGCCCCTTTGAGGATTTCCCGCAATTGGCGGGGGCCTTGTTCAGCCAGCTTTGCAATAGCGATGCCATTGGCAACATTGTGCAGTCGGTCTACGCATCAGATAAGCATCTGGTCGAAACCACCCTCTATGACATTGCCGAAACTGCACGTCGCAATTTTGAACCAGGCGGCCAGACAGCAACATTGATGTTCTCTCGAGGTGTGCAGGCAATTATGGCGCACCGAGTCGCCCACAAACTTTGGATGGACGGTGACACAAACCTATCTCTCGCGATGAAGGTCAATTGTGGTCGGGCATTCGCGACGGACATTCACCCTGCCGCAAAGATCGGCGCGGGCCTGTGGCTTGACCATGGTTTAGGCTTTGTTGTTGGTGAGACGTCCGTGATCGGCGAAGACGTATCGATTTGGCACAACGTGACCCTTGGCAGCACATTGAATGATAGCGGTGCGCATCGCCATCCACATGTTGGCACAGGTGCGGTGATCGGTGCAGGAGCCATCCTATTGGGCGGCATCACCATCGGCGCCCACGCCAATATCGCAGCGGGTTCAATTGTTGTGGATGACATCCCCGATGGCATGGTTGCTGTTGGATCAAAGGCCAGCTTGCGGGGCCCAGCCCGCGTTAGTTTTGATCAAACAAAAGGAACATCCTCATGAACGCTTCGTTTGGCATTGATCACCCGCTGCTTGCGACCCACGATATTGATGCGCTGCGAGAACGCCTGATATCTTTGGGCTTCAACATGACGGCCATCGGCAAGCATCCGTGGGGCACAAGCACGAGCCTTGCGATGTTTGACGGATGCCTCCTCGAAATCATGGGCATCTATGATGACACTTTACTGGACGAAGTACCTGCGGGGGATTTTCGGTTCGGACGGCATATCTATGAGCATTTGAATATCCGTGAAGGCGTTGCCCTATCTGCTTTGCACAGCACAAATTCAGTGGAGGATGCCAAACATGCGGAGAAAGCAGGTTTAACCGTCGCGGGGCATTTAGAATTTGGCCGCGATGTGATCCTACCTGACGGCACCGAGGGGCGCACAAAAACCACGCTGGCGCTATTACCCGATGCCAACTTCCCGCGATTGTCGTTCTTTTTGTGCCAACAACATCGTCCCGATCTTATCTATGTGCCTGAATGGCTAGAGCACCCCAACACCGTCAACGGCATCTGCGGGGTCAATATTGTTGCTCATGAAAAGCACCACGCAGCCCTCAAGACCCAGTTCGGCGGCTTGTACAAAGGCTTCGAGGTTTTGAAGGGTGGCTTTCAATATCAGACAGCCAATGGAGTGCTAAGGATCCTAAGCGCTGATGCCTTTGAAAACGACATTGGACCTCTTACCGATAGAATTTGCAAAGAAGACACCCCGAGTATTGCAGGAATGGATTTCGCGTCCGGTGATCTGAATGCTCTGATGCAACATATTATCAAGAGTGATGTCGATCATCGTGCTGTTGAAAACTGTGTGGTTTTGACCGACCAATGCCTTACAGCCAATACAATCATGCGCTTCTTTGAGCGTCAGTAGGCAGGGCTGCGAATGTCTTCTTCGTTCAGCGACCCGTTAGTTGGTCCCGCGCGCAGCGAAAGCGCGGTTTGAGATTGACCAATTTTGTCTATCCGAATGGTTGCTCTGGTGAAATCCGCTGCACTGCAAAATGGGTGCCGCTGCACGTGCGAAGAAATGCTGCATCAGCGAAGGCAAGAAACTGAACGGCGGTTTTGTCCCGCATCTTACCAGTTCGTACACGATGCAGCGAACGGCAGGTGTACGAATAAGGAGGGACTTCTGAGAATTTCATCGTACCAGCCATATGACACACCAATGTCGCCTATTTCACTTGGCCCAAGGGTGACGGGAGATTGAAACGCATAATGCCCCCCTTACTGGCGGCCTTAGCGTGGGATTCCGCCCCCTCCGGCATTCGACCCCACTTACCGATCTGGCGCCGCTTCAAGGGAAGTTTCGAACCGCTTGTTCGCCGCCGCTGCTTCTTTCAAGAGCGCGTCGAAATTGTCAGGTGGGTTGCCATCTTCCAGCATCCCTTTGAACGTCGCATAGGCATCCGTCTTGCTGCCATAGGCGCGCAGGGTCTTGTCGTCGTTCACCCAGGCCACCACGATGACCTTCGCATCGCTGTTGAACCGATAGAACAGCCGATACTGCTGGAAGAATTTCGCCCGAAACCAGTGCTTGCGGTGATCGCCGAGTGTGCCGCCTTGCCGGAAGGCGGCGGCACCCGGATCTGCCGGTATGGCCTCGGTGACCAGCTTGAAGATGGCGGCCAGCCGTTTCGTCGGGTTTTTCTTGCGCCAGGTCTTAGGATCGCGTGCCTTACACGCCTCGACCTCTTCAATCAGCCCTTCGAGCTGATCCAGAAAAAGCGGATGCGCATAAATCGACCATCCGTTTACGACAAGGGGCGCTTGGGCGGGCACGCTATCGCCGCTCATTCATCCTCGAGCGATAGCGGCGCATCGAGATCGACGTCAACGTCTCCGACCAGTGCTGCAAGACGGTCATGCAAAGCCCCATCGAACGCCCGAATGCGGTCCGGATGCGCCTTGATATCGGCCTCGACAAAATCGAGAAAGGCTCCGAGCACGGGATCTTCCTCGTCGCTGCGCACGGGCTCGATATAGACCCTGCCACTCGGCTCGGTGCAGTAACGAATCTGGTCGCCCTTGCCCAGCTTGAGCTGTTTGCGCACACCCGCCGGCACGGTCGTCTGATACCGATCCGTGAGTTTCGAGACATCTTGTGCGAGGGCTGTCATGGCAGTCTCCTGAAGAAAAGGGTCTTTGCTGCGCGATAGGTAATGCATTTGCATTGCCTTGTCAAGATTAGACGCAGGATCTGCTGTCACCGGGCAGGTCGATGAACCGTCCGGCGCTGACCTATTCTCGCCCCGCCAGAAACTCCGCCAGCACAGGACTGGTCGCGACTTTCGCGGAGCTGAGCAGCTCCGAGCCCGCAAGCGAGGCCTTCGACAGGCGTACGAGCCCACCGGTTTCCTCGATGCGGTAGCAGCGGCGTTTCTGCCGACCCCGCCTGTAGTGCGTCGCGGTGACGATCTGGCATGTACTGCCATCGGTGAGCGTCACGGGCGTGGCGAGCCTGATCTTGTCGCCTTCCTGGTAGTCCGGGATCGCAGCCCAATCCCGGCAGCGCTGACGCCAGTTCTGGGCGTAGCTGTCCGGGTTTTTCAGGTCGGAGAGGAGCTCGATCAGCCCAAGCGGAGCACGAGACACGTTCGGGCCAGCACTTTCCTCCATGTCCTTGTAGCCCCAGCAGCCGTCATCATATCGGGTAAGGAATACGGCGGCGAAAGTGATGGAACCATCCGCATCGGTGACATAGGTCGCGTCTTCGACAGCGGTGCCGTCGAGATTGGTGACCCTTGCCGCCGCATACCAGGTTGAGCCGACCTTGCAGGCCTTGACCAGTTCGGTTTTCCGCGTTTCGCCCTCAAAAGTGCAGAGCCGGGTGATCTCCTCTCTCTCATCCACGTAGGTTTTAACGCGGCCGTCGGTGTAGAAAAGCCATCCCATTATGCCGCCCTTCGGTCATCGATCTCCATCAGCGCATCCAGCGGCACGCGGTAGGGCTGCATGGCGTCGAAATCCTCGCAATTGCCGCAGTTCTGCACGATTGCGAAGGTGTCGCAGGCATCCTTGAGAATGACCCGGAAGGTGCCGCCGAGGCCCGAGGGCACCTCGTAGGTCCCGCCGATGAAATAGTCCGACGCCCGGCGCACGAAGACGCGGATGCTGTGGCCATCGGTGGCGAGCCGGATCGCCCCCTGCCCCCGGTCGATGAGCACCTGCACATCGTCGAGGATGTCAGTGTAAAACTGACCGGTCAGGTCACGGAACGCCATGCGCCGCTGTGCCATCCAGTCGGTATCCCGAAACGGGTTCATGCCATCGGCGAAAGCGAAGGAGGGAGCGGCCTGCTCGGTGGTGACGATGCGGGTGGTCGTCCCATCGATGCCGTTCGAGCGCAGATGCACGCCATTGCCGACGATGAGGATCAGGGCGGGCCTGTCCTCCGGTCCGTTCCAATTGGGCAGGAAGGTCTTGCATGCACGCGCATGTGCGATCTGCGCCGCGACGGCGGAGGCGGAGAACTTGAGAATAGCCATGGGGATGTCTTTCTGTTCGGTTTGGAAGGGTCGACCCGCGCGGGGAATGCCTCGCGCGGGTCGCGTGATGGCTCAGGCCGCTTGCGCGACCTCGCTCTCAGGCTCCGGGGTTTCCGCAGCGGGCTCCGCCTCATCAAAGGCGACACCGGCGGTCTGCATCATGGGCGGACACCAGGCGCCCACGGCAGCGCGCTGCGCGTCCGTGAGCGTGGCGAAGGGTTCAGCGAAGAGCTTGTCGCAGAAAGCGACGATCTCCTTCTTGCTCGACGAGGCCAGCGTCACAGCCTCCTGGGCCAGACCCAGATCCTCGCCGAGGATCTTCAGGAGCCAGGCCTTTTTAAAGCGGTTGAACAGCGCCGCGTTCGGCGTCCAGTGGGCGCGGATGTCGGGCATGATCTCGATCTCGAACGCATGCATCAGGCTGTCACGCTGCGGGTCCCGCGCGAAGCAGGACTGCGTCGTGCTGGCGGCGGCATACGCGACGAGCTTGGCCTTCTCGCCTGCCTCCAGCGCGCGAAACGCCGCGAACTGATCGGCAGGGGACCGGGTGTCATCGAGCCACGAGAGGTCCAGCGCATCATGCGCCGCCGCCACCTGCTCGAGCGAGGTCTCGTCGATCTCGTCCATCTTGGCGTGGCTGCGGTATTCCTTCCGGGCCTCGACCTTTATCGCCTGCGTGACACTCATGCCGCTGGCCAGAACGTCACTGACCAGCTTGAAGAGCGTCAGATCGAGTGTGGCCTCGGGATGCAGCGCCATCGCGGCACCCAATGCCATGGCCCGCTCGGTCTTGAGATCCTCGGCCAGCGAGGCCGGGTAGGTGATTTCGCCGGCGTCGGGGGCTTCCTCCCCGGTCGTGTTGGCTGAGGCGGCGCGCGCGCCCTCTTCTTTCACGATGTCCTCCGGGCGCAAGAGGCCCACATGGAGCGTCACCTGCCTGTTGGACCAGGACGCGATCACGCCTGCACGGGCGAGATCCTCGGCGCTATAGGCCTCCTGCAGGTCGCGGGCTTCCTCTTCCAGAGCGTCGACGCGGTCGTAAAGGGCGTTGTAGGCGCCGTCGTCGAGCCCCTCATCTTCCATCTCGAGTTGCAGTTGCTCAAGCTCGGCGGTGATCTCATCGATGCGCTTCTGGGCAGCCTCATCCGGCTCGATCGGGCCGGGATAGACCCGGCCATAGTCCGCCATGGTCGCGTAATCGTAGCGGACCATCGCATCCGCCCAGGCAAAGCCCAGTTTTGCGCGAGCCTCCTCGGCGGCGACCCCGAGCTTCTCGAGCAGGATGGTCTCGACCAGCGCCGCATCCTCGAGCACGGAGTGCTCTTCCAGAAGGTCAGCCGCGACGGCACCGCCACGCGCCTCGTAGTCCGCGCGCACGAAGGCTCCGATATCGTCGCTGACCTGCACGCCGCGGGATTTGAGCGCTTGCCGGACGGTATAGGCCTGCAGATAGCTGTCTTCCTTGGTGAGCGCCTCGTAGATCTCGCGCTGAACCTCCTGGCTCGGGTGCTCCGCAAAGGCCTTCATCGTGTCGAGCGTGATCGTCTTCGCCCGAGCGGCGGCGCGGATATCGGGGTGGATCAGCCCGTAGCGCAACCGGCCTTTCACGGCGGCAACGGTCGTGCCGAAAGTCTTTGCGATGGTCTCAGGCGTCTGGCCGTCGACCTCCATCATCCGCGCGAAGGCTTCGAACTCGTCGATCGCGTTCATCGGTGCCTGGGTGATGTTCTCGGCGAGCGACAGCGCCGTGGTGACGTCGCACTCTTCCGGCACAAGGCGGCAGTCCACCTTGGTTTTCGCGGTGAACCCCTTCGCGACCTTGTCGGCGACCAGCTCCTTCAGCGCGGCATGGCGCCGGCCACCAGCGAGGACGGCGTATTTGCCGTCAAGCTTCTGGACCAGAAGCGGCTGGAGCAGGCCCAGAATGGCGATGCTGGCTTTGAGATGCGCGATGTTCTCGGGGTCATAGGTTTCCGGGGAGTTGCTGCGCACGTTGGCGGGATGAGCTGTCAGATCGCCGATAGCGACGGTGAGAGGGGCAAAGCTTGTGGTCATGGGATATCCTTCCAGGTGGGTGAGGTGGGGCCCGCGCCTTCACGCGCGTGACCAATCCCCGGCTTCAGGGATCACAACGACAGAAGGCCCGCTTTGCCTTTTTGGGGCAGCGGGCCATCATCGCCTTGGCTGTCAGGAGGGGTGTCCCCTCCCCTACCAGTCGCGCGCCAGCATGATGGTCAGCACACGCATGGTGGTGGCAGGATTATCCGGGGCCTCGGCGCCGTAGCGGAAGTCGGAATCCGCCTCATAGAGATCGATTTTCCAGAACACGGTCTCGCCCCGGATCTCGACCGCCCCGAAATCGTGCCATCCTTCGGGATCATTCTCAGGCTCGAATGTGGCAAACTCACCGGTCGCCTTCACTGCCTCGGCCATGAAGCCGTCACCGGCCTCCATAAGCGAGCGGGTGACATGCATGCGGCCCTGGATGGGCTGGGCGGGTGGAACTCCGAGGCAGGCAAGCTTGCGAAACGCGTCGTTCTGCGCCGCGATCACACTCGGATCCGGACGGTCTGGCTGGGGTTGAACGGTCATGGGCATGGGGATCTCCTTTGAGAAGTTGAAACACCCTTCCCAAAGCCAGCTTTTTCTTTTCCGCCGGGCGGAGGAACCCGGTCCAAACCTGCCCGAACCAAACAGTTCCGATAGTCCGCTCAGCGGGACATTGCTGACCTTGGTTTTCGTACTTTGCTGACGCAGCATCGTGTTGCATTTGCGGCATTTATGCCGCCGCGGTGCAGCTAAAGAAGCTAAATCGGCCATTCAGCCTCGCCTTTTGACATCAATTCTAAACAGCATCTTAGCTGCGAAGTGCCGAGATCATTGAGACGCGGCCAAAGCAATGTCTTGCTGACGCAATATTGCTCACTCAAAAACCCCTCACGTCCTCGCCAAGCCAGGTACGAGGATGCATCCCTGGCCATTGAGCCTAGGGTTTTGGCCCATCGTCCCACCGTCTCAAAAGCCAATACCATTGCTCTGGGTTGGCTATGATCCGCTCCGACAGGCTGTCATTAAAAGCACGAGTCATGGTTGTGCTATCGGTGAAGGGTATTGGCGCTTCGAAGACCACACTAAAGGTATTCCCGTCATCGAGGCGAATGCCATAGGCGGGGATCATGGGTAGGTCGTATTTAAGAGCAAGCTGGGCAGCAGACAGGGAGGTAAGTGCATCAACACCAAGAAACGGAAGGCGGACACCCTCAGCGTATTTTTCATCCAATAAAATGGAAATGATACCGCCATTGCGCAGATGACGTACGAGCGCCCTTGTGCCGACCTGACCCGTGGCCAGGATCGGTTTCCCACCCGCTTCGATACCAGCAAGAATCCGACGCTCGTAGTGACTGTTTTTGTGCGGGCGATAGACCGCGCCGCTTTCAAGTCCATTCACTTTGAGTACGGCGCGAATGGCCTCCCACTGACCGAAATGGCCCGATACAATTATTGCCCCTTTTCCAACCGCGTTTGCGTCCGCTATTGCTTTCAGGCCAGGGCCAGAAACCTTGAATTTACGGTGTTGCGTCTGGAATTCAGCGTCGTGATATATCTCAAAAAGGGTACGCCCCATTTGGCGGCCCATCTCCTGACCAAGCCTTGCACGCTGCGAGGATTTCAGATTGGGGAAGATGCGCTTCGCTTCACGGTCAAATCGTCTTCTTGCTGGCGGAAACCAACGCAGAATAAAACCCAAGGTTGTCCCTAGACCACGCGACCTGACGTCAAAGGCGCGCCACCGGAAAACCGTGAGGGCGGACCACAAAGGCAAGTATCGGGCGAAATGCAGAACGGATCTGAGTGTTGTCGACGACATGACACTGTATGCTCGGAATTGGGTGCTTTACCAATCGAATTCGTAGGGACCGAAGGGGAAATTGTCCGTTTCTTGACGAATTTTAGAATTCGTCTATTTCAGGGACATTGCCCAGCCTCACAAGAAATTCTGGAGGTTCGACTTCTCCACTGTTTGTGTCTTCGCTGACCATGTAGGCGTCAGCACCCGCACAGTCTTCGTTCTGGGCTTCGCGTTCAGCTCTGTTTTGGGCCTCAGATGCGGTCGAATATTCGAACTGCTTGTCGATTTTCAGACCTGCTTGCCCATCTCGTCCCTGCTTGTTTTCCACATACGTTTGGCAGATGTAATGAACTTTTACAGTGCCATCTTCCGCGTTTGTCATGACCAAATCCTAGTACTGAGGAGCGACACTACTTATTGGTAGGAATAGTGTTGCTCATTTTGGGCCCTATCTGAATTTCATTTCTTCAGGTTGCATTAAAACGACTGGCCAACAATGGCGTCATCGCTCTGCAGCAACTTTGGACGCGCCCTTTTTGCGTGATGTTGTTGGCTCAGCGGGCGGCGTGTTCGCTTCTCTTTCAAGGCGCGCATTGCGCAGTCGAGAATTCTTGGCTTGTCGTTGTTCCGCTTCTTCGTCGACCATTTGCCTGACGACACGCGTCGTCTTATCCATCGCGGTCTCCGGTTTGCTGTCATACACTTTGAACAGATTGTTTCTTGTGAGTTTCGTCAATTTTCAGTCTCCTTTGTGGTTTAAGGTCGGCTGGACCAAGCGAGGTCTTTCAAACCAGCGCCAAGTGTTCGACCTTGCCCTGGGTTTGCCGTGATGGTCGTGTGGGTGGATCGCCCAATAGTTTCACTTCGATGTCTGGCGCGGCCATGGCATGCATCAACGCATTGTAATTCATCTGAAACCTCACCTCGGAACCCACCATTGGCAGAGGTCGAGGGGTTCCAATGACGAGATGATCGCTGGTGGCACCTATCAATGTGCTTCTCACAGGCATTGAAAGCCCAGAAATGTCCGTGTCCTGATGCCCTATCGCGAGGATCAGACGCGTGCAGACACCACTGATTGGCACGATCCGAAGTTTTGCCAAAGTTGGATCGAACAAGGCGATGGGGAAAGGCGCGGGTTTTTCACCCGTTTCGATAACTTCGGCGACAAGCGTGAAGGCATCCGTGTGCATCCCGTCGATCTGGTCGCCGGTCACCGGCTCAACGCCCAGAAGTATTGCTTCCCCCAGTCTCAGCTCGTTGATACGGCCAGTAGATTGCCGTCCAAGCGCCCAAGGCAAGTTGGCAGAGTTGCCACCGGACACAACATTAAGAAATGGACCGCATACACCCTCGATCTCATTTGCGAGATCGCAAAGAGCTGACATTTGAGACGCCGTGGGAGCGCGCCCGTTCAAACACGCAAAGTTTGCGCCAATCCCTTTCAATGAAACCCCGGGCATTTGCATGACCTGCTGCGCAATACCTTCCATGTTCTCGGGTAATATCCCGTCGCGCAGGTCACCCATTTCGACCATGAGGACGATACCATGGACTGTACCTTTTCGGATTGCGGCGGCGGCCAGTGCCGAAATTACCAACATCTCGGTGTTATAGCTTGTCTCGCAGGACCGGACGATGTGATCGGCCTGGCTCAACATCGGTGTACGGATCAGAGTGATGGGGTCAGTCATGCCTGCCGCACGCAGCCTTTGCACATTGCTGATCCGCGCATCAGCAAGCCCCACAGCCCCGCCATCGAGCATGGCTTGAGCAATTGCAGGATGCCCACAGACAGCCTTGGTCACGCCCGTGACGCCGATCCCACGCGGGCCTAAACGCCCAACAATTGTCTGAGTGTTCCGTCGTATCTTGCCCAGATCCACCTCGATGCGCGGGCAGCTCATATCGCGGCCATGAGCGGCCCTTGTGTCAAGTCGGGGTATGCAGCGACTACCATCGCAAGCAAATCTGCAGCCGGTCGGGCCAATGCATCTGTTACAGGCAGCCCAAGTTTCTGTGATTGCGCAGCGATGGTATCAGTGATTTCGGCCTCAGACATCCCCTCATGATTGAGCGTGACACCTATGACCTTTGTATCGGCAAACGCTTCGATCAGTTCAATTTCACTTGTCGCAGATGGCATTGGCATATTGGGAAAGTCACAGCGATGGGCACGTTTCGGCGCGTGCTGAAGGATGACAGCATCCGGCTGGCTCCCCCGCAGGATAAAAGCGGATGTACAAAACGCGGGATGGCTCAATGCGCCTTGACCTTCGATCAAAATAACATCGGGTTCTTCCACTTCAGAAGCCGCAACAATCGCGCCTTCAAGTTCGCCACAGCAGAACTGGGGCGGCACGGCATCCATTGCGACACCGTATTTCGCACCTTGCATCAGGCCGGTCTGGCCCGTCCCAACAAGCACTGTCTTGATGCCCTTCGCATTCAGAGCGCGAGCCAAAACGGTCGCCGTTGTCCGCTTGCCGATCGCGCAATCGGTGCCGAGAACAGCAATGCGCAGCGCTTTTACACCAGCAACACTGCCATCGAACAGGCGCATGTCCTTGCTGGGCTTCGGTTTGCGGATGTCGCGGATCGTGATATTCCGTTCGGAGGCGGCGGTGGCTATCTCATGGTCGTCGCTCAGGTACTCATGCAGGCCGCTCACGATATTCATGCCAAGCGCAATCGCATTTAGAACAACGCCCCGGTCCGTAGGGGAGAGACGCCCTGTTGAGGGGGCCATCCCATAGATAAGCGTATCGGGAATGACGGCTTGATGTGCAACTGCAGCATACAGATCATCAAAGATGGGTATGTTGTTATTTGCATCGTCGAGAACGGATCCGCTGTCTTGTCCGCCATAGGTGCTGTCGATGACGGAAAGGATGCGATACGCTTGCGAATGGCGAACAAGGCCATTTGCTGTCTTGCCATCGATCTGCGCGAAATTTCCCTCGCAATAGACGACCGCCGTCGGTGAGGATGTGATCTGCCTGCCTGACGTCATGCCTGCGGGTTTGATCTGTTTCATTGAAGGCGCTTGCGGTCCCCTGATAGGGCGGCGGATCGCATCGACAGTGTCAGATTTGGTTTCCATTGTGGCTCTCTTTTATGAGTTGGCATGGAGGGCAGAATTGCCCTCACATGCGCATTTTGAAGACTGGGTGCAGCTGCAGCCGCCTAGTTGTTCAGAACGCACCGCCCCTTGGATTTTTGGAAATTTCTGTTGCATTCCCAGCGGTTGCCCGACCTGTCCAGATGCGCGTTTTCGGGAACGGTTATGAATTCGCATGTCTCGCCAGAGGCGGCGTATCCACGATCGCACTTCCATCCCGTGCCGTAGCTTGCGTCGTCGAAGTATGCATTTGCGGGGATCACGACGGCTTCACACAGACCAGCCTGTTCAAAGAAGCCACGCTCACATGTCCAGGGCTGACCATATCCTGACCCGTTCAGATAGGCGTTGGCCGGAACCGCAATGGCAGTACACTGGTCGCCAGTCGCTTCAAACCCTCGTTCGCACGTCCACATGGAGCCATACGAGGCATCTGCTAAGTACGCATTTGCAGGCACCACGATCTCCTGGCATGTGTCGTCGACCTTGATGTAGCCGCGCAAACAACGCCAACGTTCGCCTGACGGGTCCAAAAACCCACCCTCGGGCACCTCCACTGCAACACATGCAGCTTCATCGGTGCTGCGAAACCCATGTAGACATTCCCATCCGGACCCATAGGACCGGTTCGTATCATATGCGTTTTGCGGCACGGTCACAGCTACGCAGGCATTTTCGTCTACTCGGAAGCCAATGTTACATTCCCATCCATCACCGTAACTCTTGGCACTGGCGTTCTCAGGCATTGGCTGTGCGTCAGTTTGGGCAAACGCTGGCGTTAAGAGCAGTATGACCGCCAAAATCGAACCAACAAATAGGGCCATGATCGTTGGTGTTTGTGCAGGGGCGCAGGCAACGATTGCATGTGGACCGCGAGGCTCTGTAAGTTGTGATTTACGATCCATCTAATTCAAGCCCCGCAAGACACGCGGTAGCCAGATCCCGGCTCGGGGCATCAGTACCCGGCAGCGTGGCCCAGCCTGTTTCCATCATTGCATTGCGCCGCTGAAAGCTTGAAGCTTCTTGAAGCATAGCGAGTTTTGCGGGGCGTTCGGCATCAGCTTCTGACAGATTTAGGCAAACTGGCACCATCGCCAACGTGACTTCCTCTGCAGCACGATTTTGGGCCATTTCGTCCGCACTGCCTGCAGTTGTCCAGCCGCCCCAGGTGAAGCCAAGAACAGAGACCGCAACCGCACCAACCAAGGCACCGTAAACACCGGGTTTCGTCCATTCGGGAAATGTCATATTTGATCCTCTGGCGGAGAAAGCGCCGCCGCACTATTTTTGATTACGTTAGTGTTTGCGTTGGCCTGATCCTGCGCCAGAGCCAACTCCAGGTCGCGGTGATCCACTGCGCGCAGCTCTGACTTTCCTGCGTGCCAATTGATCAACAGATACGTCGCAGTCCGTCGGTATGCCGCAAAGCTGTGGCTCTGCATGACTTCGTCGTCCGCTAAAACTTGATACTCGCCCGCAGGCAATTCATCATTGTATCCAGCGACCACGAACGGATAAAGGAATGTCACAACTGACGTGGTCGTGCGCGATGACATCGGCAACCTTCCCAAACATCAGATCCCTGATACAGGACGTGACAGCTGAATTTTCATGATGGAGGATTGTGGTCCACTCTGGCAGGCTGATGCGCCTATGCCGCAGAGAACCGCAACTTTCGTATCTTTCACATAGTCCCTTGGCGTCGGAAATACAACGTTAGTGCGTCCGAACGGGCTCACAAGACGCACTATGTCCCTCTTGGTCGGGCGCGCGAATGAACTGCCACGTACTTAGCGGCACACCGCTGGCCATCGCGACTTCGAGCGCCGACTTACATCGTCAGGCGTACGACTATCTCAGAAATCGACGCATTCGAAAGCCGATATCTCTTTAATCTGGCTTCAGCGAAACGCGGGGCCATGCGCCCAGACAGTCAGCGAACGCCTTATGCCACGTTTGATCGGCGTTACTTGATGCAGCACAAAACTGGGAAACACACTTACAGATCCCTGGGCCCGGTTGGCCGATAGGATGTGAGCGCTTGGTCTGATCTGCAAATCACCCCCATCGTAGGTGTCCGGTTTACTCAATTGTAGCACAAGCGTGAGCTTTCTTTTGCCCGCAGCCAAGCCATCTCCAATGTCAGAATGCCACGCAAAATGGCCACCTTTGGTTGCCTCGTAACTGGCAACCTGCGGGCTTTCTGCAAATTCGCGTACATCGAAATCAAACTGGTCTTTGTTGGAGCTGCGGACAACCTCAATCAACCGGGTCGTCACCCAGCTCATGTCCCCGACATCGTCCATCCAAACGAGATCTGCATTGCGAATATTGTGATCCCGATTGCGGCCCACAAGCAGCGCGTCATCGTTGGGCATGTTGGCGGTTGTCGCGACGATACGATCACATTCCGCTGCGGTAAACGCATCGGGCACTGATTGCACAGCCATCATTCTATTCACCCTTTTGTAAGTCGTAGATTGAGTATGTGCCAACGCGCAGAACGGGCTTCAATTCTTAGCTGACATCCCAGAACGATCAGCCAAGTCTACGAAAATCTTCATAATTTCCTCAGGCTCTGCGTGATCAAGTGCCGCGTTTGCGATTTCTTGTTCCGTCCAAATCCATGTCTTCGCCGGATCATGAAGCATTGCCCAATTCGCAAACAACCGGCTTTGTATCTCGCCATTTAGAAGTTCTTTGACCCCGACATGGCGATCATCTTGACTGATCCGTGCGTAAGCTGCGCACACAGGCACTTCGGGGCCTTCGAGAAGTTGAAGGTATATGTCATGTCGGCAAACCAGCGCGCCAGTTACGCCATCCCGCCTATTGCATCGTCTCGCATCCAGCAGAATTCCGGCCAGTGTCGGCTCGTCGAAGCCAAACGGCTGCGACACATAGATTATCTGGATGAGGTTTGTGATGATTTGTGCCCCTGCGGGATTGAGCGAAACATGAGCATGCTTTGACAACCGCACGATCACATCGCTTCCGTTGATGACCGTAGAACTTTGGCTACGTTGTGTCTCGGTAAAAGTGATGGAAGGGTCGGTTTGCAGAAATTAGCTTCAACATTGAATTCTTTTTTCCGCCGCAGCGCTGGCTTTTGGCTTGAGTGAGCGCGGCAATGGTTCACGTTTGTTTTGTCCGCACTCTGTAAACTCGATTTCTGATCCTTGACGCGATTTGTGTGAATGGCCGGTTTTCCCGCTGCGACGCGACACCGGATTTTATGTCGACGCAGTATTTCCCGCGCTGCGTGCGCACGCAGCGAAGTTCGAAGACTTCTGCTGTGGGCTCGAAGCATGCGTAATTGGGCTGCCCCTATTCAGAGGTCGAGCTCCCGTTAATATCACAGTCAGACTGTGAACAAGGGAGATGAATAATGGAATATTTTGCCGGTCTTGATGTGTCACTGCGCTCGTGCGCCATCTGTGTCGTCGATGCAAAGGGCAACGTGTTTCTGGAGAAGGAACTACCCTGTGAAGTCGGCGATATCGCCGATTGCTTGAACAGTGTCGGCCATCCGATCGAGCGCATTGGTTTTGAGGCGGGCACGCTGAGCCAGCATCTCTTTTATGGACTGACCAGTGAAGGTTTTGATGTCGTCTGCATGGAAGCCCGCCAAGTGAATGCTGCACTTTCAGCGATGCGCAACAAGACCGACAAGAACGACGCGCGTGGGATTGCTCATGTTCTGCGTACCGGCTGGTTCAGCCCGGTCCATATGAAGAGCCGGGAAGCGCATGGTGTGCGGGCCTTGCTCAGCACCCGGAAAGCATTGCTCGGCAAGACAATCGATCTTGCCAATGAGGTGCGCGGGCTGTTGAAGATCTTCGGCCTTCGTCTGCCCAAGACCGTGAAGCATGGCAGCTTCGACGGCCTCGTCCGTCCGATGATTGAAATGGATGAGGTCCTGGCGCATGCGATTATCCCGCTGCTCGATGCGCGTCTGGTCTTGTATCAGCACTTTCTTGAACTGGACCGCCGTGTTAAACGTGCCGCCGCGCGGGATAAGGTTTGCCTCCGCATGATGACCGTTCCAGGTGTCGGGCCGATTGCGGCGCTGACCTTCAAGGCCGCCGTTGACGATCCTGCGCGCTTCAAACGATCTCGCACGGTTGCCGCGCATTTTGGACTGACGCCAAGGCGCTATCAATCTGGCGAGCACGACAATCCTGGCAGGATTTCGAAAGCCGGAGACCGGGACGTCCGCGCGACGCTTTACGCCGCAGCGAATGCACTGCTGATGCGCACGATGGCAGGCTCTCAGATCAAATCCTGGGGCATGCGACTGATGCGAACCAAAGGACGCCGCCGCGCCGTTGTCGCGGTCGCCAGAAAGTTGGCCGTTCTGCTGCATAGAATGTGGGCAGATGGCACCGAGTTCCGTCCGGTAGGGTTGGAGGGCACAGCATGATCTGATCTGCCACCCACCTAAGCCGAACGGGATCGCCCCTCACCGGACGAGGTCTGTGGAAGAAGCCGAAAATGGCTGCTGCGCAACGAGAAGCGCGTCTCAGAGCAAGGCTCTCCACTGCCAATCCGACACATGCGTGCAGCGATGCCCAATGGCATCAACCAGACTGCGAAGAGAAGCGTGACCCGGATGAGTGACAATGATCCAAAAGAAAGAAGGAAAACGAGCTTGACCCAAACGCCCAATTAGAGAAGCTGCCATTTTCTGCTTTGCGGCAAAGCATAGGTCAAGCGGCCTGCGCGCCCTCCCCTGCCCTGCCCGCGTCCGATCTGGCGATCAGATAGTCGCAGGCGCGCTTCGCATCCGCGGCGTGCTTGAAGATCGCGCCCTTGTCCGACCGAAGAACGCGCAACCAGTTGTGGAGGTAGGCGGCATTCATCTCGAGCGTATGCGCCGTGAAGCCGAGCGTCTGACCCAGGAACACCGAGGTCAATTCCGCGACGATCTCCTCGCGCGCATAGGACGTGTTGCCAAACTTCGAGAACCCGAAATCACGGTTCAGCCGATGGGGGGCCTTCGTGGCATGGGCCAGCTCATGGGCCCAGACCCCGTAGAAATTGCGCGGGTCCTGGAACCGCGTGATGGACGGCATGTAGACCTTGTCCACGGGCGGCAAATAGTACGCCTCCGTGCCCGTGAAGACGGTCGTGATGTCGATGGCATCGAAAAACGCCTGCATGTGCGGGATGGGCTCGGACGGCGGATGCTGGGGTAAGGGCTCAGGGTCCGGATAGAAGCTGTCCGGCAAGCCATCGATCTGGCAGGCATTGAACACGCGATAGGATTTCTGGAAGCGGAAGATACGGGCTTCCTCGGAGTGATCATCCCCGTCGCTGCGGTCGTCCTCACCATCGGCGTCCCTCCGGCTTTGACCGTAATAGACGACGACAGACGACTTTTCGCCCTTGCGGACCTTTGCGTCCAACGCATTGGCCTGCGGCAACGTCATCCAGAAGGGAGAGCTGTGGCCCGCCATCACGGTGCGCATCGTCAGCAGGAAGTTGTTCACTCCCTGGTAGGGTTCTCCGCCCACGCGCAGGGG
>Ga0316205_10001041_pt1 | contig 39313 bp, 32 predicted proteins | sample 3monthpyrite_MG_FD_204941 | JGI IMG/M metagenome (GOLD analysis project Ga0316205, IMG submission 204941) | Microbial mat bacterial communities from mineral coupon in-situ incubated in ocean water Damariscotta River, Maine, United States -... | ecosystem: Environmental > Aquatic > Marine >...
TGATGCCAGCAGCAAAGATGTTAGGAATTGCATTCATCATCGCAGAAAGCATTTCAGTTGCAGGACCAGATATCGCTTCAATCTGTAAAGCGTTTAGTGCTGAAATAAGTACAGGAACAAACACGAACACAAATACAACTAAACCAACTAGGTTCGATAAGGTCATCGTTCCATTTAAGCCTACGTTTTCGCCCACACTGTCTGCGCCAACTGATGCCAATAAGTTTGATACAAGATCACGAAGAATACGTGCTACAAACCAACCTACAAAACCGATAATTCCAGCTGCAAAAATATTCGGCAACATGCCAAGAATCTTATCGACCATACCTTGTACCGGCGCGAGAAGTCCTTGCATATCAAATGCGCTAAGTATTGCGGGTAAAAAGATTAAGAAAATAAGCCAATACAAAACATTGCTGAGGCTAGCGCTAACTGGCTTCATGCCTGCTTCTGCACTAATCTTTTCATCCAGTGTTGTCGCCGCCAATGCCTTTGTCACTATGACTCTAACAATTGTAGCAACCAACCATGCAATCAGGATCAATACACCACCGGCTACTAGCTTCGGCACAAACTCAAAGAAAGTTGAGGCTAGTCCTTCCAACGGCCCAGACACAATTTCAAGCTCTAGTGAAGAGAAAAACCCAATCAACACCATTAACATTACAAGGTAGTAAACGCCGCTCGCAATACCTGATTCGATATCCATTGAGCTAGAAGTGCTTTCTTGGATCCTTGCATTTATTTTCATAAATGATAAAGACTTTCTGATCGCAGCTCGTACCACAACTGCCACTAACCAACCAACAACAAGAATCCCTAATGCTGCAAGCATATTCGGAAGCACACCACCTAACGATGATTGCAACGATGCTAATATATTTGATAAATCCATTGTGTTCTCCACCTATATAATTATTAATTTATGAATACACGATTAGTATGTCACCGCTGGTGCCATCGATTTGGCCTGCTCAACCCAACTCTGAATGCTTTTTAAAGCTGGCGTCTTGCGAACGAGTTTCTTTGCTGCATTAACTTCAACAATTTTCAGATGAAGATTTTCTGCATTACGGTTTCGCAATTCTTTGACGGTATCAACGCCGGCAGCTTCCAACAGTTCGGAATACTGTGTTGATATTCCAGATATACGACACAAATCGCTAAGATTTACCCACTTCAAAATTCTTGCGCTATCTATCCCTGTCTGCTCGGCAATAGATTTTCTACCAGATGGGCCTGCGCCTTTTTCAAGCAGTTTGCCTACAGATGAAATACCCGCTTCACGAAGCTTGGCGCCAAAAGATGGACCGATTCCTTCAATGTCTTCAATTTTCATAACCATTATCCTGCTCCTCAAAATTAATAATATTTTTGTTAAAAGAATTTATTGATTGTTCCCATTAAGCCGCCGCTATCATCACCACCTGTGGCAGAAGTAACAATCGGTAATAGCTTCGCCAATCCTGTCGTAACAAGTTCACTGCTAATTCCTAGCTTTTCAGCTAGCGCTTGAATATCAATGTTACCGAGTATTGAACTGGCATCAGAACCTGCTGCGTTACCAGATGACATTAATTGAGATGCTGCTTCCGGTATAAATGCCTTCGCTTGATCCTCTGAGAACCCGCTAGAGGTAAGACTAGAAAACATATCTTTGTATTTATCGTTCAACAGCATTTTCAACATATCCATATTGCACTCCAATTTTTTTGTGATTGTTTTTACAGCTATTCATTCCAGGGGCACACTATAAGTGTCAGAATATATAACTCAACACGTCAACAGCAGGTTTAACAAATAGTTATCATTCTGTAACAATGCGTTACAAACAATCGTCTTTTTAACCGATTTTAAAGGGTTTCAAAACGGCAACCGTGTGTTAATTATTTGTAAACTCATCACTAATTACGCGATTAACTTTTGTTTATATTTATTATGCGGAATAAAATGTATATTGAAGAAAGACATTATGCTGCCATCACAACGATCCATCTATGCCAAATGACACGTTATAGTCATTAAGGAATAATTAACTGCTACAGGAGTGCTACATTTTGAATATTGCTTTATTGGAAGATGAACCAGCGCAGGCTGAACTGATTACAACATGCCTAGAAGCCGCTAGTTATAGCTGCTCACATTTTTCGGATGGCGAAACTTACCTCAGCAATGTTCTGAATAATCCTTTTGATCTATTAATACTTGACTGGAATGTACCTGGACTATCAGGCCCAGAAGTCCTTGCAAAAGTGAGAGCGTCGCTAGGTACTGAAGTACCCGTCTTGTTTATTACAAGTAGATCCAATGAAGACGATATTGTCTATGCCCTTGAACATGGTGCAGACGACTACATGATTAAACCAGTCAAACAATATGAATTAGTTGCACGAATTAAGGCCTTACTACGTCGAATTTCAAATAACACTGAACATCAAGAGCATCAACAGCTTGATTTTAAACCCTATACCTTTGACACACAGAACAACGTGGTAACAAAGAATGGCGAAACCATTAAACTTACACAGAAGGAATACTTAGTTGCACTCGCACTGTTTCAGGCTGCAGGGCAACTTGTCTCAAGAAAAAAGCTCTTACTCGATATTTGGGGACATTCTGCCGAGTTACAAACCAGAACTGTTGACACACATATCAGTAGAATCAGAACAAAACTAGAACTTACACCGAAGAATGGATGGCGTATAAGCTCAATTTACCACCATGGTTATCGCTTAGAAAGAACCTCTACAGAAGAGAATTAATCAAAAGCCCCATAAAAACCCAAGTATTCCCTTGCAAACATGTGAATTTATCGTTTCTAATACTGATTCAATCTAAAACATAACAATAAACAGGAAACAACTATGGCGCTTACATGTCGAATGATTACCCTGCTCTGCGGACTACTGATGAGCGCCACGATAGCTGCAAATGATTGGATCTACACCGTACGACCTGGTGACAATCTTCACGATTTGAGCGAAAAATACCTCATTGATAAAGATAACTATCTAAAGATTCAGCAGCTGAATAACATAGCCAACCCTAAGAGTATGCCTCCGGGTACGGTTATTCGTTTCCCAACAAAATGGCTAAAAGTCCAGCCCAGTTCTGCGCTTGTTATTGGTGGCAAAGGCGATGTCACTATCATTCGCTCATCTGATTATGACAAAAAAGATGAATCTTCTGAGGTAAGACTCTATGTAGGTGACCGAATAATTACTGGCAACAGCAGTAGTGCCACCTTAATCTTTGCAGATAAATCGCAATTACTTCTGCAATCCGATTCTGAATTAATAATGGATAAACTAAGTGTCTTCGGTGAGAGTGGGATGGCCGATACACAATTGCGTTTACCAACCGGACGCGTTGATGCGCAGGTAATACCGAAAAAAACTAATCGTTCACGGTATGAAATAACAACACCTGCCGCGATCGCTGCAGTACGCGGCACTAAATTTCGTGTTAACGCTGATCCTTCTGGACTGGCTACCCGCAGTGAAGTCCTAAAAGGAAATGTAGAAGTTAACAGTGAAACCTCACGCGATAGTGTGCCGGCTGGTTTCGGAACAGTAAGCGAGTCTGGCAAGCCCGCAAAAAAACCCAAAAAACTTTTACCACCACCCGATACAATTAATAGCCAAAAATCATTTACGCGCTTTCCGATCTCTTTTTCATGGAATACATTACCGGGGGCCATTCAGTACCGTGTGCAATTATTTGATATCAATAATCTGAATGGTCTACTTATTGATGAAGTTACAACGGCGACTACATATAGTATCCAAGACCTCCAAGATGAAACATATATGCTAAGGGTACGCGGTATTGATAATGTTGGATTGGAAGGGCTCAACAAAGACATTCAATTTGATGTCAATGCACGGCCTTTAGCTCCTGTGCTAACAGTGTTAATCAATGCTCATGTGATTCAGCAACAAACACCTGAATTTATCTGGGTCCGTTCTGACGATGCTAGGAAGTATCGGCTCCAGCTTGCCACAGATTCACAGTTCAACAATATTGTTCTCGATAAATCAGGGTTAGTGCAAACCAAGTACAACATTAGCAATAAAATGGATGCCGGAGAATACTTCTGGCGAGTTGCGTCTTTAGACAAAAATAGTTTGCAAGGTCCTTTTTCTGACACCGCTCACTTTATTATCAGGCCGGCGTTAAAGACACCAAAACTATCGGCGCCTATCATTAGTCATGACACTGTTGATTTTACGTGGCCTGCAACACACAAAAACGCTGAATACTATTTCCAGTTTACGAGTGACCGTGATCTGTTAAAAACAGGTATTACTATCGTCACTAGCGAGACATCACTATCAGTCACACCGCCACATACTGGAAAATATTATTATCGCATCAGAACAACGACAAAAGACAAATCTCACAACGCTAGTGATTATAGCGATTGGAAAGCAATAGAAGTTCAATATGTGTTTGGCCCAGAGTCGAAAATGATACTGGCTCCAGTTCTGCCTTGAGCCACAACAAAATGCATTTTAAGGGTAAGTTAGAGCACTTAATTTTATGGCTTTCAATTATCCTATGCACCATTGTTGTTATAAACCAAGACTGGTTATGGCGATGGAATTTCGTCATCTATGACACGCAGTTACGTCTTTGGGAACGGCCCACGCCCGATAATATAATTATTATCGCTATTGATGAGTATAGCTTGCAGCACCTTGGTCGATGGCCTTGGAGTCGCGACAAATATTCGACATTGCTTGATATCCTCACAGAAGAAAAAGCCAGTGCTATCGGTCTCGATATTATATTTTCAGAGCCATCCCCTCTGGATTCAGAAAATGATAGTAAACTCGCCGATGCATTGAATCGAAATGGCCGCACCGTTCTCCCCATTATTGCAGAACGAACCAGTCTGCATGGCCAACTACTTGAAACCCTCCCTATTCCTGAAATTGCTAATGCAAGCAAGGCAATGGGGCATGTTCATGTAGAACTCGACCAGGATGGCATCGCACGGAGCGTTTTTCTGAAAGGTGGCCTAGGCTCACCACATTGGAATCATTTTTCTTATGAATTGGTTAAGATTGCCTCGCCCAATGAAATAATAAAAGACATGGGTATCAAGAACACACAACCCCTAAGTTCTTCTCCCATGGTGTGGGTGCGTGATAACAGAATGTTGATACCTTATTCTGGTCCACCGGGACACTTTCAAACTTTATCTTTTTTCCAAGTTTTAAACCGTCAATACCCAAAAAATATATTTAACGGAAAAATTGTTCTTATCGGCGCAACGGCAAGTGGGCTAGGCGATGCCCTACCAACACCTGTTTCTGGAAAAACGCATTCTATGCCCGGTGTTGAAATTAATGCTCATATCGCTAACAACCTGACTGATGGCATTAATATCTCAATCATCTCTACTAATGCACAAATGCTTTTATCTACACTAATATTAATATTAACAATGTTCCTGTATTCCATTTTTACGCCAAAGTGGAGTCTCATCAGCGTCATCATCGTTATTACCAGCACATTGGTGTTTTCATTATCATTAATGGTTTTGGCAAATCTTTGGTTTCCGCCCGCTCCAGTTATGCTTGCGCTTGCCTTAAGCTATCCACTTTGGAGTTGGCGCAGACTTGAAAATACAATTCGCTATCTGGATGAGGAGATTGCTCAACTTTCCGACGAGTACAAGGATGTTCCAAATAATAGCGACATCGCACCAGAAGCCTCACTGATGTTTTTAACCAACCTGCTACCAATAAGTGGCTGGGTGATATACAACCACAATGGTGGCGTCGTTAGCGCTCATGGTGATCACCCAAAGTGGGCAGACTACTTTCAACATAATCCAGATAGCTGGAAACAATCAGGCAATAATTTTTGGTTAACGCCTGAACAATCTAAAGACTCCTATATTTATGCCATAAAGTGGGCTGAGACCACGCCACCGACAAAAGAGCAAAAAGCATTATTTGATGATTTTCTGTTAAAAGAAAAATCTACCTTTAATATGAATAATAAACTGCTTACCAACACCGTCGATGATCGCATTATAAAAGTTCAAGAAGCAACAAATAGAATGCGAGGGTTACGACAATTCATTTCTGACTCGCTATCACAAATGGCAAATGGTGTATTGATTGTCGACCCACTTGGCAATATTGCTATCGCCAATCATCATGCTGCGTATTACCTTGGCAAAGAAAATGACACCGACTTGCATGGAAAATCACTACTTAGTGTCTTAGAAAATTTTAAAGCGAATTTACAAACTGATTGGCCAAGCATCTTTCAAGATATTCTTCTACGTCATATGAGCGTAAATATTGAAGCACAAAATACCGCAGGGAAAGATTTCATTATTCAACTCTCTCCACTCGATAGGCAACATCGAGAACTAGGTGGGCTCATTGTGAGTATGTCTGATATTTCCGAGCTTAAAGCCAGTGAGCGTCGTAGAGATGAAGTACTAGGATTCCTTTCACATGATTTGCGCACACCGCTTGTGTCACTTATCGCCCTGCTCGAGATAGCAAGAACCAAAAAACCGAGCTTAGAATTTTCTAACATGCTAGATAGAATAAATACCTATGCGGAAAACACCATTACCTTAGCGGATGAATTTCTGCTACTCGCTCAAGCTGAGAGTGGTGAAAATATTAACTTCAAGGATTCAGATCTCACAACAATTTCATTAAATGCCATTGAACAGATATGGTTTCAAGCAGAGAAGAAGCACATTGAACTTAAATACCGTTCCGACATTGAAGATGTCTGGTTAATTATTGATCCCAGTTTGATCGAACGTGCAATATTAAACCTCCTCAGTAACGCAATAAAATATAGCCCTGAAAACACGACCGTCACACTGACGATTACGTCTTCAGATGAACATTATATTTGCGCCGTACAAGATCAAGGTAATGGCATCCCTGAGGACGATCTCGAACATCTATTTGAGAGATATTACCGCGTAAACTCTACCAAACATCCAAAACAGAAAGTAAAAGGCACAGGACTTGGCCTGGCTTTCGTCAAGACCGTTATGGATAAACATCACGGCGATGTCCTTGTAACCAGTACCAAGGGGGAAGGTTCTCAATTTTCTCTGTTATTTAATAAATCAGCATCTGAAAAAAACCATAACTGATTAGTTTGTGACCATCTCATTTATCTCTTTATTGCAGACTGTCTCATATCAATTGCTAATTATCTGAACGCCTATTCATTGCAAATAGTCTCTCTCACATTCGCGGGAATGGCTAAAGCTTATCTGACACGTAACTTATCGCCACAGAGAAGGCTCTGATTGGTCTTTATGAGAATTTATGCCCTTCGATCGCGCTTAATAATTGAAAACGTGCAGACAGGCTTCCGGTAACTCATTTGAGGAATGCTTTAACACAACAGACTAAAGTAGAATTTCCCCAATAAACAATGGTATTAGCCCTGTTCAACCCGCCCACAAAAAAAAGCACAAAACTATTTGCATAGCATTGTGCTTTTTTGTGCAATAAATGAACAGGATTCTTCCCAACTCATTGATTTATATGGTGGGTCGTGGCGGGTTCGAACCGCCGACCCGCGGATTAAGAGTCCGCTGCTCTACCAGCTGAGCTAACGACCCGTTTTTGAGTCGCTCAAAAACGCTGCGGCATTGAACCATACTCTTAATACGGTATCAATGACGCTATAAAATGGGGTGAACGATGGGGCTCGAACCCACGACAACCGGAATCACAATCCGGGACTCTACCAACTGAGCTACGCTCACCATAAAACGTGGTAATTGGCACCTCTTCAAGGCAACCAAATAAAAATGGCGCGCCTGGCAGGATTGACATAAAAACCTGTCCAAATTGCTACGCCAATTTGTCGAACCGGCTTTATATATGCAGGTTCTCATCCTCTAAACTTTGCGAGGATGCCTAAAACTGGCGCGCCTGGCAGGATTCGAACCTGCTACCCTCGGCTTAGAAGGCCGATGCTCTTTTAACCCCCTCAACGGGGCTTACCAAGGTTTACCGCAATTACTTATGGGTAGGGGCATTATAAGGAAAATCTGGCACATTGCAACAAAATAAGAACTTGCGTATTTTTGTTTTACCCCCCTACAATATAGTTACCAAATGATACAAAGGAAGGATATGTCAGAGAAGTTAGCGCCTGTCGGTAAGCACCATGCAATCTTTATTCAGAAGATTGCATACACCAATGGTTTGTCTGTCCCAGTCCTATATCTCCAGTCAAGTGATGGCATAAAACCCATGTCATCCCTTGTCGAATTCTTTCTTGCTCACCCAACTAAAAGCATTACGTGGATGCGTACTTATGCGAGAGCGATTGGTCTTTTTTGGGATTACTGTATGGCGACAAAAGACCTGGGCTTCTGGAGTGATGAAAATGTTCATAGAAAAGTATTCAGGCACTTCGCATTAGCTCTATGTAGAGGAACTGTAGAGCTAGAATCACATGAAGATGTTACTCAATTGTACTGGCCTCCCAGTTCCTTGAACACATCTAAAAGGCTTATCTCAGCAATAAAGGATTTTACTTATTGGTGTCACGATGAAGGAATCATGGACTCCCCTCTAGTTAAATTTATAGAACCAAGAAACGAAGAATCCATTCTTGCGTTTCTACATACGGCACGGTTTATAAAAAATGTTAGCTTCTTGTCTCACATGAAGCGTGTGTCAAATATTGCCAAAGGAATTCAATCTCGCAAGCAAGAAATGATTGTAGACTTTGGAGCTAGTGTCACGTCGAGTTTTGAAGCAGATGAAGCTGTTTCGTTTCCTGAAAATCTCGTTTCCCCCTTCTTAACTTACGGTTTTGTACTTGATGATAAAGCAGCAAAGCTAGAAGAGCGGGAAGACATTACAGCAAAGATGATAGCTCTGCTTTTATTGTTTGGTGGAACAAGAAAGTCAGAGCCATTTCACCTGTGGTTCAACGATGTAATCCCATCACAGGATGATGGGTGTAAAATATTTATTCGCCATCCTAGCGAAGCTCTGTCTCATATTCAGGGAGAAGAGAAGATAACACGCCGCACATATCTTGCTGCTCGAAACCTTTCACCAAGGAACGAAGCTGCAAGTAAATCTTATAAGGCAGGCTGGAAGAATCTTAAGGTCGATAAATCCTTTAACGCTCCCGTATTTTTTAGTCACTCTGGAGTTGAGAAAATGTTCAGAGAGATGTTTCTGTACTACTTAAGATACAGAGAAACGATGATGAAGATAAGAAGAGTGAACGGCCTACCTGATCATCCGTTTTTGTTTGTATCTTCTGGTATAGATCAAAATGGCGGCATTAACTATAGCGGCGAGCCTTATAGCAGAGCTTCATTTGATAAAGCATGGGAAAGAGCTTTAAAGAGAACGGAGAAGGCTACAGGAACAGCAATACCTCGCGGTAAGTATTTTGGCACAACACCACACGGGGGAAGGCACTTTTATGGTCGGGCGTTATCCGACAATGGTGTTGATACGAAAGTTATTCAAAACTGTTTAAGGCATCGAAGCCTTCTAAGTCAAGATGTGTATACAGTCCCAACCGCAAAAAGAATCGAATCTGAGCTTAATCGCGCAAAAGGGGTTTTTACATCAAACCTCTCGCTGGAATTAAGTAAGGATTAATCTGTATGCCTACACAAATAACAACCGACTTTTTAGAAAATAGCAGCAACAATGATTTGCTTGTTCTCTTGCTCACAACATCAATATCTAAAGAAAAAAAGATATTGCTGCAAGAGGTTAAATGCAGAATAAAAAACGGCACGATGATCGACCCTGTATATCAGTTCATGTTGACTACAAAATCATTCAGCACTGCATCAAGACAACTTTCTAAAGTTATCACAGGGGGATGTAAGTTATTCAAAAACGCAATGACTTATAAGGACATGGCGAATTACGAGAACAAAGACACATCCGATGATACCAAGGATCTTGTAGAGAGTCGTGTTGCACTATTATGCTTTGCTATTGAGAATGTTTACGGCTATTCAAAACTAAAATCCATAGATATTTCTTCATGGGAGGCTATTGTTGGCGAGCTAAAGAATAGCGACGACAGGTATAAGGATGGATTGACTGAGCCTCACAAACAGTCCGCAAGAACCCTTGCTTTGCTGTTGATAACTTGTAACAAGAACCACTCATATAAACCTGTAACTATAAACAAAAGACTAAATAGTAAGTCAGGCGGAAGTTCTCATTCCGTTCAAGCCAACGCTGAAATTGCGATGTGGTATGAGATGTTCTCGGAATATCTTGAGACGCTTCACCTAAAGAACACTAAGCAGTATTGGGCGGCGTTCAATGTATTTATGGGGTACATTAAAAAATACAACTTAAGCTTTGACCCAAGAAAGTTTCTCTCAACTCCGAATAATATTACATTTTGGGATTACCTTGTTGAAGAAAGATCATCAAACCCTAAATACAAGTTAACAATAATTTATGATTCCACTAACTGGATTATAGAGGAATATATGACTGACCGTGATGGTGAAGAAATTACCACCATTGGCATACCTATCCTCTCAACGCATAGATATAACCATGTACTAAAATCAGACACGAAACAGCCTAGCAAACCAGTGGAGTCAGTTAAGCTTGCGCCTCCTACGAGTTGGTTGTTTATTATTAGAGATATACTTTGCGAAGACAATTTCAAGTGGCCTAAGACAGTAACAAAAGACTATTTTAAATTCCACAATGAAGAAACGAATAGCTTTGAGAATGTATGGGTTCCTGTTAACGCATACATATTTTTAACTATGCTTGAAGTGCCTCTTCGGAAAATACAAGTAATCAGCTCTGACTCGGGCGAAGGTGATACGCATAAATTTAATATTGCTAAAAAAGCTTGGGAAAAGAATACAAGTGTACACGCTAACTATTGGAAGAAGCTTGGCGCACGTCGAGTTAATAGGGGGATAGTATCAATACTACCATCAACCGACCCTTCTTTTGCTGGGCTGTATATCAATACAAATAAAACTCAAGACATAGACTCTGGCTTCTCTGAGACTTCTGGCTACAACGTGCCTTGGTACAACGAAATACTTACAGGTTATCTGTCCGACCTTAGAGCATGGCAGGAAAAATACAACCCTGTGGTCACTCCTACAAAGTACAGAACTATTGCGTCCTCCGTTTTTCAATCAACCCCTACTCAAAGTGTTTTAGATGCTATTCCTGACAGGTTTTATCTATTTAGACACCCCAAGTCTAATCGTGGAAACCATCCTGACAGCCCTCCCACAAGCAATCAAATAAATGGATTTTGGATGTTACTAATGGAAGAGCTTGAAAAGCGTGTCAATCAGATGGGCGAAAGCGCAGAGATTATTACGCACTACAACGAGAAAACTAAACAGCCTGATGCCAGTATATTCACGCCACACGGATTACGTGTTGCAGGGTTAACTGCATTCGCAGAGGCAGGCGTACCCATTGAGATTTTAAGTAAAATTGTCGCTGGTCACTCAAGCATTCTCAATACTATATATTATTTGAAGTATAACGCTGCCCACATAACTGACATATTGAACGAAGCTCAAAAAAACACTGAACTTAACGCACAGAAAAATTATCAGAAATGGCTAAAGGATGCGAGCTGGGAAGAAGCTAAAAGATATGCTGCATACAACTCAACCGACGGTTTATCTTTTGCTGTCAACAGTGATGCTAGTTCTTCTGTTTGGGGTGGTAGTAGTCTTGGCATTTGCCCTTATGGTGGTACAAGATGTAATGACGGTGGAGAAGTTATTAGAAGGAATGCGTCAAATAACAAGACACACTTATACTCATCCGTATCTGGCGGTCAAGGAAATTGTGTAAGATGTAGGCATTTTATAACTGGTGCTCCTTGGTTGATTCCTTTGTGGCTTCATGGAAACTCGCTTCTATCTCAATCTTCAAAGAAATCGGTAGAGATAGACGCACTTAAATCTAAACAAACTGAGTTATGTTCTACGCGCTACTCATTAATGAAAGAAGGGAGTGTAATACCTCCTGAACTAGCAAAGGAAATTAATACGCACGACTCCATTATTGAGAAAAAAGTTAAGGCGCTTGACGAAATCCTCATGAATGCTCATGCAACTTACAACTTGCTTGAAAAAATTAGAGCTATAGCTTCAAGTGAATCATCTGATGACTCAGCTACCTTAAATTCAAAACCACTTGCCTTAGTGTCTGACAATTCAGATATCGGCTTCACTGAAACGACAAGATTTGTTGCATTGGACACGCTTGTTCAAGCTGGTCGAATTTATACACATATTCAGGACACCGATGAAGAGAGAGAGAGAAACAACTTTATTGACCAGATACTTTTCAATAATAGCATTAACCCGATTTCATTTTCGCCCTTATCAGATAAAGAAAAATCATTTGCCTCAGATGCGGCAGCTAAATTCCTTATTTCTCGGCTTGAGTCTGACGAAATAGAAAACCTTCATGATGGGTGTGTAACGCTGGACTCACTCGGCATTAGCTCTGAACTAGAGAAAACATTAACTCTGGTGAATGAAGCGCGGATACCTAACGTATTGCCACACACTAATTCCGCAAAACTGGAGAACTCTTAAGATGAATAAACATGCTTCTTGCTTAAAGGGTGTCGCTGATTTTTTTGACAACCTAGTAAGCCTATCTAAAAGTAAAGTCAGCACTGCGAAGCTGACTAGGATAAATTCTGTCTGTAAAGGATTGGTTGATAAAGGGGTCTCTCCAAGCATTCCTAATGTTGTAAAGCTTTTAAACCAAGAAGGAGTGAAAATTTCAGCGCGTTCTATATACAACAAAAGAGAAGATGGGAATCCTTACAGACTTCTGATTGATGCATGGATTGAATGCTCTACTTCGCATTTTATTGAAAAGGATATTAAGACAACCTCAGTAACCGAGTATGATATTGATTCGGATATACTCGATCATACTGATCTTTCTAAAATTACCGACCCCGTTCTTAGATATAGAATCACGTTATTGTTTGGCGAAGTTAAAGGATTAAAAAGCCAGCTTAATATCGCAAGGGAATTAGAGAATCTTCCAATGTTACAACCAATCTCCCCAACTAAACAGATTGATGGAGTCAAATCAGAATCGCTTATGCTTAATCCTTATGAGATTGATATTTTGAGTGCATTAATATCAGGGACACATAATCTTGAATATTCCACAGAAGGAGCTTTAAGCGCAAAGACAAGCATTAAGAGAGGTGAAATACTTAGCAACCCAGGTCTTAAAGATGCTTTGAAGAAAATCATTAAAAGCTGCACACACCCGTCAGCAGCAAAGGAGATGACGAATGGTTAATTCTCCCCAAGAACGAAATCGAGAAAGTGTACGCCGCTTTAATGATTGGATGGCTGAGTATAGTTTGCATCCGAACGAACGTCTTGTTTAGGAACCATTCCGCCAACCTAAAAATAATGTAACAACTTTTTCAGTTAAAATTTTGGTATCTTCCTCTGTGCCTGAGCAGCCGTATGACATAGAAACTGTAACAACTTTAGCTTTCTTCACTAGTGGCTTGCATTCGAGCAGCAGCACCTCAATCTCTTCATCCGCCCACAAATCCGACTGATAGTCATAATCTGATCGGTTAAATACATCAAGACAGAAATCAAACAACAAGGGTTGTTTTATTTCTATCTTTTTCAAGGTATCCACCATGCCGTGAATTGTCTGTTTGGTATTGTACTTTTCTAACTCTTCCTCGGTAAATCCCTCATCCTCGTCCTCTTGGAAGCACAGGAAATGAATATCATTAATTAGTTCCCGCGCAAGAGCTGGACCAATAAAGGAATCATATTGAATAAGATCTTCTTTTCTAATCAATGACTCAATCTCAGCGGAAGCAGTCGTTGCACAAATATCCTTATTAGGCTGCTATGGCCAAAAGCGGACATTAATCACTGCGACAGTGCGCTCATGTTCCATACCTACTTAGATCTGAGCTTCGAGTTGTTAAATTAATTCAGTTTGGATATAACATCTCGATACAAAACTTTCAATTCTCCAAACCCCATATCTAAAATAGGTTCATACATAAACGCATTAATGTGAATATTTGAAGGGGTTATAAGATTAATTCTCTTCATAAGGAAAATTTCTTCATCCTGATTGTTAAATCGTTCTTTAAAATCTCGAACCAACTGCCCTGTTTGTTTCCGAGAGGAATCATAATTTGTATCACTACTTCGAATTTTTCCAATAATATATTTTTCAGCCCAAAGGCGGATCGCCATCGACAGAACAATCTTATGTTCTAGATTTATTCCATCATTTGCATCTAGACACTGATTTGCTGTGCTAAATATATATTCCAGTATTCCCTGAGTTAGATCAGTTTCTGGGAAATTCAGATTCGGAAAAGTTTTCTCAAAAACCGCTTTATACCCCATCATTTTAAGTTGGTCAGTATCATCTTTATAGTGAAGCATATGCGTAAGAGTGAGATAGTCAGCGTTGTAGTTTCCGTCAACATCCTTCTTGCCTTGGGTATATTCAACCACATTCCTTAGAAACGGGATGTACGCTATTTGGATTACTGCTTCTGATAAACGAGCCTGCCACTTATGAAATGGATTTTGAAGGTCGGATTGCTTGAAATCACTTAGCGTGATCTCACCGTCATTCTTGAAGGCCATACGGCATTGGTGTGCAGGACAGATCCTTCTGCTCTCAATTGTCCTCAGAAAATCAAAATTATGTGTAAGAATAATTGCTAGAAAATTTATGTCTTCGACTTTAACCACGTCGTCTAAGTAATCAATAATGGCGAACTTGTTTTTGTAGTCGAATGAGTCCGCCACATCGTCAAAAACAAACAGCGTTTTCTTGCGAACCTTCCATTTGGTATGGATTTCAAACATAATATTAAGGATGTACAAGGCTCGTGCCTCACCCGTGCTCAACACGCGAAGCAAGTCACTTCGTTGGGTTTCCGAGAAGACCCGTTCGTCTCCACCATCCACGAAGTTAAATTCGACCGAAGGCGCGGTGTCCTTTAAAATCACATCAGACTTGTTTTTGACTGATAATCGGAATGGTAGATGCAGAAAACGGCGATTAAAATCTTCGATAACCGTGTCCCAATCATTCGGATCAGCACGAGCCTCAGAAACTATACTCGTTAACTCTTCTTGGCCACTTTTATACTTGGCAATTAACAAGTTATACTCATCTCGCGCCATGTGGATATATTGAAGCCAGAGTTTTCGCTTAAAAGCATCCAAGTCCCCAAGCTCCGGAAGTATATGCTGATTTTGAGTAATGTAGTCACGAAAGGCTTCAAGATCTTTGTTCTTCAACTTGGCATTAAAAGCTTCGAATTTAGCCCTCAATTTAGCATCACTAAGAACACGAATTTTTTCAGCTTCAATCTTTTCTAAAAGGGACTGGTTAGTGGTGTGTTCAGTCTTTTCCTGGCTATTTCCATCATTCAGATTAATGCTGTGTCCTGCATTGAAGAAATTATTGGCTTCAAGTTGTTGCTGTATTTGACTCACATTGTGGTACTGAAACTCTTTGCTTAAAATAGGTGAGCTTTCAGTAAGCTCATCATATTTTTGAGCAAATTCCATAACGGTTTTTCCAACTACATCGTCAGTTAGAAGTTGGCGTACTTTGGGGTTAAATATAATTTTATAGTCTGCGTTACCAAAAGAAGCGTCTTTGATATCTCCAAGCTCGCCTTCTAGATTGAATAGAGCGTCATAGTATTGTTCATCGAAAATATCTTCAATAATGGGATCTAAATTTTCCCTAGACTTACTTCCGAAGCCTGCAAATAAACGCAATTTCTTATCTAAGTCTTTTTTAGCATCTCCAATGTCTTTGTGAACTTTTTCATATCTCTTTTTTAGATCATCATTTGCGAGCAGAGTTGAGGCACCCTCAGATGAATAATGTTCATCATAAGATTTGACCACAAAAATATCTTCTTGATTTATAGGCTCTTCGTTGAGCTTGACTTCACAGACGCTTTCACGATCTGGGAAGACCAAATCACTTGGATGTTTCCCCTTGGACAGATCTAGCATTGTTTTGGCAAACGATGTTTTCATCACACCATTTGGGGCATAGATTGCATATCCTTTGTGCTTGAATACCAGCTCGACTTCAAGCTTACCAATTCCATAACAATTTTTAAGATTAAGACTTAATTTGTCTACCATCGCATGTCCTTTTACCTCAGGTGATTTATTATATCTGTATGAATGCAAGCAATATATCAAACTATAAGCTTACGCACAGCTCACTTGAGGTTCTCTAATTTGAGCCAAATAAGCGTCTGCTTTGGGTCATTTTTTGTCTATCTCTGTGCATTACCTCATGACTGCTTTGTATATGCTCCAGACGGTCGTATCTCTTTCCTTGATAAATCATTCATATTACTTCGCCAAGGCCCACTCATCGGAGGAAGCAGCCCTTTGTTAATAAGTAACTCATACCTGGATATGCAAAAAAGCAGTCATTCAACGTTGAGCGCCTTGTTAACCGTTTCTTTCTTGTAGTGTTGCATAGCTATTGCCTACTCAGAATCTGAGTCGCCATCGTTCTCAAGCTCAGAAAACATTTGTTTCATTGTTGGATTGCCGTGAGTTAGTTTCTTAATCGTAAGATCTTCGGCTTTGTCGTTTGCTAGTCGTAGGTTGCTCGCAGATTTGTGTAGTGCCTGCTTGGTTTTCTCTAAATCTTTTATTGCTTCATCAATGCGCTTTATCGCCTCTTCGAAACCTTCAGAAGCAAGACGCCAGTTTCGACCAAACGTAGATTTAAAATCACTGAGCTGGTCTTCGAAGTTTGTGATATCTATGTTCTGAGCTTTTACTAGCGCTAGTTCTGTTTTGTATTTCAATGAATTCAGGGCCGAATTACGAAGGAGCGTTACTATCGGAATAAAAAACTGTGGTCTGACTACATACACCTTTGGATAGCGATGTGATACATCGACAATTCCAGTATTGTATAACTCACTATCTGACTCAAGGAGCGAAACAAGAACGGCGTACTCACAACCTTTTTCGTTACGGTCCTTGTCTAGCTCTTTAAGAAAATCCTCATTCTTTTTCTTTGTGGCGGTTTCATCACCCTCGTTTTTCATTTCAAACATAATCGAGACAATTTCTGTTCCTGCATCATCTGACTCCTTGAAAATGTAGTCACCTTTGCTACCTGTACTCGCATTATTGTCTTTTTCGAAGTAAGCTGTTGGAAATGCAGAGGCTCTTATACGATTGAATTCAGTTTCGCAGTGCAGTTCCAGAGTTTCTCCCATCATCTTGGTAGAAAGCTTAGCCTTGAAGTCTTTGTAATATGCAATCAATTCATCCTTTGACTGTAACTCCTTACTGTGCGTCTCCCTAAGGTTCGATTCTACAAGTTTTTGCTCAGTGTCCTTTGCCTCAAGTTTATTCGCTAGATTGTCACGTTCCTTCTCGACGGAACTAACCGCCTGCGTAATTGCTAGCATTTGTTCGACCACGGATGTATCAATTTTTGCTGTTAGCTCTTGAATCTTTGTATTCTTCTTTGCCACTGCTTCGTTCACTGCCAACTTCTGTTCGGTATCTAGGCTATCGAGTTTTGCCTTCAGTTCTTTAATTACAGCGTCTTTTTCTGCGGATGTGATTTTAATTTCACTCTCTGCTTTTGATGTAACAAGCTCGACTGCAGTCGCTTTTTCATTATCGGCAATTTCTAGTCTTTCTCGCAGTTGCTGTTTGAAATCACTATCGCGTACTTGCTTTAGAATTTCTGCATATCCGGTTTCGTCAACCTTGAAAGCCTTCTTACATTTTGGGCAGATAATATCTTGCACGATGATTTCCCTTTGCTTGTGTCAATTCTATTGTGTAACGGCTAACGTCTGCCGTGAGCGGCAGAATGGAGTGGAATGAGGCTTGTGCTATTTAAGCACAAACGAAACGCCGCGGAATTCTGTCCGGCTCTACTGCGCTTGTTATGCATTGGCTTTTATACGTGACAGCATTGAGATGTATGGGTTTGCGCTAACGGTTTTCAACTCTCTAAAAGCACCCTCAATACTTTTATCATTTTCAGGCGTTCGTTTTAAAATAGTAGAATTGCTACCCTCGTAATACTGAAAAATAAAAATGTATGTTTCATACCACATTACCCACCCCGCCTCTTTGGGAACCCACCCAACTAAATCCAAATATTCTTTTTGCAGATGTAAAGATTCTTCACTCAGACCATTTTTCTTAAAAGGATATATATACAGGAACCTAATAAACTCATCCAGCAACGCACCAGCCCATACCCTAAGCTCTCCATCGCTAACTGCCTTTTCTACTCTTTTATCTAGAATATCTTTTTGATAATGGTAAACAGCATTCCTACAACGCTTTATTGTTAGCACATAGTCTTCATATACCGATAGAAGCTCATTTATTGCTTTATCTGATTCTTTTAGACTATACCAGCCTTCTACAACCACGTACAAAGATGCCAGCCATTGACTACTGTATATAAAATATCTTATTCCACTTTCATCATTTTTAATTTTGCGCTCAAAATTATGGCGCTCAATATCCGAACGATAAATGTATTTTCCCCACGAAGCCACCTCAAGTATTTTTTCTGGCATAGATACCTTCCAATGCATAACGGTTGAGCTCAACGGCAAACGCAGGCTGGCAGGGCTTTTGCTCCGCAAAAGGCGTGACAAACAAGTGCGTCCGATGGAGTGATTTGTTAGGCGTTTTTACTAGAACCATTTTTTTATACGCTCCAGAATGCTAACAGTAGGCATTGGTGTAAAATTCTCATTAATTATTTGGTTTTCTGGCATTGTTTCAGTTCTTAAACACGTCGCCAATTCGCGTGCAAAAATTGGCCATTGTTCTTTTGTAATTGGCTCATGATATTTCCATTCATGCTTTGATGCATCTCCCCAGTCATCCCAGAAGCGCATAGCCATTGCGAAAATTGGTTCCGCTGTATCTTGTATTGGCAATATTTCTGCATAGATATCATCCCATCTAAGTCCAATATCATTGATATTCCCCGCTTCCTGAGCTTGTGCATCTTGCTCAAGAGCACATGCTAGTATTTCTGCTGCTTCGTTTACCATAGACGCCTAACAGTTGATTAAACGGGTCCGTATAACATGATTAGTGTTTTCTTATATTTATGTGTTTATTTCTATTAAACAAGACTTTATGGAAAACACACTCTCATAGCAAATCGGGACCCCGTATTGCAGAATGCAAAAGAAGTTAGGGTAATGAATGTCCGCTTCGGGGCTACTTTCTAGCCACCTTTATGCAGCAAGATGACTGCTTTGTGTATCAACCAGCCCTTCGATGAATTTAGTGAACGGCTGCTTTGGGTCGTTAACAGTCACCGACCCCATTTTATCCCCATTTGTATTTTCTCAGGTGATTTAATTCTTTTAACGCAAGGCAAATGTCATCAACAAAGCTTTGGGGTAAATCAGGATATTCTTCACTACACGAATGAGCTGAGAAAACCCCCACTGAAATATTGTTTCGAGTAACTATAACCTTGCACTTAGGATATTTTATTACCCATCTTCGCCACTGGTTAAGCTCACGATTTAACTTGGTGTGAGGTATGAGCACTCCATAGCCTAACTTTTCGAGAGTATCTTCATCTTCTTGTGACATATGCAATTTATCTCAATGTGAACTTGGAATGCCTGCTTCTGGTCGTTAACAGTCACTATACCCAATTCACCCATATTTTTCTTGTTATGACTGCGTTCGGCCAAAAGCGGTCGATCTTTATTTTATTGTTAGGCATCTATATGTCACTTAAACATGTTGTTCAGGTGATTCTTAGTGAAATTGATTATCTTTTTTGCCCATAATACAATTGTTTTATTTACAACCATATACCAAGGTCGGATTCTACCCAAATAACTGTAAAATTCTAATTTCCATACAACATCGATCGTTGTTCGACGCATACCTAAGCTGACACCTGGAGCAGCTTCCCCACCAAAATGTGTAGGTTTTTTACTATTTAGATTTACAGCACTTAGCCTATAGTTAGTTATGTACCGTACCCCATTTGAACTCCAGCAGTAAATTTCAATTTCTATTGGCATTAACACATCATCTTCTACATTCTTCCACCACAAGTGAATTTCACATCTTTGTTCAATTTCTTTTTCGGATGGAATAATAGGAAAATGCACCGTGCTAAAAGAAGTTTGTGGGCAACTATTTTCAATACTTGTAGCATTTATTATTACTTGGAACGCTGATCCTTACCCAACATTCGATATTTTGTTAAACACCAGTAAGTCGTATTTATTATTATCGACTTCCTTTATCTCTCTACTCCATCCTTCGATAACTAATTCTGGGCGTGCAGAATCAATTGTATTCTTCCGTTGGATAAACACAATTGTCAAAGCGGCTATAGCAGAAAATGTTGCCGCGATAGCAGAAGCAATTGATGCAATTTCATTAGCCATTATTATTTCTCATTCGAGCCTAACGACCCAGCTGTTCTGCCGGAGTGAGGCGCAGCGTAACGGAGGCCAGAACGAGCACATTGTTATAAGCCAACATCGTGCACATGATTAAAAGCGTAACTATAGTCTAGCGTTTAATTATAACTGGCGGTGTTACAGATACTTCGCATGTATGTTTTTTATTATTTATTTCATACTCAATATCAATTCTAGTTGTTGTGTCTACGTCAGGTATTGCACTAGGGCTTATTATTGTTATATCTGATTCTTTACATTGATGTTGTTTTGCAAGGAGTCTTTTTATTGTGTTCATTGTTTTTTCCTTTGGGTAGATAAATGAATTGGCTTATAACGTTTAAGCTGTTCGGCGTAAATGAAGCGCAGCGTAATTTGCGTTCGATGATTGATGTGCTATATATCTTTCGTTATCTGTCATTGGCAGACCTAAGTCAGTGCATTCATGCCGAGTGATTTGTTAGGCGACATTAACAGTCACCTTGATAGATTTTACTTCTATTCTTCCAAATACGTGTAACTCATCCGGAATAAATGGAGTCCTCATATCAAATTACCCACGAAGTTCATGTGCTCTCACCTTGGCCAGCAAAGACAATCCGTAGTATCGTCCATTCATATCTTGAGAATGAAGTTCTATTAAGCTTCTGTCCTCTAATTTATCGATAGCAATTCCAATTTCTAATTCGCCTTTATTTAAATCGAGAAGTAATTGCTCATCGTAAAATCCGGTTATTTGTCTATCTCCGCAATACGCGAGTATTAGTGTTTCATTTTCAGTCAAGGGGCGTTCTTCTGGTTCCGCAGCAGGTTCTAAGCCTAAAGAGCTATCATAACTATCTCTTTCCTGATTATTAAAATACTTATTAATTATTAAAATACAGACAAATCCTACAGCAACCATTATTAGATAAAAATATCTAAATTCAATTTTAATGGTCATTTTTGACAATAGATGTGTTGTAAAATCACTATACAACTCTGCAAAAGAAAAATTATTCCACCAACCTAGTATTGCGGCAAGGATTAACCCTCCTGCCACCATCTCAATAATTGTGCTGCTTTTTATTTTCATAATTTATGCATTTTTATTTTGTGCTATTTTAAAAATTAAAATAAAAGGGGTCAGTACTCTTATTTAATGTCACGCTATGGGTCGTGAACAGTTACTCACTATCTCCGTCTGCACTGACTACATACAACTCGCCTCAAAATTAGCTTTGTTTGTCGACAAATCCCAGTCGCTTAAGTTCTGTGTGAAGGTAACTCGATCCATGTTTGGATGTAATGTAACACCAGCCAAACTTTCTATGACACCAATATTCGTTATACTATATATAACATCCGGCTTCACATCATCCCATGATGAACCGTGCTTGTCGTTTGTGTTTTCCATTAAAAAGGCGACACCAGTCCAGCCACCGTTATTTTCTCGTATGATGACCTTATAGTAATGACTCGGTATTGCAACTCGTTCCTTACCACTATTACTCTTCATTCGTATTGCCTGATCGTCCGCATCACGCTGGGCATCCTTATCACGATCAAATAAGGCTCCAGAGGTGACGTAAACGGTATTGTATTGATTTGCCCATTTTCTTGTCAGGTGTTCAAGAGATAGCCAAATTCCTCGGTTAAATCGGCAGTGTTGCGGCGACATGTTCGACATGAGATATGTATTGATTTGCTCTGTTAGATTATCTTTTAAATCAGCATCATTAGCCATGTGCCCTTGATCATAAATTGGTTCTTTATAGTCAGCAGGTGTTGCTGTTTGGCTGTACGACATTCTCGGATCTCGACGAAAGCAATTAACCCGATCTTTCCCTTCGGTATTATCTATATCTGTCTTGGTTAATTTATAGCTGACCCACAGGGAGGTGCGTAAATCAGTATCGTGATCTACTAAGTATCCTGATTGATAAAACACCTGCTCATTATCGATGGTTACATTACTTGTGTGGAGGCCGTTGGGCAGGTGAGTTGAAATTAATGTGGCCTGTATATCTGGGGCGTTCGCAATACTGAACAGTTGTTCATTTGCTGCCTGCTTTTCTGTTTTGGTACAGTTACGTGTTCCAGCACAAGTGTTGTTAGAAATACACAGAATAGTCAGCGCTAGGATCAAGTATAAACGGATTATTTTATTCTCCTTGTCCTAGACTACGTCACTATGAGTCTACTATTGCGCACCAATCAGACGTTCCAAAACCTCTTCTCTGAGGACAGTAACATCAGTTGCAGCTTCTGTACCCAATTTAACTTGTTTTCCTTTTGTATCAAGTACAACTAGCTCAATTTCTTCGCCAGTTGGGAGCTTAATAATTAGGGATTCGCCGATTTTACGTGTGAGTATAAGCATTACGGTCTCCTTACCGATTATGTATTACCAACTATATAGTCAAATACCAGCAAAGCTGTATCAGCCATTATCACTTCATACTGTAAGGTAAAGCTTACATTGCTATGCCTGTTTCCGGCCAAAAGCAATGGGATGGACTCCCGTCAGTCACCACTATATCGCATCCGTCCGCTTTGTGTATGCTCCAGACAGTCACCTCCCCATCCGTGACGAGTCATTCATGTTTTCTTCGCCAAAGCCTGCTCCTCAGCGAAAGCGGTCATTATGAAAGTCATATATTTTGAATGAGTTCGGTCAATAGCTGGCATTCAATGACAATGCGTTACTCATACAACAAAGCGATAAATAGATAGCGGTGCGCGTTGATGTGCTGTGTTACACGATTTACCCATTGAGATCTGCAAATATAGTCGTTGACTTCATAGCAACGTAATTCCACTCTGTTCTAGCTTCGTATAATTTCATAAACTCAGTCTTCGACAATGGAATATTGTAATCCATCCCGAGAGCAAATAGTTTATATTGTCGCCCAATGAAAAAATTCCATATTTTCAGCACTGAAATCTCAAACGCATTATATGTCAAAGGCGAAGCCTCAAACACAATAATTGGATTGTCTCGATTGATTATTTTTACTGCACCTTGTAGCGCAGAGTATTCTGCCCCTTCAACATCTAACTTAATGAATGATATTCTTTTATTATTTGGAATAAGTGAATCTAATGTTCGAACTAAAACTATTCTTTCTTCAATATCCATGTCATCAAAATGTAATTTGGTGCTTTTTAGACTACTTCTTTTAGGTAAGTCCTTTGTGATAATAAATGCCATGTTCCCATTAATGTTCGAAATAGCATAATCATAGACCGCAGCATTTGGGTAATCACTTCTTATTTTGCTAGCCAATTCACTTATAGGCTCAAATGCAATTATCTGCACACCATCTTCAGGCATGTATTTAATTGCCTCGCCAATATATGAGCCACAGTCTATAAAAACACTGCCCAATATATATTCACGAGATAGTTTGTTAATTAACTCCCCGAAACATCTGTCGTAGTAAAGATTCTTTTTAGTAACGAAAGCGCTTTTTCGATGATGGTTATCTTTGGCCTCCATGGATTTAATCCTAAGTCATGCTTAAATTACTTTTGCGTGTAGATAATGAATTTGGATCGGTGGATTTCTCCCATGCCAAGTCGAAATAACGTTCAAACAAAGAGTATAGAAATGAGTGTTTGTCTACTTTAATAACTTGAACATTTTTACCAAAATCGTCGGCCAGAAAACCTGATATATATGCATAATCAGAAGTTATTATTAATCTAAAGATACTCTCTTCATTGTGGAACCTAAGGTTAACTTTTTCTAAGTTACCTGCACGTATTGCCACTTTCCATATGTCATCATAAAGATATTCGTTCTTCCAATCTCTTGTAGCGATATTTCCTATCTCATTTGCGCGACGCTCAGCACCTTTAGATTCCGGGTTGATAATTAGCATCTGTGCGTTTTCTAATTTCAACCATTTTTGCAGTGGATGACTTGACATGGAAGGGTCGCAAAATGGCAGCCCTCGATTTGTCATTATTTTAAGTTTTGATGTGTTTATGTTTTCGGAAAATAACTCTTCTTCGGATAGAGTTCTATTGTTATAAATTTGAGATATGCCGACATCTAGAAACCCAAATACGATGCGCTGTACGATTATTGTCTTAGCGTACTTCCATATAGCCACAAAAGCGCTAATAATGATGGCGGCAAATATGGAGGATAATATGCTAAGTAAAATTATTGTGGTCATAGACGATGATTCTCCCGATCAAGTAATTTAATATCGCTTTTTATGCCTAATTCACTGCATAAAGATCTGATCTCATACTCACTATTCATGCTATCAAAAAAGCATCCTATAACCTCAAATCCAATATCTTGGCATACTTTTATAAAGTTAATGGTATCGTCAAAAGATACGCCTTCTATTATTGGACGAAATCTTTTCAAGAACTGTTCATTACTGCTGCTATGTATACTTACTTTAACGACACCTAAGCCATTTGATAGTAATTTTTTTAAAAGGTCGTAGCGATTTGAACCCAATAACTTATAGGGCCATCCACTAGTTGTTAGCATGAACGTAGCGTTCTCTCCTACAATACCACGCAACACCGAGGTGATTTCCGGTAGATCATCAAACCTCATTAGCGGCTCACCATATCCACACATGTTAACAAAGCGAATATCAGACAGAACAACATCGCTGTCTCTTATATAATTATCAAAGGCAATTTTTATATCATTAATCGTTGGCTCCCGTTGCAAGTATAATGATTCTTTTTCACTCCAGCCACGGCGTATATCTCGAATGCAGAAAGGGCACTGATTCGGACATTTATTTGTAATATTTATTGATATTGAATCGTTCTTTTTTTGATAGATAATACTGCCTAAGTCACTCGAGTAATTATCATATAACTTTCCGTAGTTCATTGCCGCATCCCTAACATTTGACATATTCCTTCAATTGATTTTGTATAAACCTCAAATATTCTTTTGATGTGTTATGAGTTAGGGTATTTATGGCTTCTTCGTAACTAAATAATCCTATATCATCAATTTCATTACAGTTTGGCTTTAACGATGAAAAGTCGGCGCTTAGAGTTACTAAAAACATTGACGTTACTTGGTGACTGTAACCTAGGTCTTTGTAAGCTTCTTCAGAAAAGGAAAACTTGAAGTCCTCAAGTCTCCTAGAAACATCAAAATTTTCTATTCCTATTTCCTCTCTCATCTCACGCCTCAAAGCAGTTACTTCATCTTCATATCTAATCCCCCCCTTAGGAAAATCCCACTCCCCAGGAATCTCTTTGGGGCCACGGGACCCATCTAAAGACATTACTTTATGAACCAATACTATTTGGTCACTCATGCAAACAATGGCGCCAACGGCTCGTCTAGTATTATTAGAATTCAAGTTTGATATTCCACTTTTCATGTATAACGGCAGAGATAGGGGCGCATAGTTTTTTACGCATTCTGTTCTTAAGAGAATTGTTAAGCATTAATAAATATCCACGTACCCAACGCCAACATTTTCCTGTTGACCACTCCACTCTTGTACTAAACTATTGAAAAGCCGTGTAACCAACTCATCATCTTTTGCTGCATTTTCACCGACATAATCATTTCCTGCACCAAATGTTTCATATCTTAATTTCATGTTGGGTGTTGAGGCTTCAAAGCCAACAGGTGTCATAATATTACTATCAATGCTCGTAATATAAACATCACCACTTTCATTAACCCAGAGAACATGATTACCGGAATGATCATCGCACCTAGAGATTATGGCTGAAAGTTCTTCTTTGCTTGGAGATGAGTTCAAATTCATAACAACCCCCTTATTGTTACCTAACAGTTGATTAAACAGGCTCGTATAACATCATAGTATTTACTTATATTTATGCGTTTATTTTTATTTAACAATACTCTATTGAAATCTTACCCTTATAGCAAATTGGGACCCCTTATTGCAGAATTCAAAAGAAGTAAGAGTGTTGAATGACTGCTATCGGTCATAGGTCGCAGTTGATAATTCTTCACAAATGGCCGCTTTGTGTGTTTAGTAGGAATTTGAGACAAAACACCTCGCGTTAGACCTTGAAAGTAATATTGAGGAAAATATCCCTATGGTAAGACATATTCCTAATATTCACGTCACAAGAGCCTGGGTGGTCTATAGTATCCATTAGGCAATGAGGTAAAAACGATGAATACTGACGATGTTACTTGGCGTGAGACAAAAAAAGAGCTCGTGATAGAAGTTGGGCCAAAGCCTGCTGATCCTCGCTTTAAACATGCCCACATGAAGTTTCTAGCTATGCTTAGTCGCTTCAACAAAGAGGATGTCGCTGTATTGGATACACAATCAGAGACTCGGCGTTATCGCGAAGGCAAAAGTGACATATTCGTTGTGTTTGCTCGACTATCTTCTTCTCAGAAAAGGTCGGCAAGAAAGATATACGAGAAGTATCTATAAATTATTGAAAGACTGCTTTGTGTATGCTCCAGACGGTCGCAACTCTTTCCTTGATAAATCATTCATATTTCTTCGCCAAGGCCCACTCATCAGCGCGAACAGTCACTAGACTCAATTTAACCTTATTTCTCTTGTTATGTCAGCAGCCGACAGCAGTCACATTAGAAAATTAGCCGTAACTATCATTAATGTTTTGTAAGAACTTCCTGACAAATTATTAGAAAATGCTGATAGCTCTATACTGCAATTAAGTTTTAAAGTACCTCTATTCACATCTGTAAGGAGACCACAATTCTTATACTTACACGTAGAATAGGTGAAATACTCGTTCTCGCGCCTCCTTCAAGCGAACAGATTGAGATCACGGCGTTCGGCGTAAAGGGAAATCAGGTACGTATTGGTACATCGGCCCCAAGTGACGTTGCTGTGCTCAGGGAAGAGTCATTTAGACGCTAAATCTATTAATCTACGCACACCTTGTCCATGTATAGGCCTATATGGTTTGATATGGTCGCTTCTGGCAGGAAGAAGGTACTTATGTCTGACATAGTCAATCAGATTGAGCCTGAACTATTTCACTTTAACAAATCTGACAGCATCAGGAACGTCACCCCATTTCTGTATCAGAGGTTGTATCTCATAGTTTCAATGTAGCTCATGACTTGAACCAAGCCATCAACGTCCTTCACCAGCTCGGCAGGTACTCCACCAGTTTCTTTATTGTATCCGCTCATCCAGAGCTTCATATTTTTTTATCGCCTCCAACACATGTCAATTAAAGTATTTTTCTATGTTTAATATTCACAAATTGAATCACTGTCCTGCCGAAAAAACACTTCACGATTACCAAAAATCACAATCACTTAATCCAATTTATTAAATCTCCATTAAAAGCGTAAGCCATGAATGATCTTAAATTTTGAGATGTGTAGCGCTCACGATGTAAATTGTTTCTGTAAAATTCGCGCTCCAGCCTTGCTTCCAGTGAAAAGAATTTAAGATCATCATAAGAGTCAAACTTAAATTCCGCTAACGGAAACTTTTGAAAATCCATATAACGACCATCTTTAGAGCAAGGCATAAAACGCTTTATATGCTCAAGAAATTTGTCTCTCAACGCTTGCTGGTAAAATATAAGCCAGCAATCTTTTTCCATAACCCAACCAATAAATGGACAGTTAACATTCTCGTTCTTTATATTTGAATACAACCTTCGTGCCGAGGATTTAAGTAATAAGGGATGCTTCGCCTGATATACCTCATGGTACAACCTGGTAGCATCTGCAATGTCAATATAGCCATCAATTATATAATATAGTTTAATTATGAATTTAATATAGGCTTGCTCTTGATTAAATGCTAAATCTTTATTTGTTTTATTTTTTTTAGACCCACCTCCCTTTAAAGTATAAATAAACATTTTCTCGCAATGCTTAGAAGTAGCATCCACCCCGTGCCGCATGAAAAAAAACTCAAGTGCTTTGTAGTTTCTCATAATTCCATTTCAACCTTTTTTTACTTTTATAGGCCCCATACTTTGATTTTTAAATTATATAATATTGTTATTTTTTTTATCGAAAATATAATTAAAATGTTCATTAGTTTTTTAAAAGCTATGAAATTCCATAAACATTCCCATAAAAATATTTAAAAATACAAAATAGATGTGGTTTTCTACGGGGTAGCGATGCAATCGATATATTAATACTGGAATCTTTATAAAGATCTGGGTACATTAATTAAATGAAAAAATCTAAACGCCGACAAAACTTCCCATGGCGCGTATAAAAACATACATTATAACAACACGTAAGATGCATAGATAATCAGGAGTTTGCCAATGGATGATTTCTACAGCACCATATATTTATTTGTATTTAGAAACGACCTAGGAAAATTAAGCAGACTATAATATGAAAATACAGGTGTTAAGTGATTTACATAATGAATTTTTAGTAACACAGAAAAATTGCTGTGAACTAAATTGTGAGTTAGAACAGGAGTGTGATAAACGAAAGGAAATCGCTCATAGCTACGACATTCCTTGGCGAGGCGGAATGATAAAGCAGACGGATGCTGAAATTATTGTCCTTGCTGGTGACATTAATACAGGTGTTCGTGGTATTGAATGGGCTGTAATAGAGTCCATAGCGCACGATAAGCCAATTTTGTACGTCATGGGTAACCACGAGTATTATGGTCATGCATATCCTCATTTATTAAAAAAGGCTCGTAAGTTAATAGATGGTACTAATGTTCATTTACTAGAAAATGATGAATATGTGATTGATGATACGCGGTTTTTAGGTTGTACGCTTTGGACTGATTATGATTTATTGGGAGAAAGTATGAAACGGATTGCATTAGAGTTGATGCGATGGGAATCTAATGATTATAAGAAGATTAGAGTTAGCCCAAAATTCCATAAATTAAGGCCATTAGATACTGTTGCATGGCATAGGCAAAGTAGGCTTTGGCTAAAAGAGAAACTTTCCAATTTATTCGAGGGTCAAACTATAGTTATTAGTCATATGGCCCCATCAATAAAGAGTTGCAATCCTTCAGTCCCTACAGATGAATCAAGTTGTGCATATGCGAGTAATTTGGATAGTATGATGGATGGAATTCAGGTGAAATTATGGATTCACGGACATACGCATGTTTGTAACGACTATGTAATTAATGGCACTCGAATTGTTTCTAATCCTAAAGGGTATTATGGTTATGAACTTGTTGAACAATTTGACCCATGTTTCGTCGTCAGCGTCTAGCAAAAGCGGTGAAGCCCATTGTTAGTGAAAAAGAAGAATTAGATTTTTATGTTTACATTCCGCCTACAGCTAGCGGAAGCGGCCGTTTAGTTAATAATTGGAATTAATCATAACTAATTAAGGTCCGCTGTCTTTTTCGATATAACCCGTCAACAAGTAAAGATAAATTTCTCTTAGGTCTTCATGAAGATGGTAAAAATCATCCACCATTAATGGGGCATGTGGAAAACATCCATAGCGATTAACTGGATGTACTGCCATAGTTCGACTAATGTAGTACTCTTTAAAATATCGATCTAATTGATAAGGGTTTTTGAATGCTTCATCGATAAAATTCGCTGCATCTTTTGTAGTTGGTTTTTTAGTTCCTTCAGCCTTTAATTTTCTTAGTACTAGTTGGTGTGATGCTTCTAAAGAAATAAAGAGGGAAAGAATAGCTTCCTCCAAGAATTGATAATGCCTTGACACCATATCGCTTCTTATTAGTGTTGACAGACCTCTAATCAGCAAACTGTCAGTGGGATTTATCTTATCTTTAACTAGTATCTGAAGAGATGGATCAAATCCTCGACCAGAATCATTGTATTTTTTACCAGAAAAACATGAAGGAAGAATACTCTTATCCACCACAGAGAAGATATTGCCAAATATGGTGTTTTCTAATTGTCTCTCGTAATTGATAATGTAGTTTTTTAGAGAGTTATGCAGAAGAGGTTCAGACAAGTTTTGCTCAGCAGGTAAAATTGGATAGAAGACTATTGGTAGAGGATAAAAAATAACAGCTCCTTCTCCTTTTCTACGTGCCAATACCATTGAGGCAAAAAAAGCTATTTCTTGAGGATGTGCCCATTCGACTTCGGAATAATAATTATTTTCCTCAGGAAGCTCAGAGAAGCGTACTATGGTAAAAGCCAGTTCTTCATCCCGGTAAAAAGCATTATCAAAATCCCCAACCATTTCTTTAGGGTACATTCCGAGTGGCGAACTAAGGCGAACCATAATTCCTTCTTTCGGGCGTCTTTTCTCGAACTCCAGCTTCATTGATACAGTTTATTTATGTTAAATTGAAAAAGCAGCCTCGATATATAAGTGACTGATTCGGGTCGGCTCCAGTCTATCATTATGTGAAGCCAAATGGCTGCTTTGTGTATACTCCAGACAGTCGCCACCCATCCTTGACGAGTCATTCAAGCTTACTTCCCCAAGGCCCGCTCATCAGCTATTCTGTTGAAAAACTCCATTTCCAGTGGAGAGTAAATTATTTTAGCCTCTCTGGGCAGTTGTACACTCAGACATATGGGGAGACAGTTCTCATGTATCTTAATAGCCGTGAATAGCTTCATGGAAGCTCTGGTATCAAATGTATCCAATGCAACATATTGAAATCATGTTTGCCAAAAAATACTGGCCTATGAAATTTCGAGTTTTTCAACAGAATACAGCGGAAGCGGTCACTCCATGACAGCGATTGAACTGCTGCATGTAGCTAGGAGAAATCGTTTAATATAGTAATTGTAATCGTTCCGTGATTACTGCCGATTCCGTCGCCATCACCGAAGATATTCGGCGCTGTTCATTGTGTCTAAATATATATGAGGGCTTCCTAAGATGTTGTTGCTTCAAGTCGATTGGCAACCGCACGAACGCGTAGGCCAAGACGGCTGGCAAGCGTCTCAATGTTATCAAGTAGCGTTTCTTTGAGATGAGTATCCCTAGCTGTTGTGTTATAGATATGTAGAAGGCTATCAAATGCATCATGACTACCAAGAGCTGCGACCATCTGAGATGCACTAGATGCGCCGTTGTATGAGCAGAGTGAAATAATCGACTCCAAAAGTGGAAGAGATAAAAAACACCGTCTTTCTTGAAGGGCTCGTACAGCACGGCCAACGGCAGCTGCGTTATCCATATCTTGAAGGTTTATGTCACTGGTGTTGAGCACCGCTTCAATACGGTTCGGCAGGCGGGCTAGACCTGACTCAGATCCAATCTGTACAAGATCTTCATCAAATTCCAATGCATCGAGAGGTGCGAGCTCCATTGTGGTAGCCCATTGCTCAAGCAGATCGTGAAAAATATCTAGGCCGGGATGTGGTGGTGCTGGAGACAATGCGCCACATTGAAAAGAATCCATTTCAAACTTTGTTGTCATTCCAATAATTACATTTCTTGCCAACGAAGTTCGGTCGAGTGGTTCTAGCAATCGCTGATTAAGATTATCGACGGCTTTTTGAACAAGTTGTCGGGATCGGTGGTACCCAAACAAAGATATGGTTGCGCATATGATTTTGATAGAGAGCTCACCGAAACGATCAATGAGTTGATTCATGGCGTCACCATCCCCATGACGGATTGAAAAGACGAGAATATGTTGTCGTAACTCATCTTCAATGGAAGTATCATTCATTAGATCGTGTAGTACGGTTGAGACATGATCAATAGGCAGCGCCTGATGGATTTGGCCAAGAATATCTATGCGCTCTATGAGTGTGATGTTCTCGTGCAACAGGGCGGATTTCAGAATACCCTGGGGATCAGTTGTCTTCGATAGTGCCTTAATCGCGGCGGATCGTGGTTGGTAATCATCTGAAGTGAGTCCTGCCTCAATTAACGGCAGAACTTGGTTATCAATTGGTGCCTGTCCGAGAGCGAATAAGGCAAGTCGAACAGCTAAAGGCATCGTTGTATCGAGTGCTGTGGGTAACCATGCAGATTCTGATATGTACTGTTCATCAAGATGCCCAATCAGACACGCAATGGCATTTACTTCATCCTCGGTTACATCAGGAGAATTCACTCGTGCAATATAGATCGATAGTGCTTCGTCACCCAGAGCATCGACTGCTGGTTGCAAATCACTGAGATTGAAAAGATGTTCAATGTCTTTATCCAGTAATTCGCACAGAACAGTTTTAGTGAGATTAGGATCGTTGGCACGTGCAACAATGGAACCTGCGCCGTCATGCAGTAGCCAGCGATTAGAAAGTAACTTGCGAATTTCAGGAATTAGGGGAACTAAGAAGGCCTCGGCAATGAGTTCGCCAATGCGACTTCTCAGTCGCCAAGGGGAATCTGGCCAGATATTTGCTAAGCGCCGTCCAATTTCTAGCCGAGTATCACTGTCGATCTGCATACCATTCGCAACACAGCGCGCAACGAGGCGCAAATTGGTATTAAATGCGTCGTCTTCACGGGCGAGTAGTTCCCGTACGAGATTGTTTGGTGTCTGGTGCTGTTCTAGGACGAACTGAATCGCTTGAGCCCAGGGCCTTTTGAAGGCCGAATTTAGCCGTTCCGGCATCTCTTCAAGACGTGTCTCTGATATATGACAGGCCGCGAGATACTCTTGGACAATCGGGAATGGGAATATATAGCGCCCTGGACTTGCCCGTCTCAACGCGCCGCATTTCACCAAGCGCTCAATGATCAGTTGTACGGTTCCGCTCGAATCTATACGACGAATATTCGCTTCCAATATGCGTGAATTCACGCCAATCTCATCACGTTCAAGTGCCTCAAAAGCTATAGCTTCCGCGATAGGTCGTAGGATTGTTGAGTCGATAGAGTCTGATTCCCCCTGTTTAAATTGTTCAGGTTGGAATAGCAGATGAAGATATGTCTCCAGTAAATCTGTTCGATTTGAGGGTATGTCTTCAGGCTTTTCTACTGTAGCGAGCAGGATTGCCAAGAACAGTGGTATGCGAGCTAAGCGATGGACTTCTGGGCGTATCTCCAGCTGCTGCTGTAGTAGGCGTGGTAAATCAGAGTTTTCTGGTCGATAGAATCTAATGTGACGTTCAATGTGGTCATCATCTAGAGGTTCAAGCTCGACCAAAAGGGCATCAGTAGGTGCAGCGAGTGCCGCAGCATCACGCACGGTTAAGAGCCAAGGTGTTTTCGGATGGCGAAGTGCAAATGTTTTTATCCGTTCGAGAATCACGGCACGTCGGTCGCTGGAAACTTCGTCCAAGCCATCAAGCAAAAGTACGAGCAAACCGGTTTCCGCCGCTCTCATCCAATCGATTGCAACCTGATAGTTTGTATTGACATGTTCGCTTAAGTACTCTCCGATACTGATGTCGAGTTTTGCCAAGTCAGGAATCGAGATGATAGCGGGTAACCGCCCTTGCACAATGGCTTGTGCAGCGAGTGCTATCGTGAGTACGCTTTTGCCCAATCCAGGGCCTGCAACAACAACGAGACGTTCTAGTCCTGACTCTGGAAATAATGACAGATCCACTTGATCTGACTTTACTCCAAGAAACAGACGAGGCGTCTCATCGTCGAAATCTGCTTGACGCGTACGGTCATAGCGAGTTGCCTTAGGCCAAGGAAAATTGTCGTCAATTTGCTTAGAGACACTCGTGCCTGGGATTTCAATTACCGCCCGTCCCGCAATAATACTTCGATAGTGAGTTCCGCCCCAGCCGCTAGGCTCAGCAACATCAACTTCATATTCTGATTTGAGTCGAGCTCTAAGTTCTGCTGGCTCAAAGCTCGCGCGGTACCGTGATGCACCACCGGCAAGGTCACGTAAAATACCAAGTAGGCGATCTGATGGTACAGATGCCTCTGGCATCCACAGCGGTGCTTGGTCTCGCTCAATCATGCTATTCGGAATGATCTCTACATCTGACCGGGCAAGGACTTTCCGAATAAATGACAGATCGTGACCATCTGACGAGAGTATCTGGAGAATGGAGTCAATTATTCTTTTTTGTGTTTTCGTAAGGCGATTTAAATATTCCGTGTCGCTGGTTGCACTCGTGGTCCGTTCGCAACAATCACGTAGATCTGTGGCCAATTTAGATGCTTCACCCATGGCTAATACTAATCGGTCATCAAGTGTCGTGTCGGTACTTAAGAACTGGGAGGTAAAAGAACTCCACAGACCTACCCAAGCATCGGAGCCTAACGATATAGCAACCTTTGCTTGAATAAAACGGCGTGAGCCGTCACCCATATGAGCAATTATATCATCGACCGCTTCGGGGGCCTCAAGTCGGACACTCATCACACGGAGCCTAGTCGGGCGTTCTCGAAGATCAAGCATTCGTCCAAGATAAAGTGCTGCTACCGTGTTTTGGTAGTAAATACCTGCTTGTGTCGCCGGGCCACCTGCTTCTGCCACTCCGAACGCCTCCCCTGAGAATTGATTAACACGATCATCGTTGTTATCCGGTGCCACCATTCTCTGATTAATGTAATTAGCACCCAACTTGGTGTAGAGCTTGTCACCATACGGGTTGAACTTGAGAACCGTACCCAGCTTAATAAAGTCCGAGGTGCCTTCAAGCTTAAACTTAGCCGCTTCGGTGTTGTAGAACAGCCCCAGGCCGGTGCTACTGCCTTTACCGCTATTCGGCTTGGCATTATGCCATAGATTGAAAACAGGCTGTTTCTTGGCTGTGTGCTTGTCTGGCTTTCATTCGCGAGAGGGGCGGCGTTCAGGCTTGCGATACTTGATAACAACATCGCTGCGATAACTAATTACATGTTCTTCGCTGCTATTCCCTTATTATTTTTAGTCGTTCTTGTTTATGGGCGCAAGAATAGCATTAATTCTGCTTATAGAGCTACGAAAACGCGGGGACAATGGTTTGGCTACGTCGAATCCCTCCCTTAATCCTTTGCTAGAAGCAGAAGAGTTAAACTCGATTATGGAAATGGCTGTGTTGTCAGCCAATTAGAAATATGGCGTCCCGTGCAGGATTCGAACCTGCTACCCTCGGCTTAGCTTACCAACTACAGCTTTAGCTGCCACATAAAGTGTTTGTGGTCTGGACTATCCCTTCACCGTACAGCAAAGCTGTTTAGGTGGAAGCCGTCTAGTCTCTACACGTTCCGCGCTTTCGCTTGGCTTCGCTCGGGATTGTCATCAGCACTACCTGTTAAGAGTTCCCCGAATTTGACTTCATCCACTTGCAAGGTTTCCCAGGCAAGGCTCCTCACTTAAAGGCCGATGCTCTATCCAAATGAGCTAACGGGACGTTATCTTTACCATTGTTTTGGTAACAATGTTTGGTAAGCTGGTAAAGTTACCGGCTCGTAAACCCCTGTATTCACTCACTAACCCGAATCTTGGTAACTACTCAGGGGGTTTTACATGCTCTATCCAAATGAGCTACAGGCGCATAAGTCGAAGTATATGCCGCTGAGCAGGCCAATTACTATTTAAAACCTCAAAGTGCTCGCAAAAGCATCAGCACCTCGATCTTTGCGTTGGTCGGGGTAGAGAGATTATTCCCGCTTCGCGGCTGCCTTCGGCGTTTGCCGTAACGAAGCGTAGGTACACCTAATGAAGCCCTTTAGGGATTCTAGGTGCAGAGTCACCTCAGCCAATCAGCCTTCTAATCTCTCTTACTGCGACCTCGAAAGCACCATAAACTCTTTGGCATCTCCGAATCTTTGTTTGGTCGGGGTAGAGAGATTCGAACTCCCGACATCCTGCTCCCAAAGCAGGCGCGCTACCAGACTGCGCTATACCCCGATACAATCTGCCAATCCTCGTAAGAATTAACAGGCACGGGATGATACGCGTACAAGTAGAAATCGTCAACGCATCTTCAATGAAATCACATAACTATTTCGGGTATAATTCGCTCTCTTTTCAGATCAACTGCACAGGTAGGTTAAATGACAGCTCAACGTATTGATGGCAAGCAGGTCGCCAATGAACTAATTCTTAGCGTTAAAGACCGTATCGCAGCCCGAATTAACAGTGGTAAGCGCGCGCCTGGCTTGGCTGTTGTGTTGATTGGTAATGATCCTGCCTCTTCTATCTATGTAAACAGCAAGCGCAAGCGCTGTGAAGAAGCGGGCGTTAAATCCTTTTCCTACGATCTAGATGAATCCACGACGCAACAAACATTGCTCACGCTCATTGATGATCTGAATAATAATCCTGAAGTTGACGGTATTTTAGTTCAGTTGCCGCTTCCCGAGCACCTCGATGCTGACTTGGTCATTGATCGCATCGATCCTCATAAAGACGTTGATGGTTTTCATCCCTACAACTTAGGTCGCTTGGCTCAACGTCGGCCGCTATTACGTCCTTGTACGCCACGCGGGGTAATGACCCTGCTCGAATCAACCGGTGTTGAATTAGCTGGCTTAGATGCTGTTGTGGTCGGCGCTTCCAATATTGTTGGTCGGCCAATGTCCTTAGAACTTTTAATGGCACGCTGTACGGTGACTATTTGTCATAGCCAAACCAAAGATCTGGCCAGCAAAGTCGCCGCCGCGGACATCGTTGTTGCCGGCGTCGGTATTCCCAACTTCATAAAAGGCGAATGGATTAAACCTAGCGCTATCGTCATCGATGTTGGTATCAACCGTTTAGACAATGGCAAATTGGCTGGCGATGTTGAGTTTGAAGCAGCCAATAAAAACGCCGCCTGGATCACCCCCGTTCCCGGTGGTGTCGGTCCAATGACCGTGGCGACGTTATTAGAAAATACCCTTGACGCTGCCGAGCAACGTGAAGTCAGTTAAGTTTAAACTTATCGTATTAAAAAGTCGGTGGTAAAACTTTTTTAGCAGTTAATGGTAGTGAACCAAAGCAAGCCTTGTATTCAGCGCTACCGCCAATACCTTTAGGTTTATTACGCAAATCTATAATTTGATAATCCTCAAAACTGAAACTAACGTGCTTACCCTTCCATTCACCTTCACAACTTTCATAGGTGGTTTCATTGTTGGCATCAAAATTCCGGAAGGCTTTTAGTTTACCGTTGTAGTTATACATGGTTACCAACGTTTGAGCAGGCGCATTTCTAAAACCGGGTAAAAAAGCCACCGTGTAATCTCGGGCTAGGCGACCTTTTTTGTTATACAAAAACACTTCCAAAACATGTAACTGATCAGGTTTTTCCAATTCCCAGTGCACTCGGGTTAAGAGTCGATCTGTTTTTTTATCACGATAGCTATGTTCTTTATAAAAATTAGCGTTACCGCGGTAACCACCTATACGTGTTGTTTCTTTAAGATCACGCGTGGCAAGTATCTGTTTATGCATCGCGAGTAATTTATCAGCAAATTCATTCCATACTCTTACATGTTTAGTATCAACTGTTTGCTGGCCTCGCTCGGCCGCTTGCACCTGAAAGCCCACTGCTGATAATGCTAGAACCAGTATTAATCCTATGCGCATATCATCCACCTCTTATAATTATTGTCTCGATTGACTAAGTATGACCACAAAAAGCTGAATTTATTCCCTTCGCCAGCGTGTTTTTCCTGCACTGTCTTCTAAAATGATGCCCATCGACGTTAATTCATCTCGTAATCTGTCCGCTTCTGCCCAATCTTTTGAATCACGTGCAGCATCACGCGCAGTGACCATTGCATCAATATCACTGCCATCATCATTATCTGCTGAGCCTGATAACCATGCTTCTGGGCTTGCCTGCAGCAAACCCAGCAATTCAGCCAACTGTTTCAGTTCGCCAGCAAGTTGATTCGCCGAATCAGTGTCATTTGCACCTTTGGCTTTATTAATGGCATGACGTAAATTGGATAATACAGCTAAGGCACCGGCTGTATTAAAGTCATCGTCCATTGCGGCATAAAATCGTGTTGAATAATCAGTTGGCGTAGCCGCTTTAACCGGTGTTAGATCACGCAAACAGGTGTAATAGGCATCCAATGCCGAGCGCGCCATATCAAGCTGCTTATCTGAATAATTTAAAGCACTACGATAGTGACTACCTGTTACAAAGTAGCGCACCACTTCTGGTTTGTATTGCGCCAAGATTTCTCGCACGGTAAAGAAATTACCCAATGACTTCGACATTTTTTCATCATCAATGCGGACAAAACCATTATGCATCCAGACATTTACAAATTTTTTGCCGGTCGCTGCTTCGGATTGCGCAATTTCATTTTCATGATGAGGGAACTGTAAATCCATACCACCGCCGTGAATGTCAAAATGATCGCCTAAGCAATGCGTCGACATCGCCGAGCATTCAATGTGCCAACCTGGTCGCCCCTTACCCCATGGTGAATCCCAACTAGGTTCATCTGGCTTAACGGCTTTCCACAAAACAAAATCCAGTGGATCGCGTTTCGCTTGATTAACCTCAACCCGTGCACCTGATTGTAAGTCTTCCAATTGTTTTTTCGAGAGTGCGCCATAATTAGGAAAGCTGGTTACACTATAATAAACGTCACCATTATCCGCCGCATAGGCATGGCCTTTTTCAACTAAGGTTGCCACCATATCTATAATCTGTTGCATGTAGGCTGTTGCGCGCGGCTCTTGATCAGGGTGACGCACTGACAAATCATCGGCGTCTTGATTCATTTCGCCAATAAAGCGCTCAGTTAAACGCTCAAAGGGTTCCTTATTTTCATTCGCCCGTGCAATGATCTTGTCGTCAATATCAGTGATATTACGAATATAAGTGACGTGCTCCTCACCATATATATGCCGCAAATATCGATTCACCACGTCAAACACCACTAAAACGCGAGCATGCCCTAAGTGACACAGGTCATAAACCGTCATGCCACAAACGTAAAGACGAACATTTTTAGGGTCAATCGGCTCAAAAGGCGCCTTTTTACCGGTCAGGGTGTTATATATCTCGAGCACTGCGAATTTGCCTCCAAAGCGAATAAATACCGTTT
>Ga0316205_10001043_pt1 | contig 39277 bp, 68 predicted proteins | sample 3monthpyrite_MG_FD_204941 | JGI IMG/M metagenome (GOLD analysis project Ga0316205, IMG submission 204941) | Microbial mat bacterial communities from mineral coupon in-situ incubated in ocean water Damariscotta River, Maine, United States -... | ecosystem: Environmental > Aquatic > Marine >...
CGTACTTTCTTATAGAGAACAGCATTGTAGTTAAGAAGATAGCTGGAAGTGCGGGGAATGTATGTTCTTAACTACAATGCTGTTCTCTATAAGAAAGTACGGAATTAAAGAAGACGTTGGGTGTAGGTTGTTTGATGAAAACCTTGAGGTCTGTAATGGGGATGTGATGTCATGCGACAGTTGCCCAAGTGAGTAAGATAATTGTAGGAGACATTGAAACTAATGGACTAAACCCTGATCGTATTCATTGTATCGTTCTCCAGGAGTTAGGGTCTGATAAGCCTTATGTTATTACCGATAACTTCAGGGATAATTATCTTAAATGTATTAAGGAGGGGTACACTTATGTTTTCCATAATTCACTGGGTTATGACTATCCTGTTCTGGAGTCTCTGTGCGGTATCACTTATAGCATCTCTCCTGATTGTATTGCTGGCAGGGACTGTCAAATTATTGACACGTTGGTACTTTCAATGGAACTTAATCCTGATCGGTTGGGTGGACACTCTCTTAAAGCGTGGGAAGAAAGAGTAACAGGGAAGAAACCAGAGGTAGACGATTGGGAAGATCAACCAATAGAAGTGTATGTTGAAAGATGTAAGGCAGATGTGGAATTAACTAGTAATGTTTTTATAAGTCTTATGAAGGAGGCTGGAATTGAGTACTAGATATTGGATAAGTAGTGTAGAGGCCGAGGACTTTAACGATAACGGCGATCTTGCAAAAGCTGTAATCTCAACACACAATCACAGAGAATGTGTTGTAGTGTACGGCTCAAATGAAAAGTTAACTGAACGCGTTGTAAAGATACTTGAAGGTCTTAATAGAGAAGCAGAGATAGAGATATGAAACTTAAAGAATGGTTAGAAGAGCTTAATGAGCTAGTAGATCATAATCCAAATATGCTAGAAATGGATATAGTAACATCTAGTGATGATGAAGGTAACTCCTTTAATACAGTGCAGTATACACCATCTTTTGGTATATTCATAGACGATGAGTTTGAACAAATAACTAAACCATCAGAAGCTACAGTTGTGTGCCTTAACTAATGATTGAATTACCCACGTACCTTAAACTAGCTCATATAACTTATAACGGTATGTGTGAGCAGGGGCGTACTGGTTTTCTTTTCGACAAAGAGAAGGCTGAGGGACTTATCCCTGAGATAACCAAGAGAATGGAGGTAATACGTGAAGAGATAGAGCCAGAGTTGCCTACTCGTCAACCATTAAAGTCAGAGCTAAGTAAAATGACTCCTCCTAAGCTTCAGTTCAAGAAAGATGGTACACCTAGTGCAAGATGCATTGAGTGGTTCGATACAATAGCTAAGAAGCACCCATTAGCGACTGTTTATGTTGCAACTAAAGGTAATTGGACAGGTGAACTTCCGCACCATGAGCCTATTATTGAAGAACTACAAATGACATTAAGTAACGGTGATCAGATAAAGGAATGGCTCTTGGATCTTGGATGGACTCCTCTGTATTACAACTTCAAGCAGAAGAAAAACAAACATGGTAAGATGGAGAAAGTTAGAGAGAACGGGAAGTTAGTCAAGACATCTCCTAAGCTTCAAGAGAATGGAAAGATATGCCCAGGTTTAGTAGCTCTAGGTGAGAAAGCGGCTATAGTTAAACCTTACCTTGAGTGGCTTACACTCCGTCATAGACGTTCTCAGATACAGGGATGGCTTGATAATCCTAGACTTGAAGTTGATGGTAGACTAGGCGCTACAGCTTCAGGGCTAACGAATACTAAGAGACAGAAACATAGCGTAGTAGTTAATGTACCTCGTGTAACGTCTACACTTGGGGAAGAGATGCGAGGACTCTTTATTGTACCAGAAGGTAAGGTATTGGTAGGGTATGATGCATCTTCATTAGAGGACAGGGTTAAGGCTCATTACCTTTATCCTATAGATGGTGGAGAGTTAGCGGCTAAGGTAGCAGCAGGTAGTTATGACCCCCATCAAGAGTCAGCAGATGCTTGGGGTATGCCTAGATCCAGAGCTAAGAATGGTAACTATGCATTGCAGTACTTATGTATGCCACCCACGTTAGCCAAGACACTTGGTTGTTCGTTACAAGAAGCTGAGGAATATCATAAGCTTTACTGGGAGCTTAATTGGAGCCTTGATGAATTTGTTAATCAAGTAAAAAGATCATGGGTACAGAATAATAAGAAATATGTCTTGACAATTGATCGGAGTAAGATATATACTAGAGCAGAACATAGTATAGCTAATTGCGTTATGCAATCAACAGGGGCTAAGATTATGGATGTGAGTTATGCTATACTTAGGAAAGATTTAGAGAAGACTAAAATAAAAGCTGAGAGGTACATCTATAGCCATGACGAATATCAGTGGGGAGTAGAGCCAAGTGCAGCAGAGGAGTTCGGTGAAATGGGATGTGAGAGTATCCGTAAAGCAGGTCGCTTCTTTAAGCTTAACTGTGAAATGGATGCTGAATATATGATAGGTTCAAGTTGGGCGGAATGCCATTGATTTGACAAACATTAAAAAGTATGATTTAATAACTTAACTAACAGAGGAAATAAGTATGAGTGATCCATTAATTAAAGTTGGACATAGTATAAATCCAGAAGATGCTAATAATTTAAAATCTATTATAGTAGATGTATTCAAGGCTGGTTTTGATAACCATATGGATCAAATTACAATACAATCTGCTTTATCAGACGCTTTTAATATGCTTTCAGCCCAAAATATTATAATCCAGAATTGTGTACTGAAAGGTGACACAACAATCAACACAGAGGAAATATAAATGCCAGCAATATCATCAGTAGTAGAAGCAGTATCAGTTAAAGAGATGCCTGCTCCGGATAAATTTGAGAACACGCATCGAGCCAGCTTTAAGATTGGAGATGATTGGTACTCTTACGGTACAATTAAACGAGGTGTAGCTGGAGAGATCTGGACTAAATCAGGTATGATTACTAATGGTGCAGAGATTGAGTTCATGTATGATCAGAACGGTGACTTCAAGAATGTAAAGAAAGCTACTGTAACAGTACTTAAACCAGGTAATGCTAACTCAGCACCAGCAGCACCAACAGCGTCAGGATCTGCACCAGCTAAGGGCGGTTACAATTCCAATATTATTGGGATGTCAGTAGGTGCAGCTATGAATCAAGCAGCTAACCTTCATGCTAACGATAAGAAGCTTGACTTTGATGCTATTGAGAAGACTGCTATCCAGATGTATAAGATAGCTGAAGGCTTGAAGGCTCAAGTAGAGGCAGGGGATATTGAATCAGCTGTAGTAGAGAAGAGTGAAGATTTCCCGCTACCTATCCCTGCAATGAAAGGCGATGATTTCGATGAAGAACCCCCCTTCTAAATCAATGACTTAGGGGCGAAAGCCCCTTCTTTTTAAGGAGAAAGAATGAACAGTTCGATACTTGTTGATGCTATAATTGGGAGAGGTGTGACTTCTATGGAAGTATCTTCAAAACTTGAGAAGGAGGGTGTTATGACCTTTACTGGGGATCAGCACAACCCTGAATGGAAATTCAAGAAGTCTTTACTTAAGACTTATAGTAAAGATACTCTTGAAACTATATACACAGAAGTTTGTGGTGGAGTATTATGAACATTGAAATACTAGCATCTCTCCGTAAAGGTAGTTCAGAAGAAGAGATTAAGATCAACTTTGATGACTCAACTATTGAGTACTTTATTCTTCAGTACCTTAAGGAGAATTATAACACGTATGAGCTAGACGATTGGTGTATGCTCAAGGTTTGTATAGACTAATATTAGGAGGTTGTATGGAATACTTAGCAATTGAAATTATAGCTATATTTTTACTATCAGCAATGTTAGTAAGTAATCTATTATCCGCCATGCTTAATAAAGAGTTCGAGGCATACCCTTGGGTGTATGGGCTACTCGTTTCCACTGTAGTCCTTATTGAGAAGCTTGTATGAAAGCACTTGTGGACAGTGACATAATGGCTTATTCAATAGCTTTCAGTACAGCTGATGAAGATTGGGAGGATGTAGCTAGTACCGTTGATGCTCATATAAGAGAGATTGTACGGAACTCAGGAGCTGATGATTACCAGCTCTATTTAACAGGTACAAGATGTTGGAGAAGAGAGAAGTACGCTGATTATAAAGCTGGTAGAGTCTCAGAGAAACCTAAGTGGCATTCAGCTATACGTGAGTACTTAATCTCAGATTATAATGCTGAAGTTACAGATGATGGTAGAGAGGCTGATGATGTTATCTGTGAGATGTGCAGTAACGGGCAAGATAATACTAAGATTGAAAATTATGGGCCTACACTTATAGCTTGCTCCTCTGACAAAGATTTCAACATAGTTCCAGGGTGGCATTATAACCCTAAGTGGAAATGTAAGTACTGGGTATCTGAAGAAGATGCTGATCTTTGGTTCGCTTGCCAGCTAATCCTTGGGGATAAAGTTGATGATATTGAAGGGCTTGATGGTTGGGGTAAGGTACGTTGTGTACAGATACTCTCTGATGGCAATCCTATTAAGAGAAGTATGATAGCTTATAAATACTTCTATGGTAAAGAGTGGGAAGCCCCTTTCATGAAAGCTTTTGAGTTACTTGATGTAGGCGCTACAAGAAACGCTGATTTGTATGGAGATTTATGAATATTAATAAAGAGGCTATAAAACAAGTACTATTAGAGAGAGATGACGCTTGGCAAGTTTCAGCTTTACTTGACACTGACAATCTTAAGATTACATCACAGTACAGTATTAGTTATATGGCTGAGATGGTATGCATGGTCTGTCGGCCATTTACTGAGAAACTTGATTTTAAGGAAGTAGAGTATCCCGCTTCTTGGTGGCAGCACTTTAAGAGAGATGTATTCCCTAAAAAGCTACTGGACATGTTCCCCTGTAAGAATGCTAAGGTTATTGTAGACATCAAAGCAGCATACCCGCTTATCTCATTACCTGATGAGCAGGTATTTGTTTATGCAACAGAGAAACATACATTCCCGACTAGGTATGATGATGAAGCTTAAACACACAGAGAAAGCTGAGTACAGAGAGATGCTACTCCAGAAACAAGGCGGTGTATGCGCTCTCTGTGAAAATGTAATCAATGAAGGTCAGGCTACCCTCGACCATGACCACGGATCAGGGCATTGCAGGATGGTACTTTGTCGGAACTGTAACTCTATAGAAGGTCGTATACTTCACTGGGCTAAGAGAACAGGATCTCCTATAGAAGCTTGGTTAACTAATCTTATGTGGTACTGGAATCAAGATTGGACTGACAACCCAGTGTATCCAACTCATAAAACTTACATAGAAAAAGAGATAGCAAAGCTTCGTAAGATTAAGAAGAAAGTAAAGCTGCATAAGACCAAGGCTAAGTATGAAGCCAAGATCCAGAGATTACTTAAACAACTAAAGAAGGAAGACCGTAGTGAGAAGAATAGTCACCAAGAACTTAAGGCGCGCTGCAACAATAGTCGGCCTAAGACAAGGACTAAACGAACAAGAAATAAAAAGTCTTTATAAACGAATGAAACGCCGCCACAGCAGAGGATTTTAATATGAAAATAATAGATAGCGTGCTGATAATTATGGCTATATTGCTACTACTTGTAGCTAGTTACCACTCAATTTTTACAGGGAATGTACTACTTGAAATTAAGTATGTTTTAGGTTCTGTACTTTGTTTGTCGGTATTTAGGGTTGATAAGTAATGGATAACACAATCTTCATTTCAGATACCCATGCTCCTTACCAGCACAGGGACACTCTCCCTTTCCTTGGAGCTATTAAGGATTGTTATGACATCAAGATAGCTAAACATGTAGGGGATGTAGCTGATAATCACTTCTCTTCATTCCATCCTATTGAGTACGGTACAATGTCTGCTAAAGATGAGCATAAGAAAGCTAAGAGATTTATCCAGGAGTTGAATGCTATCTACCCAGAGATGACTATCTCTTTAGGGAATCATTGCAGTATGACTACCCGTAAAGCTAAGGTAGCTGATATACCTCTTGATCATATCAAGTCTTATAATGATATGTATGAGATCGAAGGTTGGGAATGGACTGATAAGGATTACTTCAAGGTTGATAAATATAATCATTGTTTGATGGTACATGCTATGTCTAAGACTACATTGACTAACGCTAAGACTCATTCACATCATTCAGTCCAAGGACATCATCATGGTACATTTGGTATTGAGTACTTCGCTGATACTGAAGTCCTGAGATGGAGTATGACAGTTGGTTGTCTTATAGATACTAACTCTCCAGCTTTTAATTACTCCAAGGGCTATACTAACAACAAGCCTATAATTGGTTGTGGAGCATTAGTAGAAGATCGCCCTGTATTAATCCCTATGCAATTATCAAAATCAGGTAGATGGAATGGTGTAGTATGAGCTGGAATAATAGAATAATGAAATACAAAGATGGGACATTAGGTATCCATGAAGTGTATTATGAGAATGGCGAGATTAACGGGTTCACTCTCGATGCTGTAGGATGTCATGGGGATGATTTAGAGGATCTTAAGCTAGGTTTAGAACTTAAACTTAAAGCTTTTGATGCCCCAATCCTTGATTATGAAGATGAGTGCGAAGAATGAGAGGCGTGATACCACCAGTTGTATTAGAGCAATTCGATGAAGTAAGAATAGATACAATATCACAAAACGGAGGGGATGGTTTGCACTATCCTGAATTAGAGGAATTAGATATGAGAGATAAATGTTCAGGATGTGTAACAACGTGTGAGCCTTGTAAGCCTGATGAGAACCCTAATAATACTTGTACAATACCTTTTGATGAGATGCGAGAGAGATACAAAGACAATGGCTCTACAGCCAAACACTACGAGCTACCTGAAGGGTGTACAGAGCTTAAGCACCTTATCTGGTACAAGAATATGAATGCTCAAGTAGGTGAGGCTTTCCGTAAGTTATGGAGACTAGGTAGAGGTGATCGTAACGATGCAGTACGTGATTTGAATGGCGTTATTGCTTATTGTGAACAAGAGAAAGAGAGAATACAGATGTACGAGGAAATGTAATGACATCAGATAAAATAGACGATCTACTAGAGAAGTATGACCTGGATGAGCTACTTGATATGTTAGTAGCTAGGGGATTAACTGGCCCTGAGTTCCTTGATAGGTTCAGTGACATACTTTACTTAGTACTAGAGGATGAGGCTGAGAGGTAATGGCTAAGATAATCCCATTCAGAGCTAAGTACATATCTGTAGTAGCTTGCTGTGAGGAATGTACAGCTACTTGGATCTCTCATCTGAGAGAGAGTGATTATAAGAAGTATTTAGTTGACAAGACATCAAAATGCTGTTATTGTAAATCAAAGAAAGTTAGATATTGCCGAAGAGAATAACGAGGCACAATTCCGAATAGAGTAGTGCAGACAATCCATGTTAACGGTAGGAGAAAATAATGGCAATGAATAAAAAAGAACAAAAGCTAGTCGAAGATTTAAAAATAGTCGCGGCTCTACGGTGGACTGATGGTGCTGAAAAAGATATTCCAAAGCCAAGAAGTGAGGATGGGCTAGTTTCTGGCTATGTGTTTAATTCTTATTCTTATCGAGTCGAAGAATCTTGCTCTAACTCGGTTTGTCATGGAAGAGGTCGTTCAGACAAAACTACTTCTCAAAATCCAATAGAAATGTTTAGCTCAAGATTATTGGCATTAAAAGCTATGAGGCATGAAGTAGAACTACGCCTAGCTATAGAATTGAGAAAAATTGATTTACTAATTGAAAAAGAGCTTGGCTAGCCCTGCACAATACCGGAGATAGTAATGGAATTCTGGGATAACGATGATTACAAGGATTGGCTAGATATGATTGATTCTAAGGATATAGTACGTTCATGCTCTGCTTGTGTTTATGCTATCAAGCTTGATTTGTATAACCTGGAGTCCCCTTTGTATTGCTATAATGACCTTTGTTCTCATGTAGACACACGATGGACATCTTGCTCAGATGCAAGGAATGTCCCATACGGCCTTTGCGGGACTGAAGCATTTCACTTCAAGATTTCACATGTTTAGTCCACTATTTAGTCTAATTTTGTGGATTCTAATATGCTTTATAGTCTTTGCACTCGCTTTCCTAATCTAGTCAAAGTCAGGGTCATCTGTAGATGGCTCTTTCTTTGCCTTCTTAGGCCTATCTTTAGTATTCATAACCCCCTCTACAGCTCCTCCACCGAAGTAGAACAACACAATACTTAGCATTATCTCCCCTATATAGAAGTCCGATAAAATAGCTTTAACAGCTATCACATCCCCTATCCCAGCTAATGTAAGCGATAGCACTAACACGTAACTAAGTACGTATGTGCAGGTAAATATCAGAGCTATATATCTCTGTGCTATCTTAAATGGAGCATAAGCCTTGAGTAAGTCTGTTTTAGCCTTTGACTTAGCTGCAATAGCCTCCTCTTCTGAGGTATGCATACTATCAATCAAACCTAAACCTTTCTCAATAACATTACCTGAACCTAGTATAGTCGCTAGTACACTCATTCTGTTCTCCTATGCCACTTCATGGCCTTTAGTGCCTAAGTGGGTTGTTCTATAAGTACCTTGTAATAATCCGTTAGCATCCACTATACCATCAGCGGCATTACCTTCAACTGAGTTAGTAACTGTTATTATTGCGCTACTCACATGTGGGTTGTTTTCATTAACGATTACATCAAACTCTGATGTCTCATCACCAAGCCCTTCAAAATAAGCTGTAATTTTCCCGCCAATAAGTGTATTTCTATAACTGTAAGCAGCGCCAGCGGAAGTAGCAGATGTGTTACTAACATTTATAAGTAAAGGGAAGCATTGATTAGGGTTAGATAACGAAGCATTAACATAATTCCAGCACGCTTCTATTGGCCCTGCACTGTGCCCAGAAGTTTCTGACTGATGTAGATCAAGTAAAATACCACCAAGAGCATTTCCATCAGGGAAGGCGTTATTTCTGAGAGAAACAAACCTATTACCCTGTTTAGGCCAGAAACATTGACCACTATCTATATTTATAGCTGTATTGTTTTCTGCTAATAAGTAATCGCACCAATAAGTGTCAAAAGCTGAGAATCCATTTGATCCTGCTGCTAATGTGTCATAAGTATTGTGTCCGAAATAGACATATTTCCTAGCAATGGATGGCTTATTTAAATAACAACATGATTCATTGTCATTATGTGCAGTCCCTTGTCTTCCGTTAAAGAAATAAGTATCAAAAACAGTAATACGATCAGCGTTAGCGAATCCAACGATGAACTGGCTATTAGCATCTGTGGCTATGGAGTTTTCTAACCTAAGTCCACCGAAGTACAGATCATCAAAGTTGTTCGTACTGCCGATAAACTTGCCGTTAGTTCCATCAAAAACAGGTGACTCATTACCATAAGCTATATGAACCATAGGTTTTAGTGTTGAATAAAGTCTTACATTGTTACTAACAGAAGCATCTGTTGAATTGATTGCGTAAGTCCCTGTACGATAATGAACATGGTATCCGACATATGTGCTATCAGCTTGTGTTTTGTACCATGCGTCAATAGTTGCAAAAGGCGTACCTATTGCTCCATCGTTCAGATCACTACCGCTAACAGAATCTACAAATATGTGACCAGCTGTACCTACAACTAATTCCCATGCTACATTTGTTACTGTACCAACCTGATCCGTAACTGTTGCTGTTAGAGTATGTGTACCCGTAGTAGGTGAAGGCCATTTTACTACACCGTAATCTGCATCACCGTAAACACTACCAACAGTCATGCCAGTAGGCACTGTGCCTGTAAGTTCGTACTTAAAAGGCCAAGCACCGCCTTGAACACCGATAGGAATACTATAGGGTACTGCTGGATAAGCTTTTCTATGCCTAGCCCATGTATTTGTTTCATTATCAGGGCGTGGGTGAACTAGAACTGGTGCCATCTTAGCGGGTACAAAATTACCTACAGCTAATTGGAATGATGCTGCTGCTTGTGTAGTAGCCGAAACATTTGGTGTAGTGGCACTATTACCAGTCGTATCAGTTACAACTGCCCTGTAGTAATAAAGAGTTGAAGCTGTTAGCGTACTGTCACTGTAAGGGAAGGTAGCGTTTGCGTTCAATACACTCCAGCCACTAGTTCCTGTGAGGCTACGTTCAAGTTGTACAGAAGCTATTGCAACATCATCACTAGACCCTGTATGAGATACAGTAATCTGGATGGATGAGTTAATAGCTAAAGATAACGTGCCCGCAGTTGGGAGCGTTGTATCTATTGCTGCCACTTGTGTAGCACCTGTTGAAATCGCTGTTGTAGCAGTATTGGCGCTAGTATCAGTTACTATTGCTCTGTAATCATATGATGTATTTTGAGAAACAGTATCTATATAATCAAAAGTTGCATTAGCTGACAACACAGTCCATGTACTAGTACCTGTTACTCTACGTTCTAGCTGTACAGTATCAACTGCTATGTTATCACCAGCACCTGTATGTAGGACTGTAATCTGGGTGGATGAGTCTATTTGTAAAGATATACTCCCCGCCACTGGATTAGTAACATCAGGGACAGGAGCTGTTGGTGTTACGCTACCATCTGTATGAGGATTAAATCCTTTAATGCAAGGGATACCTGCGAGTAAGTCTTCTATGTTGTACCGAGGCATTATTGATCTCTCCAAATAACAAGGATAGCGCCAGCAGAGGCATTATCATCTATAAATAAACCAGTATTTAGTTTAATTCCATGAAAATCTTTATCAGCTGAATGAACGCCCAGGGATACCCCAGCAGCAGTAGTCCCATCACGTACTGTAATATCACCTGTTAACGTAGATATTTCAATAATAGCCTTGAATAGTACAGGATTTGAGCTAATGATTGTATCATTATCCTCAGCTGTGAATGTTATAAGTGTATAGTTCCACTCAGGGACTGATGCAAAGTACTGGTTAGATGTTGCGATATTGCGTTCCCCAGCTAACGCTGCTAGTTCTACCTTAATACCTGAATTAACTACATCTAATTCAACTGAATTATCATTTTTACCAGAGGAGGATCTAGCCCCTTCTAAGGTTAGTGTGCCATCTGACATAATTATTCCTTATCATATTCTATATGAATGTGACTTGTATGCCAGATAACATCATAATCAGCACCTAAATCAGCTTGCAGTTCTTCAAAGACTCTTTTCTTATCTTCTTCTGAGAAGTATTTAGTCCTACAATCAATAGCTCTGCCGTAGTAATGCAGACTTCCTGCTGAGTGCATACCATCTCTTGCTGAAGTTATTACTAACTCTTGGCCGTAGTCATCCCATATCTCATCAGCTAATCTCAGAGCTTTCTGCATACAGAGTTCTAGCCCCCATACATTTACTGTCTCATCTTTTACTTGCATTTCACTACCTTCTGTATAAATTTATTGAACTCTGGGTTATCTACTAATACACCGCAGTACTGATTAGCTAATGTATTGACTACCCTTTCCTCTTCATCTTCATCACTTAACCCACCTACGAAGTAACACACATGCATTAACTCATGGATAAGCGTATTCATAACGACTACAGGACTAAGATCAGTTATAATCCTTATACACATCTCTGAAGCTGAGAAGTGTCCGTACACACCATGCGAGAAGCCTTCAAGTGACTTCATTGGGATAATATCTATCTCGTAACAACCTACTTTAATCTTACCTGGAAGCTTCATACCGTTCACCTTTTTGATCTGTTCATTATTAATATACATAAGAGAAAAGTGAACGCTCAGATCCTAGTGTCTGTCTAATTCCCTGTCTACTATCTTATCAACCTTGTCCCTTATATATGTAAGGTCATCTTTTTGATCTTTAAGCATACCGTCTTTCTGGTCAGAGCAATCCTTAATTTCTTTATTCATCTCAGGCCATGTGGGGTAGTCTCTAGCTAAGTCTTCCTTGATCTGTTGTATACTCTTCTGTTGATTCCACATAATCTTAGCCAGGACAGTAACTGGAAGAATTATAAGGTACTTAACTGAGTCCCAATCAATATTCATTCTTCAGACTCTTCTTCTTGACCTGCTCTGTTTCTAGCGAATTCACCTAAGAGTGCTGTCTTACCTGTCTCATCGAGTCTATTCCATAGTTTCTTAACAGATTTAGGGGATACCTTCCCTTTACTTGCTTGTTCTTTGGTTAACTTCTCAGTGATCTTAGCGAGGTCTGGGTCGAACATAGCTTCAGTTAACAACTTATTAACCTGTCTTTTATTCATAGCTGCAAAAGCAGATAAAACAGTACTTTCAAATATATGTCTAGTAGATAAACGGCCTTGTCGCCTCGCACGTAATTCAGTATTAGTGCTTACAGCTGTCTTTCCTGTTATCTTCTCTAACACACCTATTATACCTGTTTCCCCAGGAGATATATCTAGGTTGAACCTGAAGTTAGACTCCTCAGCAGCTCTTAGTGAGTTAAGTAAGCTTCTTTGATGGCCTTGCTCTATAAGTAAGTTAAGTCCTCTGTTATTCCGTAGAACTTCATGCATCTTAACAGGATCTATAACAGGCGGCTTCCCTGACTCTTTGACTACAGTACTCAATCTGAGTAATTCAGAAGCAGCTGCTCTTGATATTGACTCTGTACTAAGACCTAACCTCTTAGCTTCATTCTTAACAGATCTGGCTCCATCCACTGACTTGATTTTATTAAAGAATTTATTAGGGTCAGACATATCAATCAACTTCTTTAGCTGTTGATCTTCATACCTTTTCTTCATTAACTCTTTATTAAGCACTGAACTAGTAGCCACTTTATGTGACTTACTTATATCTTGGATACTAGCTTTAATCTCTGGGACTTCATCAAGTAATTGACCATATTTCCTAAAGAACTCTGCGTGTTTCTTAGGTGAGATCATACCTGACATCTCAGTACCGTCAGCGAACTTAACTGTACCACTAGCCTGATCTTTATAGAACGTAAGAATAGAGTCCCTAAGCGCAGTATAAGTCCCTGAACTTCTTTTAGCTACATCAACGAACTTTGCGAACTCTTCAGTTTTAGCTCCTTTGAATGCAGTACTAACCACATCGTCAGCTGATTTAGCGTACTCACCTAATCTGTTTCCAGGTTCAAGTATGTCTCCCATGATACCTGATTGGAAAGGTTCAGCTACCTCATCTCTCCAGAAGTCAATAGCGTCTGAGTAAGCTTGTGAGTCTTTACCAGAAATAGGGTCTTTCTTAGAGTTCTCTAATGCTTCTTTTGTAGCTGCTTTAAGTTGACCTAGTAATCGTAATTGGTTACTTTTGTTTACATTACTTTCAGGTTTATGTCTAGTAGCTGTAAGTGCTTTATTAACTTCTGTATAAAGATCTCTGAAGTCTTTTAATGGAATAGCTTCAACTCGTTGCGCACCTGAGAGTAACTGACTCATTCCAGGTTTTCTTGACTCAAGTTTAGAAACTAGATCACTTACAATACTAGGGAATGCGTCTTGATCCCATATACCCTTACTTGATAGTATTTGTTTAGCTGTACCATAAACATTAGTAATATTTACAGGAACATCGCCTATAGCATCAAACATGACATCAGCCTTGGCCTTATTTAGCTTGAACTCATCAGCAGAAAGCTTTTGTATAAGCTTACCTTGTTTAGTACTCTCTTTCCCTGTTACAGATATATCATAACGGAGTTTCTGTAATTTCTGCTTATCTTGAAGTATTTTATTATCTATATTAGATATTATGCTACCATAAGACTTATTACTATTATCTATAAGTGACCCAAAAGCTTCAAAATCATCCCCGAATATCTTTTTTGTGTAATCATTTATAGCTTTCTCGTTAATAGTTCTTTGTTGTAAAATACGCTGTTGGGCAGGATCAAACTTAGTTACAAGATCCTTTTTCTGACCTCTTAGCACATCTGACTGAGTAGCCTCGGCTAAGTCAAATCTATACCCAGGGATTGTATTCTCAATAACTTGAGCAGACTCTAGTGACTCCATTATACCGACTTGATCTTTTACAGTATCAGTCCAATCATCAAGAATCTTATCAGTTGCTCTTTTCACATAAGCATCTTTTGTTTTTCTTAGCTCGGCCAAAGATAACTTCTTCAGACTTGCTGGGCCAACTTTTGTAACCCTAGCCGCAGTAGTTAAAGCCTTACCTGTTGCTACGTCTATAGCACCTTCAGCGAATAATTTAGTAGCAGTTGCTATACCTGCCCTAACCTCTGGCTTATCTATATTCAGGGACTCTCCTACATCATAGCCAACGAATTGACCTACAGCAGTAGCAGCCTCTTCAGCTTTATTACCAGCCCATGCAAGCCCCCCTAGGATAGATTTACTATAATCTCCTTCAGGGTTTATGCTGAATTGAGCTTGTCTTTTCTTTATAAGATCCTCGAACCCCTCATAACCAGACTCTTGTGGGTAGAAATCGCTGTCAACTATACCAAGAACACCTCTTCCAGCTGCTTCTACGCCACCTACTACCGTCCCAGCAAGTCCAGCTCCTAGTACAGCTGGGACTTCTACGGCAGCTATGGCAGCCTCTGTAGGAGCTTCAGCTATACTAAGTGTTATATTAGAATCCTCTTGAGGTTCAGTTGAGTACCTAGTTGAGTCAATACTCTCCTTGAACATAGCTGTAGCTTGTTCTCTGAAGTCTTGTATTGAATCTACTTTTACTGCCTGATCAACTTCTGCTTTAGGTAGATTTACTGAAGTTAAACTATCTAATTCTTCTTGTGTTATCGCCATTTAGATGCTCTCGCTAGTTCAGCCCAACTTTTATCGAACTGTAGCATAGCAGCTTGTTTAGCAGCTTGCAACTCATCTTCAGATAAAGGTTCACCGTCTAATTGCTTCTTTTGAGCTAATGCCATTAACTTTTGATTAACAGAGCCTTCATGTGAATCTTTTGCTTTTGAGTAATAAAGGAAAGATTGGTTATCGCCCTTACCTTGTGGGATAATAGGAGGATGGTTTCTAGTCCATTTTGTAATAAACTTGTTAAAACCTGTTAGGTCAGCTTTCCCCTTGTTTTTATTAAGAGGGTTAAACTTCCACTCATCCATCTTATTCTTGACTAGCTCATCTTGTCTAGCTAATTCAGTGAATGCATTAGTAGCTAAATCTATGCCTACAGCAGAGTCTGATTTCTGGATAGCAGTACTTAAACCAGCCTTGAACTCTTGTGGGTTAAGATTACCTTTCTGTTCAATCGCTTTATTTATACCTGATTGCATAGCAGACTTAAAGAATAACTCTCTTTGCCCGTGTTCCATATTATCAAGTGATTCAAACCCAGGTACAGATGATACTATATTACGAACTGCACCACCTAGCTCTCTGAATGTACCACCGCCTCTGAAGTGCTGTGCAGCCTGAGAGATCATATTCATATTAGATATAGTCTCTTGTGAGTCAAGCGCACGTTGCATGATAGTCTCACGTTGCAAGATCTGTTCTTTCTCTTCAGGTTTAGTTAACTCTTCTGCCTTTTCTCCAGCTTTAGACTTCTCTTTTAACTTAGCAGTTAAAGCTGAATCGCCTCGAACAAAGATGTTGTTACCTAAATCACCCCCAGCATCTAACGTTACATCACCTGTTATCTGACTTCTACGACCTGACCCTACTACTTCTAATGTTTCTGGATTAACTATAAGCCCTGATCTTTTATCAGCTGTAGGTTTAACAGCCTTAGCAGCGAAATCTTTATTAAGCTTCATAGCTTGTGCATCAGCAGCTTCATAAATCTTAGGGATGCCAGCAGCTCTACCTAATTCAGCAGCTTTACCTAACATCTTTAATTGACCATCAGGAGTAGATGTATCTATATTGTTCTGTTGTATCCATGATTCAGTAGCTTTCTGTACAGCTCTAATACCTTCTACTTCAGGATCTACGTTACGTGTACCAAGGCTTTCACCAGCAGTCTGCCCTAGTAGCCCACCAGCTTGAGCAGCTAACAAGTTCTGTTGATTAGGAGCAGAAGCAATAGCAGCACTTCTTTTGAAAAGGCCATCTCTTGCACTTTGACGTACAGCTTCAGGTGTAGGTAGATTAAATAAACCAGGCATTAAAATAACCCCGCATTTTGAGCAGCTAACATCTCTGCTTGTGTCTGACCCTGAATAGGCTCATTGAATAAACCTTCACTACCGAAACTGAAGTCACCTAATGAGCTACTTAATGAGTTAAAGAATGAATCTTGTGCATTAGTATTAGCAGTCTCTCCAGCAGCTATTGCTCTAGCTTGATTTGAACTGGCAGCAGTGCTACCCCCAGCTGCTTGTAATGCTTGATTAAGCTGATCGGCACTAAGACCATCAAGTCCTGTACCACCAGATATAGCTTGTAAAGCTTGCTTGAATAAACGATCTTGTTGTAACTGACCTTGTTGAAGCCCTGTTAAATCACGCTGATTCTGAGCTATGCCTTGTGCTCCATACAAAGCTTCTGTTCTAGCAGCCCCGCCTGTACTTCCTGACAACCCTTGCTTGAACAGCCTGTTCTCAAGAGATAGACGTTGTTGTTCTTCTCTTGGTTGAGCTAATACATCCAATTGGTCAGTGAACAAAGCTCCAGCAGCAGTAGGGTCAAAAGTCTGGAAAGCATCAAGACCTTCACCACCTTGCTGTATCAGCCGATCTCTAAGAGCTTGTAACTCAGGAGAAAGAGTTGATGTGTAACCTGTCTCTTTATCAAAAGTAGTACTACCTATCCCTGTATTAATATCTACAGGGTTGTACGCTAAACCAGCAGCTAGATTACCAGCTGTACCAGAACGTTGTGAACTAGAGAGTAAACCCCCTACTCCGCTAGCTATTAGAGCTGGGTTGCCTGTAAAGGCTCCTACTCCTGCTGATACTAAACTGCCTATATTAAGTCCCATACTATTACCTTATAATAATCTTAACAGATCACTATCTGTTAGTGTATTCTCAGAGATGATTCTATCAGCCTCTGCACTTGCCTTTTGTTCAGCTAATCGTAGTAAAGCTCCTCTTACAATCTTACCTGCTTCAGGTGTCTTATCTTTAAGTACTGCATCCAAGAACTCTTGCTTCTTTTCTTCAGTAGCAGCTCCGAACATAGCTAAGAGGTCATCAGTCGTAAAAGCTGTGAAGTACTCATTAACCAGTTTTTGTACTATTTTCTGTTTTATTGTCATATTAACCTAGTCAAAAATTTCATCGTAATCAGTGTTTTGAGATCCAGCAGTAGAGAATAGCCTTACATTAGTACCGTCAGATACAACCTGTCCAGCTTCACCAGAATTTATAACAGGTACTACACTTCTCCATCCGCCGCCTATTTGTACTTGTATATTAATAGCACCTGCTCCTGTGACATAGAAGTTATAAACACCTCTAGGAACTGTTGTGCCTGTTGTATTATTAACAGCCCATGTTCCAGATGCCGTTCCTAATGCAATTTCATCGTTAAATCTAACACCTCCTGAAGCTATTTCAGAAGTCCCTACTGCATCTGCTGCTATCTGAGCAGAGCCTACTGCATCGTTAGCTATAGCGGTAGCATTGCCAACTGAAGTTACTGGGCCAGTTAAATTAGCATTAGTCACTACAGTAGCAGCATTCCCCACTGAAGTAACACCTCCAGTAAGATTAGCGTTAGTTGTTACTGTATCGGAATTCCCTGTAACGTTCCCTGTGAGATTAGCTGTAATACCTCCTGCACCATCTGTGACTATAGTACTATCTTTAATGTCCCCGTTACCATCCATTGTAACAAGGTTATTATTAGTAGCTGCGGCTATCTTATTAGCTTTAGTAGCTGAAGAGGCAACAATAGCATTGAACTCAAGATCAAAGTCAGACCCCTTAATAGTCTTAGCGGCATTACCTGAAGGTAGCGTGTCTTTAGTAGTGAAATCTGTAGTTTTTGAATAATCAGACATTAGTTAATCTTTCCTTTCTTAGCTTTCAGGGTAATTTTATTAATACCTACTGCCCCGTTGTTAATTACAGCCTGAAAACCTATCTTAATAAGTTCACCAGCACCTGTTAGTGGGAAGTTAAGTTCATTACTTGCACTCCCTGATCCGTACTCTGATAAAGCAACTGTACTCACAGCCCCATCATATCCGAACTCAGCTATTCCGTATTCATACGTTTCTCCGCCTAGTACACTTCTTATCTCTGATTTATCAGATAAAGAGAAGTCATAACTCCATGTAGCTGTTGAATCAAAGTTGTAACTAGCGGCTAAGTATATACGCATAGCTTTCCATATCATCTCCATTCCTTGCGAGCCAGGGTCTATCCATCCTGATTGGTATTTCATTATATAAGTATCTGCATCATCAAGGTTTGTACCGTACAGTCCAAGGAAACCCCCTGATAAACCAAATACTAAATCTGAGTTAAGCCTAGTACATATTCCAAGAGGATTGAGACTGTTCCAGATAAAAGGTCGTACAGTCTGCCCTTGGGCTACACTTCTTACATCGAACACATACATTAAAGCAGAAGTAGGGAAGTTGATTATATAAAGACCAAGTTTCTCATTATAAGTCGATCTTACGTCACCTACTTCTTGGTCTATTGTACTAACTATTTCTGTTCTCACCTTAGAAGATAAGGTATTCAGAGGCATGTTATCCTGTAGAATAGTCCTAGAGAGCGTTCTAATACCTTCTTTACTTAACCATAGAATATCTTCACCTATGTTCTGTACAGAATCTCTAGCTGCGCATCCAATGCCTGATACAACTTCTACTAAATATATATTACCTATATCATCTATATTTGTATATACAACTACAGAGTTCTCACACAAAATAATTAGATTATTGTTATGTACAGCTAATGCAACTATAGTATCATTACTTTTAGGCCAAACAGTATCGAGGTCAATGAACCCAGAACTACCTCCACTAAAAGCAGAAGGAATGAGAAGATCTGAATAGTGGATTGTAGTCCCATCAGGAGAAACAAGCCATAAGCGTCCAAAGGCTGATAAGGCTGCATTAGACTTCTGTATTTCCCGTGTAGTCCAAGTAACCGTGTTGTCAGTGGTTGTGTTGCCGACTGTAGTACTCCAAGTAGGTTCTGTACCTGTGGTTCCCGCTGTTGTGCACTCATAATATAATCCATTTCGTGTAGTAGGTGTTACTATGTCTCCGAGTATATATGTTGCGCCACCTATCCAGGTAGCTACCTGATCAACTAAGTATTCAAAATTGCCTGACCCATCCCACCACAAAGGTTCATGCGCAGCTTGTACAGCAACAGTATTACCAGCAAAGTTCTGTAACTGGAAGTCATCAGCTGTGACAGTAACAGTACCAGTAACATCAGTTAAAGACGAGTCCCCTGACCAGAGCTTAGATCCACCTACAGAGACAAGTATCTCTGATCCTGAGTTAGTTATATAACTATGTACAACATCTATCTCTGGAGCGCCTGTAGCGGCTGTACCATTAATCTTAGAATAACCTTTACGGGACTCTAATCTACCATTACGAGATAAGATACAGTTATCAAGTACAGTAGCATATCTATGATCAAGAGTTGTATCCTGATCTTCTGTACTAAGCCCTAGACTTCCTGGTGATTGTAAAGGTATTGTTAGTAACGCTGTCATACAACATTCCAGTCCATGTTACCTGAGTTATTATTACTCTCGTACAGAGCTATAGCATCAGATAAAGCTTCTTTCGCTTGCATAGCAACTAGATTTGATTGTGCTCCACCATCTTCACCGCGTTCTGCGATAGCCTTGCTCCATGCATTCAAAATAATAACTTCAGATGGAACCTTAATAAAGGTGGTATCATCAAATGTGTTACTTAGATTAGGCTTACGATTATAGGATACGCGGAGTGTGTAAGAAGCATCACTAGTAGGGTAGATGTTTATTGTACTTCCAGCAGAGCTAACCCCTGCATAAGCATACTCAGAGGGCTTGTTCTGGTCAGTATCAGAGCTGATCTTATCTTGAATTGACTTGTAGTTACTAGCCCTAAGGAAGCACTCATCAGTCACGTTGTATACTGAATGTATATCATACACACCTTCACCTGAGTCCCCAGTAATAACAGCTGTTGTATCCCCTGCTGTAATAGCTATATCTTGTGTTTCATGTAACTGAGGCCACTGATAAGCGTTACTTGTTTCTATGTAAGCTTGCTTAACAAAGAAAGAGATTAGCTTAGAGTAAGTATTGCTAGTAGAACTTGCTACCTCGTCTTCTCTAAGGTTTTTCAGTACTTCATTTATAATGTCTAAATATACCATTTTATTCCTATGCGGCTTTGAAGCTTATATTGAACAGTGAAAACCATGCATTAGATCCTACTGAGGGTTTAACTGATCCGTCAGTATTGATAACAAGCTCTCCGTACAAACTATTAGAAGCAGTAGCTATATGAGCATTACCAGAATCGTGGTCAGGTCTATATCCTTCTGGTAAGGTAAATGCTACAGTACCAATACTCCCTGTCTTTATTAACCCGCTTAAATGAACTATCCCTAAAGGATCTTTGTAAAATCTTGCAGGACGATCAGTATCAAAGTTTACCCACGAGTTCTCAAACACTGGCTCCCCAGCTGTACCTACCTCATGCCAATCCTCTACATGAGTAAAGTTACCTATGATCTGCTCTGCTCTTATTGGATTAGGCATATTTACTCCTCATTAACCTCTTCGATACTAACTAATTAATTAGTCTTTAGTTATCATTGAAGAAGGGAGTCCGAAGACTCCGATCAATCACGATAATTACATATCGTTGTAATGAACAACTTTAACACGTAAAGTACCTGATCCAAGATCAATAGTACCGCCTGTGTTGTTACTCAAAGATACAGTTACTGTATTAGCAGCTGTAACTTGTGCAGACAACTCAAGATCAAGTACATCTACATCTATACTGACAAATACGAAATCACCTAGTACAGCGCCTGGGACAGTAACATCAACTGCCTCTTCATTGCCATCAAGCATACTAGCTGCATCGAATGTTGCCTCGGCCTTCGGCCCTGACATTCTACTCATAAATTTCTCCTCAAGGGAAGGGGCTTACGCCCCGACCACTCCTAGTTAGGCACTACAATCGCAACGCCACCATAGTTACGCTTTGCAACTACGCCGTACAGAGTATCAGCAGTATGCAAGTCACCAAGGTACTCTTGCTTGTACTGTTTCTGTAGACGAACATCCATTTGAGAAGCCATAACAGCTGCATCTTTATGGAACATAGCCGCTACACGGCCAGTAGTAGCTGCTGTACTAGCTGTGTATGCAGTACTGAACATATCAGTACCAGCACCATCACCAGGAGCTGCTGAGTTAAATGTGAAGATAGTATCATCAGCATCTGTAGCAACATATGGACAGTTAGTACTTACAGAAACATCTACACCGTAGATATTACCAATAGTACCATTCTTGATAGTGTCACCATTACCAATAAATGCCTGTTCACTGAAACGTGCAAGACCCATAAGGTTATTACGTTCTACAGGTGGGATTACTAGATGACGATCCATCATAGGATTGTCTGAGTCATCAAGAGTCTGGATAATCTGACGAATACCAGCATCTGTTAAAGCAGTCTGGTTGTTAGTACCATCACCAACGTAAGATGTTGAACCATCTCCACCGATAACTGCTGCACTGTATGCTGAACCGTCTTGAAAAGTTCCGAAAGCTGCCCAAATATCTTGGTCAATCTTCTTAGCTAGACCATAACCAGCATCTTGCATGTATTCACGTAACAAAGAATCAAGAGCTTGGATAGCTGTACGATCCTCGATTAAGAATGAATACTCGTAATGTTTATCAAGAGCTAATGTAACCTCTGAATCTGCACGAGTAACTAGTGTTACTAATGTATCCTGAGCCTTAGCTGTTGGTGAACCGCGATCAGTCAAAGAAGGTAGTACTAATGCATCACCTTTCTGTCCACTGAAGTCAATCTTGCTAATCTTATCACCTAGCTGTAAAGCTTGGGTATAAGTTACAATAGCTTCATCAATCCACTTAGTCGCTAAAAAGCCACCTGGATTTCCACCGTCTGAATTTGTGTTACCTAAGTGAACACCTGCTGCGCCTAATGCCATTTTATTTCTCCGATATATTTAGATAGAGCGGTCACTTAGTTACACGATCTTCCGCGTAAGCCGCCATAATTTCATCATAATGTTGCTTATATTTCATAGGCTCTTTGATGCGCATCTCACGGATATAAGCCCGTGACCACATCTTCTTTCTTGAGCCACCTGAAGAAGCACCCTTTTCCATTGCACCAGCTTTAAGGTCTTGTTGTCGCTTTTCTTCGTTAACGGGTGCAGGAGCATTGTCCTTCCAACCTTGCATTAACTCAGATGCTGCAACTAAATCTACACCTTGTACATTTTTATTGTAAAGGTTTGAGCGGTATTCAGAGCCTGCTACCCATGACATGAACTCAGGTGAACTTGTCACTGAATCAAAGTCTGGATAAGATTGCTTGAACTTCTCTAAAGCTGTCTGTGCTTTGTACTGATCAAGCTCTTGCTTGATCGCCCCTACTTCCTGTTGAACCAATCTTGATGCTGCTTTTTCGGGTTCATAATCCCAATCAAGAGTTTCATCCACTGGTGCTGGTTTTGGGTTGAACTGCTCGGTTTGCAGTAACTTATCAACTAATTTCCTGTTCTCACCTAGTTCATTACCTTGACGTGATAAAGCCTTTTCAGCTTCTTCATGCATTTCGATAATATCTTCTAAGCTTTTACCTTGGTATCGTTCAGGTATTGCTGGAGTTTCTGTTCCGCTTAACGAGTTACCTATTTCCACCTCAAAGTTTGCATTCTCTTCAGTGATAGGGTTGTCGCCGTTTATGATGTCCTCATGGACGTTGTTGTCGCTCATATCTGCCTCTCGGTTCCAGATGAAATGTAGTTATCGGGACACGACTCCCGCTACGGGTAAAGATCTCGTTACGTATAAGTACCGTGATTCTTCATATTCTTTTTCTCTTGAGCCATCTTCTGCTCTCTCATCTTCTCCCATCTACGGGTAGCGCCAGGAAAGTCTCCAGATATAGGATCAAGTTTAAATTTAGGTGAGTCTTTGTCTATATAGCCAGTCTTAACTTCTGAGTTACATTTAGGACATTTATCGTCCACAGGAGCTTTGAACTCTAGTCCGAACCCCATCTCGCAGTCGCATTCAGTACATAGCCAACCAAAGATCATGCTTCACCCTCATATTCATTATTCTGGTAATGCTCTATCAATCCAGTTATCCAATCAAGTGCTTCTATGTAACCAAGACGTTTAAGCATCATATCACTCTGTGAACAGAGTAATACCCCTGTCTGTGGATCAGTCAAAGGCATAACCTTAATAGTATCTGAGGCTGCAAGGTTCTTCTTTATATCTTCAAGAAGTAGCTCAACCCCCTTAGTTAATACAGAGTCGCGTATCGCGTTGTACTCTTCTTTTTCAGTCATTTTAGCCTACTTGCTTGTGGTTACTCTACGGATTATTAGAGACTTCATTAAACAGTCCAAGTACCGCCAATGACGTTGTTATGATCTATAGGTGTTGTTGCTCCTACGTTATTAAGACCAGATGTAGTAACAACATTATTAATCTTTATGTTACTCGTTCCGTTATCGTCGATAATCTCACCGCTTAAGTTATTACCGTTAATTAGGTTACTATCGCCATTAACTTCAATACCATCCCCACCAGTAGTTATTAATCTGTTGTTACTTATTGTGCAATTATCTCCATCACAGCGAATACCAACACCTGTACCGCCAGTGTTTGCAATTCTGTTTCCTTGTACTATCGTATCATCCATGCCTGATAGTAAAAATATCCCTATACCTGTAGATGTAGTATCAACGATGTTATCAAGTATCATAATCCCTGAGCCAGCTCTAGCTTCTATCCCGTGCTGTGCATTAGTTACAACATTCCTAACAATATTTCCTTGTATGATAACTCTATCTGCACCAGTAGTAAGATAAACACGAATACCTGATACAGTTTGTGGACTTTCGATTACATTATTAGAAACAATATGATCTGTTCCAGTCCCGCCATCCGCTATGTTGTTGCCTATTGCTATGCCTTCGCCCATGTTAACAGCTGTATTCCCTGAACAAATACAACGCTCACCAGCAAAGAAAAGATCAAATCCAGCTCCCCTTGCGCCTGTTGGGGTTTCACACTCTGCATAATTTCCTATAAAAACAGAGCTATCGCATTCGCTAGTCTCGAAAGCATCTTGAGATATTGCATCATTTTCAAGTATGCAGGAATTATTAATAACCCTCAAATCTTTAGTCCAGTGGAACAAATATCCTTCTCTGCAACCTGTAGAGTGGGTATTTTGAAATGATATATTTGTCAGCAAGCTAGTTTTACTTGTCCCTTTTATATTTGCTGTGTTGCCAGCTGAGTTTATAATAGAGATGTCTGACACTTTAAGTGTATCAAAAGCCCCTGTAGCGCTTACGCAAACACGGCTATTGACCTGTGATGTATCTGTAATGTCTACTTGACCAGCTCTATTTCCATCAATAGTTCCCTGCCCTGTTATATAGACATTGCTTGCATTTATTTCAATAACATAAACCTCATCACTTACATTCGTCAAGTCACCATCGGCAAGCTTGATTGTTGCGCCTGCCATTAAATGGAAATTAACTGGCTTTGATATGTTTAAACAGTAATCTGTAGTGCCAGGGTTAACTCTTGAAACAATGTAAGTACCATCAGGTACGATGACAGTTGCACCAGAAGGGGCTGCTGTCAAAGCCGATTGAATCGTCGCTGTATCATCTGTCACACCATCCCCAGTAGCCCCATAGGACATTACATTAAAACTCTCTTGGAAAGGGTTGTCCCAATGGAAAGGGGGATTGTTGAAGTGAAATGTATTCATTCTTTACTCTCCGACTTGCCACTAAAGGCCTGTCTATCTAATTCTTTATCTTCAATCTGAGCTACAGCATTGAAGGCGTTAACTTCTGTTTGTGTTTGTTGTGTATCAGCTGTTGCATAGTTCTTAGTAGCTACTGACTTCTTAACTTCAAGATCTAACTGCAGATTAGCATTCTCTAGTTGAGCATTCTGTAGCTGAAGCTGTTGGATCTGTTGTTGCATAGGATCAGGTGGCTGTGGAGCGAACTGTTGCTGTATAGCCTCCTCTAACTCTTTCTTGAACGGTATGCTTAGATTATCAACAAATGCCTTGACTAATACACCTTTAGCTGGGCCATCAGGGATACCCTGCATAGCTTGTGTAATATTACCTTGCTCGAACTCTCTAGCCATAATACCCATTGTTGAGTAAGGCAACAGCTTATAATCCCCGAAAGGATAACGCTCAGGATCGAATTGCTGATAACGCCAAGAGAACTTATTAATCATTGGCTTAAGGAAATCTTCTTCTATGTTACGCATAGTACGCTTAGAACGCTTGATTGAACCTGAAGCGATCATTGACATACCTGAAGCAGTAGCATTACGAGGGGAGCCACCGATAGGAGTAGCTGAATCCATTGATCCAGTTCCCATCTGTAGCATCCGTTCGAGTTCCCCTGCTTCCCTGTACGTGTGTGCTGACATCTCTCCGAAGTGGAAAGGCATCAAGGCGGCCCTTGGGTCGCCATTTGTTAGTATCTGCTTACCTGGGGAGACTGTTAACTTAGCTCCACGAGGTAAGCGAGTAGCATCAGCTGCTATCATTGGATGGATTGTTAAAGCTAGCCCATCTTGTCGTGCTCGTAGCTCTGCATTCAAAGCTCTCTGGGATTGCATACCTTTCTCAGCAACGCCTCTGCCCCAGAAACGATTAGGAACAGTGTCATGCTGGTAAGCGATGATTGAACGATCTCTGTAAATGAATGGGTTAGCTACACCTTTAAGAAGAGCTGCTCCATTAGCTATCGTTACAATAGCCTCTACCATATCAACTTCATCGAAGTTAAGAGCTATATCAGCTGCAACAGGGTCTACTGAACCATCTTCATTAGTAATATCTGTAAGTAAACCAGCTGGAACAAGACCATGATACTCAAGTATCTCTGTTCTGTCCCCTGAGATGACATTACCTGTCTCGCCCATTGATGCAACATCTTCATCGTCTGTATAAGAGCCAAGAGATACGTCATTATAAATACCTGCTTCTATCTTAGATAGAACATCTATCTTAGGCTTTGTTGTTATATGCGCACAACCAAGTCCTTCTGATACAGTCCTAGCTGAAGGATCAATTACGAACTCCTTCGGGGAAATAGGCTCTAGTGTAACTTCTACCTTGTTATAATTAAGGCTTGAGCCATCCGGTGCTGTGTATTCATCAGTAACTTCAGTAGTAACTACCTTAGCAATACCTGTACCGTAGATAGCCCCGTTCAAATATACCTCAGATATAGCCTTAGCTACACCTGATATTGCCATATCTTCTATCAAGAGATCGCGGACAGGGTAACGATCTTTTTTATCAGTATCATGGAGATCATCATCAACATCGAACCAATACTTACGGTTAAATGTAGCCTCTTCCATCTCAGAGACAGCCATTTCAATAGCTTGACCTAGAGCTGGAGATATGAACCTTGAACGCTCAGAATCTCTTGTTTTACCTTTAGCTGTGTATATACCACGCCATTGCTGGTAATATTCTTCCCAATCAGACTCATAGTTATTATCCCTATAAGTCTTCCAGGGATCAGTAGTGCCTAGTACCCAAGATACTAACTCATCATCAATATCTGACTGTTTAATTACGTCTTTATCCATACTTAGTATCCGCTCCAAACATCAAGGACTTCATATTCTTCAACCTCGAAATTTGATGAGTAATTAGTTACAGCTACTTGGTCTATATAAGCTAATGAATCAAGTAGATCATCGTGTGACATAGGGTTAGGAAAGTCTAGGTACTGTTCAGTAAAAGTCTTCCAATCTCTTCGTGAGCCTTTGAATGTTAGCTGCCCTCTTTCAAGCCTACCCTGTAATGCCCATACTATTCTGTCTGTTTTCTTCTTGCCGCCATGTGATACAGGAATAACACTAGGAAAGATGCTCATTCTACGCATATTATCCTCAAGATAAGGCATAACAGCGTTTTTAAGCGCGCCTGACTCTATTCCTACACATATTGGTTGGTAATCCTTGGCTGCCTTGATGATACGCATAGCAGTCTCTCTTACATCCCATCTTCCGTGCTGTATTTCATGCACGAACCAACCAGATGTGGATACCTCAACTATTGAGATAGCAGTTTCATCCAATTTCTTGATAGCGGACTTAACCATACCGCCACCTGTACCGAAACCTGCTAAATCCACTGAAATGTACAGTGAACCAGCTTCAGATGATGAATCAGCGTACTTAAGGTATTCTTCCTTAAAGGCTGAACCACCACCTGCTGCGAAACTAGCCTCATACTCTTGTCTGAAAGCAGCTGCTGACATACTATTTCTTGCAGCTTCTATCTCTTTCGGCTTTATCTTAGGGTTATCAAGTGAATTGAAGTGAAAAGCAGCCCATTCAGCTATTTCATTGTTCTCTAGGCTTGATTTCTCCATACTTCCTGCGAAGCACCACAAATCGTAGAAATGATTCTTACCATCCGGTGTACCAATGAACAAAGCTTCACCTTCATAGTCAGACAGAGCGGGTCGTATGATTAAATCCCATACTTCCGGCTTCATGTCAGCGTATTCGTCCATTACGACATAAGATAAACCCACACCACGAAGAGTATCAGGTCTATCAGAGCCTTTAATCTTAATAGTCCGTCCATTGACGAGACGTAACACGCCTTCATTCTGTCTAACGGATTCAATCACCCCTCCTTGGGCAGCCATGCCACCAAGCTCAACAAGCAGGTTCCACATAATATCTTTACCCTGGTTAAAGGTAGGAGCTATGTAGAACACTTCAGCTCTCTTTAGGTCTTGTCCGTGATTGTTCTCAATTTTAAGTCCATGTATAAGAAGTAGTACAGCTGATAAGAAGGATTTACCTCCACGTCTACCTGCTGCACATACCTTGAAACGGGCTGAGTGATTAAACACTTCTAGCTGTTTACCATGGAGAGAGAAATTAAGCTCCATTATTTTCTAACGTCTTTACCTTGTACACGCTTAGAATCGTCATCTTTAGTCTCACCCTGAGACATAATCTCATCCAGACGCTTCTTTGTTTTGTCTTTACGCTTCCTTAGCAGATCAGCTGCTCGCTCTAATAAACCTTTAGACATTGTATTCCTCTAATTTCTTAGTTAAACTCTTGACTGTAGCATTAGGATGTGCTTCTTTACCTGTTTTGAGTAAGTACTCACGTTTAAGCGCATCTAACCTCTCATCTGCTACAGTTAGTACAACATCCTCTGAATCTTCTAACTCAGCTAGTTCAGCTAACAACGCCTCTTTACGGGCTGCTTGAGACTCTATTCGATCAGGTAATTCCTTACCTACAGCCCATACAGGTAGGTTATCCTTAGGATCTTTTTTACAAGTACTAAGGAAACGATCACAATGTTCCTTACTTGGAGAGATCATCTTTGTACCGTAATAACGGTTAACTAGTTCGTATTGCATAAGTTTTCCTATTGTAGGGCAAAGCCCTTAGGTTGTGAAAACATAGCCGTAGGCGTATGCCCTTTGGTTATGCGTTAGTGTGTAAGGTGGGGAACCGAAGCTCCCCTGGAATCAACCCGCACGAACGGCGTAACTCCGAATTATTGTTCTATCACCTTCTCTGGCTCCATGACAGTTATATTAGGTTCAGCAGTCATTGAATCAACGTTGATTACTACCTGCATGTTACCACTTGCTTTAGCTCCTGTTACATCAGCTACAGGCATGATACGATCCATGATCAACTTAGCTGCTGTCATATCGGCACCCTGACGAACAGGGTTGCCTTCTTCATCACGGACAATCTTACCAGACTTGTCCCTAATGATCTCCCCTAAAGCTTTATCTACTACAGCTCTAAAGACTTTCTCACCTTCAGTTTCTAGCAACGTCTCAAAGCCATCTCGCATAGCTTCTTTGAATAACGTAGTCTTGTTCTTAGCACCAGGAGGTCTTCCACCTACACCTGCTATTGAACCTGTTTTAGTACGTTCTATCTCAGACATGGGCTAATGCCATGAAATCAACTATAAGTGTTCTATAAGCTTCCGTTTTAGCTTTTAACTGAATCACCTCATTCTTTAATCTACGGAGTTCTAATTCGTTATCATTAGCTATAATCTGCTCTTGTTGTTCTTTCTCTGACCAAGATGGTTTTCTGTCCATAGTATCTCCTAGTTACAGAAACGTAGTCCTGTTAGTCGAATAGTCTTAATAATCAAGTACTTAGTTAGAGGTGATACTTTTTACCAGCTCTAGTTTAATACCTACGGAGTATATCCGCATAAATATCTCTTGTCAAGCGATATTGGGAATTATTTTCACTATTTTCACTTATTTATACGGCCAATTGGGCTATATAAGGAGCATTAGAGGTGTTATGGGGTTGTATGTAACTCATTAAGAGCATTCTCAAATCCTCTCCTCGCAAGTTTGGGGGTCATATCCCACATATCAACCACAGCCACAGGGGGTGGGGGTACCTTACAGGGATTGCAAAATGCAATGTACATAGCACCAGTACATTCCTAGAGGTGATAATATTTACCAGGTCGATACAATGTATATACTTAAGAGTTATCCACAGGTTATCCACAATACTTATCCACAGTTGCATAATGCAATCAGATTATGGGGAGTGAGTGTGGTTGTGGGTGACCATTAAGGATAATAACCATTCATTAGTTATCGTGACCATTCAACACATACTATACGTATTAACCAGGTAATTACATGGATAAGCTACCGTTCGTCAGTAAATATAAATAATACTTGTATTCGATTGACACGTTTGTATACTTAACACATAACATTAAATAAGGGAACGACATGACCACTAATTACACGCCAGACGTTATAAACTTCGCATATCAGATAATTGAACTACATGAGCAAAACATTGACCTGAAGCGAGAGGTTAAGCATTATAAGGAGATGCATAAACTTAACTCACAAACGATTAACAGATCTATAGAAAGTAGTTATGAGACTATCGGTATGTGTATATCAGCTTGCTTAGACCCAAAGTCTAGTATTAATACATAAAGAATGGCGATACATAACGCACCAATTTGGTGCAAGCCATTAGCTTGAGTAGTCTCAGGGATGAGACTACATAGCCAGGAGGGCAAAGTTAACGTATTGTTATAAGATGTATACTAACTCTATACATTACTATCAGCTTCTGATCATTGATATAGTCTATGGTATGTAGTAAGTAGGTATAAGATAGTATGATAGATAAGTATGTATATAAGATAGGTATATAAGTAGGAGTAGTTGTAGATAATATATCTATCTAATTAAAAAGATTAATAGATTATATCATATTCTACTTGACAGTACAAACAGACGTATAATAGAATACATGGTACTAACTAGCTGATAACTAGGTATAGCTCAATATAGCTATATAGACAATCAGATAAACGGTACTAAAACAAGAGAATAAAGGCTTGTATCTCCGCACTAGATGCGGTTAAATAGACACAAGATAACTGGAGATATAGTATGACTGAATTAGAACAATTAAAACATCAAAGAGATGCTATTGTTAAAGCTATAGATGCTATAGGTAAACTTAACGATCAAGGGCTTACTATGTCTTACGATACAGACAAGTTAAGCATAGCTAGACAAGCTAATAAATCAGCGTTCTGGGAAATAAATAACTTAATACATGAACTAGAGAGGCGGCTATAATGTATGTATATGTGATTATTGACCACTTAGAAGGCACAACGCCTTACTACGTTTCTTCATTAAAGAAATCTATTAAATATGTCACCAAAAGAGGGTTCTTACACTTTAAACAGGAACATAGCTATAAGAACTATTATGAGTACTGGGACGGTTGCCACTACATTATGTCAATACATAGAGAGATAGTTAATTAACTACATTTAAGATAATAATGGTAAGATTATGAAAACATACGCAGTTAATGAGCTTTATACAGGTAAAGAATTAGGTATAGTCTATGCTAAGAATCAAAAAGATGCTGATAGAAAGGCAAGTAAGTTGTACTCTAACACCTTAAGCGTAAAACTTTATGAACAGCATATCGCAGACCTTGAGCTACAGGCTAAGATTGACAAGTTATGAAAACCATATATGCTACAGACCTACACCTAACACCAGACTTTAATGAACTTATAGAGAATGAAATTATGAACATTACACAGAACGACTACAACACAGAGATAAAGAGCATAGCTGAGTGCATGGTTGAAGCTGCTTTCAATGAGTACGATGAAGTAGAGACTATAGAGCAAGCTGAGGAGCTTATTAACGATACATTACTCCATGAGACAATAGACTCTCATCAATGGATTATCTATTACTCATACAATGATGATGTAATACGTTATTCAGACAATGCTGATGCTTACCAGGATATTTATAGCAATGAAGATGTAGGAGCTATGATAGTAGATAAAGGGCTTGATAACTTCGGTATTGTTAGAGCTTACTGGGCTATGTATACTGATGTACAGGAACAACTACAAGAGGCTTTAGATAGCTATGAAGGAGAAGAAGCATGAACAGATCAAGAGCAAAAGAGTTACTACCTATTATCCAAGCCTTTGCAGAAGGTAAGGATATTCAATGGCAGTTTGACGATGAGCCGGATAAAAGCACATGGCGGGCTGCAGGTGATATTAAAGAAAGGGCTGATTGCATTTACCGCATCAAGCCTGAACCTGAAGTTATTTATGTTAATAAGCCAATCATAGGTAAAGGATCTGCATATTCTTCACAGTATGCAGCTAAAGGCGCGGCGCTAGGTACTAATCATCAATACATAGCTAAGAAATTTATAGAGGTAATAGAATGAGAACACAAGAGCAGTACGCTGTTAGTAATAACAATGCTATACACACGTTAGCTGATGCCGTTACTGATTGTAATATAACTGTTAGTGAACATACATACAGTATTGAGCGTATAGAGCGTACACGTATGGAGTTAATCAAATGAACTCACTAGGAGAATAGGATGAAGACATTTATAATTGGACTTATTTCAGGAAATTACTTTTACCAATATATGCAAGATATGCCTAGTTACCTTGTGGCCACAGAAAGAACATATTTTATGCTTGTGGGAATTGGTATTTTTTATCTTCTTTTAAAATTGCAAGGCAGAATTTAGCCTAACCAACTAAGGGGATGAAATGATCTTATTAATAGCCAGCATGAGGGAAGAGTAATGGAGTGGATAAGTAAGGCATATTGGCCTAAAGATGCTGGATTAAGCTTAGGAAACGAAGAAGGATCTAGTACAGATACGCACAGGTCAAGAGAAGAAGCAGTAAGTGTATGTAGGTTACTGGAAAAGCATGGTTTTGGCGGCGAAGGTAAGATTTTGCCTATTAAAACAGAAGTTATAGAACCACCAAAGGACTAACCATGAAATACGAATCACAAATAACAAACTTTTTAATCGGGCTAAGTATTCCATTGCTTGTGGTATTTAGCGTACTCGGAGGATGAAGTGTTCAGGTGTGTATATCCAGGTTACTGGGTAAGTAGATGTGGCTTTGAGGTGTATCAGATAAGCGGTACTATACATGGTAAAAAAAGCTATATATTATTCGATAAAGGTGCTAGACTTAATATATACCAAACAATGAAACAGGCTAAGAAGGCAGCCTGCTAGGAGAAATGTAATGAGTAAAGATACAGAGATTGAAGTAGTAGTATCAGGATATGCAGCTAAAGATGAGTACGATGATGTTTTTATAGCCGTAACATCTTTAGATAGACATATCCCTTTCCCTGTTGATTACAGGGTAGAGAGAGGCTATAATGTAACTAATAAGCTTTTCGGAGCTGATAAAGATTTTATTGACTCTTTAACTAACATTCAAGAAGTGGAGCTAGAAGATGCTTAAATTACTCTCGTTCGATGAAGAAATAACACTTGACTACACGAGTATGCCATTCGATGACTCAGAAGGGGCTCAATACAGAGACATTAAGCTCTCAGAGGCTTTACACGGCTTCGAGGATGCAAGTCTTGATGATTGCCTAGAGTTAGCTGATATATTACAGGAACAGGGGATATGAGGGTATTGAACTTATATGCTGGGCTAGGTGGTAACCGTAGACACTGGAAAGGCTGTGATGTTACCGCGGTTGAATATACACAAGCAATAGCTGATGTTTATAAAGAACAATACCCAAATGATACCGTGATAGTAGGTGATGCACATCAATACCTATTAGAGCATTACCAAGAGTTTGATTTTATATGGGCTTCACCTCCTTGCCAGAGCCATAGTAGAATGATTAGATCTGGGAAGAATAGAAAACCTCGTTATCCAGATATGAAGCTTTACGAGGAAATCTTATTTTTAAAGCATAATTTTATTGGGCACTGGATAGTTGAAAATGTTAAACCTTATTATGACGTGTTAATACCTGCTAAGGCAGTAGGCAGGCACTTGTTCTGGTGCAACTTTGAGTTCAATGCTGAAGAGGTTAAACAGCCAAAAGGTTTTATTATGAAAACAAATACCGAAGGGGCAGAGGCTCTTAAAGAGTGGCTAGGTATTCAGTACAAAGGTAATCTGTATTATGAAGGTAATCATTGCCCTGCTCAAGTACTAAGGAACTGTGTACACCCAGAGTTAGGCCGCCAGGTTTTTGACGCTGTGAAGGAGTTGAAATGAAAACATTTAAACCAGATCTGAAGCAGATATTCTCAGGAGTACAATGTACTGAAGCACGGTGTGAAGATTGCCCTTACCTGGCATCTTATATAGAAGAACATGAAATATGGGGGTGTAAAGAGCGTGAACGTGTATTAGAATGCAAGGGTAATCATCTTGTCTGTCAAATAGTTGAACAAGAGGCAGAAGATGTACAGAATTTCATTGATGATAACACAGAGAGCTTCAATTTTATTGAGATCTCTTAACTAACGTTGACAATAAACATAGGTAGGAGATAGAGATATGCCATATATATTAGCAGAAGACGAGAAACCAATGAGTGGTGTGGATGTTTATGTTGTAACCGATGGCGGTCATAAGGGAATAGCCAAATATTGGGATGTTTTGGGTCGTTGGCTTACAGCCGATCAAGCAATACATGATGAGAAAGTGAAAAAATGGAAGTATGCAGAAGCAAGTTAGATTAATTAATAGGAGAATAGATTGATGATAATACAGAGATGCTGGAGAAAGTGTTGTGAGTAAACGCAGAGATTTAACATGGGAAGATACGATACACGGGTTCAAGGAGGTGACATTGCATGGTGACTGGGATTTAATGGACAGACGAGTAAAAGCCTTGAATAAAGTTGCTCTCCGTGTTAAGGTTACAGATCCAGAAACTTATTTATTATTCATAGGTATGATGGGACAGATAGCTGACCAGATATACTTTGATTAACCCCTACACAAGAGGAAATACAATGAACTTAATAAACTTTAAAAAGAAAGCAGATGCACCAGAATCAATTGCATCTATCGAACCGCTGTGCAGCCTACCAGACACGTTATCCATGTATGAAGATGGCGAGTATTACGCACCACTTGAGCCTAATAATAAGGCTCTTAATGATCCTGCTAGATTCGGTGATACCGTGTCTATTTTACGTAGTGATATTGAACGGTATTACGATGTAGCATAAGGGGAATATGATGAGTGACGATTTAACTGATGTAATTATAAAAGATGAATTATGCTCGCAGTGTGATTCTCCATCTTTAGTTTGGCGGCACTGCATGAATGTGACTTGCCCTAATAAAAATTGTCATGTTATTGATGATGTTGAGACTCAAGAGCTTATCGTTTCGTCATGTGAAAGGTTAAGAAAAGGCGATACTTTATACACAGCAGCCGACCTACAGCGTGAGAAGTTTGCGTTGTTGGATGAGGTTGTTGGAATCTGTGACGAGTTAGAAGAAGACGGAAAAATAGGGGTTTATGGGTTGATGTTAGCTTTGAGTGATATAAGAGGTCGCACATAATGATTGCAGATAATAATGTAGAACTTAAATGGCTTGTTACGCACTACAAAGGCGGGCAAAAATCTGAACCTGTATTGATGCAGAGATTTAGAAATGTGTACAGTGACAATAGTTATGTAGGTCAAAAAGTGAACCCACGTTGGGGTGAGTGGGAAGCTGTACCAACTGAAACTGTTCTTAGTGATGAGGAAATACGATGAATGAATTATATGTAGTTATTGATGGTGATGATGGGGACTTGTTGGGTGCATATTTTAATGAGAAGAAAGCAGATGATGAAGCAGAAAATTTATTGCAAAGTTACCCTTTGATGCGCGTAGAGATTACGACTATCGAGGATATGCCTATAACCTACACAGAAGCAGAACACAAAGCCGACCTACAGCGTGAGAAGCTAGCTTTGTTGGATGAGTTTAAGGAGTTATTAATATTTAGCGGTATAGATGTGAGACTTGCTAATAATTTAACTAACTCATTAAAGCAGAGCATACAAGGTGAGTGCCAGCGAGACGATAAACAGAGCGAGGACAAGTGATGACTAACATAGTTAAATTCCCAGCATCAGAAGATGATAAGTTTTCTTACTTTGAGACCGAGATAGGGCTAGGTATTCAAAGCAGGCATGAGGACGTGAAAATAACCAGAGCTGGCTATATGCCAAACATACCTCTGCCTAACTCTTTTGTTTTATATCTTGAAAACCCAAGCGCCGTGCCACACAACAGAGACGATCTAGCTGCTTTCCTATGGGCTGCCGCTGCATTTCTTGACTCTGAGGAACGGTATAGACCTAACGTTGATCTAGTGGGCCTAGATTACGAGCAACCCACCTAACAGGATAAGACAATAAAGGATTAAACCATGACCAATAAAGACTATATGCCAGAAGATAATAAATGCGAAGGCGATCAAGATACTTTTGATGATTTTATTAAATATAAAGAGGCCACAAAACCAATCTACTCACAATCATATGTAGATAAGCTAAACCGTAAGCATGAGGAACAGCTTAAATACCAAACAGTTGTCGCTTATGATTGTGCTGTTAGAGCAACTGAGGGCGTTCTGAATGCCAAGCATGAGGCTGAACTTAAGGCGCAGAGAGAGGCTAACTCTTTAAAATCTGATATAGCCTGCGACAGAGAGTATGTCCACGGCTTAAAAGCTGGCTGGAATTTATGTGAAGACCAAGAAACTGATAAATTTAAAAGGATAATAAAAAACCGTATGAAAGCAGCTAAGGAAGCAATCCTAAACGCAGGTGATGTATGAGTGAGTTAACCAGTAGGATAGAGATATGAAAGGATTAACTGGACTAGCCTTAATTGCTATATTTTTAATTATGGGTACTAAGTATGCTAAAGCAGATGATTGTGATGTAGATGATTTAACAGACTATTCAGCACATCATTTACTTGTAGTTTGTACGCCTGTTACTGGTGGATATGTGCAGAATCCTTATTATAAAGGTAATGATAAATGTGGAGTGATAAAATGAAACACGAATCTAAACATGAAAGTAAGTTACCAGCAATATTCCTTATGATAGCTGCATTGTTATTGTTCTATGCTGTATTCATGGCAGTCGTTGAGCTAGTAAATTTTATTAAATAGGAGATGTATGAAAGATAATACAGAACACGCATTCAGCTCATTCCTGGACGTAGTTACCGAAGGGCTTGACATTCACGAGCAAGAGATGGTAGCCTTGTTATTGATTACTATTTTATGGGATAGATATGACTGTTATTAGGAGAAAGTTATGAGGGTATTGATAGAAGGGGATGAAGACATAATTGATAATGTGTTTATTGAGAAGTCAAAATTAAGTACATCACTTGTTATCACAACTAAAGATAAATGGGTTAAATATGATTCAACTGGCTGGAGATCAGAGGATGAAGCAAGAACATGGGACTATTTTGCTGGAACGAAGTACGCAGAAGTAGTACTAATCCCAGAGGATGTATCGGATAAGGATATACTTGATCGTGTATGGATGGAGCAGCACAATAAAGATCAATTATGGATATTATTTTTACATGAATCTGTATATACGGAGAGTGTATGACAAAACATAACCAACCATGCCCTAACTGTGGGGATGAAACAGCTCTGACGATATACGATAACGGTACTTATTGTCATAAATGCCATAAATCAGGTGGTGACCAAGAACCTAAGAAGGAGAGCCGAGTGAGTGCAACACCTATACAAGCAGTACATAATCTCCCAGTAGCTGATATGAGCTTTAGAGGGATTAAGAAAGAGGTAACAGAAACATTTGGTACTAAGGCAAGCTTTAACGAGGAGTACGGTACAGTACAAGATGTGTACCATCCTTATTACAAGAATGATAAGATTATTGGGTACAAGCACAGGAATGTTGACTCAAAGAAGTTCTCAGCTATAGGTAACATGAAGCAAGTAGAGCTATTCGGTCAAAGGCTATGCTCAGGTAATAAAAGATTACTGGTAACAGGCGGTGAAGAAGATGCTATGGCAGCTTATCAGATGCTTAAGGACTACTCCGATCTTAAATATCCAGGTAAGGGGTTCACGCCTGATGTAGTCTCATTACCTAAAGGGGAGTCTGTTTCTGGACTTAGTGATAACTTTGAGTTCATTGACCGTTATGAGATGGTTATCGTTTGTACTGATATGGATGAAGTAGGGAGAAAAGCTGCTGATGATATTGCTTCTCATCTAGGTAGAGAAGGTGTTTATATCTGCGATCTCTCAGAGAAAGATTGTAATGACATGCTCCAGAAAGGGAAGCAATCAGAGTTCATTAACTCTTTCTTTAGAGCTGATGAGTGGAAACCTGAAGGCTTTGTTGATATAGATATAGACGAGATCCTGACAGCAAAGCCTGAAGGGATACCTTTACCTTTCAGTGGACTTAATGCTAAGTTACATGGCTTAAGAAAGCAAGAGATTATGCTTATCTGTGCAGGTTCAGGCGTAGGTAAGTCAACGATTACTAGAGAGATAGCTCTACATTTAATGCAATCAGGTCATACTGTAGGTAATATGTACCTAGAAGAGAGCCAGAATGATACAGCTAGAACTTATATAGCTATGCGTAATGCAGTACATCCTATGCGATTCGCTATACATCCAGATATGATACCTCAGGAAAAGATTATACAAGATGTAGAGTTCCTTAACATGAATGGTGTGTTCTATAAGCACTTCGGCTCACTTAATGACGAAGATCTGATCTCTAAGCTACGTTACATGGTAAAGGTTAAGCAATGCTCTTTCATTATCCTTGATCATATAAGTATGGTAGTCTCAGGTAGAGCTTCAGCTAATGAGAGAAAGGATATTGATATGTTAATGACTTGTTTAGCTACATTTGTTGTTGACAACAACGTAGGATTAGTGCTAGTCTCTCATCTTAGTCGTAACAAGGAGAAGAATTGGGCTAAGGGAGCTATCCCTGACCTTACGGATCTACGAGGTTCAGCTGCACTTGAACAGCTCTCCTGGAGCATCATAGGAGCCTCTAGGGATCAACAAGGGGACATTCCTAATATGATTAACTTCCATGTGCTTAAGAATAGATCATGGGGCTTCTTAGGAAATGCTGGAGCTTGTCAATATCAACCTGAGACTGGTCGTTTACTTGAATTAACTGAGGAATATCTTGATGAGTAAAATATTAATTATTATAGCTACAGTATTTGTAATAGGATGCACCCCAAAGACTAGTGACTTTGATATTGTCACCTTCAATGGGCATTCATATGTTATATATGATGGGTATGATAATGATTCAGGGATGGTACATGACCCTGATTGCAAGATGGAGAATTAATATGAGTAACCTAATAGATATGTGGTGCAAGAAGTACGAAGAGTTCCTTGGTGACTGTACTAAGGATGAAGATGAGTGTGAAGAGTTAGCAGCTCAATGTGCTGATGATTGTGTTCAACAATACATGGAGCAGAAAGAAGACTTTGAGTTACAACGAGATAAGGAGGATGTATGAGCATTGAAATACCTGTTGTTATAACAAAAGAAGATAGCTGGAAGTGCGGGGAATGTATGTTCTTAACTACAATGCTGTTCTCTATAAGAAAGTACGGAATTAAAGAAGACGTTGGGTGTAGGTTGTTTGATGAAAACCTTGAGGTCTGTAATG
>Ga0316205_10001044_pt1 | contig 39244 bp, 35 predicted proteins | sample 3monthpyrite_MG_FD_204941 | JGI IMG/M metagenome (GOLD analysis project Ga0316205, IMG submission 204941) | Microbial mat bacterial communities from mineral coupon in-situ incubated in ocean water Damariscotta River, Maine, United States -... | ecosystem: Environmental > Aquatic > Marine >...
GGGTGCCGAATTTGCCGCCAATCCCCGCCTGAGGCATTTTTTCCCACTCGATTGCTGCCAAACGCATTGCGCGGGCTGGCCCGGCTATTTAGAACGGCGGGAAGGAAACGATGCGCGCGTGGCCAGGACCCGTGAGGGCCAGGGGCGCGCAGTGCAAAACAGGAGACGGCTATGGCTGACGCTGCCACGACCGGACATGACCACGAGCAGCGGAGTTTCTTTACCCGCTGGTTCATGTCCACCAATCACAAGGATATCGGCATCCTGTATCTGTTCACCGCAGGGGCCGTCGGCCTGATTTCGGTGGCGTTTACGGTCTATATGCGCATGGAGCTGATGCAGCCCGGCGTGCAATTCATGTGCGCCGAAGGGGCCCGTTTCCTGGGCGGTTTCAGCGGTGAGGAATGCACGCCCAACGGCCATCTGTGGAACGTGATGATCACCTATCACGGCATCCTGATGATGTTCTTTGTGGTGATTCCCGCACTGTTCGGTGGATTTGGCAACTATTTCATGCCGCTGATGATCGGCGCGCCCGATATGGCGTTTCCGCGCCTGAACAACCTTTCCTACTGGATGTATGTGGCCGGTGTGTCGCTTGGCGTCGCCTCGATGCTGGCACCGGGGGGCAACGGACAGCTCGGATCGGGCGTGGGGTGGGTGCTTTACGCACCGCTATCCACGCTGGAGGCGGGCGTTTCGATGGATTTCGCGATCTTCGCGGTGCATGTCTCGGGGGCCTCCTCGATCCTGGGGGCGATCAACATCATCACCACCTTCCTGAACATGCGCGCGCCGGGTATGACACTGCACAAGACGCCGCTCTTTCCCTGGTCGATCTTTATCACCGCATGGCTCATCCTGCTGTCGCTGCCGGTTCTGGCGGGTGCCATCACCATGCTGCTGACCGACCGAAATTTCGGCACCGGTTTCTTCAACCCCGAGCTTGGCGGCGACCCGCTGCTTTATCAGCATCTGTTGTGGTTCTTCGGCCACCCCGAGGTCTACATGATCATCCTGCCGGGGTTCGGCATCATCAGCCACGTCATCGCGACCTTCTCGAGAAAGCCGATCTTCGGCTATCTGCCGATGGTCTATGCGATGGTCGCCATTGGCGCGCTTGGCTTTGTCGTCTGGGCCCACCACATGTATACTTCCGGCCTGACGCTGAACCAGCAGGCCTATTTCATGATCGCCACGATGGTCATCGCGGTGCCCACGGGGATCAAGGTATTCAGCTGGATCGCCACGATGTGGCAGGGCTCGATCACCTTTGAGACCCCGATGCTGTTTGCCATCGGGTTCCTCTTTGTCTTTACCGTGGGCGGTGTCACCGGCATCGTTCTGTCCCAGGCGGGTATCGACCGGGTCTATCACGACACCTATTACGTCGTGGCCCATTTCCACTACGTGATGTCGCTCGGGGCCGTGTTCGCGCTCTTTGCCGGCATCTATTACTGGATCGGCAAGATGTCGGGCCGGCAATACCCGGAGTTTTGGGGCAAGGTGCATTTCTGGACCTTCTTCATCGGGGCCAATGTCACCTTTTTCCCGCAGCACTTCCTGGGCCGTCAGGGTATGCCGCGCCGCTATATCGACTATCCCGACGCCTTCGCGCTGTGGAACTATGTCAGCTCGATCGGCGCGTTCATCTCGTTTGCCTCCTTCCTGCTCTTCATCGGGATCGTGTTCTACACCATCCGCGCCGGCAAGAAGATCGAGAATAACGCCTATTGGGGCGAGCATGCCGAAACGCTGGAATGGACCCTGCCCAACCCGCCGCCCGAGCACACGTTCGAAGAGCTGCCCACACCGGATATGTGGGACAAGCAACCCGGACACTGATGCCGGTTGGTATTACCCGATTTGACGAAGGGGCCCCGGAGGAATTCGGGGCCCTTTCGCATGGCACCCACGGGGTCCCGCGTCTGCACCTGGTGATCCGGCCGCATCAATCGCTGACGCCGCCGGGCTTTGTCTGGTTCATCGGGCTCACCGCCGGGCTAATGGCGCTGCCCTTGCTGATGGCACTGGGACGTCCCGCCCTGTGGGGTCTGCTGCCCTTTTTTCTGGGTGCGATTGCTGCAATCTGGTGGGGGCTGCAACGGTCCTGGCGGGATCGGGATCTGCGCGAGGATCTGGTGATCTGGGAGGGCTGGATGCGCCTGACGCACAAGGCCCCCCGCAAAGCGCCGCAGATCTGGGAGGCCAACCCCTATTGGGTGCGGCTCAGGCGCATCCCCAAAGGGGCCAAGGTGCCCGATTACCTGACCCTCAAGGCCGAGGGCCGCGAGGTTGAAATCGGGGCCTTCCTGTCGCCCGCCGAGCGCCGCAGCCTGCATGCCCTTCTGGAACGCGAAATGCTGCCCGCAACCGGGCCCGCGCCATAGCGGCGCTTCCCCGATTGGCCCTGATGCTGGCACCCTCAAAGGCGCGCTTGACGTCCCAATTCCGCGCCGCTATTGATACTGCGAGTTATTCGCAATAAAAGATTCCACACATGACAGACCACACAAACAGGCTTTCGGCCTTTCCGGGCAGCGGTGGATGGAAAAAAGACCGGCGTGAGCCGTCTTTACCGGAATCTTATCACACCGTGGGAATCCGCAAGGGGTCGTTCTGGCGTCGGTTCGCGTCCTTTTTCGGTCCCGGCTACCTTGTCGCGGTTGGCTATATGGACCCCGGCAACTGGGCCACGTCGCTGGCCGGCGGTTCGGCCTTTGGCTACACCCTGCTGTCGGTCGTCCTGCTGTCGAACTTCATGGCGATCCTGCTACAGGCGCTGGCGCTCCGGCTCGGCATTGCCAGCGGCCGCGATCTGGCCCAGGCCTGCCACGATGCCTTTCCGGGCCTCACCAGTACAATTCTGTGGCTGCTGGCCGAAGCCGCGATCATCGCCACGGACCTGGCCGAGGTGATCGGCACCGCCATCGCGCTGAACCTGCTCTTTAACATCCCGCTCGAAATCGGCGTGGTGCTGACGGCGCTCGATGTGTTCCTGATCCTGTGGCTGCAGAACAAGGGGTTCCGCTATCTCGAAGCGGTCGTGATTGCCCTGACACTGGTGATTGCCGTGTGTTTTGCGGTGCAGATGGCCTATGCCGATCCGGTAATCGGTGACGTGCTGGCGGGCTTTGTTCCGCAGGTCGATCTGATCAGTTCCCCGGTCATGCTCTACCTCTCGCTCGGCATTATCGGTGCCACCGTGATGCCGCATAACCTTTATCTGCATTCCGCGATCATCCAGACCCGCGATATCGGCGATACGCAGGAGGAAAAGCGCAGGGCCATATTTTTCGGCACCATCGATTCCACCGTCGCGCTGATGTTCGCCCTCTTCATCAACGCCTCTATCCTGATCCTTGCGGCGGCGGCCTTCTATACCACCGGGCAGTTCGAGGTTGCCGAAATTCAGGATGCCTACCGCCTCTTGGACCCGACGCTTGGCACCACCATCGCGGGCACGCTCTTTGCGGTGGCGCTGCTGGCCTCGGGGCTGAACTCCACCGTCACCGCCACGCTGTCGGGGCAGATCGTGATGGAGGGGTTCATCAATCTGCGCGTAACGCCGGTGCTGCGCCGCCTCATTACCCGCGGCATCGCCATCGTGCCGGCGGTGTTTGTCACCGTATTTTTCGGCGAAAGCGGCACCGCCAAGCTGCTGATTGCGTCGCAGGTGGTGCTCAGCCTGCAACTGCCCTTTGCCATCGTGCCGCTGATCTGGTTCACTTCGGACCGCAAGAAAATGGGCGACCTGCCCGCGCCGCGCTGGTTGACCACGACCTGTTGGGTGATCGCGGCGGTTCTGATTATCCTGAACCTCAAATTGATCTTCGACGTGGCCACGGGCGCGGTCGCGTTCTGAAGCGGGCGGAGGTGCGGGCCAAGCCCGCCCCCGGCCTCAGACCGACCGCTGCGACGCCCTGGCAGCGCGGGCCGGTAGAAATCCGGCCCGTTAACCCCGTATTAGGGGTAATGGCCTATGAATGATCCCCGGTATACCAGATCGCGGATCGAACGGGCGGCCCAACCCGCCTGACCCGCAGCGTTTCATATCGGTCAGGGTTCCTGCCCAGGACAGCCCTCCAAAAGGGCCAAGGCAGGGACCCGCCAGATATCGCTTTGACCACATGACGCGCGCCCCTTTGGCGGGCCCGCTATTTCAAGGTTCCTCCCCGGCAGATCGTGCGACCCCGCGCGACCGGCCAAAGAAAAAAGAGGCCGGCGCAATTCCCTCGCGCGGCCTCTTTTTTACTTGTGCACTCCGAGCAGCCCCACCTGCCCGGCGCTCTTTACACCAGCCGGTCACGCACCTGTGGGCCGACCGCGCCGAAATCCATCTGGCCGGTATATTTGGCCTTCAGCGCACCCATCACCTTGCCCATGTCACGGATGCTGTCGGCCCCGGTGGCGCTGATCGCGTCATTGACGGCCTTGGCGACTTCCGCATCGCTCAACTGGCGCGGCAGGAAATCCCCGATAACGCCAATTTCCTCGCGCTCTTTTTCGGCCAGTTCCAGCCGCCCGCCCTCTTCATAGGCGCGCGCGCTTTCCTGGCGTTGCTTGACCATCTTGCCCAGAATGGCCAGCACCTCGCCCTCACCGACGCCGTCGGCATTGCCCTTGGCGCGGGCGGCGATGTCCTGATCCTTGATGGCGGCGCTGATCAGGCGCAGGGTGGAAAGCCGCGTGGCATCCTTTTCCCGCATCGCCGTTTTCAGACCATCCGTGATCCGTGTTCTGAGTGGCATTCGATTTGTCCCTGAAATGTCCAACAGCCCTTGAACATAATGGATGCGGACGCCCACAACAACCCGTTGCCGCCCGCCTTGACCACGGCCCTGCGCGTCTCTAGGTTGCGCCAGATTTTACCCCCAGATACCGGAGTCGCCGCCATGACCGCCCGCCCCACCGCCTGCCTGGTTCTTGCTGATGGAACAGTGTTTTACGGCCGCGGATTCGGGGCCACCGGCCAAACGGTGGCCGAGCTGTGCTTCAACACCGCGATGACCGGCTACCAGGAGATCATGACCGACCCCTCCTATGCCGGCCAGATCGTGACCTTTACCTTCCCCCATATCGGCAATACCGGCGTCAATACCGATGATGACGAAACCGCCGATCCCGTGGCCGAAGGCATGGTGGTGAAATGGGACCCGACCGCACCCTCCAGCTGGCGCGCCGAGCAGGAGCTGACCACATGGCTGGCGGCGCGCGGGCGGATCTGCATCGGCGGCGTCGATACCCGCCGCCTGACCCGCGCCATCCGCCAGCAGGGCGCGCCGCATGTGGCACTTGCCCACGATCCGGATGGCAATTTCGATCTTGAGGCGCTGGTCGCCGCAGCGCGTGGCTTTGCCGGGCTGGAAGGGCTCGACCTGGCGCGCGAAGTGACCTGCGCGCAAAGCTATGTCTGGGATGAGATGCGGTGGGCCTGGCCCGAAGGCTACAGCCGCCGGGATGTGCCCGGTTTCAAGGTCGTGGCGCTCGATTTCGGGGCCAAACGCAATATCCTGCGCTGCCTTGCCTCCGCTGGCTGCGATGTCACGGTGCTGCCCGCCACGGCCACGGCGGCCGAGGTTCTGGCGCATGCGCCCGATGGCGTGTTCCTGTCGAACGGCCCCGGCGATCCGGCAGCAACGGGGGCCTATGCCGTGCCGATGATCAAGGAAATCCTGGCCGCCGATCTGCCCGTCTTTGGCATCTGCCTGGGCCATCAGATGCTGGCGCTGGCGCTTGGGGCCAAGACCATCAAGATGAACCACGGCCATCACGGGGCCAATCATCCGGTCAAGGATCTGGAGACCGGCAAGGTCGAAATCACCTCGATGAATCACGGCTTCACCGTCGACAGCCAGACTCTGCCTGCGGGCGTGGTGGAGACGCATGTGTCGCTCTTTGACGGCTCGAATTGCGGCATCCGGTTGGAGGGCAAGCCGGTCTTTTCGGTGCAATACCACCCCGAAGCCAGTCCCGGCCCGCAAGACAGCTATTACCTCTTTGAACGGTTCGTGGCCGCGATGCGGGCGGGTGCCGCAGCACCGGTGTGACCGGATGGCCCCGAATTCAGGCCGGAAGCACGGGGATTCTGGCTGCTTAATCAAATATTAAGCATTCGGTCGCTTGCTGGCTCCCGGGCAAAAAGCTCGGGGACAGTGTAATTGGCCGAAAATCAGGCCCTTTCTGACGCGCGGAAACAGCGCGCGCATTTGTTGCGCCTGACGCATTTCCGGGCTGTGCCGGCGGCAACCGATGCCGCGCGGCCGCGGCTTGCCGAAATCCTGATCGACCAGGGCGCGATCACGCCCGAGGACATGCGGACCGCGCTGGCGCTGCAACGCAATCAGGATCTTCCGCTTGGCGAAATTCTGATGGCGCATGGTGTGATTTCCGAGGTTCAGCTTTTGCGCGCCCTGTCGGTGCAATCCGGCACCCGTCTGGCCGATACCGGCGGTGCCCCCCCCGATCCGCGCCTGGCTCGTCTGATGCCCCCGAAAACCGCGGCCCGGCTGAACGCGCTGCCCTGGCGGCGGGCGGGGGCCGCGCTGGTGATTCTGACCAACCGCCCCGACCGGTCCGATGCGATCAGAGCCGCCGTTGATCATGACGGTCCCGTACTGCTGGCGCTGGCCGGTCGTGCCCGCATGCACGACCTGCTGACCAAGGCCTATGGCGATGACCTGGCGCGCCAGGCCGAGGCGCGCACACCGGGCAGTTTCAGTTGCCGCGACTGGCGCGCCGATCGGGCATTGCGGCGGTGGCTGATATTGGTCGTTGCCCTGACGGTGCTTGGCCTTGTCGCGCCCGGTGTGATCGTGGCGCTGCTGTTTGGCCTGGCCATCGGCATCTCTGTGGTCAATACGGCCGTCAAATGGCTGGCGCTTCAGACCGAATATCGCTCGGCCCCGTTACGCATCCATGAAGCGACCGCCGATTGCCCGGCCCCGATCCAGCGCATGCCTGTCGTCAGCATCCTGCTGCCGCTGTTGCGCGAACGCGATATTGCAGGTCAGTTGATCGACCGCATCACCCGGCTCGATTACCCGCGTGAATTGCTGGATGTTCTGCTGGTGGTTGAGGCCGGTGACACCACCACGCGCGCGGCCCTGCGCGAGGTCACCCTGCCCGCATGGATGCGCGCCGTGATCGTGCCAGCGGGACAACCGCGCACCAAGCCGCGGGCAATGAATTACGCGCTCAATTTCGCCCGCGGCTCGATCATCGGGGTCTATGACGCCGAGGATGCGCCCGAGCCCGACCAGATCCGCAAGGTCGCCAAACGCTTTGCCGAGATGCCCCCCGATGTGGTCTGCCTGCAGGGTCAGCTGGATTACTACAACCCCACCCATAACTGGCTCAGCCGCTGTTTCACCCTGGAATACGCCACCTGGTTCCGGCTCATCCTTCCCGGCATCCAGCGCCTTGGCCTCTTTGTTCCCCTGGGTGGCACGACGCTGTTTTTCCGCCGCGACGCGCTGGAGGAAATGGGGGCCTGGGACGCCCATAACGTCACCGAGGATGCCGATCTGGGCTTGCGTCTGGCGCGTCGCGGCTACCGCACCGAGATTGTCGAGACCACCACCTATGAGGAGGCCAACGCCGCTGTTCTGCCCTGGGTCAAGCAGCGGTCGCGCTGGCTCAAGGGCTATGCGATGACCTGGGCGACGCATATGCGTGACCCGGTCCAGCTCTGGCGCGATCTGGGACCGAAACGGTTTTTCGGCTTCCAGGCGCAGCTTTTGGGCGCGGTTCTGGGCTTTGCGCTGGCCCCGCTCCTGTGGTCGCTGGCAGTCAAGCTATTTGGCCTGGCGCACCCTCTGGACCGGTTCGTTTCGCCCACGGGATATCTGGGATTGGCGCTGTTTTTCCTGGCCAGCCAAGCCCTGACATTTCTGGCTGCCTGGCGCGCTTCGCGGCTGGCCCGGCACCGCAAATTACGCTGGTGGATTCCGCTTCTGGATCTCTACTTCCTGCTGGCGAGTGCGGCTGCCATTCTGGGCCTGGTCGAACTGATGTACCGGCCATTTCACTGGCGCAAAACGGCGCATGGCCGGTTTTCGAAAGCCCACGCGGGGCAGACACCGATGCCCGCGCCTACCGCTCAGTTCGAGGCGGCTTCTTCCTTCAGCCGCACCTCGAACGCGGTAGACAGGTGAAGTTTCAGCGCCGTCGCCGCCGCCTCACCATCGCGTGCGGCAATCGCGGCGACGATGGCGGCATGTTCCTCCAGCGCCGCCGGGCTGCGGCCTTCGGCGGCCAGTGACGTGGTGGCCATCAGCGCCATCGAGCGGTGCACCAGATCGAGCTGCTGCACCAGATAGGTGTTGTGCGAGGCCAGGTGGATCTGCTTGTGAAAGCGCCGGTTGGCCAGGCTGAGCGCGTCGGGATCATTCAGCAGCGCATGATCATCGGCCACCATCTGCTGCAACACGCGAATCTCCTCGTCGGCGGCATGTTGCGCCGCCAGCCGCGCCGCCAACCCCTCAAGCTCGGCGCGCACCGCATAAAGCTGCGCCATCTGGCCATGATCCAGCGATGCCACGATCAGGCTGCGCCCGTCGCGCGTCAGCAAGCCTTGTGTTTCCAGCCGTTGCAACGCCTCGCGGATGGGCGTGCGCGAGACGCCGAAACGCTCGGCCAGCTCGGATTCGACCAGCCGCGCACCGGGCCGGTAGGTGCCCCTGTCGATGGCCTGCAAAATCAACTCGTAAGCATCTTTTTGCGGTGTCTTGGCGCTGGCCATTGGCAGGTCCCCATTTTTCAGGCAAGGCTAGGGCCGGGCCCGCCCAAGCGCAACCCTGCCCCGCCCGCAAAGGACGCCCTGCCATGCCCGCGCATCTCTTCGATCACGTCGCAACCTGGGTCTTCGATCTGGACCATACGCTGTATCCGCCCGACATGGCTTTGTTTGACCAGATCAACATCCGCATGACGACCTATGTGATGGCGGCCCTCGGGGTGGACCGGACCGAAGCCGACCATTTGCGCAACAAATACTGGCGCGACCATGGCACCACGCTGGCAGGCCTGATGGATATTCACGGCGTCGATCCCGGCCCCTATCTTAGCGAGGTCCACGAGATCGATTTTTCGGTGCTGGAGCCTGACCCCGCGCTGGCCGATCGGATCCGCGCCCTGCCGGGGCGGCGGATCGTCTATACCAACGGCACCGCGCCCTATGCCGAAAACGTGTTGGCGGCGCGTGGGCTGGCGGGGCTCTTCGATGCGGTTTACGGCGTCGAACATGCCGGGTTCCGCCCCAAGCCCGAAGCCCGCGCCTTTGCCGCGGTCTTTGACCGCGACGGGCTGGAGCCCACGCGCGCCGCGATGTTCGAGGACGATCCGCGCAATTTGGCGGCACCGCATGCGATGGGGCTGCGCACGGTACATGTCGCGCCCGAACCCGCCCCGGCGACGCATATCCATCATCATACCGACGATCTGACCGATTTCCTGACCCGCATCACGCGCTGAGGTGCCCGCTTGGGACCATCTGCCGCTTGGACCGGGTGCCCGGTTGCGGATAAGCCGGGGCCAGGTTCCATCTGCGACGCACGAGGCCCCATGTCTGACACGATCGAAACCGATATCCTTGTCTCGGGCGGCGGGGTGGCCGGGCTGACGGCGGCGGCGGCGTTCGGGGCGGCGGGGTTTTCCGTTATCTGCGTCGATCCGGCCCCGCCGATTACGGCCGAGGACGCGGAAGGGGCCGATCTCCGCACCACCGCATTTTTACAGCCAGCACGTGCTTTTCTGGACCGCGCCGGATTATGGGATCGGTTGGAACCCCATGCCAGCGCGCTGCGGATCATGCGCATTGTCGATGCGGGGGGAGAAACGCCTGAACCGCGCGCGGCCTATGATTTCGACGCCGCCGACATCTCGGAACTACCGTTTGGCTGGAACCTGCCCAACTGGCTGTTGCGCCGCGAAATGGCGGCGGCGCTGGAAGGAATGGCCGGGGTCGATTTTCGCCCCGGCACCGGCACGCAGAATCTTTTGACCCGTGAGCGCGAGGCGCTGGTGGGCCTGAGCTGTGGCACACGGGTGCGCGCGCGGCTGGTGGTGGCCGCCGACGGGCGCGGATCGCCGATGCGCGAAGCGGCCGGGATCGGCGTGCGCACCACGCGCTATGGCCAAAAGGCACTGGCCTTTGCCGTTTCCCATGACGCCCCACATGGCGGCGTCTCGACCGAGATCCACCGTTCCGGTGGGCCGTTCACGCTGGTGCCGTTGCCCGATCATGACGGGCGGCCATGCTCGGCGGTGGTCTGGATGGAGCGCGGACCGGAGGTGGCGCGGTTGGCGGCATTGGAAACGGACGCGTTCGAAGCGGCAATGACGGAGCGGTCGGCGGGGCTTTACGGACCTCTGCGGCTGATCTCTCGGCGCAGTGTCTGGCCGATCATCAGCCAGATCGCCGAGAGGATGGCGGGCACGCGGCTGGTGCTGGTGGCCGAGGCCGCGCATGTGGTGCCGCCGATCGGGGCCCAGGGGCTGAACATGAGCCTGGCCGACCTGACGGTCCTGCTGGATCTGGCCATGGCCGACCGGGTGGGGCTTGGCGGGCACAAGATGCTGGAGGCCTATCACAAAGCGCGCCACGGCGAGGTGCGGGCGCGGGTGGCGGGAATTGACGCTCTGAACCGGGCATCGATGGTGGAAAGCCAGAGCTGGCGCGATATGCGGTTGCGCGCGTTGCGGGCGTTTTATTCTGTCAAACCGGTGCGGGTCGGGTTGATGCGTGCGGGCCTTGGGACGGGGCGCGCAGGGTAGCGGGTTTCGCCGCGCTGACGCGCGCCGATCCGTGCGAGGGGTTTTACCCCTCGCGCTCCCCAAGGTATTTTCGCCAAGATGAATATGGCGAAGTTCCGGGTCCGGGGATCAGGTGAGGGCCTGATCAAGGGCTGCTTCCAGGCGGGCAACCGTGGCATCGACGTCATAAAGTTTATCCAGGCCGAAAAGGCCGAGACGGAATGTCGAGAAGCCTTCGGGCTCGCCCACTTGCAAAGGCACGCCAGCCGCGATCTGAACCCCGAGCGCGCCGAATTTGGAACCGTTCTGGATGCCCGGGTCATCGGTATAGCTGACCACGACCCCTGGCGCACCGTAGCCATCGGCTGCCACCGAGCGGATATTGCGGGCGGCAAGCAAAGCGCGCACTTTTGTGCCCAGGTCCCATTGTGCATCGCGCAAGGTCTCCACCCCGTAGGCGCGCATTTCCACCATTGTGTCACGGAAGGCCAGCAGCCCGTCGGTAGGCATTGTGGCGTGATAGGCGTGGCCGCCGCCCTCATAGGCCGCCATGATCGCGCGCCACTTCTTCAGATCGGCCGCGAAACTGGTCGATGTCGTCGCCTCCAGCCGGGCAAGCGCCCGCTCCGACAACATCACAAGACCCGCGCAGGGGGTCGACGACCAGCCTTTCTGTGGCGCGGAGATCAGCACGTCTACACCGGTCGCTTTCATGTCGATCCAGACACAGCCCGAGGCGATGCAATCCAGCACCATCAGTGCGCCGACCTCATGCGCGGCATCGGCAAGCGCCTTGATATAAGCATCGGGCAGGATGATGCCCGAGGAGGTTTCGACATGCGGCGCAAAGACGACGCCCGGTTTATCTTCGCGAATACGCGCCACCACGTCTTCGATCGGGGCAGGCGAAAAGGCGGTGGTCGGTTCATTGCCGGCCTGGCGCGCCTGCATCACAATGGACGCCGCCGCGATATCGCCCGCCTCAAGGATCTGTGTCCAGCGAAAGGAAAACCAGCCATTGCGCACAATCAGACAGGTCTGGTTGGTGGCGAACTGGCGGGCCACGGCCTCCATCGCGAATGTGCCGCCGCCGGGAACCACGGCCACGCCATCGGCGTTATAAACCTCGCGCAGGCCTGCACTGATGTCACGCATCACCTGCTGAAACTTCGCGCTCATGTGGTTGAGCGAGCGGTCGGTAAAGACGACGGAAAATTCAAGCAGACCGTCGGGATCGACAGTATCGAGCAATGCGGGCATCGGGCGGACCTCCTGAAATGGGAATAGTCGGGCTTCTTCTTTGCGCAAATACTCACCTTTCGCAGCGGTAAAGACCAGAGGAACGGAGCGGATTTCACACACCCCCGCCGATTATTCCACCCGCGAGGAGCGCCCGGCACGGGGGCGAGGAGCCGCGCGTTACCCGATCGGACCGGGGCGGCGTTCCTCCGACAGCAGCACATTTGCCTCGACATTGCCCACCCCCGGCAGCGTCATGATACGGCGGCGCAGCACGCGTTCGAAATCGGCCAGATCGCGAGCGGTGACGCGCAGGCGGTAATCGTACAGGCCAAGCACATGTTGGACAGACTGGACCTCGGGGATGGCGGTGACCGCGCGTTCGAAATCCTCCAGGCTGACGCGGCCCTTGGTGGCCAGTTTCACGCCCAGAAACACGGTCACGCCAAAGCCCAGTTTTTCGGCATCGAGATCGAGCCTGCGGCCCGCGATCACGCCTGTCTCGGTCAACCGCCGGATGCGCCGCCAGGTGGCCGGCTGGCTGAGCCCCAGCCGCCGCCCGAGAGTCGAGGATTTCTGCGTTGCATCCGCCACGAGCGCCCGCAAGAGCGCCCGGTCTGTATCGTCAAGCTCGATCATATCGGCAGGCTTTCGGCATCCTTGATCGTGGCCACGTTCATCAGGGCCTCGATATCGGCGATATGGGGCAATGACAGAATCCGGGTTCGGTAGATCTCCTGGTAATGACCCATATCGCGGGCCAGCACCGACAGGCGGGTGTCGACGCGGCCCAGAAAGGTCTGGATCTCGGTCACTTCGGCGATATCGCGGGCGGCGGCGAGAAACTCGTCAAAGGCGCGGGGCTGGGTCTTGTCCAGCGTGATGCGCAGAGAGACCTCGACCGCATAGCCGAGCGCCGCCCAGTTAATCACGGCACGGGTGGCACGGATCACACCGCTATCATGTAGCCGGTCAAGGCGTTTGTAGCAGGTCGCGGGGGCGATACCGGTCACATCGGCCAGATCCGAAACGGTCATTTCGGGGTGGGCCTGCAAATGGCGTAAAAGCCGTCGGTCGGTATCGTCGAGCATGATTATTTTACCAAAGAAGACATTGATGAATGATTTTCTATCATTCAGGTGATTTTTTGCCAATCCTCCGGCGTCATTTTTGGGCCCCACGCGTAGAGTGCGCTCAACATCCATACCGTCAAGGAGCGAAACCATGCGCGTTTATTACGACCGCGATTGCGATATCAACCTGATCAAGGACATGAAAGTGGCCATTCTGGGCTATGGCAGCCAGGGTCATGCCCATGCGCTGAACCTGCGCGATTCCGGGGCCAAGAATGTGGTCGTGGCGCTGCGCGAGGGGTCGGCCTCGGCCGCCAAGGCCGAAGGCGAGGGCCTGAAGGTGATGGGAATCGCCGAAGCCGCCGCCTGGTGCGACCTGATCATGTTCACCATGCCCGATGAATTGCAGGCCGAGACCTATCGCAAATACGTGCATGACAACCTGCGCGACGGGGCCGCGATTGCCTTTGCCCACGGGTTGAACGTGCATTTCGGCCTGATCGAGCCCAAGCCCGGCGTCGATGTCATCATGATGGCCCCCAAGGGCCCCGGCCACACCGTGCGTGGCGAATATTCCAAGGGCGGCGGCGTGCCCTGCCTGGTCGCGGTCGACAACGACGCCAGCGGCCGCGCGCTGGAGATCGGCCTCAGCTATTGTTCGGCCATCGGCGGCGGGCGGTCGGGCATCATCGAGACCAATTTCCGTGAAGAATGCGAGACCGATCTGTTCGGCGAGCAGGCGGTGCTGTGCGGCGGTCTGGTGGAACTGATCCGCATGGGCTTCGAGACGCTGGTCGAGGCTGGTTATGCGCCCGAAATGGCCTATTTCGAGTGTCTGCACGAGGTCAAGCTGATCGTCGATCTGATCTATGAGGGCGGCATCGCCAACATGAACTACTCGATCTCTAACACCGCCGAATATGGCGAATATGTCAGCGGTCCCCGGATCCTGCCCTATGACGAGACCAAGGCCAAGATGAAGGCGGTTCTGCGTGACATCCAGACCGGCAAATTCGTGCGCGACTTCATGCTCGAAAACCAGGCCGGTCAGCCGTCGTTCAAGGCCACACGCCGGTTGAATGACGAGCATCAGATCGAACAGGTCGGCGAGAAGTTGCGCGGCATGATGCCGTGGATTTCGGCCGGCAAGATGGTGGACAAAGCCAAGAACTGAGCCTTTTAGGCATTGAAATTCGCGGCCTCGGCGGGACACCCCGGCGGGGCCGTTTTCTTTCGCATAGCATCCGCGCACAGTATCCGTGCGGGCGGGGAGCTTGTTATATTATAACGTGATTTCCATATTGCCCCGTATGACCCAAACCAGCATCGACACAAGACAGGGCCTGCCCTTTGAGATGCAGATCCTGCTTCGGGATTATCCGCGCGTAACCTGGCCGGAGAACCCGAACCTCGCCCGGTCCACCCAGAACTGGATGGCCGCCCATTCCATGTTCCGCCAGCTGGCGGAGATCATCACACAGGACACGCAAGGCTTTCTGGATAAATCCAGCGACCCGCAACACTACGCCCGGCGGCTGGCGCATTTCGGCAATCTGCTGGTGCGCAATCTGCACGGACATCACCATTGGGAGGACCGGGATTTCTTTCCCGAACTGGAAGCCGCCGATCCGCGATTCGCCACCGGGCTGGCGATGCTGGAGGGCGATCATGCCGCTCTGGATGCGCTGTTGGACCGGTTTACCCGCACTGCCAACCGGGTGGTGCAACTGGCCACCCTGGAGGAGACGCAGATGGCCGATGAAGCCGGGCCGCTGGCCGACATCAGCGCCGGGATCGAGCGGTTTCTGCACCGCCACCTGAGTGATGAGGAAGACTTGGCCGTGCCGATCCTGTTGCATCACCGGTTGCGGGGATAGGCGCGCCAACCGGGCGGGCATTTCGCAATTGACCCCGGTCCTCTGCCGGGGTCTTTTTCTGTTCACACCGGAAGGGACCACATGATGACCGCACCCCAGATCACGCCGAAAAGCTGGCTGATGATTGCCGTTCTGGGCCTGACCTGGGGGGCGACGTTTCTGGCGATCGAGGTGGCGCTGCGCGGCATTACGCCGTTCTGGCTGGCGGCGGGGCGGATCGGATTTGCGGCGGCGCTGATGTCATTGGTCTGGGGCCTGCGCGGCGCGCCTTTGTTCACAAGCCCGGCCCGCGATTGGTGGGGAATGTTTTTCGTCGGGCTGCTCAGCTCGGCCCTGCCCTTCACCCTGCTGTCCTGGGGGCAGCAATATGTCACCTCGGGTTTTGCCGGTGTTTCCATGGCCGCGGTGGCGCTGATCGTGCTGCCGCTGGCGCATTTTCTGGTACCGGGCGAACGGATGACGCTGCGCAGGACGGTGGGCTTTGGCATCGGCTTTGTCGGTGTCGTGGTGCTGATCGGGGGCCAGGCCTTTGAAAGCAGCGGCGCGCAGATGGAGACATGGGGCCGGCTGGCCGCTCTGGGTGCTGCCGGATGCTATGCGGTCAGCTCGATCTATCTGCGCCGCCTGCCGCCGGTGGACCCGATCGGCCTGGCCACCGTTCTGCTTTTCATCGGGGCGGTGATCGTGGTGCCGCTGGCCTGGATCGTGGAGGGCCCGCCACCGATGCCGCCGACCGACACGCTGCTGTGGATCGCGGGGCTTGGCCTGATCCCGACGGCGGCGGCCAATTTGCTGCGGGTGATCGTGGTGCGCTCGGCCGGGCCGGTTTTCATGAGCCTGGTGAATTACCAGGTGCCGCTCTGGTCGGTTCTGTTGGGGGCCGCGTTTCTGGGTGAGCCGCTGCCGCCTTCGCTGCTCTGGGCGCTGGTGTTCATCCTGACGGGGGTGGCGTTGAGCCAGTGGGGCGCGCTGCGGCGGCTGTTTCGGGCCGGATAGCGGCCGTCAGATCGCAGATTTCACCGCCGCCACGACATCGCCCACCACAGTCTGCAACAGGCCCGGATCCTCGCATTCCGCCATCACCCGGATCAACGGCTCGGTGCCTGATTTGCGGATCAAAAGCCGCCCGGTGCCGTCCAGTTGCGCCTGTGCCTCGGCGATTGCAGCCTGGACAAGGGTTGCCTCCAGCGGCGTTTGCCCCGCCGCATAGCGCACGTTTTCCAGAAGCTGAGGAACTTTCTCGAAACTATGCGCCAATTCGCTGGCACGCTTGCTGGTGCGCACCATTTCAGCCAGAAATTGCAGCCCTGCAATCAATCCGTCGCCGGTTGTGGCGTAATCGGTCATCACGATATGGCCCGATTGCTCGCCGCCCAGGTTAAGCCCGTGTTCGCGCATCGCGGCAACCACATGACGATCACCCACCGGCGTGCGGTGCAGCACGATGGACCGATCGGCAAGGTAGCGTTCCAGCCCCAGGTTTGACATCACCGTGGCGGCCAGCGTGTGGCCCTTCAGGCGGCCCTCATCAGCCCACCGATTGGCAAACAACGCCATGATCTGGTCGCCATCGGCAACCTGGCCCTTTTCGTCGATCAAGATGACCCTGTCGGCATCGCCATCCAGACAGATGCCCAGATCGGCCCCGGTTTCCAGGATCTTTGCCGCCGCGGCACCTGGCGCGGTCGAGCCGACCCCGTCGTTGATGTTGAAGCCGTTCGGGCTGACGCCAATGGCGATCACCTCGGCCCCCAATTCCCACAAAACCTCAGGTGCTGCGCGATAGGCGGCCCCGTTGGCGCAATCGACCACGACCTTGAGCCCATCCAGAGTCAGACCGGCCGGAAAAGTGCCCTTGACCCGCTCGACATAACGGAACCTGCCATCGTCGATCCGTTTGGCGCGACCGATGTTTTCGGCCTGCGCAGGCACGATATCAGAAAACACCAGCCGTTCGATTTCCAGCTCGGCCGCATCGCTGAGCTTGTACCCGTCGGGGCCAAAGAGCTTTATGCCGTTATCGGTGGCGGGGTTGTGGCTGGCGGAAATCATCACTCCGACATCGGCCCGCATTGACGGCGTCAGCAGCCCCACGGCGGGTGTCGGCACCGGCCCGAGCAGCAGCACGTTCATGCCGGTCGAGGTAAACCCCGCCGTCAGCGCGTTTTCGATCATGTAACCCGACAGCCGGGTATCCTTGCCGATCACCACGCGGTGCCCGGGGCTTTTGTCGCGGCGAAAATATCGACCCGCCGCAGCCCCCAGTTTCAACGCCATCTCGGCGGTCATCGGGTCGGTATTGGCGCGCCCGCGCACCCCGTCGGTTCCAAACAGCCTGCGTGTCATGGGGCCCCTCTTTGCGCCGCGCGCCAGAGCGCGATCATTTGCCTGTGAACTTCTGTATCATGGACACGCAGCATCTGAACCCCCTGCCCCAGTGCATATAGGCCAATAGCCGCCGAAGCAGGCCCGCGGTCGTGAGGATCGGGGATGGCACCGATGCGCCCGATACCGGCCTTGCGCGACACGCCCAGAAGGATGCCGCAGCCAAGCCCGTGAAACAGCGAAATGCGGTTTATCAGGGCCATGTTATGGGTATCGGTCTTGCCAAATCCGATGCCGGGATCAACAAGGATGTTCCGGCGGGCGATGCCGGCGGCTTCAGCGGTGCGCAGCTGTGTTTCAAGGCTGTCATAAACGTCGAGCAGGACATCGCCGTAATCGGGGTTGTCCTGCATCGCATCGGGCAGGCCCTTGGCGTGCATCAGCGCCACCGGGGCACCGGCGCGGGCGGCGGTGGCGGCCATGTTCGGGTCGAAATGGAAGGCCGAGACATCGTTGATGAGGTTCGCGCCGGCCTCGAGTGCGGCGCGCGCGACGGCTGATTTGCGGGTGTCGATCGAGATGGGCGCGGTGACGCCCTTGGCGCGCAGGGCGGCAATGACGGGCGCGGTGCGGGCAATCTCCACCTCCACCGGCACTTCGACCGCCCCGGGGCGCGTGCTTTCGCCGCCCAGATCCAGCATATCGGCCCCTTCGTCCAGCATCCTTTGCGCCTGATCCAGCGCCTTTTCGAGGTCGCTGAACTCACCGCCATCCGAGAAACTGTCGGGCGTCAGGTTGAGGATGCCCATGATGCGCGGGGCCTCCAGAGACAGCCCGGCGATAGCGGGTCTCGGGGCCGTCAGGCGGGCAAGCGCGGGGCCGGGCACCGCATCGGCGGGGATGATGCGGGGGGGGGCGTCGCGGGAAAGTTCCTCGACATGGGTGAACCAGGCCCAGGTGCCGGCAAGAGGCGCGGCATGGCCGGGCCGGGCGGCGTCGATCTGAGCGATGGGGCGGTAATAGAGGGTCATATCCGGGGATCCAGCGAGGAGCGCCGCGAAGGCGCGAGGAGCGGTCAGGTGGCGGGCAGTCGGGTGATCCCGACCCTGTCCGAGCGCGGGGCCAGACCGCCAAGGCAGATCATCCTTTCGGCGCGAAACTGCTCTGCCAGCCATAGTGCCAGCGCCTCGCCCGCCATGGTGTCGGGCGCGTCGAAACTGTCAAACACCAGCTTGGACGGAGCCCAGACCGATACCCGGCCGTTCTTCAACGCCCAGTCCAGCTCGGTCCGCGTTGCAGCGACAACGCAGCGCGTATCGCGCGCGGCCAGCGCCCAGGCGCTTTGTTCAATCTCCAACAGATCGATCCGGCGCTGCGCGGTGGCATCAGCCACCGGCATCCCGGCAACCGCCGCCCCGACACAGAGGATCAGAGGCGCGCCCTGCCGCTCCAGATCGTCCAGAACCGCGCCCAGATCGGGGCGGCGTGCCGCATCTTGTGAGAAATAAACCACCAACGGGCGCGGCGCATCGGCATCCTCGGCCACAGGTTCCGAGGTGCTGCGCACGATCTCGACCCCCAGAACGTAGGGCCCGCGATCCAGCTTTTCGATGCGCAGAAAGCAGCGCGCCGCCAGCGGATGCGCCAGGATACGGGTCGCGATGCGGGCGGCCAGCGTTTCCAGAAGATCCAGCCGTTCGACGGCCAGCTCGGTATCGACCGCCTCGCCGAGCGCGTCATAGGACAGGATCCGGTCGACATCATCGGCGGCCTCTTCGGCAGCGCTCAGCACCTCGACCACAATATGGAACCGCAGGCGCTGGATGGTTCCGCGCTCCTGCTGAAAGGCCCCGATCTCGACCGCGCGCTCCAGACCGGACAGGCTGATCCGGTCCAGCGGGGCCGAGCCCGCGGCGGATTTTGCGCGGGCCTGCAGCGGGGAAAAGGCGAGGGGGATCTCGTCGGAGATGGGTGGCGGGGGCATGGAGAGGCTCGGGGTATGGGGCAATCCCTGCCTTTTAACAGCCGCGGGCGCGAATGGAAGCGCCTCAGGAAGGCCTGCGGTAAAACAGATGATCGCCGATCCGGGCGGTCTGCGGATAGACCCGCGCCCAGGATGGGCTGACCGAAATGGCGTGATAATTCGTGGCCCCGCCGGTCAGGTTGCGCGGGCCGCCATCCATCATGATGCGCGCGATCTTGCCCAAGCGGCGTTCAATCGCGGGTTCTCGCACCACTTCCGGTATGCCGTCGCATTTATAGGAAAACTGGCAGGCATTCCGCTGTCCGCTGCCTTCGTTCACGACACCGCAGATGGAGTTGGGGTAATCGGGGCTGTCGACCCGGTTCAGGATCACTTCGGCCACCGCGAACTGGCCTGCGGTGATCTCACCGCGCGCTTCGAAGTAAAGCGCCTCGGTCAGACAGCCCCATTGCCGGTTGCCGCGCGCGGCGGGCATCGCGTCAAGTTCTGCGGCGGTGTAGGGGGCGTCACCGTCGCGGACCAGACCGCCGCCCGTATAGGGCGCGCCAAGGGCGCGGACCCGCCCCGGGCTGAGCGCCCGCAGCGCCGAGCGTTCGGTGCCCATCACCGAGGCCAGCGTGGCATTGAGCGAAAAGGTCGGGTCGGTCGCGGTCGAAGCCACCACCTGCGCCTGGGCCTGCGCCTGCGCCGACGCGCTAACCACAAGAAAAACCGATACGGCCACGCAAAGCGCGTGTTTGATACGCAAAGATCCCATTCTGGGTATCCCCCATCCGCCGGATCGCCCGGCCATCCAAATCCGCATTCTACCCTGACCCGCCGGCACGGCCGGCCGTCAGGCTGGCGCATAACGTAAGCACCCCGGGGTTAACATCAACCCAAAGGATGATTCGGATGCGCACATGCCGCAATCATTTCTCAGATAGGGGTAATGACAGAAAATAGGGGCGATTATGTGTCGGAATCGGACAATGATTGTGTGTCCGCCACCGCCAGCTGCGCCGCCGCCAGCTTGGCCACCGGAACCCGGAAGGGCGAGCAGGAGACATAGGTGAACCCGGCATTGCGCGAAAAGGCAATCGAATCGGGATCGCCGCCATGTTCGCCACAGATCGAGAGCGTGATATCGGGCTTGACCGCGCGGCCACGCGCCGCCCCCAGAAGCAGCAATTCACCCACCCCGTCCATATCAAGACGCTGGAACGGATCCTCGATAAAGACGCCCTGATTGACATAGGCCGACATGAAGCGTCCGGCATCGTCGCGGCTGAGGCCATAGGTCATCTGCGTCAGGTCGTTGGTGCCAAAAGACAAAAACGCCGAATGTTCGGCGATCTCACCGGCGCGCAAGGCAGCGCGCGGCGTTTCGACCATGACACCGAGGCGAAATGCGAAATCCTGCCCGGTCTCGTTGCGCACCGAGGCCGCAATCGCATCGACCCGATCCTTGATCAGTTCGACCTCGCGCTTGGCGCTGACCAGCGGGATCATGATCTCGGCCAGCACCGGATTGCCCGCCTTGGTGGCCGCGGCGGTGGCCTCGAATATGGCGCGCGCCTGCATCTCGTAGATCTCGGGCATGGTGATGCCAAGCCGCACGCCGCGCATACCGAGCATCGGGTTGAACTCCTGCAAATGCTCGATCCGGGTGGCCACACGGCTGACCGGCAGATCCAGCGCCTCCGCCAACGCCCGGATGCCATCGCGGTCGCCGGGCAGGAATTCGTGCAAGGGCGGGTCAAACAGGCGGATGCAGACCGGTTGACCCTGCATCAGCTGAAACAATTCGCTGAAATCGGCGCGTTGCATGGGCAGAAGCCGGTCCAGCGCGGCGGCGCGGTCGGCGGCATCCTCGGCAAAGATCATCTCGCGCATCACGGTCAGGCGGATGGGGTCGAAAAACATGTGTTCGGTGCGGCAGAGCCCGATGCCATCGACGCCGAATGTAAGCGCCAGACGGGCATCTTCGGGCGTGTCGGCATTGGCGCGGATGCCGATATCGCGCGCCGCATCGGCCCAGTCCAGCAGCGTCGCAAAGGCCCCGCCCATGGCCGGTTCGATCATCGTTGCAGCCCCGGCCAGAACCTCGCCGGAACTGCCATCGACGGTGATGATATCGCCCTCGTGAAACACCTTGCGCCCCGGCACGGTCAGGGTTTTCTTGCGCATGTCGAGCTGCAATTGCGTCGCCCCCGAGACGCAGGGCACGCCAAGCCCGCGCGCGATCACGGCGGCGTGGCTGGTCATGCCACCGCGTTCGGTGACGATGGCGTCGGCGGCATGCATGCCGCGAATATCCTCGGGGCTGGTTTCGCGGCGCACCAGAATGCAGGGCTCACCCTGGGCGGCCGAGGCCTGCGCGGCGGCGGCGGAAAACACGATCTTGCCGGTGGCCGCCCCCGGAGCCGCCGAGATGCCTTGCGTCAGCACATCGCGCGCGCCGTCGGGATTGATCTGGCGGTGCATCAGCTGGTTCAATGTAAAGGGCGCGATGCGCAGCAGGGCTTCGTTTCGGGAGATTACGCCCGATTCCGCCAGATCGACGGCAATGCGAACCTCGGCCCGGGCCGAGCGCGGCACGGTGACCGCGTCCAGAATGGCAAGATTGCCCTCCATCAGGGTGAATTCGATCTGCATTTCCTCGCGCAGACGCTGGCGCATGCGCTGCCCGGCGGCGCGCAGGGCCATCACCTGATCGGGACAGCGATCCTCCAGCGAGGGCCCGCGCGGGTCGTGTTCGATGAACTGGGCATCAACCTCGCGCAGGGCGGCGCGGCCCTGGCTTTGCGGCAGATAGCGCCCGGTGATCTGCGCCTCGCCGGTTTCGGCGCTGACATATTGCACCACACCCGCCCCGGTTTCACCGCTGCCGATGCCAAGCGCCATGCGCTGCACCACCAGTCCCAGACCGGCATCGGCCGGCGCGCCCTTGGCCTGTCGCAACAGCCGCGCGGTGGTGCCTTCCCAGGCGCGCGCCATCGAGCGCAGAACCTCGGTCAGCTGGCTGACGATACCCTGCGGGAAGGGTTCCTCCATCTCGTCTTCGAAATGCATTTTGGCGATGCGCGGCGTGATCGGATCGGCAAAGAGATCCTCATCCAGCCGCAGCACATCGACCGCATAGGCGCGGATGAAGGAGAGGTAGAGCGCATCGGCGGCGTCCTGACCGTGATCGGCCGCAATGCGCGCGGCCACGGCATCGTTCATGCCGATATTGAGCACCGCGCCCGGCCCGCCCCAGTCGGGCGATTGGCTGGAGCCGCGCACCGACAGCAGATCGCCATCATCGAAGATTGCCGCCAATGCTGCGAAATCGGGCATGTCGCCCTTGGCCAGCCGACGCACGGCGTTTGACGACAGTGCCACCGATAGCGGCACCGGCAGATCAAGACGCACCAGCCGTTGCAGGCATTTCGCCCGGCTGCCATGTTGGCCGGCGGTGATCTCCGCCGTGGGCGTGATCTGGAGCATGTCGGGCGGTTGCGGCATCGGCGTATGTTGCACCTGCGAAGGGGATTTCCGCGTGACCATACAGGGTTGCGGTCGTGGGTCCAGCCTGTGATGCCGCAAGTGCGAAATTACAGGGACGGTGTGTGGCCGTGGGGTTTTCGGGGGCGCTGCCCCCCCCCGTCGCCCTTTGGGGCGACGCCCCCCGAGGTATTTCGGCCAAGATGAAAGGCGGGCGGGGCGTTAACCTTAATGCCGGGTTAGCCCTCGATCATCGAAAGGTCGGCAATGCGCGCGCAGGCCCCGGTGATTTCGTGCAACAAGTTGAGGCGATTGCGGCGCAGGATCTCGCTCTCGGCATTGACCTGCACTGTCTCGAAAAAGGCGTCGATCGGGGCGCGCAGCCCCGCCAACGCCGTCATCGCGGCGGCGAAATCATCGTTTTCCAGCGCCGGGGTGACGGTGGCCTCGGCCTTGGTCAGGGCGGTGAACAGGGCCCGTTCCTCGTCGGTTTCGGCGAATTTTGCATCGGCCCCGTAGCGATATTCGACGCCATCCTTTACCTCGGCCTGGGCCAGGATATTGGCGGCGCGCTTGTAACCCTGCACGAGGTTCTCGCCATCATCGGATGCCAGGAAGCTTGAGAGCGCCGTGGCGCGTTTGACCAGCAGCGTGAGGTCGTCATTGGGCGGAAAGGCGAGGCAGGCGTCGATGACATCGTGGCGGATGCCATCCTCACGCAGGTGCACTTTGAGCCGGTCATGGAAAAAGCGCAGCAAGTCCACGGATTTGTCGGGCACCGCGGTTTCGAGATCGGCGAAGCCCGCCTCCGCGCCGGTGTCGAGACGATCCCGCACAGCGTGCCAGGCAGCGCCGAAAACGCCGTGATCGGCGATCTCTTCGAGCAGCGCCAGCACGGTTTCATCCGAGAGATCGGCCATCGCCACGGCCTTGGCGCGCACTAACTGCGCATCGAAGAAACGATCCAGCGAAAAGCGCAGTTTGTTGGTCAGGATCAGGCGGATCACCCCCAAGGCCGCGCGGCGCAGCGCGAAGGGATCTTTCGAGCCCGTGGGTTTTTCGTCAATGGCCCAGAAGCCCGCCAACGTGTCGAGCTTGTCGGCCAGTGCGACGGTGACCGAGATCGGTCCGGTCGGCACGTCATCGGAAGGGCCAAGGGGGGAGTAATGCGCCTCGGCCGCCTGTGCCACCTCTTCGCTGTATCCGGCGGCACGGGCGTAGTATTTGCCCATGAGCCCCTGCAATTCAGGAAATTCATAGACCATTTCCGAGCTGAGATCGGCCTTGGCGATGCGGGCGGCCTGTTCGGCCTGATCGGGGTCTGCCCCGACCACGGGGGCAAGTTCACGCGCCAGCGCCGCGATCCTGTCGATGCGAGCGGCCTGGGTTCCAAGCCGGCCATGGAAGGTCACGTTTTCCAGCGCGCGGGTCCACTGCGACAGGTCCGATTTTGCCACCCGCAGGTCGTTTTCCCAAAAGAATTTGGCGTCCGACAACCGCGCCGACAACACTTTGGCATTGCCCGCAAGGATGGTCGCGCCGTGATCGGCGGTTTCGCGGTTGGCCACCGTGATGAAACGCTCGATGCGGCCCGTTGCCGGGTTGCGGACCGAGAAAAACTTCTGGTGTTCGCGCATCGAGGTTTGCAGAACTTCCGCCGGCAATTCGAGGAACTCCGCGCCAATCTCGCCCATCAGGACCACGGGCCATTCCACCAGCCCCGCGACCTCGGCCAGCAGGCCCTTATCCTCGACCACCTCCATCCCGGCGGCGAAGGCCATGTTGGTGGCGTCGTGCCAGATATGGTCGGCGCGTTCTTCGGCCGAGAGGATGACGTTGGCGCGTTTCAGCCGGGTGGCGTAATCCTCGAATGAGGTGACGGAAAAGGCCCCAGGTGCCATGAAACGATGGCCGTGCGTGGTGTCGCCGGCCTGGATGCCGTCAACCTCGAAGGGAACCACGGTGGCCCCGTTTTCATCGCTGAGGATGCACAGGATGGACTGCAGCGGGCGCACCCATTTCAGGCCGCCCGCACCCCATCGCATCGATTTGGGCCAAGGGAAACTGCGGATCACACCGGGGATCAGATCCGCGATGATGGCATCCGCCTTGCGGCCCGGTTTGGTGATGCGGGCAAAATAGGTCTGGCCCTTCTTGTCGTCGCGGATCTCGAGCTGATCGCGGGTCAGGCCGGTGGCGCGCAGGAACCCCGCAAGCGCTTTTTCGGGCGCATCCGCGCGCGGGCCCTTGCGATCCTCGGTCACCGTCGGGCTTTCGCCGGTCAGGCCTTCCACCGTCAACGTCAGGCGGCGCGGCGTCGAAAACGCACCCGCACTGGCATATGTGAGGCCCGCCTCGACCAGCCCGTCGGTGACCAGTTTCTTCAGATCGGCAGCGGCGCGCGCCTGCATCCGGGCCGGGATTTCCTCGGAAAAGAGTTCGAGTAGAAGATCGGGCATGTCAGTTTCTTTCCGGTGGGGCTGGACAGCCTTCGGGGGCGGGATCGCCTTCATAAATAGCCTCGCCACAGGGATTGGTCTGGTGCCAGGCATAGCCCTGCCCGGTTTCGGTGATCAGGATCACGCGGTCAAAGCCATAGACATAATTGGCCTCGCTCAGATAGGCGCGCGCGCTGCCATCGGCCAGCGCCGCGGTCAGGGTTTCGGAATCGAAACAGTCGAACCAGCCCGGCGTGCCCAGAGGCGTCGCCTCCGGGTAGGGCTGATAGGCGGCGTCCATCTCGGCGAGGCTGAGCGGCGTGGTGAAACAGCCGCGAAAGCGCAGCGGCGAGGTGTAGGCGTCGATGCCCTCGAAATCGTCGAGGGGCAACAGCTCGGGCGTGCCTGCCAGCGTTGTCACGAGGATTCGGGCGGCGGGCGCATCGGCGGGCACCGGCTCGTAATAGGCGCGGGTCTGAGCCCACCACAGGGCAGCGGTGAAAACGACAAGGAAAATCGCCATCCCCGAGATCAGATACTTTCCCTTCATGACACACTACTTTCATTGGCGGAAAACCCGCCTGCTTCGGTTAACAGGAACGCATCGGCGCAGGCCCGGGTCAGCGCCCGCACCCGCCCGATATAGGCCTGCCGTTCGGTTACGGAAATCACGCCGCGCGCATCCAGCAGGTTGAACACGTGGCTGGCCTTGATCGCCTGATCATAGGCGGGATGGGCCATCACGATACGCTGCCCGGTCTTGGGGTCGTCACCTGCCGCCGCCAGGATGGCCTGGCATTCGGCCTCGGCATCCTCGAAATGCCTGAGCAGCGCATCGGTATTGGCGGCGTCGAAATTCCAGCGGCTGTATTCCTGTTCGGTCTGGCGAAAGACATCGCCATAACTCAAAGGGATCGGCGCTTGCGGATCGTTAAACGGCATGTCCATCACGTGATCGACCCCCAGCACATACATCGCCAGCCGCTCCAGCCCATAGGTCAGCTCACCCGAGACAGGGTGGCAATCATGTCCGCCAACCTGCTGGAAATAGGTGAACTGGCTGACTTCCATACCGTCGCACCAGACCTCCCAGCCCAGACCCCAGGCCCCAAGCGTGGGACTTTCCCAATCATCCTCGACAAAGCGGATATCGTGCAGCCCCATGTCGATGCCGATCGCGGCAAGCGAGCCAAGGTAGAGATCCTGCAGATCTGGCGGGCTGGGTTTGATCAGCACCTGGTACTGGTAGTAATGCTGCAACCGGTTCGGGTTTTCGCCATAGCGCCCGTCGGTGGGCCGCCGCGAAGGTTGCACATAGGCGGCGGCCCATGGCGTCGGGCCCAGGCTGCGCAGCGTGGTGGCGGGGTGAAACGTGCCCGCGCCGACTTCCATGTCATAGGGTTGCAGCATCGCGCAGCCCTGTTCGGCCCAGTAGGACTGGAGGCGCAGGATGATCTCCTGAAAGCTGCGGGGGGGGCGGGCAGGCTCGGCCATATCGGTGCATCCGGGAGTTCTGAGAAGGCACGGTTTCCATACGTGGCCACCTTGGCAGGGTCAATTGGCTGCATCTGCAATTTTCTGCTGCATGCCGGGGCAGGTCTGATAGGGTATCGCGGTATTGATACCGGGCCAGGCCCGCAAAACGGATGAGGTTTGACGCGATGAACAGGACCGCCCGACAGATTTTCCTGAACCTTTTCATCGTTATCGGGGTGGCGCTTGCGGCGGTTGGCCCGGCGCAGGCCCAGGCTGACCGGGTGTGGTTGCAGCTTGAGGCGCATCCCGATCTCGCCACCGCCGAAGCCCGCGTGCGCGCCTATTCGCGCATGGTGACAAACGTCAATGGCTACAGCCTCCAGTCAGGCTGGTATGCCATCGCGCTTGGCCCCTTTTCGGAGGTCGAGGCCACCGCCGCGCAGACCGCGCTTGTCGCACAGGGCCTGATCCCTACCGATACCTATCCGACTGATCCGGGCATCTACCTACAGCAATTCTGGCCGATCGGCGTCAACAACCTGGCTGGCCCCACGACGGAGACCCCTATTGCCGTCGAAAACGCGCCCGCCGCGGCCCCCATCGTGCCCGAGGAAACCCTGGCCGAAGCCCGCGCCAGCGAGGCGGCATTGGACCGCCCCGCCCGCGAGGCGCTGCAGATCGCGCTGCAATGGTTCGGGCATTATTCCTCCGGCATCGATGGCGCGTTCGGCCCCGGCACCCGCGGCGCGATGACCGCATGGCAGGCCGCGATGGGGTTTGAGGAAACCGGCGTGCTGACCAGTCGCCAGCGCGCGATGTTGCTCGATCTCTATCAGGGCGACCTGGATGCGTTGGGGATGGCGACGCTGCGCGACGACCGCGCCGGGATCGAGATCGACCTGCCGCTGGCGATGGTCGAATTTGCCCGCTACGAATATCCCTTCGCCCAGTTCGATGCCGTCGGCGGCTCGGGTGCGCGCGTGCTGTTGATCAGCCAGCAAGGCACCAGTGCCACGCTTGGCGGACTCTATGAGATCATGCAGACGCTGGAGATCGTGCCGCTTGAGGGGGACCGCAGCCGTACCGCGACCGGCTTTACCCTGACAGGGCAGAATGCGCGCCTGCGCAGCCATACCCAAGCGCGCCTTGAAGATGGCCAGATCAAGGGCTTTACCCTGATCTGGACGCCCGAAGATGACGCGGCCATGGCCCGCGTTCTGCCGCTGATGCAGGCCAGCTTTTCCACCTATGGCGGCACGCTCGACCCCGGCGCGGTCGATCCCGGCATTGATCAGGGCGTTGACCTGATGGCGGGGCTGGATGTGCGCCGCCCGGCGCTGTCGCGCACCGGGTTTTATGCCGATGCCACCGGTACCGTTCTGACCACATCTGAGGCGGTCGCGGGCTGCGCCCGTGTGATGGTCGGCACCCAATACGAGATGACGGTGGCCTATGACGACCCCGACCTCGGCGGTGCGGTGCTGCGCCCGACTCAACCGCTGGCCCCGCTTGCCTATGCGGGCTTTTCCCAAACCGCGCCGCGCCTGCGCTCCGACATCGTGGTGGCGGGGTTTCCCTATGACGGCGCGCTTGGCGCGGCCTCGCTCAATTTCGGCACGCTTCAGGCGCTACGCGGTCTGAACGGCGAGGATATGCTGCAGCGCCTGGCAATCATCACGGAGCCCTCCGAGGCCGGCGCGCCGGTACTTGACGGCACTGGCGCGGTGCTTGGCATGGTGCTGCCCGCCCCCACCAGCGGTCGGGTCCTGCCCCGGGATATCAGTTTCGCGCTTGATGGTGACGGCTTGGCAGAGCTTCTCGCGGCGGCGGGCATCGCGCCCAACCCGGCACCTGAACCGAACCAACCGCTCAGCCGCACGGCGCTGGCGCGCTATGGCATGGATCTGGCTGTTCTGGTGACCTGCTGGAACTGACCACCAGCGCCACGCCGGTCACGCGCGCGCCTTGGGGCTTCTTTGCGCATCAAATATCCATCTGACCTGTCAAACCACACTGCCCTGGCGGCCCCTGCGCATCGGGGCAAAAGCCGAGGAGCGCCCGGGAACCGGGGGCGAGGAGGCTCCGCCTCAGGCCTGCCAGAACCGTGTGGTGAACAACACGAACACGGCCATCAGTTCCAGCCGCCCGATCAGCATCGCCGCCGACAGGATCCACTTGGCGCTGTCATCGAGGGAGGCAAAGGTGCCCGCCGGTCCGATGATCGGGCCAAGACCCGGCCCGATATTGCCAAGTGCGGCCGCCGCCCCCGAGACCGAGGTCATGAAATCCAGCCCCGTCAGCCCCAGCAGGATCGCGAACACCCCGAGCGTGACGAAAAACATCACGAAAAACGCCATCACCGAGGACAGCACCTCCTCGGACACCTTGCGCCCCTCATAGCGCGGCTCGAAGATGCCATGCGGCGCATAGAGCCGCTTCAGCTGTGTCGAGATCGAGGTCATCAGCAACTGGTAGCGAAACACCTTGATCGAACAGGAGGTCGACCCGGCGCAGCCGCCGATCAGGCCGATGAAAAAGAACAGCACCACCGCCTCGGCCCCCCACCGCTGATAATCGGTACTGGAATAGCCGGTGCCGCTGATGATCGAGGTTACGTTGAACACCGCCTCGCGCAAACCGGATTCCAGAACATCGCCGTTGACCACATACCGGTAGATCGCAAAAAACAGCGTCAGGATCAGGATCGTCGCCAGATAGGCGCGCGCCTGGGTATCGGCAAAAAACGGGCGCGCTGTTCCAGCCAGCATCTGCACGTAGCGCACGAAAGGCAGGCTGGCCAGGATCATGAAAATCACCGCGGCATATTCCAACGGGCCCTGAAACGCGCCGAATGAGGCGTCCCTGGTCGAAAAACCGCCCGTCGACACGGTTGTCATGGCATGAACCACGGCGTCGAAAGGGGCCATCCCGAGGGCGACATAGACAATGCCGGCGGCCACCGAAAGCGCCACATAGATTACCGAGATCTGCTTGGCGATCTCGGCGGCGCGGGGCAGGATCTTGCCCATCGTCTCGAACCCTTCCGAGCGAAAGATCTGCATGCCGCCGACGCGCAGCTCGGGCAGAAACACCATCGCCACCACAATGATGCCGATGCCGCCGAACCACTGCATCAACCCGCGCCACAACAACAACCCCTCGGGCAGGTCCTCAAGCCCCGTGAACACGGTCGCCCCGGTTGTCGTCAGCCCCGACATCGCCTCGAAAAACGCGTCAACATAGCGCGCTTCGGTGGCCCCGAAGACAAAGGGCAGCGCGCCAAAAACCGGTAGCGCCAGCCAGACGCCGGTGGTCAGAAGAAAGGTCTGTTGGATCGTCAGCCGCTTTGCGTTCCCGTTGGCGCAGGCCAGCGCCATCAGCGCCCCCGCCAGCGAAGTCAGCACCGCACTGTCGAAAAACGCCTGCCAGTGGTGATTGCGCAGATACATATCCAGCGCCATCGGCACCAGCATGGTCAGACCGAGCACAAAGACCAGAAGGCCGATCACATATCCGACAGGGCGCGGGTCAAACATGGGGGCCACGGTTGGCCCGGTGGCCCCACCCTGTCAACCGCGGATCCGCTCAGATATGGATCAAATCGCGGAACACATATTCCGGTATCTGGTCGCGTGTCAGGCCCAGCGCCGCGAGATCGGCATCCGATTTCGCCTGCAATCGCGCCAGCTCCGCCTGGCGCGACTGCGCCGCCAGAAGCGCCGAAAATCCCGCGCCGATAGAAGTATAAATGCGGCGAAACAGGCCGATACGGTTTGCCTCGTTAAAGTCAGCTTCAGCCATTGGAAACCCTTTCCTGAAAGGTCGGTTTCCTCCCCTGCACCAAAAGATAGGGCGTCCGACCGCGCGGCGAAAGCGCTGATCGGACAGATCGGGGTTGCGCCCCGTGCAGGGCTCAACCGGTGTGAAACAGCGTCGAAAAGAGTTTCGGGTCAAGGCTTGCGGCGGCAAAGGTCTCACCTTCCGTCAGCACCGATACAGCATCATGGCTGTGCAGGCTTTCCTGATGGCTGGCCACGACGCGGAAATCGCCGATCCGGGCATCGTCATGCAGCATCTGCGCAAACAGCCGGGCGGCATCCTCAACGAAAATCGGGTTGGCGGCATTAAGCTCGGCAAAGGCCTGTTCATCCTCGCGCTTGACCATCACCTGGGTTTCGGTCGGCACGGCGGTGCGCGCCATGTCGATCAGATCCTCATACCACAGGCAATGCGGGTCCGAGGACAACTCGGCCGAGATCCGCGCCACCGAGCGTTGCGAATGCGGCGTGGCCAATTGGCCACGGGTCTCGCGCGCATGTTCGGAAAGCTCCAGCGAACAGGGGCAGGTCGAGCTGTAGACGTAATCCAGATGGATGATCTTGCGCCGCGCGCCGGCCTGTTCGATCAGTTCCAGCGCGATGTCGTAATACTGGTACCCGCTGAGGCCCGATCGCAGGCTTTCGATGCGCATCGGAAAGGAAAACCGCATCTGGATGCGGGCATCGAAACTGTCCAGATCGGCCTTGTAATCGTCCAGCGCCGCTTCCATCACCTCGAAACTGAACACGCTTTCGGCATGGTTGTAAAAGCTGCGCATGATGCGCGACATGTTGATGCCCTTTTTCTCGGCCTCAAGGCTGACCGAGCCGGTGACCGAGGTCTCCAGCGTCAGGTCGCTGCCATCGCGCCGGTGATAGCGGATGGGCAGGCGGAAATTCGAGATCCCGACATGCTGGATGACCCGTTTCTGGCCACGGATCAGCGAGGCCGGGCCGTTTTGCAGATCGGGCAGCGTGGCCTTGTAGGCGGCATCGGCGGTGAAATCCTCGGGGTAGTGCCGCGACAGGGTGGGATAGTCGGCATGGTTGGGCAGGAAGCGCGCCACGGCAGGATCGAGCGCCGCAATATCCTCGGCCGAGGCGGTGCGCGCCCAGGTCTTGAGCAACTCGATGGCGGCGCGGGCGGCATCGCTGTCGGGGGCGTCCGTGATGTCGGCCAGATGGAGGTTCATGCCACGCCCTTCCCTATGCAAGCGATGCGCCAATATGCGCCACCGGGCGCGGTTTTCCAAGTCACGCGTGCACGATCGGCCCACATCTGCCGGTAGCGCGGTGCCTCTGACGGGAAAACCACAGAAGGTCTGCGATCTGGATGGACCAGCATCAGGACGAAGTCACGCGATACCGGGTCACGAAATTGCGCAGGATCTGCTCGGGCACGGTGATATCTTCGGCCAGGCAGGCCGCAGTCAGCGCGTCGGCCTCATCGGGGTGGAAATAGCCCTTGCCGCGATAGATGCGGATGCGAGTGGCAAAGCTTTCACCGTTGGCCTCGGGATGGAACTGGGTGGCATAGACATTGGCCCCATAGCGGATGACCTGAATCGGACAGCCTTCGGCCGCCGCCAGATGCACGCCCCCCGGCGGCACATCCTGCACCGCCTCCTTATGGCCGACAAGCGCGCGGAAGGTGCGCGGCAGGCCCTGGAACAGAGGATCGGCCGCCCCGGCATCGGTCAGCGTGCAATCGACGCCGCCAATCGGCTCGCCATAGCGGTGCTGGCTGACCTCGCCACCCAGATGATGGGCCAGAATGCCAAGCCCGTAGCAGCAACCCAGATAGGGGATGTCGCGCGCCGTGATCTCGGGCATCAGGCCCATGATCTCGGCTTCGATCAGGGCCTCCTGCGCGGATTTCTTTTCGGGGGGATCGCTGACGCAGCCCGGGCCGCCGCCGACGATGACGCCGGAATAGGCGGCAAGATCCAGATCGGCGGGCAGTGGATCAAGATCCAGCCGGATGCGGTGCACCTGATCGGCACCGAGGCCCGATTTGGTGATCAGGCTGGTGAATTCCTCGTCTGCGGCCTCATCCTCGGGGCGCAGTTGCAGGATCAGAAAGGGTTTCATCGGCTATTGGTCCGTCGCGGCGGGCAGATGCGCATTCCTTAAGGGAAATGGCCCGGGTTTGGCCAGCGCGTTTCGTGGCAGGCGGGCGAGTCAGAAAAATCTTGGCCAAGATTTTTCGGGTCCGAAGAATTTTCAAACAAAATTCTTCTCCGCCGCCTGCCGCGCGCACCGATCATCTCGCGGCGGTCAGCGCCTGTGTCAGATCGGCAATCAGATCGGCTGGATCCTCCAACCCCACGCTGAGCCTGAGCAGCCCATCGGAAATGCCAAGCGCCGCGCGTTGCGGGTCGCTCAGGCGTTGATGCGTCGTGGTCGCGGGGTGGGTGATGATGGATTTCGCATCGCCCAGATTGTTGGAGATCAGGATGATCTGCAACGCATTCAGCATCCGGAATGCCGCCGCCTTGCCGCCCGCCACCTCCAGCGCCAGAACGGTGCCGCCGCCCTGCATCTGGCGGGCATTCAGGTCGTGCTGCGGATGATCGGGCAACCCCGGAAAGATCACCTGCGTGAGACCCGGCAGGGATTGCAGCGCCTCGGCAACCTTTTGGGCACCCTCGGCCTGCGCCCGAACCCGCAGATCCATCGTTTCCAGCGCCTTCAGCATCACCCAGGCGTTGAATGGCGACAGCGAGCCGCCGGTATGTTTCATGTAAGGTTCGACGGTCTTGCGGATGAAATCGCGGCTGGCGCAGATCACGCCGCCCAGACAGCGCCCCTGCCCGTCGATATGCTTGGTGGCGGAATAGACGATCACATCGGCCCCCAGATCGCCGGAGCGTTGCAGGACCGGCGTGGCAAAGACATTGTCCACGATCACCACCGCGCCGACCGCATGGGCAAGTTTGGACACGCCGCGAATATCGATCACTTCGAGTGTCGGGTTCGACATCGACTCGAAAAACACCGCCTTGGTATCGGGGCGGATCGCGGCGGACCAGGCTGCCAGATCGGTGCCATCGACAAAACTGACCTCGACGCCGTAGCGGGTCAGCACCTCTTCCAGAATATAGAGGCAGGAACCAAAAAGCGCCTTGGCCGACACCACATGATCGCCCGCCCGCAGCATCGAGGTGAGCGCGCCGCTGACGGCCGCCATGCCGGAGGCGGTGGCAAAGGCATCTTCGGTGCCTTCCAGCTGCGCCATCCGGTCCTCGAACATGGCGACAGTCGGGTTGCCGTAGCGGGCGTAGATGAACTCATCCGGGCCGCTTTCGATAAACCGCGCTTCGGCGGCTTCGGCGCTGTCATAGACAAAGCCTTGCGTTAGATAGATGGCTTCGCTGACCTCGCCATACTGGCTGCGCCTGGTGCCGGCATGGATGGCGCGGGTGCGCGGGTGGAGGGTGTCGGGAAGGGTTTTTTGTCCCTTTGTCATGGTCTCTCTCTCGTGTCCTCAAGATGCGCGCCCATCAAAAAGCCCCGCACCGGGTGAACGGTCGGGGCTATGGCGTGAACCATGCGCGACCTCTTTAGCGGTTTGTTTTACGTGGCCCGCAATCCGGTAACAAATCGCCACAGGTGCCGGATTAAGGGACCGGGCGGGGTGCGGTCAAGCCCGAACCGGCAAGCCTGCGCTTGCCCCGGCGGCGAAAACAAAGGAAAACTCTGCCGATGACCAAGGATATCGATCTGTTCTACTGGCCGACGCCGAATGGCTGGAAGATCTCCATCGCGCTGGAGGAAATGGGGCTGGCCTACCAACCGCATCTGATCGATATCGGCGCGGGCGACCAGTTCGATCCGGAATTCCTGGAAATCGCCCCCAACAACCGGATGCCCGCGATCATTGACCCGGACGGCCCGGGTGGCGCGCCGGTTTCGGTGTTTGAATCCGGCGCGATCCTGCAATATCTGGCCGCGAAAACCGGCCGGTTCGCCGGCCAGACGCCGCGTGAACGGATTGCCGTGACCGAATGGCTGATGTGGCAAGTGGGGGGCCTTGGCCCGATGGCGGGCCAGGCGCATCATTTCCTGAAATTTGCGAAACAGGACGTGCCCTATGCCAAGGACCGTTACCGGAGCGAAACCGCGCGGCTTTACGGCGTTCTCGACCGGCGGTTGGCAAGCTGCGAATACGTGGCGGGCGAGGCCTATACCATTGCCGATATGGCGATCTGGCCCTGGGCGTCGCTCTGGGAAGGCCAACAACAGATATTAGACGACAAACCGCACATGGCCCGCTGGCTGGATGCGGTCTCAGACCGTCCCGGCGTGAAAAAGGGGCGTGCATTGGCGGCAAATCTGCGCGATGCCACCGGGGACAAAACCGCCCTGAAACGTCAATTTCAACAAGACCACCAAGACCCAAGGCTATAAACCATGACAGATCTTCTGACTTTCGAGAACCTCGGCAACCTCGTGATGCTCATCTTTTTGCAGGCGGTTCTGGGCTTCGACAACCTGCTCTACATCTCGATCGAGAGCCAGCGCGCGCCCGCAAAATACCAGAAAAGCGTCCGCTTCTGGGGCATTATCCTGGCCGTCGCGCTGCGGGTTGTGCTGCTTTTCGTGATGATCCGGCTGATCGAGGGGCTGTCCGAGCCATTTTTCGTGTTCGCCTGGACCGGGATCATCGAAGGCGGGGTTAACTTTGCCACCGTGGTCTTTGTCTTTGGCGGCGTCTTTATCATGTATACGGCAGTCAAGGAGATCAGCCATCTTCTGTCGATGCACGATCTGGATCACGAGGGGGCCGAAAAGGGCCGCAAATCGGCGGCAGAGGTGGTGATGCTGATCGTGCTGATGAACCTGATCTTCAGCTTCGATTCGATCCTGTCGGCGCTGGCCATCACGGATGTGTTCCCGCTTCTGGCCATTGCCATCCTGATCTCGGGCGGCGCGATGCTGCTTTTGGCCGATGGTGTCACCAAGTTTCTGGAAAAGAACCGGATGTATGAGGTTCTGGGCCTCTTTATCCTGCTGATCGTGGGTGTGGTATTGCTTGGCGAGGCCGGCGTTGCCGCCGAACATGCCACTGACGATCCGACCATGGGCATTTACCTGTTCGGCTACCCTCTGGTCCCGATGTCGAAGACGACGTTCTATTTCGCGGTGGTCGTTCTCTTTGTTGTCGAGTTCATCCAGTCGGGCTATCAGCGCAAGCTGGATGCCGAACGGGCGCGTGGCGCGCAGGCGGAAACCGTCCCCGTGAAGGTTTCCGGGCACTGACCCTCTGGTTTTTATGCCAAAGCGTGCTTATCGTATTGAGCGGAAAGGGGTGCAGGCATGAGTTCAAACGGCCTAAGGGGCGTGTCCTTTGTGGCGCTGGTGGTCATCATCGTGATGTCCATCTTTGGCGGTTTCGGAGTAATCTGAGATGGCAAAACGCTATGGCGGCGAGTTCAGCCCCGACCCCGCGGCAAATGACGTGCAGGCACCGGCCACGCGCCCCATTGAGGCCAGCTTTCGCGGCCGCAGCCCGGCGCGGTTCGGCGCGCGCATCAATATCCTGTTTCTTCTGCCGCTCTTGGTCTTTCTGACCGCGTTTTTTCAGCCCGTCACCGAAATGGTCACCGATCTGGCAGGCGGCGCGGTGTTGTTGCTGGCGGCGTGGCTGTTGCGCGACGGGGTGCGGGCGGAGGATGCCTATAACGAGCGCAAGGTGGCGCGCCGCCCCGCGATCCCGCGCAAGATATTCGCCTCGATCCTGACCGGAGCGGGCGTCGGCCTTTTGATCTTCGGCGGCCAGTGGAATGTGCTGACCGCGCCCATGGTGGGGCTTGTGGCCGCCGGGCTGCATCTCTTTTCCTTCGGGCTCGATCCCCTGAAAGACAAGGGGCTGGAAGGGGTGGACAAGTTCCAATCCGACCGCGTGGCGCGCAAGGTCGAGGCGGCCGAAACCCTGCTGGATGCCATGGGCGACGCCATCAAACGCGCCGGCGACCGGCAGTTGGAGGGCCGCGTCGAGGCGTTTCAGGCGACCGCGCGCGAGATGTTCCGCACCGTCGAGGAAGACCCCCGCGACCTGACCCAGGCGCGCAAATACATGGGCGTCTACCTGCAGGGCGCGCGCGATGCGACGGTGAAATTCGCCGATCTCTATGCCCGCAACCGCGACCCTGCGGTGCGCGCCGATTATGTGACCCTGCTGGACGATCTGGAAACCAATTTCTCTGCCCGAACCCAACGGATGCTGCTGACCGACCGCAGCGATCTGGATGTTGAAATCGATGTGCTGCGCGAACGGTTGACTCGCGACGGCCTGACCATTGAACGATAAGGAACAGATTATGACTCAAGAAATCCGCCAACAAGCCGAAGCCGCCGCCCAGATGGTTGATGAGATCACCGCCGTGGTGCTGCCCGAACCGTCCACCGAACTGGTGCCGCTGGCCGAGGCCCCTGCCCCCACTGCAGAAGAGATTCGCACCCGCATGGCACAGCTCGACATGAGCGACACCAATTCCATCGTCACCTTCGGGTCATCGGCGCAGGAGGAATTGCAGCAGATCAGCCAGGCCATGCTGGATGGCGTGCGCAACAAGGATGTCGGCCCCGCCGGCAATTCGCTGCGCGAGATCGTCGGCACCATTCGCGGCTTCTCGGTCGATGAGCTGGACCCCAACCGCAAGCAAAGCTGGTGGGAGCGTCTTTTTGGCAAGGCCAGGCCGATCCATAATTTCCTGGCGCGTTACGAAGATGTGCAGGGCCAGATCGACAAGATCACCGACAGCCTTCTGGGCCATGAACATACGCTGCTGAAAGATATCAAATCGCTCGATCAGCTTTATGACAAGACGCTGAATTTCTATGACGAACTGGCCCTCTATATTTCGGCGGGCGAGGAAAAGATCCGCGAGCTGGATGAACAGACCATCCCCGCGAAAGAGGCCGAGGTGGCTGCCGCCCCCGAAAACGACCAGGTGATGAAGGCGCAGGAATTGCGCGACCTGCGCGCGGCGCGCGACGATCTGGAACGCCGGGTGCATGACCTGAAACTGACCCGGCAGGTGACGATGCAATCGCTGCCCTCGATCCGGCTGGTGCAGGAAAACGACAAGTCGCTGGTCACCAAGATCAACTCCACCCTCGTCAACACCGTGCCGCTTTGGGAAACGCAGCTGGCCCAAGCGCTGACCATCCAGCGTTCGACCGAGGCGGCAGCCGCCGTGCGCGAGGCCAATGACCTGACCAATGAGCTGCTGACCGCCAACGCGCGCAACCTGCGCGAAAGCAACAAGATCGTGCGCGAGGAAATGGAGCGCGGCGTGTTTGACATCGAGGCTGTCAAACAGGCCAATGCCGATCTGATCGCCACCATCGAGGAAAGTCTGCAGATCGCCGATGAAGGCAAGCGCCGCCGTGCCGAAGCCGAGGTTGAAATGGAGAAGATGGAAGCCGAATTGCGCGACACGCTGGCTTCGGCCTCGTCGCGGCGCGACGGTGTGGGCGATACCATGGCCACCGCCGTGCCGTCCTGAGGGCAAAGGGAGGCGCGCGATGCGGAGGATCTGGTTGGTAGGAGTGGCAGGGGTCGCGGCGGCCGTGCTGTCGGCCTGCGAACCGGTCACCTCGCCGATCCCGGTGCACCGCCCGTCCACATTGGTGACGGAGGCTGAGCCGCCCGACCCATCCGAGGAAAGCCTGGCCTATGCGCGCTATTACGAGGGCGTGCAGCAAAGGCTTTTGGCGCAGGGCTTGTTGCGCACCGATGGCGGCGGCCCCGACACGCCGATCATCGCGCGCAATCTGGTGGCCAATTTCGAGCGCATCGCGCTTTATGACGAATACACGTTTTCCGGCGGTCGCTTTGTCGCGCAACAGACCCCCGCCGTGCTGCGCCGTTGGGAACGCCCGGTGCGCCTGCAAGCCCATTTCGGGGCCTCCGTTTCCGAGGAAAGGCGCGATAGCGACCGGGAATTTCTGTCGGATTACGCCGACCGGCTGGCACGGGTCACCGGCCAAGACATCCGGGCCGTCGGATCGGGGGGCAATTTCCATGTTCTCTATCTGAACCGCGACGAACAACTTGCAGCCGCGCCCCTGCTCAGGGAAATCATGCCCTCGCTTGGCGAGGCCACGATCAACGAGATCACCAGCCTGCCCCGGTTCAATTTCTGCTCGGTCTATTCGATCTCGGAGGCCAGCAACCCCAATGTCTATGTCGCGGCCATCGCGATCATCCGCACCGAACATCCCGATCTCTTGCGCCAATCTTGCGTGCATGAAGAGGTCGCCCAGGGCCTTGGCCTGCCCAATGACAGCCCCACCGCGCGGCCCTCGATCTTCAACGATGACGAGGAGTTTGCGCTTCTGACCACCCAGGACGAGCTGCTCCTGAACATGCTCTATGACCCCCGCCTGAGCCCCGGCATGACCCCCGATGAGGCCCGCCCGATCCTGCGCGTTCTGGCCGATGAGCTGGTCGGGGGCCCGAGCTAGACAAAACGCGCGCCACGGCGCAGGAATTACCAACAGGAGGACCGCCCATGTCCATATTCGATTTTCTCTCCGGCCAGTTCATTGATGTCATTGCCTGGACCGACGACACCCGTGACACCATGGTCTACCGCTTTGAACGCGAGGGCCACGAGATCAAATACGGGGCCAAGCTGACGGTGCGCGAGGGCCAGACGGCGGTGTTCATCCATGAAGGCCAGATGGCCGATGTGTTCACCCCCGGCCTTTACATGCTGGAAACCAACAACATGCCGATCATGACCAGCCTGCAACACTGGTCGCACGGGTTTCAAAGCCC
>Ga0316205_10001046_pt1 | contig 39210 bp, 35 predicted proteins | sample 3monthpyrite_MG_FD_204941 | JGI IMG/M metagenome (GOLD analysis project Ga0316205, IMG submission 204941) | Microbial mat bacterial communities from mineral coupon in-situ incubated in ocean water Damariscotta River, Maine, United States -... | ecosystem: Environmental > Aquatic > Marine >...
GTGGAGTCAGCGGCTGTATTTTCCGGTGAAGATCTAACTATCCCTGTACAGCTTTCATTAAAAAAGGGGCAAACAAAAACACGGTATAATCTTGTGCTTGAAATTTTTAATGATGATAACCACGCCAAAAATTCCCGAAAAAATAAATACCATAGTAATAAAACCCAGAAAAACAAAACCCAGAAAAAAAAATTACATAAAGATGAAGAGATATTAAATTCATCACAAAAACAATTTTTTGATTTAGATCCTAATGAAAAATGTATTGTTAATTTTTATATTAAAACTTTAGAGCGTGGTTATTTAAAGTCGCCACGTTTAATATTGTCGAGCCGTTACCCACTTGGCTTTCTGTGTGCATGGTCAAATTTTCTTTTTGAACAGAAGTATTTAGTATATCCGCAACCGCTTTCTAAAACTGAACTGGATAAAATTGAATTCAGTTCTGAAGATGGAATAGGCGATAAAGGAAAAGGACATGACGAATTTATAGAATTACGAGAAAAACAACAGAGTGATTCTTATACACACGTACACTGGAAAGCTTATGCACGAACGGGCACTATGCTTGTTAAACAGTATGGCGGAGCGGCAACTCAGAATGTGGTGCTTAAATGGTCTGATTACCCTCAGTATGATACTGAAAAACGATTAAGCCTTTTTACTCGTATTCTGCTCGAGGCTTATCAACAACAGCAATCCTTTTCGCTTGAGCTACCGAATAAGTCGTTGCCGCTTGATGCGGGCAATATGCATTTACACCATTGTTTAAAAGCATTAGCCTTATTCCCAAAAGGGCTGGATGTATAGCTTATGAATACGGTGGCTAATAATAATCAACATGGATGGATGGGGTTTGCTTTAGCTTTATGTCTTCTATTTTCTTTATTACCACACTTGCTTAAATTACCCATTATTTTTACAGGTTACATATTATTACTTGTTTTATGGTTCACGCTGCATAGCTTTAAGGCTTACAAGTTGCCTAATAAATTTATACGCTTAATATTTTTTGTTAGTGCATTAGTACTTATATTTTTTAAGTTTGGCATTGAGTTTAGTCAGAACATGAGTGTTACGTTGCTAGTATTAATGTTGTGCTTGAAATTATTTGAAATTAAGAGTGTTCTGGATCGAAGAAATGTTTTCCTTATTATTTACTTATGTTTTTTTTTAATAGGTAGTCATTTTCTTTCCAGCCAGTCTATCTTTATGATGATTTATAATATTGTTTTGTTATTAAGTCTGTGTATCTTGCTGGCAGCATATAATCGTCAACCACAGCGCTTATTACCCCTTAAGGTGTTAATTCGACCACCGATAGCAATATTAATACAAGCTATTCCTTTAACCATTATTTTCTTTGTTTTTTTTCCGCGAATTTCAGAGCCATTATGGAGCTTGCCTGATGCCAATGCCAGTTCTCGCACGGGTCTTTCAGATACGATGTATCCAGGGAGAATTACCGAATTAAGTGATGATAATTCGGTGGTATTTAGGGTGCTCTTTCATGGCCAAGTCCCATCGAGTCAAAATTTATATTGGCGTGGTCCTGTTATGAGTAAAACGGATGGTTATACCTGGAGTCGCTATGCAAACCAAAGTAGTAAAAGAAAGACGAATGACATTTTTTATGAAGCAGGCAAAGTAGAATATACCGTAACATTAGAGCCGCAACAGCAACGCTGGTTGTTTGCGCTTGATATGCCGGAATCATTACCAAAAGATGGTTACTTTAGTAATGATTATCAAATTTTAACGGAAAGGAAACAACTACAAGTTAAACGCTATCGGTTAACGTCTTTTACAAAATATACGCTGCCGAGTATTTCTAAGTTTGAGCGCGCACGTACTTTATCATTACCCAAGAGTGCAAACCCACGTACGGTTGAGCTGGGTGAAAAATGGCGGGCAAAATTTACTTCACCAGAAGATATTGTTGATAACGCATTCATGTATTTTAGCCAACAGCCTTTTTACTACACACGCCAACCATCTGCGATGCGTGATGACCCAATTGATCAGTTTCTTTTTGATTATATGGAAGGATTTTGTGAGCACTATGCCACAGCATTTGTATATTTAATGCGGGCAGCAGGATTACCTGCACGTATGGTTACTGGTTATCAAGGTATTGAAAAGAATGGGGTGGGTGATTACTACATTGTTCGACAGTCAAATGCACATGCATGGGCTGAGGTATGGCTTGAAGATAAAGGTTGGTTGCGAGTAGACCCGACAACGGCCGTGCCTCCTGAACGTATAAAGGCGGATATATTAAATCGGCAATCTCGACAGCTTACGTTTATGAATCTTAACTTGCCAAAATTAGATTTACAGAAACAGAATTTATTTCAAAATGGTTTCACCTTTCTAAAAGATAATATCGATAACATGCGTTATTTCTGGAATGAATGGGTAGTGGGTTTTGATTTACTAAAACAGAAAAGCATAATGAATCTAATTGGTTTGTCGGCTGATATAAAAAATTTAGTTAGTTTAATGGTGGGTCTTGGGTTGTTTGTAATTTTAATATTGAGCTTTTACTGGTATGTTCAGGCAAAAAAAATAAACGACCCAATCAGGCGGGCATATCAACGTTTTATTCGTAAACTTGAAAAACATGACCTTACAGTTCCTGATTATCTTGGTCCAATCGAAGTGCAACAACTTGCCATACAATATTTTCCAAAGCACAAGCTAATTATTAAAGAAATAATAAACAGTTATATCGAATTGAGATATACAAAAAATACTAAGCAAGTAAAACCTGAAGATTTAATACATAAAGTACATCAGTTAAAACTTTAGATTTAGCGAACCGACGAAAATCTATCATTAATAAAAGAGAACGTGGATTGAATTTTATTGCAAGGTAAAAAAAAAGGAGTCGACGTTGACTCTTTATATTGTTTATGGAAAATATTTTACACGATCTTAACGAACGGATCCTAATTATTTTCTGAATAATACGTTGAATTACTATTCAACGATTGTGTTGATATACCCAATTCAGAGTGAGGTCGCGATATATATTAAATATTGCCAACTAGTTAACTATTTTAGAATATCTCATTTCTACATTTTCACTTCGCGCTTAGTTGACTTTTCTCTCTTCGCTCAATGATTTGTTTGAAAATTTTGTGAACTCAAGAGGGACGATTGTGGGTAAAATTCGACCAGCGGTGGTATGGTTGTTGTAATTATAATTTTTTTCAACACTAACAGTGTTGTTATTACGAAACAAGCATACTCATAATGTGTTCAGGGAAGGATAAATGCAGATATTCTTTAAAAGATAATTGAATCGTTATTCGGGTCTATATTGACTCTAAATGACATGCATGTGGTTTCCTCTATATTGATCATAATTCCTCATGTAAATGAAGGATAAACTCGAATTTCCGTTCTATACTCTAATTTTAGTATTAAAATTTTAAAGATTCCGATAAAAGAGAATGAGAGTTTTTAGTGAATATATTTAAGCATTCACTATTTTAGCGTATGTTTAATAATCCAACTACAAATAGAACAAGCTTAATTATTGTCAGCCTAGTTATCATTGCGGTTTATTTTATTTCCGCAAAATTGGGTTTGCATCTTGCTGTAGTGCAAAAAAATGCAACACCAGTATGGCCTCCAACAGGCATTGCCATTGCAGCGATTCTGTATGCAGGTTTTCGTATTTGGCCTGCGATATTTATCGGTGCATTGTTGGTTAATATCTCAACAACGGTTGTGGCATCTTCGGCTATTTTAATTGCCTTTGGAAATACATTAGAAGCAGTTTTTGCCTGTTATTTAGTGATTAAGTTAACGGGATCTAGTTATCCATTTACACGAGTTAATGATTATTTTAAGTTTGTAGTGGCGGCTTGTGTTGTCGCCACAACCTTAAGTGCCACTATTGGTGTTTTAAGTTTAAGTGTATTTGCTGGCGTAAGTTGGAGTGATTTTTGGCTAGTTTGGAGTATTTGGTGGGCAGGGGATGCTGTAGGTGCATTAATTATAACTCCGCTTTTACTTAGTTGGTTTTGTGCGAATTATTCTGCCTGGAATAATAGAAAAATAATTGAATCCGCGTCTTTATACATTCTTGCCAGCTTCTTATGCATGTTGGTATTCAGTAATCTTCTTCCTTCAGAATTTATTAGGATACTCGTTGGATTATGTCTAGTCCCCATTTTTGTCATCTCTTCGTACCGTTATGGTGTGCAAGGAACAAGCATACTTATATTACTTATTGGCGTTATCTCAATAATGGGTACGGCACAAGGTTTTGGCCCGTTTTTTCAAGAAAATGTAAATGATTCAGTAATCATCTTACAAGCATTTATCGCCGTAACCTCTCTAACGACAATTACTCTCTCGATTGTGGTAGAGGAGTATGACCGTACCAAGTCTATTCTGCGCTATGCACAAGATGAGTTATCAGGTGATGAACAGCAACAAACGGAAGATTTTTTAAGTTTTAATAATCAAGAACTATATCGAAAGTCAATTTGGCGATCGCTAGCCGAAAATACTCCTGATCATATTATGTTGTTAGATACGGAAGGGAAAATTATTTTTATCAATCATGCAACTACTGATACCTCTGTTAAAGAAGTAGTAGGTCGTACCGTTTATGAATTTGTACATTCAGATAATGTATCCTTTTTACGGGAACAATATGACAATGTTTTTAGAACAGGCGAGTCGGGCCAGTTTGAAATTGACTACTTAAGTAATAATGGCCCAATTACCTATGATTGTCTCGTAGGTGCTGTAAAAAACAATAATAAAGTTGTTGGCTTTACGGTAAGCGCGCGCAATCTAATGAAGCGCAAGCAAGATGATAAACTGAAAAAACAATTGATGGATATTGTTGAAGCAACAACGGATATGGTCGCCATGACTGATACACACGGAAGTATAATTTATATGAATAGTGCAGGGAAAAAAATGATGGATTTCCCTGTTAACATCGATGTAACAACTACTAGTATTCCTGATTACCATTCCCCTGAAGAAGCAGAAAGAGTGCTTAGGGAAGTTATACCAGCATTAACTAATATAGGTACTTGGCGAGGTGAGGTAGAATTTTTAAGTCGAACAGGAAAAGTAATTCCTACAATTATTTCTGGATTGACGCATAAATCTGAAAAAGGTGAGGTAGAGTATTACTCTATTATTGCACGGGATATATCTGAAAGAATCATATCTGAGAATAAAATTATTGAATCTCAAGTAATGCTTGAGAAAGTTATTAATACCATACCAGTACGTGTTTTTTGGAAAGATAAACAAGGTAATTTTCTTGGGTGTAATCAGTTAATGGCTAAAGATGCAGGCATGAATTCACCTAATGAACTTATAGGTAAGAATGATTATGACTTCTTCACTGAAGAAAATTCAGATCATTATCGTGAAGATGATATAGCTGTAATGGAAAGTGGGCTACCAAAATTAAATTATGAAGAGCTACAAACGACAAGTGACGGAAGAACTATATATTTAGAAACGAATAAAATGCCGCTGAAAAATAGTGAAGATGAGTTGCTAGGTATACTAGGTTTATACAATGATATAACAGAACGTAAACGTGTAGAAAAAATTATATTAACGTTAGCAAAACAAAGTTCAGCAGTATCAACCGCCGATACTTTTTTTAAAGACTGTTTATTTAATTTAGCAGATTTCTATCATACGAGGTTTGCTTTTATTGGATTAATTAACGATAAAGATAAGTCACTTGTAAAAACGTTTCTGGTTTTTAAGGATGGAGAGTTTGTTGATAATTTTGAATATGAACTTGCGGGCACACCTTGTGAAAATGTATTAGATGTTAACTCAGAACTTATCTCTCAAAATGTTTGTAAGGAATACCCTGAAGATAAAATGCTTATTGATATGGGTATTGAGAGCTACTTTGGCTCACCGTTAATACTCCCTAATGGCGAAGTTTTTGGGTTAGTTTCAGTTTTTGATAGCAAGCCTTTGTATCTTGAAACCTGGGCACGACCAATTTTAGATATTTATGCCACACGGATTGCTATTGAACTTGAACGGATGAGAACTGAAGAAGAATTACATGGCTTGGCTTACTCAATGTCTTATCAGGCTACACATGATTCATTAACCGACCTGATTAATCGTAGAGAATTTGAAAATCGATTACAGTCCGCTTTGAACCTATCGAAAATTGAGGGTAACCATCATGCATTGTGCTATCTAGATTTGGATCAGTTTAAGGTTGTTAATGATACATGTGGTCATATTGCTGGCGATGAATTATTAAAACAGTTGACCGAGCAGCTGAACACGGCGATTCGTGATAGCGATACCTTGGGAAGGCTTGGTGGAGATGAATTTGGTTTACTTTTATATGATTGCCCGATGGATAAAGCGGTTTTAATAACAGAAAATATCCTCAGTGTTGTGAAACGATTTCGCTTTTCTTGGGAGGAAAAAATATTTGAGTTGGGTGTCAGTATTGGTGTAGTTGCTATTGATGAAAAGACAACCTCAATTAACGAAGCGCTAAGTGCGTCTGATTCATCATGTTATATTGCAAAAGAACAAGGTCGCAATCGTGTCCATGTTTATGAAGATGATGATGCTGACATTGCAAAACGTCACGGTGAAATGCAAGTTGTATCTGAGATTACGGCAGCGCTAGATGATGATCGTTTTGAGTTGTTTGCTCAGCCAATTGTTCCAATATGTACTGACGATAGCGTAGAGAAACATTATGAAATTCTAATTCGCATGCGTGATAAAAACAAACAATTGCAATTACCGGCTACATTTATCGGAGCAGCTGAAAGATACAACTTAATGCCATCGATAGATCGGTGGGTAATGAAAAATGCATTTTCATATATAAATCAACTCATTGATAATGATATTGAAACACGATTTTCTTTAAATCTTTCGGGAACTACTTTAAGTGATAACTCCTTTATAGATTATATTCACCAGTTACGAGAAGAATATTCATTCTCAGCTGATAGAGTTTGTTTTGAAATTACAGAAACTGCGGCTATTACCAATATGGCCACAGCAATGCATTTTATTTCTCAGCTTAAAGCCATGGGCTTTCAGTTTTCACTGGATGATTTCGGTGCAGGATTAAGCTCTTATGCTTATTTAAAAAATTTACCCGTTGACTATATTAAAATAGACGGTAGTTTTGTGTCAGGTATTTTTAAAGATCCATTGAACCGTTCAATTGTCGAATCTATCAATCAGATCGGACATACTATCGGTATTAAAACTATCGCGGAATGGGTTGAGTCCCCTGAAGTACTTGATGTGTTAAAAGACATTGGTGTGGATTTTGCGCAAGGTTTCTATACCGGTAAGCCCACTCAACTAAGTTAGTTAGATTTATCCGTTTATTTTAAAATCTTTGCTACTCTAACTTATTGTTTAGTATTTGCAGATTGGCAGCCATGATGAATCATTTCTTATATTACAGAATATTCTTAATTATAAATTTATTTTTTTCCAACCTAATCTTGCTTTCTGGTGAAACAAAAATGGCCCAATGATAGGTAATATTAAAATTATGATGAACCAGTATTTTTTTACTGGATGAGTATAGAACGGTATCATTTTTAATTCCACCATTGATAAAATAACTAATAGTAAATGAGGTATGGCTATAACGACTAAAAGCCTAAATATTTCGACTTCTGTTAAATTCATTTATTACTCATTACCTTCTCGTACTGTATTTCGCTACTAAAAACTATAAATAGCCAAATATAGTGTATTATTTTTAATAATATCTTAAATAAGTAGGTTTAAGTCTTGTATTACCTACATTAAGCCATATATAGTACACAAGTGTCGTATTTCTGTTTAGACTGCAGTACAACACAAAGGTACATTTCAACTAGGTTTTTGTCAGTAGCATTCTTTGTTTTCTCCTGTTAATTATCTCGCAAGATTTGTAACACATTATTTATTTTTTATACATTATTGAGGTAATTATTATTATGGCAACAGGAACTGTTAAATGGTTTAACGACGCAAAAGGCTTTGGCTTTATCACTCCGGAAGATGGTAGTGCGGATGTTTTTGCTCACTTCTCAGCTATTGCAAGTGAAGGTTTTCGTTCACTAGCTGAAGGACAACAAGTAACATTTGATACTGAGTCTGGTCCTAAAGGTCCACAGGCTACAAATATTCAAATCTAATCGATTTGTTTGTTTTAAGAAAGCCCCGCGACATGTCTGTCGCGGGGCTTTTTTTTATCTTTAAAGTACATAATACATAATCGTAAAATAGTGGGTTATGCTACCTGCCAATACAAACAAATGCCATATTCCGTGAAAGTGGAATTCTTTTAGGTCAATAACGTAAAAGACAACCCCAGCGCTATAGAATACCCCTCCTCCCAGTAACCAGAGAAATCCTGCTATGGACAATGACTCAATGAGTGGCTGAATAGCGACAAGGGCAATCCAGCCCATTAGTAGATAAATAATGACTTGAATAATACGCCGTTCATCAGAGGAAAAGCAGTCGAATAATACTCCAATTACTGCTAGCCCCCAAATAACACCAAATAATGACCAACCCCATGCTCCATTAAGACTAACAAGAACAAATGGCGTATAGGTTCCAGCTATTAATAAATAGATGCCGATATGGTCTAGTTTTTTGAATAGAGCTTTTATTGAACCTTCAGAACTGTGGTAGATTGTTGAAAAAAGATATAGCAAGAAGAGGCTTGTACCGTATATGCTGAAACTGACAATCCGCCAGATATCACCATTTAGTGAGGCAAAAACAACTAATATAACGAGCCCCGCCAACGCAATGACTGCGCCAAGCATGTGAGTAAAGCTATTGAGTTTTTCACCTTGATACACAAGCCACCCTTTTATTATGAAGAATACATACGATTTAAGATTTTTTATCAACCATCTTAAATAATATATAACATTGATTATACGATCTGACTACAAACCTCACATAAAGCAAAAAATTTACGAAAATAGACAAATAAATAGCATTTTCCCTTAAGTGGCAATTTAATCGGTCGATAATATTACACACGATAACGTGTAAATTCAGGATAAATATCATGAGCGAAAAAATTAAAATAGCACTTGTAGGTTTAGGCAATGTGGGGCAGGATTTTGCCGAAGCATTTTTAGAAATGATTCAGGAGGGGGCAAAACCGATAGAAATAGCAGCGATAGCTGACCGCCACTTAGACTCGGCTGTCTGTCTTGGTTTTTCTCAAAATGGTGTTCCAACATTCGAGGATGCTGTGGGCATTATAGAGATGGGCAATAAAATCGATATTATTTTTGATTTAACTGGTTCAGCTGATACACGTAATATATTACGTAAAGGCTTACAAGAAAGTAATAATCGGCATACTGTTATCGCGCCAGAAATGATAGCAAAGCTACTCTGGATGTTTTTTGATGATGACGCAGGATTTCAAAATATTAATGCAGGTGGGTATAGTTGATAAATTTTAGAAAACTGAACAAGGATTTACGGCTAGTTGCATGAATACAAAGGGACTAGAATAATATTCATTTTTTTATATTCTGAATTATAAAGAAACGGATACATGGGGCTTCTCGGTATCATTTTCATATCTTGGATTACACATTATTATACGTGTGGAATCAATACTTTTGTTCAAAGTTAAATAATCACGTACATTCTCACCACGTTGAATAGCTAGAGTATTTAATTTACTCAGTTCATCTTTCTTGAGATTTGGCAAAAGGTTTTCAATACTGATAGCTTCTCCACTATCATTTAGCTCGGTATTATCAATCTGTTTTTTTAGTTTCTCATCGATGGGGAATAGTTTGAAGCGATCTTCTAAGGTTGAATGACCACATACAACCAATTTTATTTTGGGTCTTTCCGTTAACATTGTAATGAGTGATTCGAGTTGGCTTTTATGTTTGTTGGTAAGTTCAACATTACTCATTTCAAAGTAAAGAGGATCAAAACTCAATGCAGTTGCTAGATTGAATGCGGCGTTCAATAAGGTTACAAGCCCAAAAGGTGTATAGTAACTAATAACTGTTGAGGTAATTTGGTCCGTCATTACTTTCTGGATGATTTTATTTAAAGAAAAATCAGGATTTTTAACATCGCCAGTAATTGGTAAGCTTAAATGAATACTGTCATCACGCTCCCGTAATAAATTTAATGCTACAGATAGTGGTACACCTAATTTTTCTTTATATAACTTAGATTCTTCTTCACTTAATTGCTCGATATACAATTTATGTAAAGTTAAGTTTAAATTTGAGTTTAATTTTCCTTGATCTATTTTTAGATCAATATCCGAATCTATTTGTCCGCTTTTAATGCGATGCTGTATTGTAGTATTGAGATAGGCAGAAAAATCTGCAGCGTTTATCGCTCTTATTTTTCCCTTTAAAGTTAAAGTTGGTTTTTTTGCGAATATTTTAACATTACCAGTGAAATCAAAAGATCCTTGTCGACCAATAACGAAAGAGAATTTAAGAGGGCTTTCTTGAGCTGGTTTAGATGAATCTATATCTGTTAATTTCATTTTAATATTAGCTACTGTGCCTGCATAGTGAGGTTTTATGCCATCATCCTTTGCTGTTATTTTAGAATTTCCTGCAATTGATAATTTTTTGATTTTAATTATAGATGTGCTTTCTGCTTCTTTCTGTGAATTATCACTAGAAGCTATTTTTTTTATTTGGGTTTCAGGTAACAATAATTGTGTGATTTTTTCAGAGGGCTCGAATTTTCCGTTTTCTTGTCTAAATAAGTAAGTTTGTAGACTATCTATATTTACATCGGATATAGATACTTCATTTAACTTTTTAATATTTAACTTTGAAAGTGTAACGTGTTTAATGTCTGCAATATGAGTAGTATCTTTTGATTTTATATCTGCTCTCTGTAGTACCGCATAGTTTTCGATTTTGACGAAATCTATTTTGATATCTGCAAGGTCATGTATTTTAATATTCTTAACATGCAGAGCTCCGATATTAATGACTTCACTTTTATCTGTTGTATCATTTAGTTGAATATTATTTAAGGTAAAAGACAGGTTAGCATCAATTTTATTGGTGTTTTCATTAGAATCAATTATATAGCTTGTATATCCGTTCCAGTTGAACTGGCCTAATGATAAACAGTTATTGTATAACGGGTTATTATCCTCATTATTTAATTTTAAACAAGTTTCAAATTTTTTAAATTTAATGTTATTTACAGTAATTTTCCATGGAGTTGTCTTCTCACCTTCTTTTTTAACTATTTTAGTTTCTAGGGGTGTAGTAATCGTTTCAGCATTAGCAAATTGAATACCACCTATTTTAATTGGTTTACCATTCTGCTGAAAGATGTCGACATAAAAGTCAGAAAATTCAAATTTTTCAATTGTCACTGTATTGTTTATCAGATCACGTAAATGCACCTGAAGCAGTACGTCGCCAAGATTAATTTTATGTTTCTCTGGTCCAATTGATGTAAAACCTTTGATGTGGAATTGACCATCAAATAAGTTAATGCTTAAATCTTTAAATGAGATGGTGCTCCCACGTTCTTCCAACCAACTGGTTGCATACCATTTAGATAATGTTGGTAACAGAAGAATCAATATGAGGGATAAAACGATAAGGCTAGTCAAAAGACCTGCAGTCCATTTCAGATAGACTTTTGTTCTTATTTGCATGGTAATACAACCCTTAGTTATAGATTTTATTAGTATATATTTAAAGTATAATAATGGACATAGTCTGGTCAATCTAGCCATCGCTAATTAAGGTTTTTTTTAAGCTCTCTTGTATGAATTCAGTCGTAACTATCTGTTTCGTTGAATTCCCTTTAAATCAAATTAATGACCCAAAGTTAAATCGCGAGTATGAATATGCAAAACGATGATTACATCCCCATTGACTGCGGTCTTCATAGTGAATATGAGCTAGCCATTATGCATAAGAAAAAAGGCAAACTTACATGGTATAACTCTAGTCATCTTATGGAAAGCCAGACAGTAGAACCTATTGATATTTTTACTCGAGATAAAAAAGAATATTTAAAAATTAGAAGTTCAGATGACAGTGTTATAGATATTCGTTTAGATAAAATTATTACGTTTTCATTCTAATTCGACTTTGGTTATATCCGAATTAACAATATGTACTGTTTGTAAGCTGACTCAGAGACACGTTTTGAATCACGTCTGCCTTATTTAAGGTAAACAATATAATTTTTATTGGGTAGGTTCGGATGTTGAATAATATTTGTACAAGCAAGAATAAAAGTGCCCGCTGTTCGATTTTTAATAATTCTTGTAGTCCATTTTTCGAAAGCATGTTTGCATAAATCAGTGGATGAGAATATTTTATTAATGCTTAACTTTTAGATACTTGTTTAGTTTTTATACATAGATTAAATATTACAGGAAATTTTATCTAATCTTGTCCTTAATAAATGTTTATTAATATTCTGTCAAATTAGGTGGTGGATAATTACTTGTCATTTAGATAAAAAGATTGATGAAATTTCTGATATGTAGCTTATTCTAATATTCTAGCAGGTCATTTTTTGTGTTTTATCATCTAAAAGTAATATCCATTTCTCTTTATGAAAGTTAAATAAATAACGAATACAGATATTGTAGTATGCATTTGATATAGTAATACAGTAAGTTAAAGCTCGTTATTCTTAAGTAAATGTAGAGGTTGGTGGGTATGAGTTTAGCCAAGATAATAATTTTGTTTTCACTGCTGCTGTCTAGTCATCAAGCTATCGCAAAAGCTAATTATAAATTTTATAACGAGCCACATTGGATTCATGATAAGAAGCCCAATTTAAATCAGAAAATACCTGTTGAACGTGTTAAAGATGGTCGTCATTACTTGTTGGTTGATAATCAGATACGAGTTTCGAAGAAGGGTGACGTTGCTAGTTATCATCATTATGCAGAGCATATTGTAAATCAAAAGGGTATAGAAAATTCTTCACAGATTAGCATTGATTTTGACCCTGCTTATCAAAACTTATTTGTTTATAAATTACAGGTATGGCGTAATGGAAAATCTATTGATAAGCGAACAACAGCAAGAATAACGTTAATACAGCCAGAGAGCGAAGCTAAAGATCTTATCTATAACGGAGAAAAAAGTCTAAACATCATCTTAGATGATATTCGAGTAGGTGACACCATTGAATATAGCTATAGCCGTTACGGTAGTAATCCTGTGTTCGATGGAGTTTTTGATACAGAAAGAAGATTGCAATGGAATGTGCCGGTTGGTGAAATTTATCAGCGTATTATTTGGAATAAAAAAACACCGTTGTATTTTAAACGAGAAAATACGAATATAAAAGTCAAGCAAGTTCATCATGGTAGTAAGACCGAGTTCATTATTGAAACAAAAGATATCCCCGCGATTAGTCTTGATGAAAATACACCGAGTTGGTTTAGTCCATATGCTCATGTATATTTTAGCGAAATAAAAAACTGGCAAGGTGTAGTTAAGTGGGGGGAGCGATTATTTTCAAGTGCTAAACAAACGTCACCAAGTATTCGTAAAGTAGCAAATAAAATAAAGAATGAACACAATGATAAATTAAAACAGATTGCTGCATCCTTGCAATATGTACAAGCGAATGTTCGATACCTTGGTCTTGAGCTTGGTGAAAACTCACATCGCCCTACGAGTCCGGATGTCACTCTAAAACGCCGGTATGGTGATTGTAAGGATAAGTCTGTGCTTTACATTGCCTTGTTACGTGAGTTAGGTGTTACTGCCTACCCTGTTTTAGTAAATACTAAACAACGTCATCAAATATACAAACGGTTGCCTGCTTATGGTGCTTTCAATCATGCGATTGTTAAAGTTATACATGATGGCGAGTACTACTGGTTTGATCCAACGCGTCAGTATCAATTAGGGGCCCCCAAAGATGTTTATCAGCCGGATTATGGATATGGACTAGTTCTTAAGTTGAATAACAATAAATTAGAAAGCATGCAGACTTTAAATAAAGTTGTGAATCTTATTATTAATGAGCAGTTTTATGTTGATATTAAGAAACGTGACAAGGTCAAATATAAGATAGCAACAACGTACTATGGTTTAGATGCTGAATACCAACGTGATCGTATTGCTAGCAAAGGTGTACAGAAAGTACAAAAGAGCTATCTAGATTTTTATAAATATTTTTATCCTAATATTAAAATGGTAAAAACCGCAGTATTTAGTGATAAACCGGTTAATGGTGAATTATTAGGGGTTGAAGAATACAATATTCCTGATTTTTGGAAGAATGACAAAAAAGATAATGTATTTATTGGCAACTTCTATGCTTCAAGTATTTCTTCGTATTTAAAGCAGCCTAAATTAAAGACTCGAGAACATCCTTACCATTTATCTTATCCACTGAGTATTGAGCAAAATATTAAAGTTAACTTTTCACATGATGATTGGGGGTTTAAAAAATATAGCTATATAGAAGATAATGATTTTTTTCATTACAAATCGACAGTTTTCTATGATAAAGAAAAAAAACAGTTAAAATTAAAATATGATTTCAAAACTAAAACAAATACAGTGCCAGCTAAATATTATAAGGAATATATCGCAGCATTAAAGCGGGCAAGTCAAGATGTTGACTACAGCATTGAGTATAGTGCTGGCGAGACAAGTTTAATCAGTGAAAAACAGACAGTGGGCGATTGGATAGCTAAGAATGGTTGGATTATTGGAATAAGCGTTTATGTTCTTCTTATTATCTTGGGAATTGTATTATGGATACTTGCAGATAAGAAACATCCAACTAGTGTCGACACGTTGTATTATCCCGTGTCGGTATCTAAATTTTTATTAATGTGGATCATGACACTTGGGGCATATGGTTTGTACTGGTTTTACAAGAATTATGCCTATATAAAGCGACGAGACGGAACTTCTATTATGCCAATTGCACGTGGCATTTTTAATCTGTTTTGGTATTACCCTGTATATAAAGACTTAACGCGACATAAAGAAAATAGTTCAGTCAAAGCAACGATGCCACCGTTATTTGTAGGTGGTGTATTTGCTGTATTTTTCTTCATTGCAAGTTTGCTATCCAACCAAGGAGATAACTTTGTCTTAATATCTTTTATATTTTCCGGATTGTTAATCGTGCCTATGGTTAATTATATATACCATATCAACGATGAGAACTCAGAAGATAGCCGATATAATTCTAAATTGTCACCTAGACATTTAGTTCTAAGTTTTATATTTCTACCTCTGTTATTGGTGATTATTGGTTCTGATACTGGCTTAACAGCAAATAATAGCGTTATTTCAGGAGATAAATTATACAATCATGATCTGAAATATATGCAACGTAAAGGTATTATAAAGCCGGGTGATGAAATTAATTATTTTTATAGTGATGCATTTATGTTTATTCGGGATGATGGTAATGGTTTTACTGAACGTCATGTTTTTTCATACTGGAAGGAAGATGGTAAATTACATATTGAAACAGCAAACTATAATGAAATTGAAGATATTAGTATTACTTGGAGTGAATCGTTTGTTGATGATACTATCGTAAAAATTATACGTAAAGATAAGTCCGAGTTTTTGTTATATGTAGCTAAGACGAACAAAAAAGATAAAATATTCGGGCGGGAACTTAAAAAACGATGGCAGAACATTATCAAGGGTTAAAATTATATTTTAAGTATTGTTATTGAGAATAAAATTATGAATAACTTCATAGCAAGATTCAGGCTGTACTTGTAAAATAAAGTGACTACCTTCTATGGTTACAACGTCTAAGTTTAAGAGATGTTTTTTTAAAACATCAATTGCTGCATTGGGAACCAGTTTATCGTTAGTAGCGGCTAGGTATAAACAAGGTATTTTAATTTTACTAAGTAATATTGTTACATCAATATTCATACCATTACGCGCACGTTTAGCCAATATACTTGGCCGATTCGCCTTTACAGAATCACGAAGCATAAGATTTAATGTTTTATTTTCTGCACTACCAAAACAAAAAAGACGAATAATGAAATCAGGAATTGGAAGTCGAAAGAGAAGTGATAGAGGCAATCCTTTAGAAACTATTCTTAGGAACGATGCAGGGTATTTTGCAAATGTTGCAACCAATATTATTGCTTGAATATCGATATCATTTCGAGAGGCAAGACTGATAGCAATCGGTCCTGAATAAGATTCACCTAAGATAGCTAGTGATTTATCTTTTGGTAGTAATGGGGTAATGTAGTCTGCAAGTTGTTCAAACGGAATATATTGATCAAGTGGATATGGTATAACGCTTACACATGATTGTTCAGGGAATTGTTCTAGAAAGGGTTTGAATAGATCTCCTGTTCCATCTAAACCAGGCAGCAGTACTAAATGTAGTTCGGTATTAGTTTGACTCATTTTGCTATTGTATCAAACTAAAAAAAGGGAGGCTAAGCCTCCCTTTACATAAAATACAATTAAGAGTTTTCCTTAATTGGTAGTAAGGTTATTTCTACACGTCGATTTAGTGCTCGGCCTTGTTGTGTTTTATTTGTTGCAACAGGATTTTGTTCACCAAAACCAACACTTTCAAATCTTGCTGCTTTAACTTTTTTACCAATTAAATAATTTGTAACTGAGCTTGCTCTTCTTTCAGATAATGTTTGATTGTAGTTGTTTGATCCAACGCTATCGGTATAACCGGCTATAATAATTTGAGTTTTGTTGTATTCTTTTACCACTAAAGCAACAGAGTCAAGTACAGGATGAAATGATTGGTTGAGATTTTGTCCATTGGTTTTGAATGTAACATTTCCTGGCATAATTAAATTAATGTTCTCTCCATCACGTTTTACGCTAACACCGGTTCCTCTCAGTTGTTTTCTTAATTTGGCTTCTTGTGTATCCATATAGTAGCCGACACCACCACCTGCAATTGCACCAATACCTGCATCTCGGAGCATGCGTTTATTTCGCTCTTTGCTGCTTTTTTTGCGATTTGCTAGATAGGACAAGACGAGGGCTGAGCCCGCACCAATACCAGCACCTTTAGAGGCGTTGGTCGCTTTTTTCTCGCCAGTGTATGGGTCATAAGTTGAACAAGCGCTAAGCGTAATTAAACTGGCAATGCTTAAGGTGATTAATCTATGTTTCATATTGAGTAGTTCCTTAGGTTGAGTAGTTTTCTAAGTGAATCTAACATAATAGACAAAAAATCGGATAAGTGAAGCAATAAATTAACAAAATTTTTACATTTTGATATTCACGTTAATCAAAAGATGGACCAAGAATAAATTCAATTATTTCGAATCCTTTTTGTTCCAATAAATCGGCTATATCATCCCAAGTATAGTCAGAATTTTCTTCTACTTGTGCTATAAGTCCGGTGACATATCGATAGACTTCATGTTCCTCAAAGTCGTCAGGAATACGCAGTAAATGTATATCTTTAGAATTTTTTGCGGGTAATATCATTAGATTATTATTCATCGTTTAAATCCTTAATTTATCAAGAGTCGATTTTTTATCTCCGCACACGATACTCTTAGTTTTAGTTATACTCAATATTTGCTATTGCTTTAGATCAATACAGGTACGAAAAACTATATTCGTATTAATGCTTTATGTATTAACACAAGAAATTCGACATATTTTTATGTTAGTAATGTCGGTGGCTATACTGAGAAATACATGGTATTAGGTATTGTGGAATATATTGTATGCCAGTAGATACTGTTGTTATATGATATTGGATACGAGTAAATATAAAATGGAAATACAATATTTCATAAAATCAAGAAGGTTTAGTATGCGTATATTTAAACAGTTATTACGAATGATATCTTACTTATTTCATATAAGTTTTATATTTATATTATTTGTACAACCTGCTGCAAGTTCTCCTCTTTCGATACGAAGTGAAGGTATGCATTTAAAGGTTGATCTAGTTGTTGATGGTTTAAAAGTCCCTTGGGGTTTAACATTTATCTCTGCTAATAGGTTGCTAATAACAGAACGTAGTGGTTCGGTACTTATAGTTGATATCGAAAAAGGGACTAAAACGATTCTTAAAAATACGCCAAAAATAATGGTAGATGGTCAAGGTGGTATGCTCGATGTTGCTTTATCTCCAAATTATAGAAATACAGGTTGGGTTTATTTTACTTATGTTAAATCTGTTAATGGTGAAGGAGCAACTGTACTAGCACGCAGTAAAATTAAAAATAACACATTTTATAAATGGCAAGATCTTCTTGTATCAAAATCAATAACAGATACGAGTTATCATTTTGGTAGTCGCATAGCTTTTGATGAAAGTGGTCATGTTTTTTTTAGTATCGGTGATCGCGGTGTACGTTCTAATGGGCAAGATTTAACAAATCATGCAGGTACAATTATTCGTTTGAACTTAGATGGTTCAATTCCAAATGATAATCCTTTCGTTGATACAAAAGCTGCGTTACCTGAAATATGGAGTTACGGGCATAGAAACCCACAGGGATTGGTGTATGATTTTTCACACAAAAGACTTTGGTCTATTGAACATGGCCCGAGAGGGGGGGATGAAATCAACTTGATTTTACCGAGTAAAAATTACGGTTGGCCGATTATTTCACATGGTAAAGAGTACTGGGGTCCAGTATCGGTAGGTGAGGGAACGAGCAGGGAAGGTATGGAAGATCCTTTTAAGGTTTACGTTCCTTCAATTGCACCTGGGAGTTTGATGATTTATACCAGCGATACAATATCTAAATGGAAAGGTAATTTATTTTCTGGAGCATTAAAGTTAAAACATATTAATCGTGTGTCTGTAGATGAAGCCGGTAAAGAAATTAAAGAAGAACGTATATTTGAATCGATGAATGAACGCATCCGCGCTTTAACGCAAAGCCCTGAAGGCTGGATCTATTTTTCAACAGATAGTGGGAAAATATATCGGATTCGTCCTTGAGATTAGAATTCAGATTAAAAATAGCTTCAAATAGCACTTTTATCGATACGGTTGAGTAGTATCGTTTTTCAGATAAGCATAAAAAAAGCCTGCATATGCAGGCCTTTTTTACACTAGCTAAGAAAAATTATTTCTTACCGAAACGTTTTTCCATCATAGCAACATATTCATTGTATGCTTTTTGTTGTGCTTCAACATATGCTTTACGCTGAGCTTCCATTTGTTTGTGGTATTCAGCTTGAGCTTTTTGTTGCTCTGCAATTTGGTCATTTGTTAAAGCAGGCGCAGTAGCTGCACCGTAGTAAGGTTGGTTTGTGTAGCCATTGTTAGAGTAACCGTTACCATTGCCACGTGCATTAGCGTTCATGTTGAAGCCGAAGTTGCCACCACCGTTGAAGTTACCATTGCCGTTTGCAGCACCGTTTCCGTTAGTATTGCTGTTGTTGTTCCAGTTGTTGCCATTTGCGTTGCCCCAGCCGTTACCGTTGCCACGTGCATTAGCATTCATGTTGAAGCCAAAGTTTCCGTCACCAGCAAAGTTACCGCTGCCATTGTTATTCCAATTGTTGCCGTAGTAATTGCCGGCAGCCATAGCTGAAAAAGATAATGCGAATAAAGCGATAATAGATAAAAATTTAGTTTTCATTTTGAAGCTCTCCAATTCAAGTTTAATAATTCACTTGGACTACCCAAACCGAGTGATGCTGTAAAATCGGATAAGAATATAACCAAGTACTAATATAAAGTCCAGTTTTAAGCCGAATTCATTTTCTATGTAAATCAATGGGTTATAATTAACCAAGGAAAAAAGTATGATATTTATAGTGTAAGTGGTTATTTAGTATACAAATTGTAGATGATTGAGCGTCTATCTAAACAAAGATGTAATAATTAGGAAATGGAATAATGACGTGATTGAAGTTTATCGAACTTGGTTTGTATTGCCATTATGTTTAGTTATTTTGTCGTTCAATACGTTACTTTATTTTTCATTAACTTACTTTGGCAATATACACTGTGCTGAAAGTTTCTCTTTGTTAGAACGATTCCGGTGACAACAACATGGTTGGCTAAATTCTGCCACTTAACTTTCTTCTTATAACGTGTACCTTCATGTTTAAAATAATGGTGAATATTTGCGACCTTCTTGTCACCATAAGTTTGTACGAATATTTTTTTTGCCGCACTAACTACTTTTTTACATTGAGATCGGCTGGCTTTTTCAACCGATTTACTGACTTTAAGGTCAATCGTCCCTCGACGTACATTGTAAATTGCGCCGATTGTTGCTCCCTCTAAACCATGAAATTGGGTATTGCTTAACATGGAGTTTAGCTTGAGTAAGCCAAGATCCATCATGGTCACAGGCTCTTTTGCTATTATATGCACGATATTTTTTTTGCCTGCTAACACGTGGGAAGGTTGCAGTGACAAAGCAATAATAAAATAGATTAACACTCTCATTCTTATGCCTTTTTCATAATGTAAGCTCAAAGTATGGTCTAAATTGGGGTGGAAGGGATGTTTAGTTTCGTGATTTTTGTCTAAATAATCAATAAAGTTGGCCGCTAATTAAGAGGTATCAACCTTGTAAATTTACTTCTGCTAAAACCACCCCTAGTAATGGTAGATTCGTTGAACATTAATCTAGTGATTAGGCTTTCGAATGCAAATTGGCTATGTTTTATTAATCTCGTTTATTATTTCGATGGTGTTAGTACTTCGATTGAAAGATAAAGTCAGCCGTATTTTCTCGGTAGCCGCTATATGTTGTAGTTTTCTGGTGATGAGTATTGTTGCGGTACTCCCGTCGACAGAAGTCACCAATAGTCGTACAGTTTTTATTGCTTCAGTATCGCTTGCGGGTATTGTCTTCATCACGATTGTGTTAATTAACATATTCTTTAAAAATGTAACTAGAAAATCGCCTAGTAATATAAAGGAAAGCAAATAACCCTAAATAATATTGGGTACTATTTTCCCTAAAACAATATCCCTTCAATTTAATTTATACACGCATTAGAAGCCTCTAATATCAAGTACCTGAGTAGTTTAGTAAACTAAAAGCTAAATTTAAGCGTGACCAGAAGTGGTTTCATAATCAATATTATTGAGGTGTTTTATGAGTTCTGACGAAAATTTACAAGATTCTGTTGTTTTACGTAATCTTGCTGTAGTCACTACAGTATTATTCGGTTTCTTTCTTGCGATGGTTTTTTTAGCGCGTTCAATCGTTTATTAAGAAATAGTTGTATGAGTTAAAAGCTATTTCTTAGTATTAAGTAAATAGTTTATAAAAACCGATATGTTATTATTAACTTATCGGTTTTTTTATGTGTGTGATTTATTCAAATGATGTCTAATTCGGTAGATTGTTATACATAAGTGATCGATATTGAATAAATATACTGAAAATTATTTCAGGTGGATAAAAGCCACTCTTCTTAATGATTACCGAGTCTCTTCATATAACATGAAAAAATCAAACAAAGCTCTATTATTTTCACTATTAATTTATCCAGGAGCAGGGCATGTTTTTTTAAAGAAATACGTTATAGGCATAAGTTTAATTGGTATCACTTCATTTTGTCTTTTTTATATAATGTCTGTAGCAATAGAGCAGGCTCTTCTTGTAATAGACCAAATTCAGTACAGCCATGTTCCAACTGATGTTTCAAGCATTTCGGATATGGTAAAAAAACAATTGTCTGGAATGAATAACTCATTATTCAATACAGCAAGAAATAGTATTATTATTTGTTGGCTAGTCGGTATTATTGATTCTTATAGACAGGGTCTTGTTCAAGACTAATTATATTCATTACCTTCTGAGTATGATTCTTTTGAATAAATTTTAATATATAAGTTGTTTATCATAGGTGACTTGTTACTATGGTTATACGATTTTATTTTTATATATCCACTAATGCATTAGGAGTTTAGATGTCTTATTCAACAGATAACATTGCAGAGCTTGATGTACTTCTACTTTATGACCTCTCAACAAGCCAAGAAGGAATTAAAATTCACAAATCAGCGGACACAAATAAAATAGCAGCTGCAAAACGTTTGTTTGACAAGGGCTTTATTACCCAAGTTGATGGTGGATATTTAACAAGTTTGGGGAGAGAAGCAGCAGAGCATACTCAATTTTTGTATACGATGTTAAATGCAGGTTAATGTATTGCACTATTCAATCTAACTAAAAAATATACTATGTTTTACGTCCGACTGTATATGATTCATACATGGCTGTTAACACAATAATTGTACCGCCTAGAGCTGTTGATATTGTAGGCCATTCATTTAATAAAATTGCGGCAAACAACGTTGCGTAAACAACTTGAATACAAGCCACTAGACTTACCGTTTTCGCCTTTAGTTTTAATAAGCTAAAAGAAAATAATGTATGTGGTAAGGCAGTGAAAAATATTCCTAGTATTAATAGTTGTCCCCACTGAATAGTCGTAACAGCAGGAATAATTGAATATGAAAAAGGGATAAGAATAATAATGCTTACCAAGGTTTGATAAAATAAACTGTGTCTCGCAGAATAAGATTTAAAATAATGCCCTTGTATTATATTCCTCAATGAAAAAAGTAAGGCAGACAACACGCCCCATAACATTCCTAACGTTGTTTCATTGTTAAGCGAAAACTCAGGTATTAATAAATAAATACCAAATAAGACAAGTATTGCACTAATTATATCTTTTAAATGAGGCTTATTTCCGTGAAATAAAGGTTCAAGAAAAACCGTAATTATAGGAAAAGTAAATAAAGAAATTACACCAACAGCAATGGTTGATACTTGCATAGCATGAAAGTATGTAACCCAATGAAGCGCTAGAAATAAACCAAGGGTAATTGCGATAAGATAATCTTTTCGATTATTTAAAAGTAAGGATTTTTTTTGCCACAGAAATATAACAAAAATAACAGCTAAAGCGAATACGCTACGTAACATGGTAATTTCTAAAGCACTTAAGGAAATGACTTTGGAAAACAATGCTGTTAAACCAAATATTAGTACAGCAGTGTGAACGGCAAGTAGACCGTCGTGAGAGTTTTTCATGGAAAAAAATATCTAATTGAGTCTGTAGAGTTTAACTCTAATGGCTCATTAATTAAAGATATGCTTTAAAGCAGTTTAGAGTTTATGGTTAATTTGCAGATATTTAGTATGATAAAATCGGAAGAAGAGTATACTTAAGTGAATCCGTGTTTTAGATAAAATAATAAATATATGGATCGCACATGTTTATATGAGAAATGTATTTAAATTACTTTTACCCGCAATTATTCCTTCTTGGAATTTCTTTGATATCATTGCGCCTTCTCCGCGAATATATTTTTCTTTATTAAATTCTAAAAATGAACTTGTTTCTGATTGGTCTGAATTTCGACCCCGATTAGAGCATGTGTCTTTTAAACAAATGTTGCTGCGAATATGTTGGAATCCGGTCTGGAATGAAAGTTTATTTATTATGAGTTGTACTGAGCGGATAATGGCGAATCCAACGGAATACAGTGAACTTGAAATACTAGGTAGAATTAAACGCGATTTACTAAATAATCCAACAGTAAATTCTGACTTGCGATTGCAATTCCGCTTAGACGTTATAGAGCGTCAAAATAATAAATTGATACAAACAACTTTCTTTCATTCTCGTATAGTCCCGCTAAAACTCTCTGAGGGAAGCGTGTGAATTTTGAAGAGGCTATTCGCTTAACTGAAATACTTGTTGGTTGTGCTTTTATTCAGCAAAGCCTTGAACATATTAAGTCTTCTTCTAACGAAAAAATTATTTTTCTTCCTCGATTAATTTTATCCATAGTGCTTGTTACTGGATTTTATACATCTTGGATCCTTATTTTACTATTTATTCTAAGTTTAGTCATACTGAATCGTTTTCAAGGTCCTTACAATGGTGGTGCAGATCGAATGAGTTTGCTCATTTTGATTTGTCTTTTATTAACCCACCTTGCACCAAATCAATACTGGAAAGAGGTGGCTTTTGGTTATCTTGCTTTGCAATTAGTTTTATCTTATTTTATTTCAGGTTGGGTAAAAATAGTGAATTCTGACTGGAGAAATGGCAGTGCATTACGTGACGTATTTGAGTACTCAGCTTATCCCGTTAGCCAATCATTAAGAGGTTGGGCTAAATCGCCGCGGTTACTTCTTCTCATGTCATGGTTAGTCATGTTATTTGAACTTATATTTCCCTTATCTCTATTTTCACAACAAACGTTGATTTTTGCTCTTGTTGTTGCGGCTGGTTTTCATTTCGCGAATGCCTGCTTATTTGGTTTAAATCGGTTTTTTTGGATATGGATAGCGGCATATCCATCAATACTTTGGTTTCAGTTAAGATTATCTTTTATCATGTAGCTCATAATATACAAGGGGGATTGGGTATGAAATTTTATCTCTTACCAGTTGGTGAAAAGTTTAGTTATCAAGGAATTGATTACACAAAAAGTGGCCCATTAACGGCTTCAAATGATGTTAATGGGCAGAATAAAATGATCCCACGTTCAGCCAATATTGTGGTGAGCAAGGACATTAATGTTGAAAAGCTAGAGGAAAGTAAGGAAGAATTTTTACCTGTCGCAAGAGTTTTAGATGCGGTAAATGTTTACCATCAGCAATCAAATCATTGCTTGGGTATTATTGAAGGTAACGTTAGTAAAGAAATATACGGTGCAGCAAAATCAAAATTAGATTACGCATACCAACAAATATTTAAATCATTAAATTTCAAATAGTCATATTACTTTAGTAAGGGATGATCTTTAGGCAGTTGTTTAGCATACCAAATCGCGAGTTTATGTCGCATAGATTTTTGTGAAACTTGGTCTTCGGGTAGTGGTTGTATGAGCTTATCATGAACGAGTAGTCTATAAATATATAGAATTTTTTCACTTTGGGAATCAGTCGGTTCAAATACTGCAGCTCCCCGTAGCTCGGCAAACTTTACACCTGTATTAATTGCCCCTTTTACTAATTCAGCTTCATGTTTGATTTTTTTCATTACTAGCCTCCGCTATATCCTAGATATGTTAACAAAGTTTGTATATGAATATAGCGTGAATTATGTAAGAACATAATGAAATTATTTAGGTAATGATACCTGTTTTATGTATATCAAGGTGAGAATTGTCCGGTCAGTAAATGGCTGATAAATATTTATAATTATTAAAAGTTAACTTTTTAAATATGTGAATAGGGTGTTTTAGGTAAACGCCACACCCGCAAGCCGAATATGCAAGTGTGGCGAATGGAGGTGAAACCTAATTATTCCGCTGGTGCTTCTTCAACACCAAACATATTGCGGTAAATGATACCGTAAGCAATCATGAATAATGGCACGGACCAAATTAAGCCAATTCCTAAAGGAATCATGGAAATGAATGTAATAATGCCGATGGCTAAGAAGAAAAAGAACATTCTAAACCATCGTTTTGATACCGCTTTACGGGATGTTTCCAGCGCTTGCCAAGGGCTCATATTTTTTTCCACGATAAGTGGAAGTGCCATATAGTAGGCAACGGTTAAATAAATGCCCGGTAGAATAAGTAAGATATAACCAATAATAATCATGATGTACATAAGTATCATGGTTAGAAATAGGTTGAATGTTTTTGAGAAGTAGCCAAAAACAGAATTTGCGTTAATAGGGCGATCAACCGCTCGATGAATGCCCATCATTGTTATGCCCATCATCATGGGTAACATAATCGCGGTTAGTGCAATTTGCAGAAAGATATCGAGTAGAGAAGGCATTGCTGTATCAAGTCCACCTGTACCCATTGATAGTGCTGCAGATGCAACGCCAATGATAAGAGCAAGTCCTATAATGACTAGGAAATAATATATAAATGCGAGATTGATAGGCCATTTCGCACCACTCGTTTTATCCCAGGCTTCACTAATGACTGCACGTATTGAAAAGTCATACTTTCCACCCACATCACTCTCGATTAAACCATTATTATTTGTTTCTGACATAAATACTCTCCCTTTATTATTGTTCGAACAACATAGCATGTTGTGATTGATATTGCAGTGAAATGAGTCGACATGCTTATTATTTATAAGCTATTCATAAGAACATAATGAACTAATTATTTAGTTAATATGGCGAACTGAAGCAAGCTGGAAAGGTGTGATGAATTATTGTCCAATTGATATAGATCAGAACTAATGTTACACACTTTGTGTAAACTGTTTTTATAGTTAGTAAATATAAAGTGGAAGGGAAGGTATGCCAGATACAACATATTTTAGAGACAAGCTTGAAGTGTTAAGAAATGAAATGACACAACGAATGAATGCTATTGATAAAGATGCTCGCCATGAAGGCATGTCGACCAATTGGACGGAGCAAGCAACAGAACGAGAAAATGATGAAGTACTTGATTCATTAGGTAATGCATCGAAAAGCGAATTACTGATGATTGATAATGCTATTAAGCGTATGGAAACAAATGAATACTTTGTTTGTAGCGCTTGTGGTAACGATATATCGCTACCGCGTTTGGAATTATTACCGTACACCAATCTTTGTATTGACTGTGCTGAAAAACAAGAACATTAGATTAGAGGAAATAACTTATGTTGACTGAAAAACACGACCTTATTCACGAATTCCCTGAGCACCGTGATGCTATCCATAAACTTAAAACAACAAATAATCATTTTGCACGTTTGTTTGAAGAGTATCATGAAGTTGATCATGAAATTCATCGAATCGAAACAGATATTGAAACAACATCAGACGATTATCTTGAAGAAAAAAAGAAACGTCGCTTATTTCTTAAAGATGAACTTTTTAATATGATTAAAGCTGAGTAGAATAAATTTATTATTAAAATGTAATTGTTTGAATATGATTACATGTCCAGTTAAATGTTCTGATGCGGGCGTACCAAAACCGTAAAACACATAATTTTAAGAATGTTATATAAACCCTTGAGGGTCGTCATTCCCGCCTACGCGAGAACGACGGATTCTGTCAGGCTAACTGTAAACTTTATTATCAATTCGTAAGATCATATTGTGACTTTCACAATTAAAAATAATAATTTATACGTAGTAACCGACGACTGAAATTGGTGCTGTCATCATTTACTGTTGCATTGTTATCAATATTAGTATGGGTAAGCGCTAAGTCAGCGTTATCATTCAACGTATAGCTTAAAACGATATTTTTTCATCAGTTTAGATTTTTTTGATGGCTAACATTATGAATTCATATAAAATAGTAGAGTATTTTTCGCTAATAGTTAGCTAAATATATTTAAGCGATCTTCAGTACTATGCACAAAATACCTCTAAGATTAAGCTTGTATGATTCAATTATATATTCTAGACTTCCTTTCGATGAGATCAAAATATAACAATACAGTTATTCAATATGCATTAATTGTCTGCTTGGGCACCGCTTTGCTATTTGGACAGGCGTTCAAATCACACATGCATATCCAGCATGATGGCGTGACTTCATCTGCATCAACACATATTATTGACGTACATGCTGTTTTGACCTCACATGATGTGTCATATGATAAGCACCATAGCGAAGTTGATAATCACCCTCACTCAACTGAAATTGATGTTAGCGTTGATAGTGTTGCTACAAAAATAAAATTATTAAATTCAATAGTATTACTGTTTCTTGTCGCAAGTATCTTTTTATGTATACCACTATTACGCTCTATTAGGATTTTTGCTAAACATAAAACAAAATTAACGTCCCCCAATTTTTTACTCTCACCCCCATTACGCGCTCCACCTAGATAAATTCTACTAAACGACTCCTTTTTATAATTGAGACCTATTTTTCTAATTAGCTTGTATGAGCTTATTGTAGATTATAGTGATTTTAATTATGAATCAGATTATTAAATATTTAATAAAAATTATTAACTAATACATAACTTACTTTTAATAAATTTTAAGGTGGTTATTTAAGTTAATTTCGTTTAACTATTGTAAGGAGATAACATCAAAATGTTATCAAAATCGAGTATTACTTTTTTTGGCAGTCTCTTGTTGCTTAGTAACATGGTTCATGCTGAACCGACGTCTAATGTAGTAACTTCATCACTTAATTTGAGGTCGGCTATTGAAAAAACATTTAAGCATAATCCATCATTACATACTTTTAGTTATCAACAAAAAGCGCAGGATGGCAGAGCATTTCAAGCTGGGCTGGGCGCTAGCCCCGAAGTGAATTTATCTATTGAAGACGCATTTGGTAGCAATAATTTTAATTCAATCGATCAGTCTACAACAACATTGAGTATTGTTTGGGTTGTTGAAGGAAAGATTCGACAAGGCTATATCGATGTGGCGACTTCTGAAACATTGGCATTAAATACAGAAGCGAAGATTAAGCGGCTTGATATCGCAGCAGAAACAGCACGATTGTTTATTATAACGTTGGCTAATCAATCACGACTTACTAGTGAAAGTAAATCAGTCGACATTGCTCAGAAAAATGTTGCAGCGATTAAAAAACGAGTGATAGCTGGTAAATCACCCGAGGCCGAATTAGCACGTGCACAAGCTGAAGTCGCACGCAGGGAACTTGCTAGAGAAGACATTGAGCATGAGCTAAATTCAACAATTCGTTTACTTGCAGCTCAATGGGGTGAGACAAATCCTAACTTTACGCATGTTGAAGGTAAACTATTTTCTTTACCTACAATGATATCTTTCGATGTACTCAAATCAACGATCGATAAAAGTCCAGAATATACGCGTCTGTTATCGGATAAAAGGCTCAAACAAGCTGAATTAACTCTCGCACAAACAAAGAGCAGCACCAACTGGCGAGTTAATGTTGGTGTACGACATTTCGAGGTAACGGATGATCAGGCACTTGTTGCAGGTATCTCGATTCCATTTGGAGAACGCAGTCGTAATACCGGACGTATACAAGAAGCGCGAGCAAACTTATCCAAAACAGTTGCAAAAGAAGAAGAATTAAGAGTACGTTTTGAAACAACACTGTTTGTATTATATCAAGAACTTCAACACAGTTTGCATCGCGTTGACATTTATCGTGAAAAAATTATTCCTCAACTTGAAAAAGCACTTGTAGAAACACGTAGAGCCTATCACTTAGGTCGTTACAGTTATCTTGAATGGCATAGCGTACAAGCTGAACTTCTGGAAGCACGTAATGCTTTAATAGAAGGTAGTATTGATGCTCACTTGAAAACAATTGAAATTGAACGTTTAACCGGTACGCGTATGACGCAACCTACAACTAAATAATGAGACGACTTATGAAAATTTCTAAATATTTACTTGGACTTGTTTTTTTAACAACACTCATTACGGCATGTGGTAATTCAACTACTGATCAAACTGCCGTAAAAATAGATGCGCACGGAGCACCAATAGAAGCTGAAGTTGTTAAGGGACCTCATGGAGGTCGAATGCTTGTCAGTGGTGACTTTTCACTTGAATTAGCAATTTTTGAAACGGGTGTGCCACCTGAATTTCGTGCTTGGGCTAGTTTTAAAGGTAAGCAACTTTTACCTAATGAGGTTGAATTGAATATTGTTTTAACACGCCTGAGTGATAATGAAGCAGGTAGGTTTAACAAAATAAAGTTTAAGCCTCAGGGTGATGCGATGCGTGGTGATACTGTTATTTATGAACCCCATTCATTTATTGTAACTATAAATGCTGAACACAATGGTAATAAACATGCCTGGCAGTATGATAACTTCGAAGGTCGCACTAAAATTGAAAAGGCCGTTGCAGAAGCACTGGAAATAAAAACATCTATTGCAGGCCCAATTGTTCTACAAGAAACAGTTAGTGTCTTTGGCAAAATTAAAACGAATACTGAAGGTGTTAGCCATGTTAATGCGCGATTTGCAGGGGTGATTAAGTCTATTTCTGTATCTGTCGGTGACATCGTTCGTAAAGGGCAGGTGTTAGCAAAAGTCGAAAGTAACGAAAGCCTTAAAGTTTATTCAATTAGAGCGCCCATCAATGGCGTAGTCACTCAGCGTAAAGTTAACGCAGGGGAACAAACGGGGACTCATCCGTTATTTACGATTACAGATACTTCTACGGTATGGATTGATTTATCTGTGTTTCCAAGTGATCGTCAACGTGTGCGAGTTGGTGCAAATGTCAAACTTGATGTTGAAAATATTAGTGAAGCTATTACGGGTAAAATTTCCATGATTAACGTAACTGCAGAAGCAAACCAATCAGTAATAGCTCGTGCGGTAATTGATAATAAAGATGGAAAATTATTGCCTGGCAGATATATAAAAGCACAAATTACTGTTGGTGAGCATCCCGTCCCGTTGGCAGTAAAACGGACAGGACTGCAGGCTTTTCGAGATTTTACAGTCGTTTATGCTCAAATAGGTGACGAGTATGAAGTGCGAATGCTTGAACTTGGCAAAAAAAATAGTGAATGGGTTGAAGTTCTTGGTGGACTAGAAGCCGGTACACGTTATGTCAGTGAAAATAGCTATGTCATAAAAGCCGATATTGAAAAAACTGGCGCATCACACGATCACTAAGGAATCATTATGCTTGAATCAATTATAAAGTTTTCACTGGCTCGACGAGGACTAGTCGTTGTGTTAGTACTAATTATTATGGCCGTAGGTGGGTATAAATTTACACAATTACCTATTGATGCTGTACCAGATATAACTAATGTACAGGTTGTCATTAATACCGAAGCACCCGGTTATACACCGTTAGAAGTTGAGCAACGAGTAAGCTTTCCTATTGAAACATCAATGACGGGGATCCCCAAACTTTCGTATACACGTTCGTTATCTCGATATGGTTTATCGCAAGTTGTCATTGTGTTTGAGGAAGGGACAGATATTTATTTCGCCCGCCAGTTAGTCAATGAACGGCTGAGCTCTGCCAAGGCGACTTTACCGGTAATGCTTGAGCCTACACTTGGGCCTATCGCAACGGGGCTTGGTGAAATTTTTATGTTTACTGTCGATGCCGATCCAGGGGCTAAAAATACCGATGGAAGTCTGATTACGCCAATGGATCTAAGATCGGTTCACGATTGGATTATTCGTCCACAGTTAATGCGCGTTTCTGGTGTTGCTGAAATTAATCCTATTGGTGGTTTTAAAAAAGAAATATTGGTTGCGCCTAAACCAACAAAATTATTAGCACATGGCATTGGATACGTTGATGTTTTAAAGGCGATACAACAAAACAATAATAATCGTGGTGCAGGATTTATTGAACATACTGGATCGCAATGGTTAATGCGTGTATCGGGTCAAGTTAACAACCTTGATGACTTGAATAATATCGTGATAAAGCAAAATCAAGGTACACCGATTCTCATTAAAGATGTTGCAACGGTTAGTTTAGGTAAAGAATTGCGTTCCGGTGCGGCAACTCAAAATGGTCGAGAAGTCGTATTGAGTACGGTATTTATGTTAATTGGTGAAAACAGTCGTACGGTAGCTAACGATGTTGCTATTAAACTTGAAGACATTAAAAGTAGTCTACCAACAGGTATTACCGTTACGGCTGTTTACAATCGTACTACGTTGGTGGATAAAACATTAGAAACTGTGCAGAAAAATTTACTCGAAGGCGCTCTGCTTGTCATTGTTATTTTGTTTCTGTTACTTGGTAATGTGCGAGCTGCCGTTTTAACTGCAGCGGTTATACCTATTGCTATGTTAATGACGATAACGGGTATGGTACAAACCAAAGTTAGTGCGAACCTTATGAGCCTTGGCGCATTAGACTTTGGCTTAATTATCGATGGTGCGGTTATTATTGTTGAAAACTGCATGAGACGATTGAGTGAATCCTATACCAAAGGCAAGACTGGTCGTAATAAGGAATTATCGTTAAATGAACGTCTGTCCGTAGTATTTGAGGCAACACGCGAAGTAATACGTCCTGCACTCTTTGGTGTATTTATTATAACAGCGGTTTATATTCCTATTTTTGCACTTGATGGTGTAGAAGGAAAAATGTTTCATCCCATGGCACTGACTGTGATTATAGCATTACTTAGTGCCATCATATTATCGATTACATTTATACCTGCTGGTGTAGCATTGCTTTTTACAAAACCAATAAAAGAAAAGAAGAATATTATTTTAGAACGTGCACGTTCTTTTTATAAGCCCATACTATTCTTTTCTTTGAAGTTTAGACAGAGCGTTGTTGTATCAGCAATTGTATTGGTTATTGTATCCGGTTTTATTGCATCCAAATTAGGTTCAGAGTTTATGCCAAATTTAGATGAGGGGGATATCGCTATGCACGCATTGCGAATACCCGGTACATCGCTGAGTGAAGCAATACATTTACAGCAAACGCTAGAATCGGAAATTAAAAAGCTACCCGAAGTTGAGCGGGTTTTTGCGAAAGTTGGAACAGGGGAGGTTGCAACCGATCCTATGCCTCCAAGTGTTGCTGATAATTTCATTATTCTTAAAGAGCGTGATGAATGGCCTGATCCTGATAAATCTAAAGCACAGGTCGTCGCCGAGCTTGAAGCGCTGGTTACGCCCATTCCTGGAAATCGTTATGAATTCTTACAGCCTATTCAAATGCGATTTAATGAACTTATCTCAGGGGTACGCGCTGAAGTTGCCGTAAAAGTCTTAGGTGATGATTTTGATACGCTTATTGAACTGGGTAAGAAAATGGGTGAAGTCATTGAAAGTGTTCCTGGGTCTGCCGATGTTGCAGTAGAGCAAACGACAGGATTACCCGTTATGACTATTCAACCCAAGCGTGAAGTCATGGCGCGATATGGACTCAGCATTAATCAATTACAGGATCTGCTAGCAACAGCGTTAGGCGGTACTGTTGCTAACCAATTGTATGAAGGTGATCGCCGATCTGACATTGTAGTTCGACTAGCAGAAGATAGGCGTACCGATGTTGACGCTTTGTCATCACTACCGGTTATGCTTTCAGATGGTAACTTTGTTCCACTGGGTGAAGTTGCCGAGCTTCAACTTGACTTGGGTTATAACCAAGTTTATAGAGAAAATGGGAAACGTCGAGTGGTCATTACAACAAATGTTCGAGGCCGAGATCTAGGATCGTTTGTTCAGGAAATTCAACGAACCATGAAACAAAAAGTCGATGTCCCTTCTGGTTATTGGGTAGAGTATGGTGGAACATACCAAAAACTTCAATCAGCATCAAAACGCTTATCAATTGTTGTTCCATTAACATTACTTCTAGTTATAGCATTGCTTATTATGGCGCTTGGTTCTATTAAAGATGCGGGTATTATTTTTTCAGGTGTGCCACTAGCGTTAACGGGGGGAATAATCGCATTGCTATTAAGGGATATTCCATTCTCCATTTCAGCTGCAGTGGGGTTTATTGCTCTTTCCGGTATCGCCGTACTTAATGGATTAGTTATGGTCTCATTTATTCGTGATTTACGGACTCATGGAAAATTATTAGATGATGCTATTGTTGAAGGTGCATTAACACGCTTACGCCCTGTTTTAATGACAGCATTGGTTGCAGCACTTGGTTTTATCCCAATGGCGCTAAATACAGGTATTGGATCTGAAGTTCAACGACCACTTGCGACAGTCGTCATTGGAGGTATTATTTCATCGACGTTATTAACACTGGTTGTGTTACCTGCGTTATATCGATTAGTGCATGCCCGAGAGAGTAAAGTATGATTATTGCTGAAATAATATTGCAATATAGAGATAAAATACTATAGCAAAGTAATTGCTAATAGATTACTAAATTTTAGCTTTGATGATTATCATAAACCTATACAAGCCTTGATGTTTAATTTTTCAGCTTGTATGGGTTTTAGATAAAATTATTGAAAACTTTATATTACAAACAAGACTTTTTAGTTTTGATGAATTTGGTATTGTTCTTAACTACGCTATAAATGATAAAGTTGATGTGGGTTTTTTCTATGCGGTCTTTGATGATGACGCTGACTTACAGATACATCGACAAACTTTAGTCGTCAGATTTTACGTATAATTTTTATAGGAAGTTTTCTTTAAACATAGTTCTAATTATCAGACAATTTTTTGTGATGAAATAAATAGCTAGATTCTTTTGGCTTGGTTAACCATAAGCACAATGTTTCTTGTAATGTTGAGAATATAACGGGTTTAGCAAGATGTGCATCCATGCCTGCTACGGTGCAATTTTCTTTATCTATATCTAATACATTTGCTGTTAAAGCAATTATCGGAATTCGAGATCGGTTTTTTTGTGCTTCATTTTCACGAATGATCTTTGTTGCCTCAAATCCATCCATAATAGGCATTTGGCAATCCATTAAAATCAAGTCAAAATCACCTTCAGCCCATTTTTTTATGGCTTCTTCTCCATTTTGAGCATGTTCATAATGAATGTTTAATTTACCTAACATAGCGTTCATTATTTTTTCATTAACAACATTATCTTCTACAAGTAATATTTTCCCAGTAAAACTAAAGTCTTTATTTGTCTGCATCATTTTATTTTGAGGTGCATCGGATAATGGGAGATTTATTTCAAACCAAAATGTTGTTCCATGGTCTTTTTTACTTTTAACACCAATTGTTCCACTCATTAACGTAATGAGCTGTTTGCTGATAGCTAAACCAAGCCCAGTGCCACCAAATTGCCGTTGCATACCATTATCAACTTGTGTAAATGAATCAAATAACGATTTCTGAGCCGATTCACTTATACCAATACCTGTATCTATCACTTCTATGCGAAGGGAGGCATCATTTATATTTTCTTTGATTACATCAACTTTGAGTGTCACGCTACCTTGTTGCGTGAATTTTATGGCATTACCTAATAAGTTTAAAAGGACTTGTCGAATTCGGCCTGCATCCGCAAGAAAGTAATGAGGACAATTTTCTCCGAAGACTAAGTAAAGTTGCAAGTCATTCTCATCTGCTTTATTTTTCAAAACCGCTAAAGAGCTACTCGCTATTTCTAACAAATCACAGGGTTCAGGTGAGATATTTAATTTTTCGGCTTCTAATTTAGAAAAATCGAGTATGTCATTAATTATTGCAAGCAATGCTTTAGCAGAGTTGTCTATTATTGAAACTTGGTCTTTTTGTTTGTCGTTAAGTTCGGTATCTTCTAAAATTTGTAGCATGCCTATAATACCATTCATCGGTGTACGTATTTCATGGCTCATTGTTGCAAGAAAGCTACTTTTAGCTTTTGCTGCAACTTCAGCTTTTTCTTTAGCTTGAATGAGTTCCTGTTCGTTTTTATATTGCTCTGAAATATCGCGGAGTACGCCCGTGTATTTTAAATCACCATCAACGTTCATTGCTTTTAGTGACAATGAAATAGGAAAAATTTCGCCGTCTTTTCGTGCGGCCTGTAACCCAGTTCTATTATTTAGAGTAATAACTTCATCATTTAACCGACTATTCTGCAAGTACATATCATGCATCACCGCGACATGTTCAGGCATAAGCGTATTTATATTTTTACCGATCAGTTCTTCACTGTTGTAACCGAATATTTTTTCAGCAGCGAGATTAAAAGCTTCAATAATACCTTCTTTAGTAATAATGATAAGTCCATCGGCCATAGCATCGAGCATGGTATTCTGTGCTATTTGTATATTATTGAATTGCTCATGTTTTAATAGATTTATTTTCTTTGTTTGCTGATGTCTTCGTTGGAGCGTGTTAGTGAGTATGGTTGCAAATAGTGTAATGGCTAACCCCAAAAACAAAAGAATAGTGGCATACCAGCTTGAATTAGTATGGAAAAAATGGTCGACGGGAGAATAATGTACAGCCCATTTTCTACCTGAAAAATTAATTATACTTGTATGATCTAAATTACTATGCGTGCTAAATAATTTATATAAATAAGTATTTTTAGTGCTAATTGAGCGAGAGACATGATGATATAGAGGTTGTTTTTCAGTTGAACTTGTTACATCTGAAAGTGATATATTTAAACCTTGGCTTTTAATATTTTTAAGTGCCGATTCAATTACAATATCAATGTGGAATACAGCAAGTAAAAATGATTTTATTTCTGCTTGCCTTTTAGTTAATGATAATGGATTATTTTCTGTACCGTAAAAAGGTGCCAGCAGTAGAATGGCTTGACGTTTTTTTCCTTTATTTTGAATTAATGATATTGGTTCGGTCGCGATGACTTGGCCAGTGTCGCGTGTAACTTTTAAAGCACTTAATCGTGCTGACGTTGAACCAATATCAAAGCCATGCGCTATAATGTTATCGTGTATTGGATTGATAAAAGCCACTGGGTAATAATATTTTCGCTTGCGTACATTTATTAGTTTACCGTCAGGCGACATTTCTTTGATAGAATAATTTTTAAATCCTAGGCGACGAATTTCGTTTTCGTGTTGAGATTTACGTGCGTGTGTAATTCGAGGGACCCACTCGATGGCCTGAGTAGCAGGGTTGTTTGCAATATGCTTTGTGAAGGTAGTGAATTCTTTTAAGGTAACATTTGTAGAACTTTCATAAAAATACTTTATGGATTTAACTTCATTTACTAATTTATTTAAAGCATCTTTAATAACTAGATCGTAGCTGATGGTTGTATTTTCAAATTTAGTTTTTTGACGTTGTTGCTCCCAGTGCTGGGTACTTATAAATAATAAAAAAGATAACGTAACACCAATAACAATTGGCCATAAAACTATATTAGATGTCTGTTCAACCGAATCGGTTTTGTTGGCAACAGGCTTATATTGAGCAGTGTTTTCCTCAGTATTCATTGAACGCATTTGACATGCTGGCCTGTATTTGTCTCTTTAATAAGAGATTATCGGCATGTAGAGAGTATCCTTTAGTCCAAAAGAAATATCTTGGTCTGGTAGGAACTAGTAATTTCAAAAATATCAACGTGTTATGGATAATGTCAAAATCGCTATGAATTATCTTTAAAATGTTGTTGATTAACGGTAATCCCATACAATTTTAGGTATTATTCATTTCTAATGATTATTAATTAAAGAATACATGAATCCGTTATTTACAAATATAAAAGCCATGTTAGGCATTGATAATTCAGTTAGTACAGCTGAAAAGCTGGCTTCCACATTCGGTGGCTTTGTTGGTATTTTTCTTATTAGTTGGGTTAGTTATTATTTTACTGGTGCTAACGGCACAGCCTTAATCGTGCCTTCAATGGGGGCTTCGGCGGTTTTAGTTTTTGCTGTCCCTCATGGCCGACTTTCACAACCCTGGGCGTTAGTTGCAGGGCATGTGAGTTCGGCTTTTGTTGGTGTGGTGTGCTATTTGTTAATTCCAAATGTGTTTATTGCTGCAGGATTAGCGGTAGGATTAGCGATAGGTGTTATGCATGTATTGCGCTGCATCCACCCACCCGGTGGCGCGACGGCACTAGTTGCGGTTGTCGGTGGTACACAAATACATGCTTTAGGATTTGAATACATAGTTGTCCCTGTATTGATCAATACATTTATTATTCTTGTAACTGCCATCGTTTTTAATAGTTTTTTCCCTTGGCGGCGCTATCCAGTAAATTTAATGCGATTCTCAGACGCACCTTCAGCTCAAGAACAAAAAGTTTCGCAACATCCATCACGTTTTATCGATAAGAAATATATAGAACGCGCTTTGAATGATATCGATTTAGTTATCGACCTTAATGCAGATGATTTACAAAATCTTTTTGCTCTCGCGGTGGAGCATGCCGAATCGCCTAGCTTTTCTACTCAACAGGTACTGCTCGGGCATTACTATACAAATAATCAACACGGCGCTGATTGGTCGGTTAGGCAAGTTATTGATGAAGCGATTTCAGACGATCCACAAAAAGATATGGTGATATATCGTATTGTAGAAGGGCGTGGTTTAAGAAGTGCTGATAGTTGTACTCGCACAGAGTTTGCCGCATGGGCTGTTCGAGAGTTGTTTTCTACGCAATTACAGAAGAAAGAACTATAATAATAGTAATTGGATTATTTCTAGTTGGTATTAATGTTGGGTTTATTATTAAGATGAAACGATTGATGATTTTTTGCTTTACTCTGCTTCAATTCAATTCTGTTGTTTTTTCCGCAAATCTTGACCTTAAATCTTTCGAACCAAGAAGCTATTATGAAATACTTAGTAATAACGAAGGCAAAGAATTCACCCTAATGTTTTGGTCTATTACCTGTCGACCATGTATTAAAGAACTCGATTTAATTAGCCGGACTAAAATGTACGAAAATCAAAAATTTGTATTTGTCTCAACGGATTATGACCAAGAACATGAATATATCTCAAAGGTTATTAAACTGCTTAAATTGGAGCAACAAGAACATTGGGTTATTCAAACAGGTAAGTTTGAAGAGGTCATTAGTGAAGTGGATAAGAATTGGTATGGCGAAGTTCCTCGAAATTACTTTTTTGATGAAGATCATAACCGCACACGATTGCGTACAATAAAATAATAATTAAACAGGCTCATAAAAAAACGGCGCCTTTATCCCTAAATTAAATTAGAAATAAAGGCGCCGTTTAAAAGCTATTAAGGGGTTAAATTAACCTAATTTAGCTTTAATTGCGTCAATAACGGCATCGCTAGATGTAGCATTTACTTCAACTAATAAACCTTCTTCTTTATAGAAGCCAGCAAGAGGAGCTGTTTGTTTATTGTAAACGTCTAAACGGTTGCTGATAGCTTCTTCTGTTTCGTCATCACGTTGAACAACGTTTGCGTCACATTTATCACATTTGCCTTCAACTTTAGGTGGGTTAGATTTAACGTTGTAAATCGCGCCACAACCTTCGCAAGTACGGCGAGTTGTTAAGCGGTCTAAAATTACATCTTTAGCCACTTGAATATCTACCGCCATATCAAGTTCTTCGCCCATATCGGCAAGTAATTTTTTTAATGCTTCAGCTTGTGGAATAGTGCGAGGGAAGCCGTCAAGTAAGTAACCGTTTTTGCAATCGTCTTCTTTTAAGCGTTCGCCCATAATACCCATGATTAAATCATCAGATACTAAGTCACCGGCTTTCATTGCTGCTTCAGCTTTTTTACCTAACTCAGTGCCCGCAGCTACGGCGCCACGTAAGATATCACCAGTTGAAATTTGTACGGAACCGTCCATCTTTGTTAATAATTTTGCTACGGTACCTTTGCCCGCACCAGGTGCGCCTAATAAAATTAGTTTCATGTTTTTCTCTCTGTTATGGCTGGAATATAGGCACGAGTGCCCGATAAAATATTTGAGGCGCAAATGTAATAAAACT